>Ga0209061_1000388_pt1 | contig 120589 bp, 113 predicted proteins | sample Coa_R1_10_FD_187157 | JGI IMG/M metagenome (GOLD analysis project Ga0209061, IMG submission 187157) | Surface soil microbial communities from Centralia Pennsylvania, which are recovering from an underground coalmine fire - Coalmine... | ecosystem: Environmental > Terrestrial > Soil >... | reverse complement strand
GCGCGCCGAGGGCGTAGGGGGGAAAGCCGGTCTCGTTCACCGGATAGACGTGGGGGATCAGGGTGGCCACCGGGATTCCCTCCAGCTCGCCCGCCAGCGCCGGGGCCAGGGTGAGGATGTCGTGGACGAGCACGTGGGGACGCAGCTCGCCCAGCCGGGCTCGGGTCTCGCCCGCCGCCCTGACCACCGCCTCGTGGGCCTGCAGAGGTCGATCCCCGGGCGGGAACACCGGGTACTCGGGCGCGGGGAGAAAGCGCATGCCGGCCGCCTCGACGTGCTCGCGCCACCGCCGCCAGGTCTCCAGGGTCACGTCGTGACCGCGCGCGACCAGCCGTGTGCCCAGCGCGAGCATCGGGAACGCGTGGCCGGGGTCGCCGAAGGCCCCCAGGAAGATCCGCAGTCGGACGGAGGGGGCGCCGGAGGCAGGCCGGTCGGGCGCCAGCGGCCTGCGAGCCGGCGGGGATGCGGACGTCCCGGGCATCACGGGTGACCCTACCGCGGGGGCTGCGGCGGGGCGTACGCGGACGCGGACCACCCCACCGCCCGGCCTGCGGCTCGCGCCAGCGCCGTCGCATCTAGGATTCACATCCATGGCAACCCGTGCGCACGTGGAGCTGCGAGGCGCGGTCGAGCGCGCCTTCGAGGAGGTGCTGACGCCGGAGGCGCTCGAGTTCCTGGCCGAGCTCGAGTGCGAGTTCGGGCCGCGCCGGCGGCAGCTGCTGCAGGCTCGCGCCGATCGCCGCCAGCGGCTGCGCCAGGGGGAGATGCTCGACTTTTTGCCCGAGACGCGGGAGATCCGCGAGAGCGAGTGGCGGGTGGCGCCCGTCCCCGCCGACCTGCAGCAGCGCTGGGTGGAGATCACCGGGCCGACCGACCGCAAGATGATGATCAACGCGCTGAACTCCGGGGCGGACGGCTTCATGGCCGACCTGGAGGACGCCAACTCCCCCACCTGGCGCAACATGGTCACCGGCCAGCTGAACCTGCGCGACGCGATCGACCGCACGATCACCCACACCGGCGCCGACGGCCGACACTACGAGCTGAACGAGGAGACGGCGACGCTGCTCGTGCGCCCGCGGGGCTGGCACCTCCCCGAGCGCCACCTGCTGGTCGACGGCGAGCCGATCAGCGGCGCGCTGTTTGACTTCGGGCTGTTCTTCTTCCACTGCGCCCGTCGGCTGCTGGCCTCCGGCACGGCGCCCTACCTGTATCTGCCCAAGCTCGAGTCCCATCTGGAGGCGCGGCTGTGGCGCGACGTCTTCTGCTTCGCCGAGGACGCGGCCGGGATCGACCGGGGGACGATCAAGGCCACGGTGCTGATCGAGACGCTGCCCGCCGCCTTCGAGATGGACGAGATCCTCTACGAGCTGCGCGAGCACTCGGCGGGACTGAACGCGGGCCGCTGGGACTACATCTTCTCCTCGATCAAGTGCTTTGCCGATCGCCCGGAGATGGTGCTGCCCGATCGGGTCGACGTGACGATGACGGTGCCCTTCATGCGCGCCTACACCGAGCTTCTGGCCGCCACCTGCCACCGCCGCGGCGCCCACGCGATGGGCGGCATGGCCGCCTACATTCCCTCCCGGCGGGATCCGGAGGCCAACGAGCGGGCGCTCGAGGGGGTGCGGGCGGACAAGCAGCGGGAGGTCTCACAGGGCTACGACGGCACCTGGGTGGCGCACCCCGACCTCGTGCCGGTGGCGCGCGAGGTGTTCGAGCGCGGGCTGGGAGGCGCGCCCAACCAGCTCGAGCGCCAGCGCGACGACGTCCGGGTGACCGCCGCCGAGCTGCAGGATCTGCCCGCCACCCCCGGCGAGATCACCGAGCGCGGCCTGCGGGTGAACGTCAACGTGGGCTTTCAGTACCTGTCCTTCTGGCTGACCGGCCGCGGCGCGGCGGCGATCAACTCGCTGATGGAGGACGCCGCCACCGCCGAGATCTCCCGCACCCAGATCTGGCAGTGGGTGCGTCATGGGGTCCAGCTGAACGACGGGCGCACGGTGACCCCGGAGCTGGTCAGACAGGTGCTGGGCGAGGAGACAGCCAGGATCCGCGAGCAGGTGGGGGAGGAGGTCTGGCAGCGCGGGCGTCCGGAGGAGACGCGCGAGATCTTCGAGCGTGTCGCTTTGGCGCCCGAGCTGATCGAGTTCCTGACTCTCCCGGCCTACCGCTACCTGGATTGACGCGCCTGGGGCAGCACAACCTCGCGGCGCTGGCAGAACGCGCCTTCGAGGCCCGGGGGGACTACGAGGCGCTGCGATTCGAGGGCCGCTGGCACCGCTCCGGCGAGCTGTTCGAGCGCTCGCGGCGGCTCGCAGGGGGACTGGTCGGGCTGGGCCTTGAGCCCGGCGCGCGGGTGGCGGTCACGATGGCCAACTCGCCCGAGGTGGGGATCGTCTACCAGGCGCTGTGGCGGGCGGGGCTGATCGTCACGCCGGCCAACTTTCTGCTGGCGGTCGAGGATCTCCGCCACGTGCTGGCCGACGCCGAGGCGGCGGCCGTGATCACCAGCCCGGAGTTCGCGGAAAAGGTGCGGGCGGCCGCCGCCGGGCTCGGGAGCGTTGGCCATCTGATCTGCACCGGCGAGGTCGACGGCTTTCAGGCGCTCGCAGATCTGGAGGAGGCCGACCCGGGACCGATCGTCCCCCGCGCCGACGATCAGCTTGCCGCGCTGCTGTACACCGGCGGGACCACGGGACGCGCCAAGGGAGTGATGCTGACCCATGCTGCGCTTGACTTCGCGGGCGCCGCCGCGCAGCGGGCCGCGCATGTGCCCGGCGTCAACCGGGCGCTGGCCACGCTACCCCTGTCGCACGCCTACGGGCTGCTGGTGACGATCGCCGGCATGCACTCCCCCGAGCGCCCGGTGGTCGTGCTCCTGCGCTGGTTTGACCCGGTCGGCTTCCTGGAGGCGATCGCCGAGCACCGCCTGCAGAGCAGCGCCGTCGTGCCCTCGATGCTCTCGCTGCTGCTCTCCCAGCCGCTCGAGCGCTACGACCTCAGCTCGCTGCGCTTCCTCAGCTGCGGCGCCGCCCCACTGGCTCCCGAGCTGGCCGAGCAGTTCGTGCGCCGCGTGCCGTCGGTGTCGATCCGCCAGGGCTACGGGCTGACCGAGACCGCCGCGCTCGTCGCCACCAACCCGGTGGGCCGCGAGCGGCCGGGGTCGGTCGGCCTTCCCGTCCCGGGCACGGAGGTCAGGATCGTGGGTGAGGACGGATCCGTGCTGCCGGCGGGGGAGGTGGGTGAGGTGTGCGTGCGCTCGGCGGCGGTGATGCGCGGCTACTGGCGTTCCCCCGAGGCCACCGCCGAGGCGCTGCGCGACGGATGGCTGCACACCGGCGACCTCGGCTACCTCGATCAGCAGGGCTACCTGTTCATCGTCGACCGCAAGAAGGATCTGATCATTCGCGGCGGCTTCAACGTCTACCCCCGCGACGTCGAGGACGCCCTGCTCGAGCATCCGGCGATCGAGGCCGCCGGGGTGGTGGGCCGCCCGGACGAGGTCCACGGCGAGGAGGTGGTGGCGTTCGTGTCGCTGCGGCCCGAGGCGTGCGTCAGCGGCCAGGAGCTGGTGACCTGGGCGCGCGAGCGGATCGGCGGCTACCGGTATCCGCGCGAGCTGCACGTGATCGACTCGCTGCCCCTCACCAGCGTGGGCAAGCTCGATCGCAAGGCGCTGCGCGCCCGGCTGGCGGCCGCGCCCCCGCCCGCCACGGCCGCCGACGGCGGGGCGCCCGTGGGGGCACCCGCCGCGACCCGGCCAGAACCCGCCGCGACCCCGCCAGAACCCGCCGCAACCCGGCCAGAACCCGCCCACGGCAGCGGCGGCCAGCCGTGAGAGCGGTCAGGTTCGACCGGTACGGCGGCCCGGAGGTGCTCGAGGTGCGCGAGGTCGATGATCCCGTCGCCGGCCCGGGCCGCATGCTGGTGGCGGTCAGGGCGGCGGGCACCAACCCGGGCGAGATCGCCATCCGCGAGGGCCGCATGCACGAGCGCTTTCCGGCCAGCTTTCCCTCCGGGCAGGGCAGCGACCTGGCCGGCGTGGTGCGCGCGCTCGGAGAGGGGGTGCAGGGGTTTACGGTCGGCCAGGAGGTGCTGGGCTGGAGCGAGGAGCGCTCCAGCCAGGCCGAGCTGGTGGCGGTTCCCGCCGAGCAGCTGGTGGCCAAGCCGCCGGCGCTGAGCTGGGAGGTGGCGGGGTCGCTGTTCGTGGCCGGGATGGCCGCCTACGCCTGCGTTCTGGCGGTCGACCCGCAGCCCGGCGAGACGGTGGCGGTGAGCGCCGCCGCGGGCGGAGTCGGTTCACTCGCCGTCCAGCTCGTCCGACGCACCGGCGCCCGCGTGCTCGGGCTGGCCGGCGAGCACAACCACGCCTGGCTGCGCGCTCACGGGGTGGTGCCGGTGAGCTACGGTCAGGGGCAGGCGGAGCGGCTGCAGGCGGCGGCCGGGGGGCGGCTGGACGCGTTCATCGACACGTTCGGGTCAGGCTACGTTCAGCTGGCGATCGAGCTCGGCGTGCCGCCGGAGCGGATCAACACGCTGATCGACTTCGAGGCGGCGCAGCGGTTCGGCACCCGCGCCGAGGGCACGCACGCGATCGCCACCGCCGGGCGGCTGGCCGAGCTGGCCGAGCTGGCGGCCAGCGGTGAACTCGAGGTGCCGATCGCCCGCACCTACCCACTGGAGCAGGTGCGCGCCGCCTACAAGGAGCTGGCCCGCCGGCACACGCACGGCAAGATCGTGCTGACCGTCGCTCAGCCCCCGAGCGCTCCCGGGTCGGCGGGCACGTCGACGGCGTAGCGCTCGAGCACCTCGAGCGGGACGATCTCCAGCGCACGCTCGTGTGTGGCGGCCAGCACCACGAACGCCGCCACCCCCGCCTCGTGCGCCCGCAACCAGTTGGCGGCGGTGACGCACCACCGGTCGCCCGGGCGCAGGCCGGGGAAGCGGAATGCCGGCACCGGCGTGCTCAGGTCGTTGCCGATCTCCTTCTGGTAGTCGAGGAACTCGCCGCTCACCACGGCGCAGATCGTGTGACTGCCGATGTCCTCCGGCCCGCTGCGACAGCAGCCGTCGCGGTAGAAGCCGGTCAGGGGATCGGTGCTGCAGGGCTCAAGCGGGCCGCCGAGGACGTTGCGCTCCATGCCCGCCAGTATCTCGCACGGCGCTGTCGGCCGACCTGCACCCCGAGCGCTCGCGGGTGTGCCATTTGCACCGCGACGGCCTCCGGCCGACCGCGTCTCTAGGCCCGCCGGTCGAGAGCTCCGGCGAGCGCCAGGGCGGCGCGCTCCTGGGCGGCGTAGGTGGCTCTGAGCGATCGCGTGACCGCCTCACCCCGCGCGCCCGCCGGCGGCGGACTGTCCACCAGGATGCGCCGGATCTCCTCACCCAGAGCCGGACCGCCGATCCGGTCCGCCAACGCGGTGAGCGCGTCCGCCCGCACCCTGGCCCCCTCCACGAACGCGGCGATCACCGTCTCGCGCGCCAGCGGCTGGGCGCCAAAGATCCGGGCGTGCAGCACGGCCGGGTTGAGCGCATGGGGGCGCACGAGCGCCCGGCGCTCGGACTCCGACAGGCCCGCTGCGGCGGCCAGGTGGTCGATTGCCCGCGTCAGGCCCTGCGCGTCCACCGGCAGGGAGGCGCGCACCGCCGGCTCCAGGCGCGCCAGCAGCTCCGCCCGCTCGGCGGCGGCCTCGCGCAGAAGCTGCTCGACCCGCATGCGGTGTTCGCCGCGCATCGCATACCACGGTAGAGAGGCGCCGGCGTGGGTAGGTCGTGCGCCCGGTGCCCCGCATGGCGCCCGCTGGCGCCCGGGAGGTCCGCCCAGCGCCCGGGACGGCGTCCGCCCGTACTCCGGGCGGCTCAGGCCGGCTGGGGCTGCCCGACCTCGAGCGGCGGCAGCGGCTCCCCGACCGGCGCCTCGAAGTCCTCCGGGCGCGTCAGATCCTCGCCCTTGGGCACCCTGAGCGCGTTCAGGATGAGGCTGCCCAGCACCACCACGATCAGGTTGATGACCAGGGCGATCAGCCCGTGGTAGGCCTTGAAATGAAGCCCGAAGTAGTGCCAGGCGTACACCGAGCCGCCGAAGTGATGCTGGTGCTTGGCCGGGTTGGGCACCGCGTAGGCCATCAGCGTGCCGGTGACCATCCCGGCCAGCCAGCCGGCCAGCAGCGCCCAGCGGTGGAAGAAGCGGGTGTAGAGGCCGGAGACGATCGCCGGGAAGGTCTGCAGGATCCACACGCCGCCGAGCAGCTGGAGGTTGACCGAGAACTGGCCGCTCAGCAGCACCACGAACACGACCGCACCGATCTTCACCAGCAGCGAGACGATCTTGGCCACGGCCGCCTCGCGCTCGGGGGTGGCCTCCCGGTCGATGAACTGCACCCAGATGTTGCGCGTGAACAGGTTGGCGGCGGCGATCGACATGATCGCCGCCGGCACCAGCGCCCCGATGGCGATGGCCGAGAAGGCGATGCCCACGAACCAGTGCGGAAACTCCTTCTGGAAGAGCTCGGGCACCGCCAGGTTGGTATTGGTCACCTTCACGTGGGCGGCGATCGCCATGTACCCGAGCAGGGCGATCAGCCCGAGCAGGAAGCTGTACGGGAACAGCAGCACCGAGTTGCGGCGGATCACGTCCCGGTTGCGGGTGGAGAGCACGGCGGTGATCGAGTGCGGGTACATGAACAGCGCGAACGCGGAGCCCAGCGCCAGCGTCCAGTAGGCCAGGCCGCCGCCGGCGGGCAACAGGAAGCTGGCGTGGGCCTTCTTGGCCTTGGGGGTGGCGAAGTGCGCCTGCGCAACGTGGAAGATGTGGCCGTAGCCACCCAGCCGCGAGGGGATGTAGATCACCGCCACGATGATCACGATGTAGATCAGCGCGTCCTTGACGAATGCGATCAGCGCCGGTGCCCGCAGCCCCGAGGTGTAGGTGTAGGCGGCCAGGATCGCGAAGGCGATGATCAGCGGCAGGTCCTTCTGCCAACCGGTGCCGGACAGCCCCATGCTCTGCAGCACGGCCTGGATCCCCACCAGCTGAAGCGCGATGTAGGGCATCGTGGCCACGATCCCGGTGAGCGCGATGGCCAGCGCCAGGGTGGGCGAGCCGAACCGTACGCGGATGAAGTCGGACGGGGTGGCCGCCCCGTGTCGGTGGGCCACCGACCACAGGCGGGGCATGATCAGGAACACCAGCGGATAGACCACGATCGTGTAGGGGACGGCGAAGAACCCCAGAGCGCCGGTGCCGTAGAGCAGCGCCGGGATGGCGATGAACGTGTAGGCGGTGTAGAGATCGCCGCCGATCAGAAACCAGCTGATGAAGTTGCCGAAGCTGCGGCCGCCCAGCCCCCACTCGTCGATGCTCGCCAGCCGCTTGACGCTCCGCCAGCGCACGGCGGCGAAGCCCAGGCCGGCCACGAGCAGGAACAGGGCGATGAAGATCCCGAGCTCGAGCCCGATGACGTGCGGGTCGTGCTTCATCGTGCCGCCCCCGGCCGCTCAGCCGACGGGTGCGCGGCCGCAGGGTCGCGGCCGCCTGCGCTGGGCGGGCGCTCGACCAGCAGGTAGGCGATGCCGGTCACCACCATTCCGACGATGATCCAAAGCAGCTGAAACCAGTAGAAGAACGGGATCCCGAACAGCCTGGGGGTGGCCCGGCCGTAGACGGTGGGGATGAGGATCACCAGCGACTCGCCGACCAGCAGCGCGTAGGCGACCACCCGCGCGGGACTGATCGCCGCGCCGGTTCGACGCCTGCCATCGACACCCGGAAAGCTGTCCATCTCGTCCTCCCTCCGACCGAACGCTCAGCTGCTTGACCGGCACACCTTTGACGTCCAGCGCCAAACCTTACGCCAAAGCGCCCGCCATCGCCAGCGCGCGCTCGCAGGGCCGCTGGAGGTGGAAGATGCCGCCGGGAGGGGATGGCGCTGGGAGGGGGTGGCGCTGGGAAAGGGTGGCGCTGGGAGAGCGGCTGGTACCCCGAGGGGCCTGGTCCTGGGCGGTGGGTTGGCCGTGGGAGGCGGCCGCTGGCGCCGAGGGCGGCCAGTGGCGCTGAGGGCGCCGGTGGCGCTGAGGGCGCCGGTGGCGCTGAGGGCGGCCGCCGCACGGGTGCCCTCGTAGGCGGCGATCACGAGGGCGCCAGTGGCGCTGGGGGCGGCCGCCGGCGCCGGAAGAGGGCGGTGGCCTGCCAATGGCCCTGCCAGGACTCGAACCTGGGCGCGACGGATTATGAGTCCGCTGCTCTACCGACTGAGCTACAGGGCCACGGTGATCGCGAAGCTAGCAGCGCGTCAGGTAAGCTCCCCGCCGCCATGCTGATCCCCGCCTTCTCGCAGGCGCTCGGCCAGACGCTCGCCCTGCTCGCCACCTTCGGTGGGATCGGCATCCTGGTCAACCTGCTGATCCTCTACGTGATCGGCCAGGTGTTCGCCGAGCACAAGCAGAACCAGGAGCACGAGCCGGGCGCCGACTATTAGCGCGGCGGCTGGCCCCGTCCGAGCACGAGCCGGGCGCCGACTATTAGCGCGGCGCCCGAGCCCGTCCGAGCACGAGCCGGCCGACTATTAGCCGGCGTCGGGCGGCGGTCCGAGGTCCCGCGGAAGGAACGGCGCGGGCGGATGTCGAATCACAGCCTGCCGATGAAGCAGGCGCTCAGCTCTCCGCACCCCCCGTCCACCGCCCCGGCCGACTCCCCCGGCCCCCGCCAGGCGCTCTCCTCCTACATCCGCTCGCGCTTCGACGAGTTCTCCCGCTCACAGAAGGACGTCGCCCAGTACATCGTGGACCACCTGGACGAGGCGGCGTTCCAGACCGCCGAGGAATTGGCCCGCCGGGCCAGCACCTCCTCGAGCACGGTGGTGCGCTTCTCCCAGGCGCTCGGCTTCGAGGGGTTTCCCGAGCTGCAGCAGGCGGCGCGCGAGGAGTATCGCCGGCGCGGCCCCGGCTCCGGCGGCACGCTGACCGCCACGCCGCTGTTCTCGCTCGATCAGACAGATTTCGAGGCCGCGCTGGCGGCCGACCACGTCAACGTGGAGGACACCGCCCACAAGCTGTCCCGCTCGGCCGTGGAGGCGGCGATTGACGCGATCACCGCCGCCGAGCGGGTGCTGATCGCCGGAACCGACCAGATGGCGTTCTTCGCCAGCTATCTGCGACACCTGCTGATGCTGCTCGACCAGCCGGCCGAGCTGGTCGCCAGCCCCTCGCAGGAGGCGCTCGGCCGCCTGAGCCGGATCGACGAGCGCACGCTGGTGATCGGGCTGTCGGCCGGGCGTCCCCACCCGCTGATCACCCGGACGATGAAGCTCGCCCGCCACCGCAAGGCGCCGACGCTGGCGATCACCGACGCCACGCTCTCGGAGGTGGCGCGACTGGCGCGCATCAGGCTGTACTACTCCTCCAACACCCCCGCGTTCGTGCGCTCACACACCGCGCTGCTGTCGGTCATCCAGGCGCTGGCGCACGGGGTCTACGCCCGCGACTCCCAGCAGTACGACATCCGGATCAAGGACTACCGCCTGAAGTGAGCCGGCCCCGGCTCGTCCACCACGAGCTGTGCTTCGGGTGCGGGCGGGCCAACCTGTTCGGGCTGCTGATGGAACTCGAGCCGACCGAGGCCGCCGGCGGGGGCGAGCTCCGGCGGGTGCGCGGGCGCGGGTTCGTCAAGCAGGACCACCAGGGCGCGCGGTCGGGCGCGGCTCACGAGGGGGTGGTGACGGCTGCGCTCAGCGAGGCGATGGCGTTCGCGGCCGGGTCCGACCGGAGCCCGGTGAGGCTTGAGCTCGAGCTCGCCGCCGCCGTCCCGGTGGGCAGCTTCCTGGATGTCGAGGCGTGGGCGCAGGAGGCGGCCGAGGAGGCGGTCGTGACCGAGGCGACGGCGCGCGTCGAGGGGACGACGGTGGCCAGCGCCCGGGGCAGCTATCGCCGCGAGTAGCCGGAGCTACCGCCGCGAGTAGCCGTCGGCGGGGCGGCAGACCGCGCAGTCCAAGGCCACACCCGCCGCCAGCGACGGCGGATAGCCGCGGCCCAGGCGCGGGTAGTCTGAATGGACAACCCACATTCAGGAGAGCTCAGCCCATGCCCCTTAGCCTCGCCCGGCAGATCCTGCAGGAACATCTCGTCGACGGGGAGCTCAAGCCGGGGTCTGAGATCTCGCTGAAGGTCGACCAGGCGCTGCTGCAGGACGCCACCGGGACGATGGCGCTGATGCAGTTCGAGGAGCTGGAGGTCCCGCGCGTGAAGGTGGAGCGAGCCGTCCAGTACGTCGACCACAACGTGGTCCAGCTGGACTACAAGAACCCCGACGACCACCGGATGCTCCAGGCGCTGGCGCGCAAGTACGGCCTGCACTTCTCCCGCCCCGGCAACGGGATCAGCCATTACATCCACATGGAGCGCTATGGCAAGCCGGGGCAGATCCTGCTGGGCGCCGACTCGCATACCACCCAGGCCGGCTGCCTGGGGATGATCGGGATCGGCGCCGGCGGCCTGGACGTGGCGGTGGTGCTCGGCGGCCATCCGTACGAGATCTCCTGCCCGGAGATCGTCGAGGTGCGCCTGGAGGGGACGCTGCAGCGGCCGTGGGTGCAGGCCAAGGACATCATCCTGGAGCTGCTGCGGCGGCTGAGCGCCAGCGGCGGAAAGAACAAGGTGTTCGAGTTCACCGGGCCGGGCACGGCCGACCTGTCGGTGCCCGAGCGGGCGACAATCGCCAACATGATCGCCGACCTGGGCGGCACCGGCGGCGTCTTTCCTCCGGATGAGGCCACGCGCGACTGGCTGGAGCGCCAGGGCCGCGGCGAGGACTTCGTCGCGCTCTCCCCGGAGGAGGGGGCGGAGTACGACGAGCGGATCGAGATTGACCTCGGCGAGCTGGGCCCGCTGGTGGCCAAGCCCCACAACCCCGACAACGTGGTGCCGGTGGAGGAGGTGGTGGGCACCCCGCTGGCCCAGGTGTGCATCGGCTCGTCGGTCAACTCCGGCTACAGCGACCTCGCCCTCCCGGGCGCCGTGCTGGCCGATCGGGGCGGGCAGATCGTCCACCCGGAGATCTCCGCCACCGCCACGCCCGGCTCCCGCCAGATCCTGGCCGCGATCGCCGAATCCGGCGTCTACCGGCAGCTGTCCGATGGCGGCGTGAGGATGCTCGAGCCGGTGTGCGGCCCGTGCGTGGGCATGGGCCAGGCCCCCCCGTCGGACGCCAACTCGCTGCGCACGTTCAACCGCAACTTCCCGGGCCGCTCGGGCACGCCGAAGGATTCGGTGTATCTGTGCTCGCCGGCGGTGGCGGCGGTATCGCTGCTCACCGGGCGGATCGAGGATCCCCGCGAGTACGGCGAGCCGCCCGAGCTCCTGCCGATGCCCGAGCTGCGGCCCTACGTCGACGACGTGCACATCTTCCCGCCGGCCGATGAGCGCGAGGCGCAGCGAATCCAGATCCCGCGCGGCCCGAACATCAAACGGCCGCCCAAGCACGAGCCGCTGGGGGAGTCGCTGAAGGCGCGGGTGGCCACCGTGCAGCCGGACAACATCTCCACCGGGGACCTGGCGCCCGACGGCGTCGAGGTGATGGCCTACCGCTCCAACGTGCCGGCGATCGCCGAGTTCACGCTGCGCCACCGCGACCCGGAGTTCCGGCGGCGGCTGAAGGAGTGGGGCAGCGGGATCATCGTGGCCGGCGACAACTACGGCCAGGGCTCCTCCCGCGAGCATGCGGCGCTGGCGCCGCTGCACCTCGGGGTCAAGGCGGTGGTGGCCAAGTCCTTCGCCCGCATCCACCGGCGCAACCTGCTGGCGCAGGGGATCGTGCCGCTGACCTTCGCCGACCCCAGCGACTATGAGAAGGCCGAGGTTGAGCAGTGCTGGGAGTTCCCCCATCTGCGCGAGGAGCTCGAGCAGGGGGCGGACACGATCACGGTGCGGATCGATGACGGCCAGGAGCTCAAGCTGGCCCAGGACTTCTCAGAGCATGAGCGACGGATCCTGCTCGCCGGCGGGCTGCTCTCCTACCTGCGCGAGCGCGGGCCAGTGGAGGGCGACGGGCGCGCGGCCGCCGGGGGGACGCGAACCGACCAGGCGGATGCCGGCGAGCGGGCCGACGGGGCCGAGAAGGCCGAAGGGCGCGAGCGGGCCGAAGGGGGCGAGAAGGCCGAAGGGGGTGATAAGGCCGAGGGCGGCGAGAAGGCCGAGGGCGGCGAGAAGGCCGAGAGGGGGGAGGGCTCGGGCGTTCGGCGCGAGGCCGGGCAGGGGATCGGCGGACATCACGAGTGAGGGCGGCTAGCCCCGGGGGGCGACCAGCAGCGCCTGGGTGGCGTGGCCGAGCCGGCCGCGCTCGTCGAACAGGAGGCTTCGCGCCACGCCAACACCGCCCCGCTCCAGGCTGGTCTCCGAGCGCAAACAGATCCACTCGCCCACCGGCGCGCGCTCCAGATACAGCGTCAGGTCCGGGTTGATGAACACGTGTTCCTCCCAGGACAGCACGGCGCTGATCCCGTTGCCGAAGTCCCCGGCGGCGGCCAGCCGCTGCAGGGGCGTCGGCGTCTCGCCCGCCACCAGCGGCACCCGCAGGCGAAACCACGCCGTCGACGGTCCGCCGCCGAACGCGCCGGCGACGAACCGGATCTCCACCGCGTGGGGTGCGAACATCGCCAACCCGTGCGGCGGCGGCAGGTGGTGCGGGCGACCGCTGGCCGGACCGGGCGGCGGCGGCTCCCGCTCATCGGCCGCCCCGGCGAAGGAGGCGGCGGCGACCCGCACCGCCCGGGCGCGAACCAGCTCGACCCCGTCGCGGTCGCGCAGCGTCCCCTCGAGCCACTGGGCGCGGCGGCCCGAGCGCGTCACCGAGGCCTCCACGGCCACGTAGCCCAGGGGGACGGGGCGCAGGAACTCATAGGTCACCCGCGCCAGCACCAGCTCGCCCGGGGCCGGACAGCGCTCGAACGCCCGCATCAGCAGCGCCGCCGGAGCGCCCCCGTGCTGAGCGCCGGCGTCCCAGGGGCCGCGGGCCAGCTCGGTGGCCAGAAAGCCACCGTCGGCGGGCAGGAAGACGGCGGGAGCGGACACGGTCGGCGACAGTAGCGCCCAGCTACACTCAGCCGCGTGAACGGCGAGCAGGCGACTCCGCGCGACGAGGCGACCTTCGCGGTCAAGACCGGCCTGGCCGAGATGCTCAAGGGCGGCGTGATCATGGACGTCGTCACGCCCGATCAGGCGAAGATCGCCGAGGAGGCGGGAGCCGCGGCGGTGATGGCGCTGGAGCGGGTGCCGGCCGATATCCGCCGCGACGGCGGCGTGGCGCGCATGTCGGACCCGGCGATGATCCGCGGTATCCAGGAGGCGGTGAGCATCCCGGTGATGGCCAAGGCGCGCATCGGCCACTTCGCCGAGGCGCAGGTGCTGGAGGCGCTCGAGGTCGACTACATCGATGAGTCGGAGGTCCTGACGCCGGCCGACGAGGCCAACCACATCGACAAGTGGGCGTTCAAGGTTCCGTTCGTTTGCGGTGCCACCAACCTGGGCGAGGCGCTGCGACGGATCGGCGAGGGGGCGGCGATGATCCGCTCCAAGGGCGAGGCGGGCACGGGCGACATCGTCGAGGCGGTCAGGCACCTGCGGCTGATCCGCAGCGAAATCCGGCGGCTGACGATGCTGGGCGAGGAGGAGCTGCCCACGGCGGCCAAGGAGCTGCAGGCTCCGCTTCACCTGGTTCGCCAAGTGGCGGCCGAGGGCCGTCTGCCCGTGGTGCTGTTCTGCGCCGGCGGCATCGCCACCCCGGCCGACGCCTCGCTGGTCATGCAGCTGGGCGCCGAGGGGGTGTTTGTGGGCAGCGGCATCTTCAAGTCCGAGGACCCCGCGCGGCGCGCCCGGGCGATCGTCGAGGCGACCACCCACTACCGGGACCCGGCGCGCGTGGCGGCCGCCTCCACCGGGCTCGGGCAGGCGATGAGCAGCATCGAGTCGGCCAAGCTCTCAGAGGAGCAGCTGCTGGCCCCCCGCGGCTGGTAGGTGCCGGCCGGCAGCGGGCCGCCGGCCCCCGAACAGGCCGGACCACCGATAGCTGAGCAGGCCGGACGACCGATACCTGAGCAGGCCGGACGACCGATACCTGAGCAAGCCGGGGCACGGGCCCCCGAACAAGTCAGACCACCGGCGCCTGAGCAAGCCAGCCCCGACGGCGCCCCCAGGCGAGACGGGGCGCGGAGCGCCGGTGGCGGCCAGCGGGTCGGCATCCTCGCGCTGCAGGGTGACTTCGAGGCCCACGCCAGGCTCCTGCGCCGGTTGGGGGCGGAGGCGGTCGAGGTGCGCCAGCCGGCGGATCTGGTGGGCCTGGATGCGCTGATCATCCCCGGCGGGGAGTCCACCGTGATGACCCTGGGGGTGGAGCGCGAGGGGCTGGCCGAGCCGCTGCGCCAGCTGGTGGCGGACGGCATTCCGGTGCTCGGCACCTGCGCCGGGATGATCATGCTCGACCGCGACCACCTCGGGCTGCTCGACATCACCACCCGCCGTAACGCCTTCGGGAGGCAGCCGCGCTCCTTTGAGGCCGATCTCGAGCTCGAGGGGGTGGAGGGGGGCCCGGTGCGGGCGATCTTCATCCGCGCTCCCTGGGTGGAGGAGCATGGCCCGGGGGTGCAGGTGCTGGCGCGGGTCGACGGCCATCCGGTCGCCGTCCGCCAGGGCCGCCTGCTGGCGATCGCATTTCACCCCGAGCTCTCCGAGGAGACCCGCCTGCACCAGCTGCTGTTGGCGATGAGCGACGCCCAGCGGGGGCGGGCGACCCGCGACTGAAGCGGGCGACCGGCGAGTGAAGCGGGCGACCGGCGAGTGAAGCGGGCGACCGGCGACCGAAGCGGGCGACCGGCGAGTGAAGCGGGCGACCGGCGACCGAAGCGGGCCTTCTAGCGCGTCAGCGTCCGCCGCGAGCGCCGGCTGTAGGCGCGGAACTGGCGCTCGAACGCCTCCCAGTCAAAGCCGATCCCGCCCTCAGGATGGGGTGGGGGCCGCTCACCACCGGGATCATCGTCATCGGGCGGTCCGCCTCCGGCATCGCCGCGCGAGAGCCAGCCGGCGAGCGCACAGACGCCGGTGCCGCCCGCCAGCAGCCACACCGCGAGGCTGGAGCGGTGCTCGAGCAGCGCCATCAGCCCGACCGCATACAGCGCCAGCGCCCCCAGCAGCGGCCAGCGCAGCTCGGCCCTGGGCAGCGGCGCGCGCGGCGGCCGGGCCCAGACGCTGGCCATCACCAGCCCCGCCAGCGCGATCGCCAGCGCGACCTTCCACAGGTAGGAGGATGCCAGCACTCCCATCGCGCTGCCCGGATCATCGACCGTTTATGCGCCGCGATCAAGCCGGGCGTTGGGCGGCGGACGTCAGGGCGGCGAACCGCGTGTGCGCCCCTCCCGCCCGCCCGCCGGTGAGCCGCGGCCGACCCGCTGCGGGCTGACCGGCACGGGGCTCGCGCAGGGGCTACACCACCAGCCCGTGGCGGACCGTGTTCTCGGTCACCGCCCGGGGCTCGACGAAGTGCAGCAGGTAGTCGGGGCCACCCGCCTTGGTGCCGTTGCCCGACAGGCGGTTGCCGCCGAACGGCTGGCGTCCCACCTTGGCCCCGGTGATCCCGCGGTTGACATACAGATTGCCGACGGGCGTGCGCGCCTCGACGTAGCGCACGGTGGCCGGGTCGCGGGCGAACAGGCCCCCGGTGAGCGCCACCGGCAGCGCGTCGACGATGTCCATCGCCTGCTCGACGTCGCGCACCCGCTGGATCGCCAGCAGCGGGCCGAAGATCTCCTCGCTCAGCACCGGCGAGCTGGGCTCGAGGTCGACCGCCACCACCGGGGGGCAGAACCAGCCCCGCTCCGGGACCTCGGCCCGCCCGCCCAGGAGGCGGCCGTCACGCGCGGCCAGCTCGGTGTAGCGCCGCACCCGCTCCTGGGCGGCGCGCTCGATCACCGGGGGGACGTCGGTGCCCAGCCGCTCGGCCTGCCCCACCACCAGCACCTCGACGGCGCCCACCACCCGCTCGATCAGCGTGTCGGCGATCGCCTCGTGGACGAGCACGCGGGCGGCCGCCGAGCACTTCTGGCCGGCGTAGACGAACGCTGAGGAGACGATCGCCGGCACCGCATCGTCCAGATCGGCGTCGGCGTCCACGATCACGCAGTTCTTGCCGCCCAGCTCGGCGATCACGCGCTTGAGCGTGCGCTGGCCGGGACGGACCTCGGCGGCGGCGCGCACGATCTGCAGCCCCACCGCCAGGGAGCCGGTGAAGGCGATCGTCGCCACCGCCGGATGCTCGACCAGCGCGGCGCCGACCTCGCCCTCCCCGGGCGCCAGCGCCAGCGCCGAGGGCGGCACACCCCCCGCCCGCAGCGCCTCCACCAGGCGCAGCGCGCAGCCGGGCGACTGCTCGGCCGGCTTGAGCACCACGGTGTTCCCGGTGACCAGGGCGGCGGCCGTCATCCCGCAGGGGATGGCCAGGGGGAAGTTCCAGGGCGAGATCACCGCCGTCACGCCGCGGGGGGCGTAGCGCATCTGGTTGCGTTCGCCGGGGACCTGCAGGACGTCGGCCCCGGCGTCCAGCACCAGCGCCCGGCGGGCGTAGTACTCGAGGAAGTCGATCGCCTCGCACACATCCGCATCCGCCTCCCCCCACGGCTTGGCGCACTCGCGCACCTCCAGGGCGGCCAGCTCGAGCCGTCGCTCGCGCATCCAGCTCGCCGCCCGCCGCAGGGCCTCGGCCCGCCCTGCCGCCGGCGTGCGCGACCACTCGCGCAGGCCGCGCTCGGCCTCGGCCACCGCCTCCTCCACCTCCCGGGCGCTGGCGGCGGCGGCCAGCGCGACCACCCGCTCGGGCTCACCCGGATCCCCGGAGATGATCGCCTCTCCCGCCCGCGCGTCCCCCCCGATCAGCACCGGCACGCGCAGCGGCAGCTGGGCGTCCACGCGCGCCAGCGCGTCGGCCAGCCGGGCGCGGACATCGGCGCGGCGCAGCTCGAGCACCGGCTCGTTGGCGAACGGGGGCAGCTGGGTGGTGGCGGCGGCGATGGCGACTCTCCTACGGCGCCGCCAGCAGCTCATCCAGCGAGGCGCCCTGGCTCTGGGCGGCCAGGAACGACTCGTTGCTGGTGTTCTCCAGCAGACGGCGGACCAGGTAGGCCATCCCCGCCACCAGGTCGCCCACCGGACAGTAGGTCCTGACCCGAAAGCCGCGCGCGGCCAGCGCGTCCTGGAGCTCGTCGCCCAGGCCTCGCAGCACCTGCAGCTCGAGGTCGCGATCCTCGCCCCCCACCGCACGGTTGTAGGCGATCGCGTGCGCCACCGAGCGCAGGTTGTGGGAGGCGATCGCCACCCGCACGGCGGGTCGGGCGTCCAGCAGCGCCCGGGTGAGGCGCTCGAAGTTGCGGTCGCATTCGGCCTTGACCTCGAACACCGGCACCGGCCAGCCCTCCTGGCGCGCCTCCACCAGCTCGTGATCCCAGTAGGCGCCCTTGACCAGGCGGATGGTCAGCGGCGGGCGACGCGGCACCCGCCGCGTCCAGGCCAGCACCTGCTCAAGCTGCTCGGGGCTGTCGCGCAGGTAGGCCTGGAGCACCATCCCCGCCGACGGGCCCGCGTGGAACTCGGGCTCGGCCAGCAGCTCCAGCACGAGCTCGAGCACCGCCTCCCGCGAATCCAGCGACTCCATGTCGATGTGCACGTGGGCGCCCAGTTCGCGGGCGCGCCGCAGCAGCGGGCGCAGCCGGGCGGCGGCGTCCTGCTTTCCCAGCGCGGGGGCATCCGGGCGCAGCAGCGGGGTGAGCGCCGAGACCTTGACCGACACGTTGGCCCGGGGGATCGCGCCCAGGCTGTCGGCCTCCAGCATCGGCCGGGAGGGCCAGCCGGCCGACTCGGCGGCGATCCGCTCCAGCGCGGCGGCGCAGCGTTCGGCGTAGCGGTCGGCCTCCGGAGCGGTGACCGTGGCCTCGCCCAGCAGGTCCACCGAGCTGGCCACCCCTCGCTCCCACAGCGCGCGCAGCACGCGCAGCGCCGCCTCCGGCGTCTCGCCGACGATGAACCGGTGGGCCATGTGCCTGACCCCGGCGGCCGCCGCCGCCCCCAGCGCCGCCCGCGCGGCGCGCACGTCGGAGATGCGCATGGCGGCCGCCAGCGGCGGCGGCGTTTCGGGCACCTCCTGGAGGAAGTCCCGCAGATGGCGGGCCACGTCGTCGAGCGAGCGGCAGGCGGGCACCACGTCCACGAAGCGAAACAGGGCGGCCCGCAGCTCGCGGTCCCGGGCGGCCAGATCCATCGCCCGCGCATCCAGCGTGCGCAGCGGATGGCGGGTGGCGGACGGAAAGGCGCCGGCCAGTTCGGCGCCGATCCGGCGAATCGCCTCCTCGAGCTGCTCGGCGGCCGCCGTCATCCGCGGCCTGGCGGGGCCGGGCGCCCGACCGCGGCGGGCGCGTGGGCGGCGGGTGGGTGGGCAGCGGGCGCGTGGGCAGCGGGCGGGTGGGCAGCGGGTGGGCGGGGTGGCGGCCATGCGTGGTGCAGCGCCATGTCTGAAGGACGGTTGGGCGTCATGTCTGAAGGATGTTGACCGCCCGCGCCACCACCAGCCCCACGGTGACCAGCGAGACCAGCGCCTGCGCGCTCATCAGCCACTTGGCCGCCGCACTCAGCGGCATCGTGTCGGTGGGACTGAAGGCGGTGGCATTGGTGAACGATGTGTACAGGTAATCGATCAGCCGCGGCGACCAGTCGGGCGGCGCGTGCCGCGCCCCGTCAGTCATCTGGACGAACAGGAAGTCGGGGTAGTGCTCCTCGCCCCGCTGGCGTGCCGCCGGGCCGCCGCGATCAAGCTCGAAGTACCACAGGCCGAACAGGAGCACGTTGGTCCCCCAGAGCACGGCGCCGGCGGCGATCAGCCCGCGGCCGTTGCTGGCCCCGCCCAGCAGCAGGGCGCGGCACAGCAGCACCAGCGAGACGGTGTTCACGGCGCTGACCAGGGCCACCAGCCCGATCGCCACATAGCGGCGAAGCGCCGAATGGCGCGCCGCCGGGTGGGGGGAGACGAGCGCGAGGGCGACCAGCAGCGCGCCCTCCACCGCCGGCAGCAGCCAGCTCGGGCCGATCGTCAGCTTCTCGGGCAGCGCCAGGTCGAGGGCCAGCGCGGCGGCCACCACCAGCTGAGGCTCCCAGTAAGGTGAGAGCCGGTCAAGCGCCGCGACCACCGGGGTCCAGGCCGAGCGCCGGGTCGGCTGCCGGTGAGGGTGGCTGTGCATCGCGCAGATACTGGCATGGCGCCGCGACGGCGAAATCGCCCCCCGCCGGGCGGCGGCGGCATGCGCGACCGGCCGGCGATCCACCGCCGGTGGGGCTCCGGTGAGGGGTGGCGGGCCGGTCGGGTGGAGCCGGTCCGGTGACGGGCTAACGAGAAGGAGGTTCCGATGAGCATCACGAAAACCGCCCCCATGAGATCCGCTCCCGCGCTCATCCTCGGCGCGCTCGCGCTCCTGCTCGCCGGATGCGGCGGCTCCTCGCACCACGCCAGCCAGCCCGCCGCGGTGACCGCGCCCGCCCCGCGCACCACGACCACCGCCACCGGCGCCGGCGCGACCCCCACCAACCCCTCGAGCCCCTCCGCCTCCAGCACCCCGAGCACCCCGAGCACGACGGCCAGCGGCGGCGCCGCGGTCAGCGGAGGCGGCCCCTGCCGGGCCGCCCAGCTGTCGCTCACGTTCCTGGGCGGTCAGGGTGCCACCGGGCACGGCGAGCTCGGGTTTGCGCTGCGCAACACCAGCCAGCAGACGTGCAGCACGGTCGGCTATCCCGGCATCCAGTTCCTGGATAAGGCGGGGCAGCCGCTGCCCACCCAGCCGACCCACACCACCCAGGACTTCTTCGGCTCGGTGCCCGAGGAGCCGTTGACACTCCCCCCGGGCGCCACCGCCTCCTTCCGCCTCGGCGTCACCCACGGCGCCGCCTCGCCCAGCGGCTGCACCACCGCCTACGGGCTGCAGGTCATTCCCCCCAACGACACCGCCTCGCTGCGCACCGCGATTCCCGGCGGCGCCTACGAGTGCCAGACGGCGACCGTCTCGCCGCTGGCCCGCGGCACCTCGGCCTACTCCTGAGTTCCGGACGCCGCTCTCGGTGGCCCACCGGCCCGGGTGGACTTTGGCCGGTGCTGCGTCGCCGGGAGCCGGCCGCCCCTCGCGGCGAGCCGGCGAACCGCGCTCGTCGGCCTCTGACCGAGCCGGCGAACCGCCTCTACGGCACCGCGGCCAACCGCCTGCACCGATCCGTCGAACCGCCTCTACGCCACCGCGACGAACCGACTGACGCCCTGCTCGACCTGCTCCCGGGCCCGCCCGTCCTCGACCAGCAGGTCCAGGTGGCCGAGCACCTCCGAGAGCGTCAGGTAGGCCTGGGTGACCGCCACGTTGCCCCACATGCGCAGCGCGATCTCATAGGCGGTCAGCGGCTCGCGCTCGAGCATGCGCAGGATCTTCTCCGCCCGGCGGCGGTGAAGGCGCAGCCGCTCGTCGATCAGCGCCGCGTGATCGGCCACCGGCGGACCATGCCCGGTCAGCACCAGCTCCGCCGGCAGCTCCCGCGTTGCCTCCAGCGAACGGATGTAGGTGAGCAGCGCATGCGGGCGCGGGGCGTCCGGTCCGCCGTCCAGCGGCCGCGAGACCAGCGGGTTTGAGGAGATGTTGGCCAGCAGGTGATCGCCAGCGATCAGCATCCGCCGCTCGGCGTCCCACAGGATCGTGTCCGACGGGCTGTGCCCGGGGCGGTGCAGGGCGGTGAGCGCTCGCTCCCCCAGCAGCAGCCGCTCGCCGTCGCCGAGCGGGCGGGTCACCCGCGCCGCCGAGCCGAACGCCCGGAAGGCGGCGCTCATCGCCCCCAGCACGCTGGCCAGATCATCCGGGATCCCGTGGCGGTGCATGACCCGGCGGGCGAAGCGGTCATCGGCCTCGGCGCTGGCGGGAAACTCGGCCAGATAGGGCCCGAGCAGCTCGAAGGCGGCCACCTCGGCCCCCGAACGGCGGCTGATGATCTCAAGCAGGCCGATGTGATCCATGTGCTGGTGGGTGAGCACGATCAGCTCGAGCTCCTCGATTCGCCGGCCGTGCTCGGCCAGCGCCCGCTCGAGCGCGTCCAGCGACTTGCCCGAGTTGGGCCCGGTGTCGATCAGGGTCAGCGGCCGGTCCTCGATCAGGTAGCAGTTCACCCGCCCGACCGCGAACGGAGTGGGGATCGACAGGCGGTGGACGCCGACGGCCGCCGCCCGGGCGAAGGCCTCCTCGCCTCCGCTGTCGCTCAAGAGCGGATCACGTCCAGCACCTCATCCCGCCGGCGCTCCATGTCCCGCTGGGAGCGCAGCGACTCCAGGCACAGCCGCAGCAGCGGCTCGGTGTTGGAGGGACGCACGTTGAAGTGCCAGTCCTCGTACTCCACCGACAGGCCGTCGAGCTCGTACTGGCGAGCATCGGCGTAGCGGGCCGCCAGCTCGGCCAGCTTGCGCCCCTGGTCGGCCACCTCGGAGTTGATCTCGCCGGAGATGAAGTACCTGGAGCGGTAGGGCTCGAGCAGCTCGGACATCCGCGCGCCGCGCAGCGACAGCAGCTCGAGGATCAGCAGGGCCGGAATCGTGCCCGAGTCAGCGCAGTAGAAGTCGTGGAAGTAATAGTGGCCCGACACCTCGCCGCCGAACACGGCGTGCTCCTTGCGCATGCGCGACTTGAAGAACGCGTGCCCGACCCGGTTCATCAGCGCCCGCCCCCCGCCGCGCTCGACCGTGTGCGGAACCGCCCAGCTGGCGCGCACGTCGTAGAGGATGGTGGCGCCCGGGTGCTTGGTCAGCATCGACTCCGAGAGCAGCGCGGTGAGGAAGTCGCCGTCGACGAAGCGGCCGGTCTCGTCGATGAAGAAGCAGCGGTCGGCATCCCCGTCCCAGGCGATACCGAGGTCCGCCTGCCGGCGCACCACCTCGCCCATGATGAACTTCCGGTTGGCCTCCAGCAGGGGGTTGGGCTCGTGGTCGGGGAACTCGCCGTCGGGCTGCCAGTAGGCGGTGTGCAGATCGAGCCCCAGCCGCTCGAGCAGCGGCCCGACCATCGGCCCGGCCATCCCGTTGCCACCGTCGACCACCACCCGCAGCGGCCGCACCTGCTCGGGATCGATGAACGCCAGCGCCGCCTGGTGGAACTCGTCATAGATCGAGACCTCCTGCACGCGCCCGCCGCCCGGGGCGGGGCCGAGGCCGGCCTCGATCCGCTCCCGCACCTCGCCGATGCCCGCCTCGCCGGACAGCGCCAGGGCCCCCCGCCCGACGAGCTTGGCGCCGGTGTACTCCCTGGGGTTGTGCGAGGCGGTGCACATCAGCCCGCCGTCGAGCTCCCGCGAGCCAACCAGGTAGTAGAGCATCTCGGTGCCGATCATCCCGGCGTCGAGCACGGTGGCGCCCTCCGCGCACATCCCCCGCCGGTAGGCGTCGGTCAGCTCGGGGGCGCTCAGACGCATGTCGCGGCCCAGCCCCAGGCGCAGCTCGCCGCCCGGCTTGCCCTCCAGCTCGGCGATCACGCGCACGAACGCGCGCCCGATCAGCTCGGCCACCCGGGGATCGATGTCCTCCCCGTGCAGCCCCCGGATGTCGTAGGCCTTGAAGATGGCGGGATTGATCACGGCGCTCATCTGGGATGCGATCCTACCCGGCGCCCTGCTTGGATACCGCTCCGTGAAGCCGCCCGTGGCGATCCTCTGCGGTGGGCGCGGCGCCCGCCTTCAGGAGCACACCCGGCTGCTGCCCAAGGCGCTGGTGGAAATCGGCGGCCGGCCGATCCTCTGGCACGTGATCCAGATCTACATCGCCCACGGCTTTGAGCGCTTCCTGCTGCTCACCGGCTACCGGGGAGAGCAGATCGAGCGCTACACCGCCGCCGAGCGCTGGCCGGCCGGGGTGAGGATCCGCTGCCTGGACACCGGCCGCGACACCCCCACGGGCGGCAGGCTGCACCAGGCCGCGCAGCTGCTGGACGGCGAGCGGCTGTGCGTCACCTACGCCGACGGGGTGGCCGACGTCGACCTCGGGGCGCTGCTCGATTTCCACGCCGCCCACGGGCGGCCGGCAAGCATGACGGTGGTGCGGCCGCGGCTGCCGTTCGGGGTGGCCGAGCTCAACGGCGACGGGGCGGTGCGCCGGTTCGTCGAGAAGCCGCTGTCCGAGCGGTGGGTCAACGCGGGCTTCTTCTGCTTCTCGCCGGCCGGGCTCGAGTACCTCACCCCGACCAGCACGCTTGAGCGCGAGCCGCTGGAGGCGCTGGCTGCCGCCGACGGGCTCCGGGCGTTCCGTCACCGGGGCTTCTGGGCTTGCATGGACACCTACAAGGACGCCGTCGAGCTGAGCGAGCTGTGGGCGCGGGGACGGGCGCCGTGGAAGCTCTGGAGCTGAACCGCCGCTCGCTGCTGGTCACCGGCGCCCACGGCTTTCTGGGCGCCTGGCTGGTCCGGGCGCTGCTGGAGGCGGGAGCGCGGGTGCTCACGATTCGCCGCGACCAGCCGGCGCGCAGCCCGCTGGCGCTGCTCGGCCTGGAGCGGGAGGTGGACGTGGTGGTGGGGGACATCTGCCAGCCGGGGCTGGTGCTGCGGGCGCTGGGCGAGTACGAGGTCGACGGGGTGTTCCACCTGGCCGCCCAGACGCTGGTCGGGGTGGCCAATCGCTCGCCGGTGTCGACGTTTGAGACCAACGTGCGCGGAACCTGGCTGGTGCTCGAGGCATGCCGGCTGCACGGCGTCGAGCGGGTGGTGGTGGCCTCCTCGGACAAGGCCTACGGCCGCCAGCCGCAGCTGCCCTACCGCGAGGAGATGCCGCTGGATGCCCGCCACCCCTACGACGTCTCCAAGGCTGCCGCCGACCTGCTGGCCCGCTGCTACTGGCACACGTTCGGCCTGCCGGTGGCGGTCACCCGGTTCGCCAACCTCTACGGGGGCGCGGACACCAACCGCTCGCGGCTGATCCCCGAGGCGGTGTGCGCCGCGCTGGCCGGCCGCGCGCCGGTGATCCGCTCCGACGGCAGCCCGGTGCGCGACTTTCTCTACGTCGAGGATGCCGTGCGCGCCTACCTGGCGGTGTGGGCGGCGCTTGCCGATGGCCCCGCTCGCGGTCAGGCGTTCAACGCCGGGGGCGGGGACCCGCGCCGGGTCGGGGAGGTGGTGGCGCTGGTCTGCCGGCTGGCGGGGGCGGGGGTGGGGCCGGAGATCCGCGGCAGCGGCGTGCCCGACGGGGAGATCGACCGCCAGTGGGTCGACGGCTCCCGGTTGCGGGAGCTGACCGGCTGGCGGCCGCGGGTGGGTCTGGAGGAGGGGCTGCGGCGGACGATCGAGTGGTACCGCGCCCATCCCGAGCTGTGGCGATGAGCGCCCGGCGCCCGGCTGGCGGATCCGGCCCGCCAGCCGACAACTAGACTGCAAGGCCCATGTCCGGACACTCCAAGTGGCACTCGATCAAGCACAAGAAGGCGGTGGTTGACGCCCGCCGGGGGCAGCAGTTCACCAAGCTGGCGCGGGCGATCACCGTCGCCGCCCGGGAGGGCGGCGGGGATCCGGACGGCAACCCGGCGCTCGCCCTGGCCATCCAGAAGGCGCGCGACGCCTCGATGCCCAAGGACAACATCGAGCGGGCGATCGCCAAGGGCACCGGCGAGGGGGTGGAGGCGGAGCGCATCGAGACGGTCCTCTATGAGGGCTATGGTCCGGGCGGGGTGGCTCTGCTGATCGAGGCGCTGACCGACAATCGCAACCGCACGGGGGCCGAGGTCCGCCACCTGCTCAGCAAGTACGGCGGCAGCCTGGGCGAGCCGGGATCGGTGTCGTATCTGTTTGAGAAGCGCGGGGTGATCGTGGTCGACGCCAGCCGCTACGACGAGGAGGACCTGATGGCGGCGATCGACGCGGGGGCGCTGGACATCGCCGTCGATGAGGACGTATTCGAGGTGATCACCGAGCCCGCCGATCTGGTGACCGTGCGCGAGGCCCTGGCCCGGGCCGGAGTGGACGTGGAGAGCGCGGAGATCAGCCAGCGCCCGACGTCGAGGGTGCCGGTGGAGGAGGCCGACGCGCCGCGCCTGATGCGCCTGATCGACGCGCTGGAGGAGAGCGACGACGTCTCCGCCGTCCACGCCAACTACGACGTGGACAGCGCCGTGCTCGAGCGGATCGCCTCCTGAGCGACGTTCGCTAGCCTCCCGCGCTCGATGCGCTCGCGCCCCGCCCTCAGCGCCGCCCTGCTGGCCTGCTGCGCGCTCGCCCTCGGGGCGTGCGGCGGCTCCAGCTCGACCAAGATCGAGCTGGCTCCCTCGGGTGGACCCACCCAGGCGCCGGTGGTCACCACGCCAAAGCCCCCGCCGGCGCTGCGCACCAAGCCGGTGGTGCACGTCTCGCCCGCCAGCTGCCAGACCAAACAGCTGATCAAGAAGGACCTGATCACCGGCACCGGCCAGACCGCCCAGGCGGGGCAGACGGTGACCGTCAACTACGTGGGCGTGCTGTGCAAGACCGGCAAGGAGTTCGACTCCTCCTGGAAGCGCAACCAGCCGTTCACCACCACCCTGTCGCCCGGCAGCGTGATCACCGGCTGGGTGCAGGGGATCCCCGGCATGCGGGTGGGTGGACGGCGCGAGCTGATCATCCCGGCCAGCCTGGCCTACGGCAAGACCGGCCAGCCGCCCACGATCCCGCCTAACGCGACGCTCGTCTTCGTCGTCGACCTGCTCTCGGTTTCCTAGGCCCGCTCCCGTCGTCGCCGCCTTGCGGCTCGTCCCGCAGCGGCCGGGCGCGATACAGCGGGATCGAGTCGCCCACCCCCTTGAGCCGGTGCTTGCCCGCGTGGGACCAGTCGAAGCGCTCGGGGGCGGCGTCACGCACCTCCTGGGTGCAGAGCACGCTCCCGGGCCGGGCGATGCCGGTCACGCGGCTGGCCAGGTTGACCGTGTGACCGTAGAAATCCCCGGCGCGCGGCAGCGCCCTGCCGTAGGCGATCCCCACCCGCAGGCTGGGCAGGTCCGCCCGCTCGGCCGCCTCGAGCAGGCGCAGGGCGGCCTGCACCAGCGGCTCCGGCTGGCGCGCGGTGAACATCGCCGCGTCGCCGATCGTCTTGACCAGCCTCACCTCGGGGCCGGCGACGTCGGCGGCCAACTCGACGAACTTGGCCACCACGCTGCCGAGCTCCTCGGCCTCCAGCTGACCGCCGAGCGTCGTGAAGCCCACCAGGTCGGCGAAGCCCACCGCCATCTCCTGCTCGCCCACCAGGTGGCCGGTGGCCAGTTCCGCCCGGGTGATCATCCCCCGCTGCACCGCCTCGCGCAGGTGGGCCCGGTAGGCGGACAGCAGCACCGGGCTGAAGGCGGGCACGAGCTGCTCGGCCAGCGAGGCGAACCGCCAGGCGACATCGTGCTCGCTGTCGCCGGCATTCAGGAACGTCTCGGCGAACGCCGCCACCGTGGTCGAGGCCACGCGTGACATCCCCTCGCCCAGCACGCGGGTGATCTCGGCGATCGCCTCCTCGCCGATCCCGGCGTCGATGAACATCTTGATCGACTGGGCGGCCGCCACCTCCTCCTCTCCGAACACCCGGTCATCGGGGCCGGCCACCGGCAGGCCGAGAAGTCGCCGGATGCGCATCAGCAGCTCCTTCGACAGTCCCGCCCGCTCCTCGATCTCGGACACCGTGTAGCGGCCCCCGAGCACGCGCTCGACGGGGATCAGCGCCAGGCGATTCTCGGCCACCGCCGCGCGGAGCTCCTCCAGGCTGCAGCCCTCCGCGGCCAGTCGCTCCAGGAGCTGCTGGCGAGCCTCGCGCTCCTCCCCCTCCAGGCCCTCGAGCAGTCCGGCGGCGGCGAAATCCATGCCGCCATGATGTCTGAATCGGCGGGCGGTTCGCTAGCTTCCGCCGCGCGGATGCTCTCGATCCTGATGCCCGTCTACAACGAGCGCGAGCGCGTCGAGCAGGCGATCGCCGAGGTGCTGGCCACCGAGCTCCCGAGCGAGTTCGAGCTGATCGTGGTCGACGACGGGTCGACCGACGGCACCCGCGAGATCCTGCGCGCCGGCAGTTGGGATGACCGGGTGAGGCGGCTCGAGCACCCCGAGAACCGGGGCAAGGGAGCGGCCGTGCAGACGGCGCTGGCCGAAGCCCGCGGCGAGATCGCGGCGATCTTCGACGCCGACCTCGAATATGAGCCCGCCGACCTCGCCCGGCTCATGCCGCCGCTGCTGGAGGGTCGCGCCAACGCCTGCTTCGGGGTGCGCGCGTTCGACGGCTACACCAGCCACTCGTTCCTGTATGTGATGGGCAACAAGGGCGTTACGCTGGCCTGCAACGTCCTGTTCAACGTCTATCTGCACGACATCATGACCGGGCAGAAGATGATCCGCACCGAGGTGTTTCGCAGCCTGGAGCTGACCGCATCCGGGTTCGCGATCGAGCCCGAGATCGCCGCCCGCCTCGTCCAGCGCGGTGAGCGGATCTTCGAGGTTCCGGTGCACTACCGCGCCCGCGCCACCGAGGAGGGCAAGAAGCTGACCGCGCTGGACGGCTTCCGGGTGCTGGGCATGCTGCTCCGCTGCCGGCTGTCGCGGCCTCGCTGATGGCTGTCCCCTCGCTCCGCGAGCTTCCCCAGCGGGGAGCGATCGCGACCTCTTACGGTGGTGGGCGCCCGCGTTCGCGGTGGGGCCGGGGGCGGCTGGCCCTGCCGCCGCCGCCGCTCGCCCTGCTCGCCTGCCTGGCCCTGGCCGCGCTGTCGGCTGTCGCGCTGCCCACCGTGGCCAGCTATGACCCCTGGTCCTGGATCGTCTGGGGCCGGGAGATCGCGGATCCGCACCTCAGCTTTGCGGTCGACGGAGGCCCGTCATGGAAGCCGCTGCCGGTGATCTTCACCACGATCTACGCGCTGTTCGGGAGCGCCGCCCCGACGCTGTGGGTGATCACCGCCCGAGCCGGCGGCCTGCTCGGGCTGCTTGCCGCCTGGCGGCTGGCCCGGCGCCTGGTGGGACCGGGGGGCTGGGGCGTGCTGGCCGGGTGTCTGGCCGCACTCGGGGTGGCGCTGACGCAGGACTGGGGCTACTACATGTTTCGGGGAACCAGCGAGCCGCTGCTGATCGGCTGCTGGCTGTGGGCGCTCGACCGCCATCTCGATGGTCGCCGGGGGATGGCCCTCCTGCTGGGCGTGGCCACCGGGCTGATGCGCCCCGAGGTGTGGCCGTTGCTGCTGCTGTACGCCGCCTGGCTGTGGGTGCGCGACCCGCGGCTCCGCCTGGCGGTGGCGACGGGCCTGATCGCGATCCCCTTCTTCTGGTTCGTTCCCCCCTGGATCGGCTCCGGCCATCCGTTTCTGGCCGCCACCCACGCCCGCCTGTACAACGGCCACCTGGGCGCACACCCGCTCCTTACCGTGCTGGCGCGGGGGGCCAACCTGCAGGTCGCGCCGGCGCTGGTGGGCGCGGCGGCGGCGGTGGTGTGGGCGCTGTGGGGGCGGTGGCGGCCGGGGTCGGAAGGTTTGTGGGGGCGTGGGCGGTCGGGGCAGGCGGAAGGTGGGCTGTGGGGGCGTGGGCGGTTGGGGCAGGAAGGTTTGTGGGGGCGTTGGCGGCCGGGGCAGGCGGCGGAGGGGTGGCGGCAGCATCGGCGGGGGGCGGCGACGGAGGAGCGGAGTGACTCGTCGGCGGGGGTGCGCTGGCGTGGCCTCTCTGGAGGTGTCGGCTGGCGCGGTCGCTCGGGAGGGGCGGGGGAGGGCGGTCGCTTTCGAAGGTTGGGCTGGAGCGGTTCCTCCGGGGGAGTGGGCGAGGCTGGCGTCGCTCCCTCATCCGCTGGACTGCTCACCCTCTGGCTTGCCGGACTGGCGCTGGCCTGGGGGGCGATCGTGGTCGGCATGACCCTCGACGGCTATCCGGGCCTTGAGCGCTTCTTCCTTCCCGCCGCCGCCCTGGCCTGCGTGCTGGCCGGCGCCGGTGTTGTATGGAGCGCCCAGGCGGCCGGCGGGCTGCTGGCCGGGGCGGCCTCGGTCTGGGCCGCCCGGCTGGCGGCGCTGGCGCTGCTCGCTGTCTCGGTGCCGTTCGTCACGCTCAGGCTCTCGGTCCTGCGGGCCCAGGAGCCGATCGCGGCGCGTGCGGTGGTGCGGCTCGAGCAGCTGGGGACCGCCGTGCGCGCGGTCGGTGGCCACCGCGGCGTCTACCCCTGCCGCATCAGCTTCGCGGCCATCAACCACTCGCTGCAGACCGCCCTGGCCTGGAAGCTGGACGTCACGCTCGGGCGAGTCGGCACCTCGATGCGCCATCAGGGCCTGATGTTCGTCGGTCCCCACGACTCGATCGACGGCGCACCACCCCGCGTCGACCCGCGCCTGACCGCGCGCCGCCTGATCGCGCGCGCGGGCGCCTGGCGGGTATATCGGATGACCAGCCCGGGGTCGGACACGCGCTGCGTGGGGCGATAGGAGGCTGTCCGCGTCGGGGCTGTCCGCGCCGCCGCCATTCCCAGCCGCCGCTCGTCGACTCGATCGCCGGCCGCCGCTCGTCGACTCGCTCGCCGGCCGCCGCTGGGGGTGTTGGAGGCTGCCGGGCGCGGGTGGGGCGCTGGGAACTGCCCGTCGCAGAGCCGCTGCTGGGTGGGTCACTGGAGGCTGCGCGCCTGGGGGTGGGGCGTCGGGAGCTGCCGCGCCAGCGCGTCGGCGGCCTCGAGCTCGCCCGTCCCAGAGTCGCTCCACCCGCGAGCTGCAGCACAAGCCCCCGTCTCCCGGGTGACGTGTGTTGTGCAGCTCGCGGTTTTCGCGGGTTTCAGAACACACGCCCCGCCGCGGGAGGGGGTTTGGCGGCAAACTCGCGGGGGTGGCCCTGTCCTGGCGCCCCCTCGAGTTGGCACCAGCGCGCCGCCGGGGCCCCCTTTGGGCGGCAACCGGGCCTCGAGCTTGCGACGGGCCTCGACCCTGCGCCGCACCCGGGCCTCGCCCCTGCGCCGCACCCGGGCCTCGCCCCTGCGCCGCGCCCGGGCCTCGACCTTGTGCGGCACCCGGGCCTCGACCTTGCGCGGCACCCGGGCCGTGGCGCGCACCCTCCAGCGCCCGCCTCGCCAGGCCGCGCCGGACACCGCGCCTCGTCCGGCGCCCGGGCGCAGCACGTCGCCGGCATGCACGCCGCCCCCAGGCCCGGGCCCCGACCACCCCGCCGCAGCATCACCGGGGGCCACATGGCCCCTCGCCAGCGCACCCCAGGGCGGCGCGAGAGGCAGGCGTCCGGGCGGGCGCGGAGAATGGTGCCCCATGATCGTGCTCGGCATCGACCCCGGCACCGCCGACACCGGCTTTGGCCTGGTGGAGAGCGTTGGCTCGCGGCTGCGGGCGCGCGCTGCGGGGGTGATCCAGACCCGCGCCGGGCTGCCGCTCGAGCGGCGGCTGGCCGACATCCACGCCAGGGTCAGCGAGCTTCTGGAGCGCCACCGCCCGGATGCGGTGGCCGTTGAGGAGCTCTACTTCGGGGCCAACGCCCGCACAGCGTTTGCGGTCGGCCAGGCGCGCGGTGTGATCCTCCTGGCTGCCGGCCAGCACCGCACCCCGGCGCGGTCCTACACCCCGCAGCAGGTCAAGGGTGCGGTGTGCGGCCACGGCCGGGCCGACAAGGACCAGGTGGCGCGGATGGTCGCGCGGCTGCTCGGGCTGCTGGCGCCGCCCACCCCGGACCATGCCGCCGACGCGCTGGCGGTGGCGATCTGCGAGCTGAACCGGGGCCCGCTGAGCGCCGCCTTGGCCGCCGCGGACCGGGCGACCGAGCCAGACCTCCCGGGGGTGCGGCGATGACCGCCCCCTCTCGGGCCGGGTCGCGGCCGGGCCATGACCGCCTCGCGCTCGGGTCGGCCCGGCGGTGCGGCGGGCCTGCCTCCGTGTCGGCCCAGGTCGCGACCGGGAGGGTGCGCCCATGACCGCCTCGCGCTCGGGTCAGCCCGGAGATGCGATCGGCCTCGCTCCCCTGTCGGGCCCGGCCGCGGCCGGGGGGGTGCGGCCGTGATCGCGCTCATCTCGGGCCAGGTGGCCGCCCGCCGACCCGACCACGTGGTGGTCGACTGCGGCGGCGTCGGCTACCGCCTGGCGGTCTCGGCCGAGACGCTTCGCCATGTTCCCGCCGTCGGCCACCGCGTCACCCTGCACACCCACCTCCTGGTGCGCGACGACGCGCTGGCGCTGTACGGGTTCGCCACCGAGGAGGAGCGGGAGCTCTTCCTGCTGCTGCTGGGCGTGCAGGCGGTCGGCCCGAAGGTGGCGCTCGCGGTGCTCTCCGGTGGCCCCCCACGCCAGCTGCTCAGCGCGCTGGCTGCCGGGGACACCGCCCGGCTGCGGGCCGCCCCCGGGGTGGGCAAGCGGACCGCGGAGCGGATCGTGGTCGAGCTGCGGGAGAAGGTCGGCGCGAGCACCTCCGCCGTCGCCGCCCCACTCACCCGCGGCGATGACCCGCGCAGCCTCGCCCGCGACGGGCTGCTGGAGCTCGGCTACAGCGCCCAGGAGGCGGACGAGCTGCTGGCGCAGGTCACGGGCGAGCGGGTGGAGGATCTGATCGCCGAGGCGCTGCGGATGGCACGACGATGAGCCAGGCCCAGGTTCGCATCCAGGATCCCGAGCCCCTGCCCGAGGATGAGTTCGACCGCTCGCTGCGTCCCCGTCGGCTGGAGGACTTCATCGGCCAGGAGGCGATCAAGGATCAGCTGGCGGTGTCGATCGCCGCCGCCGCCAGCCGCGGCGAGGCGCTCGATCACGTGCTGCTGGCCGGACCCCCGGGCCTGGGCAAGACGTCGCTGGCGCAGATCGTGGCCGCCGAGCTGGGCGTGCAGTTCGTCCAGACCGCCGGACCGGCGCTGGAGCGCAAGGGCGACGTGGCCGCCTTCCTCACCGCGCTCGAGCCGCGGGCGGTGTTCTTCGTGGATGAGATCCATCGTCTCCCCCGGGCGCTGGAGGAGACCTTCTATCCGGCGATGGAGGACGGGTCGCTGCCGATCACCGTCGGCCAGGGGGCCGGGGCGCGGGTGGTCACGCTTGAGCTGCCGCCGTTCACGCTGATCGGCGCCACCACCCGCTCGGGGCTGCTGACCACGCCGTTGCGCGACCGCTTCGGCATCCAGCACCGGCTCGAGCACTACGGCGGCCAGGAGCTGGCGCGGATCGTCCGCCGCTCCGCCCGGCTGCTCGACGTCGACATCGACGACGGCGGCGCCCGCGCGATCGCGGAGCGCAGCCGGGGGACCCCGCGGGTGGCCAACCGGCTGCTCAAGCGGGTGCGGGACTTCGCCCAGGTGCGTGGCGACGGAGTGGTCACCGCCGCCACCGCCGCGGCTGCGCTCGACCTGCTGGAGGTCGACGGGGAGGGGCTCGACCGGCTCGATCGGGAGATCCTCAGAGCCATCTGCGAGAAGTTCGGGGGCGGCCCGGTGGGACTGTCGACGCTGGCGGTGGCGGTGGGGGAGGAGCAGGACACCATTCAGGACGTGTATGAGCCCTACCTGCTGCAGCGCGGGCTGATCGAGCGCACCCCCCGCGGTCGCGCGGCGACCAGGCGGGCGTTCGAGCACCTCGGGCTCGAGCCGCCGGGGCCGCTGCGCCTGATCTAAAGGTTTCCGAAGAGGCGGGGACCCGGGGCTATCCTGACCGGACCATGAGCCGCGAGCACTATTTCATCTGCCCCCACTGCGGTCACCGCTCGATGGCCATCGAGCGGACGGTCGCCTTTCGTCCAGGCGAGGCCAGGGGGTGCGAGAAGTGCGGGTTCGCCTACCTGTTCGAGCTGCTCGACGACTACTACCCGGCTCCCACCGCGGCGTTCTTCGCCTGTGACGCCGGCGGGCGGATCGTCGACTGTGGCAAGGGCTCCTTCGAGCTCACCGGCCTGACCACCGAGGGGGTCATCGGTCAGCCGATCGGCGCCGCGCTGGGGTTGCGCTTCGAGGACGGCACCGACCACGTGCAGACGGCGCTGGAGTGGGAGGTCCGCGTACAGGGCAAGCCGGTCGAGATTCACGCCAACGGCGGCCCGCCCCACCGGGCGGTGGCCGACATCTTCCCCGCCTATGACGACGAGGAGGGCGGGGTGCTGGTCGTGCTGACGCCCGCCAACGGGCGTCAGGTGTGAAAGCTGGGCCCGCAGCGGGGCTAAGGCCGGTCGGACCCGCGGCCGATGCTGTCCGGCAAGTGGCTAGCATCCGGCGCAAGCGATGAGCGACCGTCAGCGCAACGCGTTCATCCTCCTGCTGGTCGTCGGTCTGATTGCGGCTTCGGGAGTCGTGATCGCGACCACCAAGACCTTCCTCGGGCTGGACCTGAAGGGCGGCGTGCAGCTCGTGTATCAGGGTGAGCCGACCGCGCAGACGCCCCACGTCACCCAGGCGGCGCTGCAGCGGGCGGTGGACACGATGAACCAGCGCGTCAACCAGCTGGGCGTCTCTGAGCCGCAGATCTCCACGCAGGGCAACGACCAGATCTCGGTCGGGCTGCCCAACGTGCAGAACACCGCCCGCGCCGAGAAGCTGGTCGGAACCACCGCCCGGTTGGAGTTCTATGACTGGGAGGCGAACGCGCTGACCCCGAGCGGCAAGCCGGTCGCCTCGCTGCTCAGCACCCAGAACCCCCAGGCGGTCGAGATCAGCCAGGGCTACGGCGGGGCACCACCCGGCAGCCCCGGCGCGGGCAGCATGCCCCTCTACCAGGCCGTGACGCTGGCCGCCAAGCAGCCCTACTCGGCCAGCCGCGACAACGCCCGTGCCGGGCCGGAGTACTTTGCCTTCGGCGCCCCCGGCAGCGCCGCCTGCCGGAAGGCGGCGAGCTTCTACCACACCACGCCGGTGGTCGGGCAGCACTGCTATCTGGCCGGGCCGGCCGACTCGCTGTCCGACCTCGGGCTGCCCACCGGGGTGAGCCTCTCCCAGGCGCAGATCCTGGTGGTCAAGCGCGGCACGGTGGTGCTGCAGGCGGTTCCCTCCAGCTACACCCACGCCCCCGCCTGGAGCGATCCGACGGCGCAGTTCTACGTGCTGCGTGACCACGTGGCGCTGTTCGGCAACGAGATCACCAACCCCGAGCAGAGCACCGATCAGTCCGGTCAGCCCGACGTCACCTTCGGCTTCACCTCCCAGGGCAACGCCGCATTTCAGGCAGTGACCGCCGCCATCGCCCACCGCGGCGCCGAGGTCAGCGGATTCGGCCAGCAGCTCAACCAGCACTTCGCGGTGGCGCTCGACACCCAGCTGATCACCGTCCCGCAGATTGACTTCAAGCAGTACCCGGACGGGATCATCGGCGGCAACGGCGCGGACATCACCGGCGGCTTCACGATCCAGTCCGCCCAGGATCTGGCCACCCAGCTGCGGCTGGGCGCGCTGCCGATCAACCTGAAGCTGATCTCCCAGTCCCAGGTGTCGGCCACCCTGGGCAAGCAGGCGCTGCACCGGGGGGAGCTGGCCGGGATCATCGGCCTGGCCGCGGTGGTCCTGTTCCTGCTCGTCTACTACCGCGTGCTGGGGCTGATCGCCACCGCCGGCCTGTTCGTCTACGCGCTCTACTTCTTCGCCCTGATCAAGCTGATCCCGGTCGTGCTCACCCTGCCGGGGATCGCCGGGCTGATTTTGACCATCGGCGTGGCCGCGGACGCCAACGTGGTGATCTTCGAGCGCGTCAAGGAGGAGATTCGAGCCGGTCGCTCGATCCGCCAGGGGATCATCACCGGCTACAAGAAGGGCCTGAGCGCGATCATCGACGCCAACGTGGTCACGATGATGACCGCGTTCATCCTGTTCGTGCTCGCCACCTCCGACGTCAAGGGTTTCGCGCTGACGCTCGGCATCGGCACCGCGGTGTCGCTGTTCACCGCGGTGATGGCCACCCAGGCGATCCTCACCACGATGGGCTCCTCGCGGGCGATCTCAAGCCCCTCGGCGCTCGGGGCGGGGGGCAAGAAGCACGTCTGGCGCTATGACTTCATGGGCGCCAGTCGCTACTTCTTCACGCTCTCCGGGGTGATCCTGCTGATCGGCGCGCTGGCGATCGGCGGCCGCGGGCTGAACCTGGGCATCGACTTCACCTCCGGCACGAGGATCACCGCGGCGCTCGAGCGCAATGCCAGCCAGCCGCAGATCAGCGCCGTGGTCTCGGCCGCCGGGGCATCGGGCGCCACCGTGCAGAAGGTGACCAACAGGGCGCTGGGCAACAACGTCTACGAGATCTCGGCCAAGAAACTCCAGCCCGCCGGGCTGAATCGGGTCGAGGCCGCGCTGCAGTCGCACTTCGGACTGCGCGGCCCCCCGAACACGACCTCCGTCGGGCCCACCTTTGGCTCCACGGTGGCCAACGCCGCGATCATCGCGATCATCGCCTCGCTGCTGGTGATCTCGGTCTACGTGGCGCTGCGCTTTGAGTGGAAGTTCGCGGTGCCGGTGCTGATCGCGCTGATGCACGACCTGCTGATCACCAGCGGCGTGTACGCCCTGACCGGCCGGGAGGTGACGACGGCGACGGTGGCCGCGCTGCTGACCATCCTGGGCTACTCGCTGTACGACACGATCATCGTCTTTGACCGGGTGCGCGAGAACATTCCGCGGATGCCGCGGGCGGCGTTCTCGCAGATCGTCAACCGCTCGATGTCGGAGGTGCTGACGCGGTCGCTGGCCACCACCGCGTGCACGCTGATGCCGATCGTGGCGCTGCTCGCCTTCGGCGGGGTGGCGGGCTCCTCGGAGCTTCAGGACTTCGCCTTCGCGCTGCTGATCGGCGTCGCCTCCGGCGCCTACTCGTCGATCTTCATCGCCTCCCCGGTGCTGACCCACTGGAAGGAGCGCGAGCCCCAGTACGAGTCGCGCCGGCGGCGGATCGAGGCCGAGTACGGTTATGTCCCCGCCTACGCGCCGACCGGCGCGGACGTGGAGCCCGAGCGCAGGAGGCGGGCGGGTCGCATCGGTCGGCTGACCCAGCCCGAGCCCGAGACGGTCTCGGCGTCGGAGTTTGAGCAGATGAAGCGCGAGCTCGACCTGGAGCCCGAGCCCGTCGGCCGGCGCACCTCGACCCTCACCCGCCCCTCCCAGCGCGCGGCCCGCTCGGCCCGCGCCAGCCAGCCCGAGAGCCAGCGCCAGCAGGCTCCCGGACGACCCGTCTCCAGCCCGGAGCCGGAGGCTGAGGAGACGGCGGCCCAGCCGCCGGTGGCACCCGCTCCTCACGACGGCGGCGCGCAGCCCGAGCCGGGCACCGGTCCAGCCCACGCCCCGGACATCCCGGAGAACGAGGGCGTGGCCCCGGTGCCCAAGCCCAGGCGGCAGGCAAAGTCGCGCTCGCGCAGCCGCCGACACGGGAGGCGACGCTGATGGGCCTGCTCGCCTGGGTGATCATGGGCCTGGCGCTGTGGCACTTCACGATCTGGCTGCCCGACCGCTCCTGGGGGGGGATCGTCGGAGGGCTGCTCGGCGCCCTGGCCGGCGCGGCGCTGCTCGGCCTGATCATCCACGGCTTCAGCATCCCCGGCCGGCACACCACGCACATCACCACCGCCCTGGAGGGGATTCCCGGCGCCCTGATCGGGATGGCGCTCGTCTACGCCGCCGGCATTCGCCGCGAGCGGATCGCGCGCCGCCAGCCCCAGCCGGCGCGCCGTCGTCCTGGCGCGGCGTAGGCGCGGCGCAGCGTAGGCGCGGCGCAGCGTAGGCGCGGCGCAGCGTGCGCGCGGCGGCGCAACTTTCCGCCGCGGCATGAGTTATCGTGCCCGAGAATTCTTGACAACGCCGAGTTTCCGCCCCCCTGAGGGCGGAGACCGGGGGACCCACTGCGACCAGCGGTCGCTGGGGCGAATCGCCGCCAGAGCGCGGCGTAGCGTGCGTCGGTCACGCGAGCCCGTCAGCTAACCCCGGAGGCGGAGACCGAAAGGAGTGCTCGTTGTCCACTGCGTCCATGGAGCTTTTGCGGGATGCGGGTGTGCCCGCCCGTGATCTGGGTTCGATCGAGCTGTGGGAGCGGTCACTTGCGCGCTCGCGCCACCGCCGCCAGCTGCGGGAGCTGACGCGCCGGGCGCGCCGCCGCCGCAAGACGATCTCTCTGGCCCTGAGCGCGGCGCTGGCCGGAAGCTCGGTCGCTCCGCAGGCGGTCGCGGCGGCGACCACCAGCTCCACGGCGGTGACCAACGAGGAGGGCGGGGCGGTGGCCGCGGCCTCGATCAGCGCCCGGATCCTGCTTGAGTTCGGCAGCCAGGGTCCGCTGGTGGCGGCCGCCCAGCGGCGACTCAACGAGGTGCTGCCGCTCACGCACCTGGCGGTGGACGGAATCTTCGGGCCGCTGACGCGCGGCGCCGTGATCGACTTCCAGCGCAGCCACGGGTTGGCGGCCACGGGGATGATCAACGCCCGCACCTGGGCCACTCTGTTTGATGCGCCCGTGCTGCTGTTCGACGCGACTGACACCGCCGGCGTGGCAGACGCGGGCGCGCCATCCGCCACCGCCTCCGGCGGGGCGGAGTTCGCAAGCATCCACCACACCGTCCGCGCTGGCGTGCGGGCCGGGGGCCGGGGGAGGCTCTCGGGCCGCTGGCGCGCGCAGGCAGATCCGGCGCCGGTCGACTCCGGGTCGGTGTCGGGTTCCCTGCAGGCGAGCGGTGGAGCCGGAGCGACCACCGGGCTCGGAGGCGAGGGGCTCACCAGCGCCGGCGCTGGCCAGGCCGGCGGTGCCGACGGCCAGAGCGGCGGTGCGGGTGTCCAGGCCGGCGGCGTAGGCGGCGGCCAGCTCTCCACAACCGGCGGCACGGGCAGCGGCCAGACGAGCACCGACAGCGGCGCCTCGGGCAGCGGTGGCGTGGGACTGGGCGTGGTCACCCCGGCCACCTCGGGCCCCTCCGGCGCTGGATCGACCACCACCTCGACCTACGTGCTCACGGACGGAGTGGCGCTGCCGTTGCCACGTCAGTATCTGGTCAACGGCTACGTCGACCAGGGCGTCGACTATGCGGCACCCGGCGGGACGCCCGAGTATGCGATGGGTAGCGGGGTGATCATCGGCGAGGGCATCTCGGGGTTCGGGCCCAACGCGCCGATCCTGAAGATCACCTCGGGGCCGCTCGCCGGGCTCGAGGTCTACTACGGACACGCCGGTCCCGACCTGGTTCACGTCGGCGAGCACGTGACCGCGGGGCAGCAGATCACCGAGGTGGGCTATGGGATCGTCGGCATCTCGACCGGGCCGCACCTGGAGATCGGCTTCTATCCCACGGGCCCGATGGGAGCGGGCTCACGCATGCTCGCGGTCATCAACGAGCTGCTGCGGGAGCATCCGACCGGCAGGGTGTGGGGCTCGGTGACCGCCCACGCCAGCGCCGACGTGCGCGCGCACGCCAGCGCGGGCACCTCATCCTCCGCGGCGAGGGCCGCCACGGCATCGCGGGCGAGCTCTCAGACCAGCGCGTCCGGCTCCTCGTCGGCGTCCGGCGGGACGTCGACAACCTCGGGTGGCCAGTCCTCGACGTCGGGCGGTCAGTCTGCAGCCTCGGGTGGCCAGTCCTCGACCTCGGGCTCCACGGCCCAGACGGGCACCGGCGGCGCGGCACAGCCGGCCGCCTCCGGCACCGGCCAGAGCACGCCGTCGAGCCCGCAGCCGAGCACGACGAGCTCGCAGGCGGGTGGATCCTCCAGCACCGGCTCGGGCTCCACCGGCAGCTCGTCCACCGCTGCGGACGGCTCGGGCTCCACCGGCACATCATCCGCCAACGCGGACGGATCCGGCTCCACCGGCACGTCCTCCGCCGCCTCGACCGGCGGGTCAGCCACCACCACGGTGAGTGGCTCGAGCGCCCAGTCAGGTTCGGTCGCCCCGAGCGGCTCTGGGTCTGCAGCCACGAGCTCGGCAGGTCAGGGTGACACCGGTACCCAGAGCGGCGGGGCCGGCAGCACGACGAGCGCAGGGGGCCAGCTCACCGTCAGCACGCAGACGAGCGGGGCCGGTCAGGCGTCCGCGAGCGCGGCGACACCGGCCCCGCAGGGCACGGGTGGGGCGCAGACGACCGGCGCCACGCAGGCCGGCGGCACCACCCAGTCCACCGGCAGCGCCCAGGCCGTCGGCGGCGGCAACGTCCAGGGGAGCGTCTCCAGCGCGGGCGGCGCCAGCGTGCAGGCGGGCGCCTCCACCGCGGGCGGCAGCGTCCAGGCTGCCGTTGGGGCCAGCGGGCCGAGCTCGCAGCCGGCGACCACCCAGACGGAGGCGACGGCGACCCCGACGGCGAGCAGCGGCGCGACCGCCGGCACCAGCGCCAGCACCACCGGCGGGAGCGCGGACACCAGCGCCAGCACCGGCACGACCTCCAGCACCAGTGTGGGCACCGGCGCAAGCGCGACCACCGGCTCGCCCGCGTCCAGCACCAGCTGATGGCGGGGAGGGGCGGGGGCGGTCAAGCGACCTTCCCGCCCCTCCCTCGTCTTTGAAGCACCAATCCGCTGGGGAGTGGGCGGGCCCGGCGGCACCCGCGCGCGAAGGCTGTCTCGGCCGCACGCTCCCGCGGCGGCCCCGGTCTGTCGCAACTCTGTTCCAGTTCTGCTGAGTTCGTCACGGTTTCCGGCCGTGGTGGCGCTCAGGCGGGAGTTTCCGTCGGGGCCGGTCCTTACGCTGGCGCGCGATGGCCGAATCCGTGCTCGCCAGCCCACCCCGGGCCCCGCACCCCGGCGCCCCCGATGCCTTTGATTGCGATGAGCGGCCCGTCGCCGTGTCCGCGGCCACGGCGGGCGAGGAGCGGCGCGCGGCGGCGACGGCGGTCGCGGGAGGCGAGGAGGGGCCGGCGAACACCGACCGCCCCCGCTCGGAGGATGCTGGGCCCTCGGAGGCCCCCCGGCCGGCCGCACCGCGCGCCCAGGCGCGCCTCGAGATCCCCCCCTACGATCTCACCGCCGCCCTCGCGCTGGAGCGGGAACTCGGGATCAGCCACGTGCTGGCGCAGGTGCTCGTCCGCCGCGGCCTGAGCGACGCCCGGGAGGCGCGTAGCTTCCTTGACGCTCGCGAGCGGCATGCGCCCAGCGCATTTGCCGGCATCGACGCTGCCCTGGAGCTGATCCGGCGGCACGTTGCTCACGGCAGCCGGATCACGGTGCACGGTGACTACGACGTCGATGGCGTGTGCGCGACGGCGATCCTGGTCCGTGCGCTGCGCTCGCTGGGGGCGAACGTCGACTGGTTTGTGCCCGACCGGCTCGCCGACGGCTACGGGCTGTCGGAGGGGACGGTGACGCGCCTGGCGATGCGGGGCACCCGGCTGCTGATCACCGCCGACTGTGCGATCACGGCCGTCGAGGAGGTCGCGCGAGCCCGGGACCGCGGGCTCGACGTGGTGGTTACCGACCACCACCACCCGCGGGCGGACGGTCGGCTGCCCGACTGTCCGATCGTCCATCCCGCCGTCTGCGGCTATCCCTGTCAGGACCTCTGCGGCGCCGGGGTCGCCCATAAGCTGGCCGAGGCGCTCGGGGTTGGCGGCGATGAGGACCTCGAGCTGGTGGCACTGGCCACCGTGGCCGACCTCATGCCGCTGCGCGGCGAGAACCGGCGACTTGTGCGCGAGGGCCTGCGGGCGCTCGCCCGCACCGGCAACCCGGGATTGCGGGCGCTGATGCGAAGCGCGCGCGTGGACCCCAGCGCGCTCGACGCCCGGGCGCTGGGCTACCGGCTGGCCCCCCGCATCAACGCCGCCGGCCGCGTGGCCCGGGCCGACGCCGCGATCGAGCTGCTGCTCACGCCCGATCCCGAGCGTGCGACCGAGATCGCCGCCGAGCTCGAGCTGCTCAATGCCGAGCGGCGCTCCCTGGAGGAGCGGATCACCTGGCAGGCGGAGGCCCAGGTGCGCACGCTGGGCGAGCGCGCCGCCTACGTGCTCCACGGTGAGGGTTGGCATCCGGGCGTGGTGGGGATCGTGGCCTCGCGGATCGTCGAGCGCTACCACCGGCCGACGATCCTGATCGCCATCGGCCCCGACGGGATCGGGCGGGGGTCCGGCCGCGGGATCGGCGGCTTTGACCTTCTGGGCGCCCTGCACGCCACCGCCACGCATCTGGAGCGCTACGGCGGGCACCGGGCGGCGGCCGGGATCACGCTGGCGGCCGGCCGCGTGGCGGCGTTTGCCGCCGCGTTTGAGCGCCAGGCCGAGGCGCAGCTCACCCCGGAGCTGCTGGTCCCGGTCGAGCGGGTGGACGCGGTGGTGTCCGGTCCGGAGCTCGGGCTGGAGCTGGCCGAGGAGCTGGAGCGGCTGGAGCCGAGCGGGATCGGGAATCCAGGCTGCCGGCTGCTGGTCGCCGGCGGGCGCTTCTCCGACTGCCGGCCGATGGGCGAGGGACGCCATGCCCGCTTCATCCTGACCAGCGGCGGCACGCGCTTCCCGGCCGTGGCCTTCTCCTGCGAGGGACGGTTGCCGGCCGGGCCGGGGGAGGCGGTGAACGCCACCTTTCGCCTGGAGCGGAACTGCTGGAACGGGCGGGTCGAGCCGCGGCTGGTGCTTCGCCGCGCCTGGGCGTGCGCCCCGCCACCGATCCGGGTGCTGGACGAGGAGGGCGACTATCTGGCCACCGCGCTGCGCGAGGCTGAGCGCCCGCCGGCCGAGCCCGCCTTCGCCGGAGCGCCCGGCGGCGGCGGCTCTCGGGTGCGGCTCGACCGCCGCGGCGAGAGCCAGCTGGCGGTGCTGACCGACGCGATCAGCGCCGGCGGGTCGCTGCTGGCGGTCTGCTGCGACGTGACCCGCCGGGTGGGCGGTCTGGCCGCGCGGATCGGCGGCTTTGCCCTGGCCTCCTATCACACGCTGGTGAGTGACCCGTCGCTGGCTGAGGGCTTTGCCCACATCGTCGTGCTCGATCCACCGGCGGGGGCCGAGCAGGCGGCGACGCTCGAGCGGGGTGCCGGCTTCACCCACCTTGCCTGGGGTGAGCCTGAGCTACGCTTTGCACAGCAGATGCATGAGCTGGAGTACGGGCTTCGTGCTTCGCTTGTGGCTCTCTACCGGGCCCTGCGGGCCCGGCGGAGGGTGGCCGGCGAGGAGCTCGAGCAACTGCTTCGCGGCGATGGCTCGCCGGGTCGCCCGGCGCGGCTGGCGGGACGGTTGATCCGGGTGCTCGCGGAGCTGGAGCTCGTCAGCCTCGAACCGGAACTGCCGGCCCTGGCGATCGCGGGCGCAGCGCCCACCGCGCTTGACCGCTCGCCGACCTACAGGGCATGCGCCCAAAGACACGAGGATGGACGGCGATTTCTCAGCAACCTGGCAAATCCTCCCCCCGGCGGCTGAGCCGCACGCGACGTAAGGCGGCGCCCGTCCCCGCCGAGGGCCAGGCCGGGGATGGGACCGGCGCCGGTGCGCCGATGCCGGGGGCCGGCGCATCGAAGGCGCCCGACGATGGCGAGCAGCGAGCGCTCGGAGGGCTAATCCCGGCCTCCCGGGCCCGGGTGGATGAGGCTGGCCGGCAGCCGCTGGCCGTGATCGCCCGGACCGAGCTGACCGACACCGAGCAGCGGCTGCTCGGTGACCTGCTGGCGATCGTCGAGGAGCACGCCGACCACGCCGCGGTGCCGGTGGACCGCAGGCGGCTCGAGGAGGCGTTCGTCTACGCCTGCGTCCACCATGCCGACCAGCGGCGCCGCTCGGGCGAGGAGTTCATCATCCACCCGGTCGGGGTGGCCAAGATCTGCGCGGGGATGCGCCTGGACACCGAGACGCTGTGCGCGGCGTTGCTCCACGACACCGTCGAGGACACCTCGGCCTCGCTCGAGGAGGTGCGCGAGGCGTTCGGAGAGGAGGTTGCCAGCCTGGTCGACGGCGTCACCAAGCTGACCGGGCTGACCTTCCAGTCGCGGGACGAGGCGCAGGCCGAGAACTACCGCAAGATGGTGGTGGCGATGGCGACGGACATCCGCGTCATCCTGATCAAGCTGGCCGACCGGCTGCACAACATGCGCACGATCGGCGCCATGCCCAAGCAGAAGCAGATCGAGAAGGCGCGCGAGACGCTCGACATCTACGCGCCCATCGCCCATCGCCTGGGCATCCACGCGATCAAGTGGGAGCTCGAGGATCTGGCCTTCCAGACCCTGCACCCGCGCAAGTACAACGAGATCAAGGGCCTGGTCGCCCAGCAGCGGGCCGAGCGGGAGCGCTACGTCACCGAGGCCGGCGCCTACCTGGCCAGGGAGCTGCGCGAGCTGGGGATCGAGGCCGAGATCTCCGGGCGCGCCAAGCACTTCTACTCGATCTACTCGAAGATGACCAAGAAGGGTCGCGAGTTCAACGAGATCTACGACCTGACGGCGATGCGGGTGATCGTCGGCTCGGTCAAGGACTGTTACGGCGCGGTGGGCGTGATCCACTCGCTGTGGAAGCCTCTGCCCGGCCGCTTCAAGGACTTCATCGCGATGCCCAAGGCGAACATGTACCAGTCGCTGCACACCACGGTGATCGGGCCCGAGGGCCGCCCGCTGGAGATCCAGATCCGCACCCGGGAGATGCACGATCTGGCCGAGTTCGGGGTGGCGGCGCACTGGATGTACAAGGAGGCCGCCGGGGCGGCCGCCGGGACGGGTGGTTCCGCCAAGGCGGCCGGCGACGGCAAGCTCAAGTGGCTGCGCTCGCTGCTCGACTGGCAGCAGGACGAGGCCGACCCGCGCGAGTTCATGGAGACGCTCAAGGTCGACCTGTTCGAGGACGAGGTGTTCGTGTTCACGCCCAAGGGCGAGGTGAAGTCGCTGGCGGCGGGAGCCACGCCGCTGGACTTCGCCTACGAGATCCACACCGACGTCGGCCATCGCTGCGTGGGGGCGAAGGTCAACGGCAAGATCGTCCCGCTGTCCTACCAGCTGCGCTCGGGGGACATCGTCGAGGTGCTCACCTCCAAGCGCGAGCGGGGGCCCTCCCGCGACTGGCTGGCGCTGGTCAAGACCACGCGCGCGCGCAACAAGATCAAGGCCTGGTTCAAGGCCGAGTCCCGGCGTGACACCGAGCACACCGGCCGCGAGCTGCTCCAGCAGCATCTGAAGCGCCAGGGCCTGCCGGCCCAGAAGATCGTCGGCGCTCCGCTGCTGGCCGACGTGATTCGCGAGATGGGCTTTCGCAAGGCGGAGGACTTCTACATCGCGCTGGGAGCGGCGAAGATCTCGCCCAAGATCGTCGTCAACAAGGTGCTGCAGCGCCTCAAGCAGGGGGAGGCGGCTGAGAGCGAGCCCACCGCGGCCGATGACCTGCTGCACACCCGGCGCCGTCGGAGCCGAGCCACCACCTCCTCATCGCAGTACGGCATCTCGGTGGAGGGGATCGAGGAGGTCATGCTCCGCCTGGCCAAGTGCTGCCGGCCCGTGCCCGGGGATCCGATCATCGGCTACATCTCGCTCGGCCGCGGGATCACGATCCACCGCGAGGACTGTCCCAACGTGGCCGTGCTCAAGCGCGACCCCGACCGCTTCACTCCCGTCAGCTGGGACGGTGACGCCGAGACCTCGTTCCGAGTGGAGATCGAGGTGGACGGGTGGGACCGCCACCGGCTGCTCGAGGACATGTCCAGAACCTTCGCCGAGGCCGGCATCAACATCGTCGAGGCCCGCTGCACGGTCAACCACCCGATGGTCAAGAACCGGTTCGTGGTCGAGGTGGGGGACACGCGCACGCTCGAGCAGACGATCAACCGGCTGCGCAACATCGAATCGGTGTTCGATGCCTATCGCGTCACCCCCGGGTCGGGATAGCCGCGCTCCGGCGGCTGCCCCAGCCGGCTCGGGCCGGCCGGGCGCCGCTGCGGCGGACTGGGGGTGCGGCGGGGAGCGGCGGGGCGGCCGGGCGCCGGCGTGGGTGGGTTGAGCGGCCCCGCTGCGGATGGACCCGCCGCGAGTCGCGCGGAGTGTGGGGGCGGCATCGGCTGGGATGGGGCAGAGCGCCCCGGTGCGGACGCCCTGAGCGGCCCCGGCGAGGACGGGTTGACCGGTCCCGGCTCCGGCGGCATGGGGGGCACGTGCGGAGATCGCGCGCCGTCGGGCGGGGCGGGGGGCACGATGCGGATCGTGCACGGCCGCTCATCGCCCAGCTTTGAGATCAGCACCGCCTCACCGGCCCCCAGCGACTTGATCTCGTTGGGATGGATGATGAACCGCTCCGCCTCCCGCCGGCTGCCGCCGTCCGCCCGGCCGCTGAAGATGCTCGCGCGCAGCGGGCGCGTCTCCTCCCACACGCGCTCGGTGCCCGCCATCTGGGCGGCCAGCTCGGCGGAGGCCGGAACCTCCTGGCGCAGCACGAGCTTGAGCGCCGTGTTGCCGAGGATCTGGTCACGCACGCCGCGCCCCAAGCGGTCGAGGTCGGCCACCTCCTGGGTGGCCACCAGGCAGGCGACGCCGGCCTCCCGACCGCGGGCGAACAGCGACACCACGTGCGCCCCGCCGATGGCGGAGAACTCATCGATCGCCACCATCGCCGGCTGCGGCGGCTGGCCGCTGCGCAGCTGCTCCAGCCGGTCTCCGGCGGCGCAGATCAGATCCTGGACGACGAGCGTGCCCAGCTGGGCGGCGAACTGGCCGTAGCGGCTCGAGTTGAGGCTGAACAGCACCACCTCCCGGCCCGCCAGCGCGGCCCGCAGGTCGACCTGCGCGCCCTCGCCCGGCGCCAGGAAGCGCGCGCTGTCTGACTCGGTGATGATCGCCAGCCGGGTCTGAAGCCCGCGGATCGCGCTCTGCTGATCGGGCGTGAGCGTGGCCAGGTAATCCTGCACGCGCCGGACGAACGGCCGCGGCAGGCCGCCCAGCAGGGAGGGCAGCCGCCGCGGCTCCATCAGCGCCACCACCTCGGCCAGCGTGGGTGCCCGGTCGGGATGAGCCCGGTGCAGGACCTGCAGCACGGTCTGCAGATAGCGTTCGGCCGCGCGCTGGTAGTGGGGCTCGGTGAAGCGCTCGGTGCCGATCAGCATGTCCTTCAGCTCGGTGGCGGCGCCGTGCGCAAGCGGGTTCCAGTGGCTGGGACCGTCCAGCGTCCAGAGCCGAAACGGCCGGCCGGCGGCGGCCGCGGCCTGCGCCAGGTGAGCCGCGAACGCCGGCGAGCCCTTCATGTCGAGCACCACCACCGGACGTCCGCGGGCGATCTGCTGCTCGAGGATCGTGCGCAGCGCGGTCGTCTTGCCCGATCCGCTGGCGCCGAAGATCAGCCCGTGCGCCGCGAGCCGATGCTCTGAAAGCTGCACCGGCCGCCCGCTGGCGTCGTGGCCGAGAAGGATCGCGTCGCGGGGCGCGGGCCTTCCCGCTCGCAGGCGCCGCGCGAGCGCTCGCCCGACGCGCACGCCGGTGATCGCCACGGCCAGCGCCGCCATCGCCGGCGTCACCCAGCCCGGCGCGGCCAGCAGGAGGACAAACGCCGCCAGCGCCAGATAGCGCCTGAGCTGGCGCGTGGTCAACGGCCCAGCTCCCGCTGCGCCGTGGACTCACCGCCCCGACGGTCGAAGTCGCCCGGCCTCGCCCGACCGCCCCGCCCGACCGAGCGCCCTGACGCGCGGCCGCTGAGGGGCGTGGGATCGAGCACGATCGGCCTGATCATCTGGACCGCCACCCGGTCGGTGAGACCCATCTGCCGGGCGGACCCGTCCACCAGCCGCCGGATCGCCCGCCCGCGGGGGTCGTCCTCGACCACGTAGAGCACGGCGTCGATGCGCTCATCGGCGGCGTAGCCGGCGAGGATCAGCTCGCGGCGCTCGCGCCCCTTGCCGGTCAGCTCGAGCTCCACGGCCAGCCGCCGGTCGCAGGGGTCGATCAGCAGCAGATCCGGGTAGTGAAGCCGCTCGCGCACCCGCCCGTCGCGGCCGCCCAGGCGCAGGCCCAACGGCACGGCCGGCCGCTCCAGCACGCCGTCGTGCGAGCGCAGACGCCGCTCGCTCAGGATCTCGCGCAGCGGCCCGAAGGTGCCCCGGCGCGCCGCCAGCCACAGCCAGGCCACCCCGACATCGTGTCTGTAGCCGGCCAGCGTGAGCCGCGGCACGGGAAGGTCGCTGCCGAGCACGACCAGGCCCGGCCGCCGAATCTGGTAGTGGAACTGGCCGAACACGCAGCCGCGGCTCAGGTACCCGCGGCCCACCAGCGTGCGCAGGCGGGCCGCCAGCCGCTCACCGTCGTCACCCACCAGCGCTCGGAGCTGGCGCTCGAGGACCAGGCGGTGGTCGGCGACGAAGCTCAGGAGCTCGCGGTCCTGCGTGTCCCCACGCGGCGCGGGCCCGCGCGAGCCGCGCGCAGGCGCACTCGGGCCGGGTCCAGGCGCGCGCGAGCCGCGCGCAGGAGCACTCGGGTGGCGGGTGTCTTCTGGGTCCGGGCGCCTGTCGGCGGACTTCATCTTCGTAAGAGCCGTGGGCGACGAAAAACCACCCCCCTCATCGACGCTCCCTGAGCGCATCGTGCCGCCCCAGCCGCGCGCGGCACGGCACGATGGGCCGCCGCAGACGGGCCCGCCACCGACGACCCACCGCCCGGCCGCCACCGACGGGCCGACGCCGCCTACCCGCCACCGCCCGCCCGCCACCGACGACCCGCCACCGACAGGCCGCCAGCGGCCAGGTCAGCCGCCCGAGGCCCGTCCCCGAGTCAGGCCACCACCAGCAGGCCGCCCGGCTGCACGCCGAACTCCACCTCGGCGGCCTCCCCGATGAAGTCGCCGTCGACCTGGAGGGGAAGCGGCCGCTCGTCCAGCGAGCGCACGCGCAGCTGCCTCAATCCCGCAAACGGGCGCACCTGCCGATGGCGGACGAAACGCGCCCGCCGGGACAGGGCGCGCCACAGCAGCGTGGGGACATCGACGGGGCTGGCGCGGGTGAGCACCACCCCGGCCAGCGCGCCGCTGTCGAGCTCGGCACCCTCGGCCATCACCACCGGACGCTCGCCGAAGTACGTGTAGGTGGCGGCGTTCTGCACGATCACGGTGACGCCGTCGGCCTGTTCGGAGCCCAGCTCGGCTCGCACCCGCGGCGGGTGAAACAGATAGCGGCGGTTGAAGGTGCGCACCGCCGTGGCGGCGTAGTACCACTCGCCCAGGCGCCGCTTGAGCCTGGGGTGGGCATCAACCTGCTCGACCACGCTGGCGTCCAGGCCGACGCCCGCCGAGAACAGGAACTTGCGGTCGTTGGCGTAGCCGACATCGACCGGGCGCGGGCGCCAGTCGTCGACCAGCCCGAGCAGCTGCTCGGTGGCGTCGACCAGATCCACCGGAATCCCGAGCAGGCGGCAGTAGACGTTCGCCCTCCCGCCGGGGAGGCAGGTGAGCGGCGTGCGCGTTCCGGCCAGGCCGTTGGCGGCCTCGTTGACCGTGCCATCGCCGCCGAAGGCGACCACCACGTCATAGCCCTCTCGGGCGGCGTCGCGGCAGAGCGCGGTGGCGTGCTGACGTGCCTCGGTCTCCACCGCCCGCACCTGGTAGGCCGCTCGCAGCGCGTACACCACCAGGTTCTTGAGACGGTCGGAGACCGTGCTCGCATAGGGGTTGACGATGATCAGCATCCGCCGGCGCGGAGCATCGCCTCCGGCGGGCAGGGCCGCGGTCAGACGGGCGAGAGGATCGGCGCTTGGGGCGGCCATGCCAGCCAGAACACACCGCCGGATTGCCGTCGTTACGGAACCGGCGCCTTCCGTCCCGCGCGCCCGCCTGTGCCTCCCGTCCCGCGCGCCCGCCGGCGCCTTCCGTCCCGCGACGCCCACCGGCGCCTTCCGTCCCGCGCGCCCGCCGGCGCCTTCCGTCCCGCGACGCCCACCGGCGCCTTCCGTCCCGCGCGCGATATACTCCCGCCCCACATAGCTGTACGCATCAAGAGGGGTGGAGGGACATGGCCCTGTGAAGCCCCGGCAACCTCCCGCAAGGGAACGGTGCCAATTCCATCAGGCTCCAACGACAAGCCTGGGAGATGTGGACGCGGCGGTTGACAGGCCTCCGACCACAGACCCCGGCGGAGGTTTTTTCACATATGCCGCCAGAGTCTCTTCACTGCAAGGAATGTGGGACCGAGTACCCGCTCGAGGCCCGCTACGTCTGCGAGCGGTGCTTCGGGCCGCTCGAGGTCACCTATGCTGCCCGGCCGGCGGCGGATGCGGCGGAGCTGAAGCGACGCATCCAGGCCGGCCCGCACTCGCTGTGGCGCTACTCGGACTTCCTTCCCGTGTCGGCGCCCCGGGAGGGGTTGCTGCCGGCCGGCTTCACGCCGCTCCTGCGCGTGGGGCGGCTGGCCGAGCGGCTGGGGTTGCGCGAGGTGTGGATCAAGAACGACGCCGCCAATCCCACCCACTCGTTCAAGGACCGGGTGGTCTCGGTGGCGCTGGCGCGTGCGCGCGAGCTCGGCTTCGAGACGATCGCCTGCGCCTCGACCGGCAACCTGGCCAACGCGGTGGCCGCCCACGCGGCGGCCGCCGGCCTGGACTCCTACGTGTTCGTGCCCGCCGACGTGGAGGAGCAGAAGCTGCTGGCGACCGGCATCTACGGCACCAGGCTGGTGGCCGTGGAGGGCAACTACGACGAGGTCAACCGGCTCTGCACCGAGCTCTCCGGCGAGCACGAATGGGCGTTCGTGAACATCAACCTGCGGCCCTACTACTCGCAGGGCTCCAAGACGCTGGCGTTCGAGACCGCCGAGCAGCTGGGCTTCGAGCTCCCCGACCGCGTCGTGTGCCCGATCGCGTCCGGCTCCCTGTTCACCAAGATCGCGGCCGGCTTCGAGGAGTGGCTTGAGCTCGGGCTGGTGGCCGGGCGGCTGCCCCGCTTCAACGGCGCGCAGCCCGAGGGGTGCGCGCCGGTGGCCGGCGCCTTCGCGGCCGGTCTGGACGTCTGTCGGCCGGTCAAGCCGCACACGATCGCCAAGTCGCTGGCCATCGGCAATCCCGCCGACGGGCCCTACGCGCTCGAGCTGGCCCGCCGGACCGGCGGCTCGATCGAGGCGGTGAGCGAGGAGGAGATCCGCGACGGCATCCGGCTGCTGGCCGAGACGACGGGGATCTTCACCGAGGCGGCCGGGGGCGTGACGGTCGCGGTGCTGGCCAAGCTGGCTCGGCGGGGCGAGATCGATCCCGAGGAGCGCGTCGTCGTCTACCTCACCGGTGAGGGCCTCAAGACGCTGGACTGCGCCCGCGGCAGCTTCCAGACGTGGCGGATCGAGCCCACCGTGGCCTCGTTTGAGCAGGTCGCCGGCGGCGTGCAGGCGACCGCCTGAACCGCCGGGCGGGCATTACACTGCCGGACCGATGGCTGTAACCGTGAAGATTCCCACCCAGCTCCGGGCGGCCACCGACGGGGAGGCGGCGGCGGATGTCGAGGGGTCGACCGTGGGCGAGGTGCTAGACGCGCTGTACGAGCGCTACGGCGAGCTCCGCAGCCGGATCGCCGAGGACGGGGGCCTGCGCCGCTTCGTCAACGTGTACGTCGGCGAGGAGGACATCCGCTTCCTCGACGGCCTGGACACGCCCGTCTCCGACGGCGACGAGGTGACGATCCTGCCCGCCGTGGCCGGCGGCGGGGCCTGAGCGAACCGCTCCGGGCGCCCGCCGCGCGCGCTCAAGCTCGGCGGGGCGCCCCTGCCGGCGGGCGGCCTGTCACCGTCCGGCGCGCTGGCGCCACTCGCCGCCTCAGTCCCCGGCCACGCCTACGCCCACCGGGCAGCTGACCCCCGTGCCGCCCAGGCCGCAGTACCCCCACGGGTTCTTGTGCAGGTACTGCTGGTGGTAGTCCTCGGCGTAGTAGAAGGGGCCGGCGGCGGCGATCTCGGTGGTGATCGGCGGGTAGCCGGCCGCCTGCAGCCGGGCGGCGTAGGCCTCGCGCGAGGCCTCGGCCAGCTCGCGCTGGGCCTCTGAGTTCCAGTAGATGGCCGAGCGGTACTGGGTGCCCACGTCGTTGCCCTGGCGCATGCCCTGCGTGGGGTCGTGGTTCTCCCAGAACAGGCGAAGCATCTCCTGGTAGGAGGTGCGGCGCGGATCGAACACCACGCGCACCACCTCGGCGTGGCCGGTCCTGCCCGAGCAAACCTCCTCGTAGGTGGGGTTGGGGGTGAACCCACCGGCGTAGCCAACCGCCGTGGTGTAGACGCCCGGCGCCTGCCAGAAGACCCGCTCGGCGCCCCAGAAGCAGCCGAGCGCGAACAGGGCCTCCTGCATCCCGGGCGGGAAGGGGGGCTTGATCGGCGTGCCGAGCACGGCGTGCCGCTCGGCCACCGGCATCTCGCGCTCGCGGCCGGGCAGCGCCTCCTCGGCGCTCACCATGCGTGTCTTGTCGCGCAGCCCGAGCATGCCTCTAGCTTACGACGTCGAGCGCCCCGAGATGCGGCGGCCCGCTCGCCGCGTTTGCCCGCCCGACGTTTCGGCAAGCCCAGGGCTGTCAGGCGATCGAACGAAAGGAGCTGATGCGGAATGGCAAACGAGCTTGAGGGCAAGCGGGTCGCGTTCCTGTTCACCGAGGGCGTGGAGCAGGTGGAGCTGACCGAGCCGCTGGAGGCGGTTCGCAAGGCGGGGGCACAGACGGAGCTGATCTCGCTGAAGACGGGCGAGGTCGAGGCGTGGAATCACTTCGACAAGGGCGACAAGTTCAAGATCGACCGCGCGGTGGCCGACGTCGACGCGTCCGACTACGACGCGCTCGTGCTCCCGGGCGGGGTGGCCAACCCCGACCAGCTGCGCACCGATCCCGACGCGGTCAGCTTCGTCCGCGCGTTCTTTGAGCAGAAGAAGCCGGTGGGCGTGATCTGCCACGGACCGTGGATGCTGGTCGAGGCCGACGTGGCCCGCGGCCGCCGGGTGACCTCGTGGCCGAGCCTCCAGACCGACCTGCGCAACGCGGGCGCCAACTGGGTGGACGAGGAGGTCGTGGTGGACAACGGCCTGGTCACCAGCCGCAAGCCGGACGATCTGCCGGCGTTCTGCGCGAAGATCGTGGAGGAGTTCGCCGAGGGCCGCCACGCCGAGCAGAAGGCGGCGTGATATGCGCCTGGCTGAGACCCGCCTGCGGCTGGCGGGTCTCAGCCAGGCTTGGTTTTTCGACGCAGCCTGGGTCCGGCACGCCGGTCAGCCGAACAGCGGCAGCCGCCGACGCCGCGCCAGCCGGTCCATCCCGGCCTGGATGCGTGCGCGCACCTGCTCATAGGCCTGGTTCACGTAGTCCTCATCGTCCGCGTAGGCCGGGTCGCGCTCCAGCCGCACCGGCTCCTCGAAGGCGGTGCGGATCTTGGCCGGAAGGGGGAGTTCGGGCAGGATGGCGGGCGACAGCCCCCAGGGGGCCTGCAGCGCGATCGGGAACATCTTCAGGCGTGCCACCCGGTCGAGGCGCAGCGCCCGGGCGAGCCTGCGTCCGGTGGCCAGCACGGGCATCGCGTCCGGTCCGCCCACCGTCGCGATCGGCACGATCGGCACGCCGCTGCGGATCGCCAGCCGGATGAAGCCGGTGCGCCCGGCCAGCACGGCGCGATCCCGCTGACGCCACGGGCGCAGCGAGTCGCGCTCGCCACCCGGCCACAGCGCCACATCGCGTCTGGCGGCCAGCGCGGCGGTGATCGAGTCGGGGGCGGCGGGCAGGCAGCCCATGCGGCGGAAGTAGGCGCCCACCAGCGGCGTGGCCATCAGCGCGTCGTGGGCGGTGCCGTGGAGCGGGCGCTCGCGCCCGAAGTGGCGCCACCACTGCACCCCGACCGTCCAGGCATCCCACGGGAAGGGGCCGCCGGAGTGGATGCCGATCAGCAGGGCGGGCGGGTCCGGAAGCCGCTCCCAACCCTCGATCTCCATTCGAAACCAGTAGTCCATCAACGAATTCCACAGGTACTTCTGGCGCTCAAGGAAATCCCAGTCGGGCCCGTCCAGGCTCCACCGCGAGGCGCGGTCGGCCACCACGCCGGCCAATCCCGACTGGGAGGCCCGGCGCCGTGCCGCCTGCCGGCGGGCATCACGCGCGTTGTGCTCGGCCTGGCTGCGGTCGGCAGGCGCGCTGGGCTCGACCTGCCGGCGCTGATCGCGGCGATCGGCGGCGCCGCTGCGCCGGCGATCACGCTCCCGCTTGACCTCATCCATCTGCCTCTCCCTCCACGCGGCGGACATCGCTGTGGCCGGGAACTACCCGGCTGCGCCTGCGAGTACCCGCCGGCGGGACGGGGCCGACTGGTTTGAGGCGGGGCCCGCATCGGGTACCGCCGCGCCCATGAGCGTTATCGAATCCGTCCGGGGCGTGCTGTGGGCGAGAAGACGCCAGCCGGACGAGGTGGCATACGGGGTGGCACTGGCCCACGAGCGCTTCGGCCCCAGGAGCCTGCTCGAGCAGGCGGTCGCCGCCGAGCAGGCGGGCTTTGACGCGGTGTGCTGCAGCGACCACCTGGCGCCGTGGTGGGACCCGGGGCAGGGGCCGCCGGCCGCCTGCGCCAACACCTGGGTGTGGCTGGGCGCCGCCGGGCAGCGCACGCAACGGGTGTCCTTGGGGAGCGCCGTCACGGCGATCGTCCACCGCTACAACCCGGTGGTGGTCGCCCAGCAGGTGGCGACGCTCGAGGCGCTCAATCCCGGCCGCGCGTTCCTGGGGGTCGGCTCGGGCGAGGCGATGAACGAGGTCCCGGCGGGGATGGAGTGGCCGGCGGTTTCCGAGCAGCTCGAGCGCGTCGAGGAGGCGCTGGGCATCATCACGCGCCTGCTGGACGGGGAGACCGTCGACTTCACCGGCCGACACTTTCGCACCCGGGCCGCGCGTCTGTACCTCGAGCTTGATCGTCGGCCCCCGGTCTACATGTCCGCCTTCGGGCCGGAGGCGGCGGAGATCGCCGGCCGCCTGGCCGATGGGGTGTGGACGCTCGCCGACCCGCAGAGGGCTCCGGAGGTGATCGCCGCCTACCGGCGGGGCGCCGAGCAGGCGGGACGCGAGCCGGGCGAGATCATCCTGCAGGGCCTGGCGTCCTGGGCGCCCGACGACGAGGCGGCGCTGGCGGGCGCGCGGGAATGGAAGGGGACCCTGGTCGACCGCCACTACACCGATCCGGTGTTCGACCCCGCCGAGATCGGCGCGGCTGGGGCGCAGGTATCCGACGCCAGGTTCAAGATGATGGGCCTGATCGGCTCAGATCCCGATCAGCACGTGCGCAAGATCAGGGCGATGCAGCAGCTGGGTGCGACGGCGATCGTGATCATGAACGTATCCGGTCACGATCCGCTCGGGATGCTGCGCGTCTACGGCGAGCAGGTGCTGCCGCAGCTGCGGGGATGAGAGATGCGGGACTGGGGCCGCCGCGCGGCGACGGCGGGTCCGGCGGGGGCGCGGGGCAGCTGCGGCGATGAGAGCTGCGGGACGCCACCGCGGTGGGGAAGAGCTGCCGGGACGCCACCGGGGGTGAGGACGCCTCGGGTGGGTGGGATCGCGCTCGCCGCATGCCCCGCCGCCGCGGCCCGGCGGTCGATCGTCAGCCGCCGTTGCGCCTGGCCACCGCCGCGCCGGCACCCGCCACCGCCGCTCCGATGCCGGCCAGCACCAGCCCGCGGCGCTTTGACAGCTCGTACTGGGGGCTGATCCTGTGGGCCTTTTCGTCGAATGGGCCGTGCGCGCCGCGATCCTCGTCCACCGGCTCGAACAGGTTGTCGTGGCCGTGCGGGTCAAGCGGCTGGTCTGTCATCTGCGAGCTGTAGCCGGTGCGGGCCAGGTAGCGGTCCAGCAGCCAGGGGGCCACGCGCTCGCCGATGATGTTCATCACCGTGGGGATGCCGACGTAGATCTGGCGGCGGCGATGGTGGGCGGCATGGTGGATCGCGTCGGCCGCCACCTCGGGCTGGTAGATGGGCGGCACCGGCATCGTCTGCTTGGGCAGCTTCGTCCGGCCCCAGGTGAACTGGGTGGTGTTCAGCCCCGGCAGCTGGATCATCGAGATCCGCACCTTGGAGCGGTGGTGCAGCAGCTCGGTGAGGATGCTCTCGGTGAAGTTCTTGCATGCCGCCTTCGCCCCGCAGTAGGGCGACTGCAGCGGAATCCCGCGATACGACATGGCCGAGCAGACCTGCACGATCGAGCCGCGGTCGCGCGGAACCATGCGCTTGAGCGCCGCCCGGGTGCCCCACACCATGCCCAGGTAGGTGACCTCCGTCGCGCGCCTGAACTCATCCGGCTCGATGTCGAGGAACTCGGCGTACACGGTGACCATGGCGTCGTTGACCCACACGTCGATCGGCCCGAAGGCGTCCTCCACCGACGCGGCGGCCGCCTCGACCTGATCGTGGTTGGCGACATCGACCGGCAGCACGAGCGCCGTGCCGCCCGCCTGCTCCACCTCGCGGGCCGCTCCCTCAAGCCCCCGGCGTCCACGGGCGAGCAGGGCCACCCGGGCGCCATCGGCTGCGAATCTCCGTGCCGCGGCCCGTCCGACGCCACCCGACGCCCCGGTCACCACGACCACCTCGCCTGCTCTGGGCATGTCTCTCCTTTTTTTTCGACTGTCTCGACCGTCGCTACCCGGCTGCCCGCCCGCCCAAGCCGTCGCCGCCTGACGGGTAATGCCGGTGACCCCGGATGGGGAGCGCGGCCGCTGTGCGGGTAGCCATCCGTCGATGACAGAGATCGCATGGGCGGCCGGGCTCCGTTCGCCGCGCCGCACCGACGGTTATCTGCCGATCGAGGAGTACGCCGCGATCGGCGACGGACGGACCCTGGCGCTGGTGGGAAGCGACGGGTCGATCGACTGGATGTGCGCCCCCGAGCTGGATTCGCCCAGCGTCCTGGCCGCGCTGCTCGACCCCGGCGAGGGCGGGAGCTTCTCGCTGGCGCCCGCCGCTCCATTCGAGGTCCGCCGGGCCTACATCGATCAGACCAACGTCCTGCAGACCGAGTTCATCACCGCCGAGGGCACCGTGCGCGTCACCGACGCGGCCACGCTGGACACCGCCCAGGCGGCACCGTGGCGGGAGCTGGTGCGGCGCATCGAGGGGGTGGCGGGCACGGTGGCGATGCGCTGGCGGCTGCGCCCGCGCTTCGGCTTCGGCCGCCACTCGGTGGAGCCGGTGCGCTGGCCGGGCGGTTTCCTGTACCGGCACGGCCAGCTCCAGCTCGGGGTCAGATGCTGGGATGCCGGGGCGCCCGAGGCCGACCGCGACTCAGCCGGCGCCGGCTTTGAGATCGCCGCCGGCCAGGAGGCGCTGATCGCGCTCGTGGCAAGCGACGATGTCGCCCTGCCCAATCCGCGCCGCGAGGAGGTGGAGCGTCGGCTGGCGAAAACGCTTAAGCTGTGGCGCGAGTGGGTGGGGCGCACCAGCTACGACGGCCCCTGGAAGGAGGCGGTCCAGCGCAGCCTGCTGGCCATTCGCCTCTTGGCCGACGGGCGCACCGGCGCGATCGCCGCCGCCGGCACCACCTCGCTGCCGGAGGCGCTCGGGCGGCCGCGCAACTTCGACTACCGCTTCGCCTGGGTGCGGGATCTGTCCTTCACCGTGGAGGCGCTGCTGCGGGTGGGCATGGCCGAACTGGCCCAGACTTCGGTGGGCTGGCTGATGCGGTCGGTGTCCCGCACCCATCCCCGGATCGATCCGGTGTACGCGCTGGCCGGCCAGGTGGTGCGCTCCCAGTCGCCGCTGCCGCTGTCCGGCTACCGGGGCACGGGGCCGGTGCAGGTGGGAAACCAGGCCGGAGGGCAGCTTCAGCTGGGCGGCTTCGGCGATCTGCTCGAGACGGTGTGGCGCTACGTGCAGGACGGTCACGTGCTGGCGCCCCAGACCGGCGAGCGGCTGGCCGACTGCGCCGATCTGCTGTGCGCCATCTGGCAGAGACCGGATGCCGGGCTGTGGGAGCTGGGGGACTACGCGCAGTACGCCACGTCCAAGATCGGCTGCTGGAGTGCGTTCGAGCGCGTGCTCGACCTGGTCGAGCGCGGACAGGTGCCGGCCCGCCACCCGGAGCGCTGGCGCCGGGCGCGCGAGCGGGTGCGGGAGTTCATCGAAACCGGCCTGTGGTCCGAGCGCCGCCACAGCTACGTGATGAAGGCGGGCAGCGAGATGCTCGACTGCGGCGTGCTGCTGGCCGCCAGGCGCAACTACGTCGATCCGCGCGGGCCGCGGATGGCGGGCACGATCGCCGCGATCGCCTCCGAGCTGGCCGCCGAGGGTCCGCTGCTGTACCGCTACAGCGGGATGCAGGAGCAGGAGAACGCGTTCCTGGCCTGCTCGTTCTGGATGGTCGAGGCGCTGGCGCTGGCCGGCCGCCACGAGCAGGCGGCGGAGTTGATGGAGGCCACCGTCGCGCTGGCCAATGACGTCGGCCTCTACAGCGAGGAGATGGAGCCCGGCTCGCACGCGATGCGCGGCAACTTCCCCCAGGCGCTCACCCACCTGGCGCTGATCAGCGCCGCCGCGCTGCTCGAGCGGGCCGAGCGGCCGGAGCGGCCGGAGCGGCCGGAGCGGAGGTAGGCGCGGTTGTTGTCGGACTGACCGGCGGGGAGGCCAGCGGCCGGTGGCCGGGCAGCACCTGTGGCAGATGCCCGTCGAGCGCTCGGCCGCGGCGCTGATGTCCGCTTCACTTCAGACCCTCCGGCATCCGCTGAGCGCGGCGCGCCGGCGCGTGCAGCGGATGAGCGGCGGCCCGGCGCGGGCCCGGGTGGTGGTGCTGCTCGCGCTCGTGCTGGCGTTGGACAGCGCCGACGTGGCGACGGTCGGGGCGGTCTCCGGCAAGCTGGAGGCCGCGCTGCGCATCTCCAACCTGCAGCTGGGGCTGCTGGCGGCGCTGCCGTCGGCGGTCATCGTGGTGGCGACGCTTCCGGCGGGGGTGCTGACCGATCGGGTGCGCCGTCTGCCGGTGCTGACCGGCGGGATCGTGGTGTGGAGCGCGGCGCAGGGGCTGAGCGGCGCCTCTCAGTCGTTTGTCATGCTGCTGCTGCTGCGGCTGGCGCTCGGGGTGGGCAGCGTCCCCACCGGCCCGACCCTCACCTCCTTGATGGGCGACTACTTTCCCCCTCGAGACCGCGGGTACATCTGGGGGCTGATCCTGAGCGGAGAGCTGCTCGGCGCCGGCTTCGGGTTTCTGATCAGCGGCGAGCTGGCGTCACTGGCGTCTTGGCGCTGGTCCTTCTACGCGCTGGCCGCGCCGAGTTTCCTGGTCGCCTTCGCGCTGTGGCGCTGGCTGCCCGAGCCGGCGCGCGGCGGGGCCAGCCAGCTTGCGGCCGGCGCCACGTCGATTCTCCCCGCGGACGCGGCGGCCCCGCTGTCCGACCCGCCCGAGGACCGGCCGGACGGCGGGGACCAGCTGCAGGTGAGCGAGGCGCAGGAGCAGGTGCGAGAGGAGCACATCGCCCCGATCCGAAGGCTCGTGCTGCGCCGGGATCCCACCCGCCTGGGCCTGTGGCGAGCCGCCCGGTATGTGCTCAGCATCCGCACCAACCTGATCCTGATCATCGCCTCGGCGCTGGGATACTTCTACTTCACCGGCGTGGAGACGTTCGCGGTGGTGCTGGTGCGCGGGCGGTACCGGCTCTCGAACGGCGCCGCCGTGCTGGTGGTGGGCGGCATCGGCGTGGGGGCACTGGTCGGGGTGATGGCGGGGGGCTGGCTGGGGGATAGGCTGCTGCACCGCGGCCGCGTCAACGGCCGGATCCTGATCGGTGCCGCCGGGTTCATCGGCGCTGCGGTGCTGTTCGCCCCCGGCCTCCTCAGCCGCAGTCTGGCCGTCTCGCTGCCCCTGTTCGTGGTCGCGGGCATGTTCTTCGCCGCGCGCGACCCGACGCTGGACGCCGCCCGGCTGGACATCATGCACCACCGGCTGTGGGGGCGGGCGGAGGGGGTGAGAACCGCGTTTCGGCGCGTGGCGGTGGCGGCCGCGCCGGTGGCGTTCGGCGCGCTGGCCGACAACATCGCCCGCGGCGGTCCGCGTCTGTCGGGGGCGCATGGGTTCGGCGCCCACGCCAGCGCGTCCGGGCTGCACCTCACCTTTCTGGTGTTCCTGGTCACCCTGGCGGCCGGCGGCGTGCTCACGCTGCTGGCGCTGCGCACCTATCGGGCGGATGTCGCCACCGCCGTGGCCTCCGAACAGGCCACCGCGGGCGCTGCGGGGCGCTGGCGCGGCCGCGGCCGCTGACGGAAGCGCCCGCCCGTCCACACCGACGAGTCCTGCTGCACCCGCCAGCCCATCCGACGCCTCTCGCCTTTCTGCTGAGCGTCGCGCTGCGGGCGGAGAACCATCCGGTGAGGCTGCGCCGGCCGCCCGGCGACGGTGGGTCAGACGACGGTGGCGGCGGGGGCCCGCCCCGCCGCGGCCCCGATCCGCCCCCCGGCTCGCCACAGGAGCCCGGCGAGCCGCCCTGGTGGCCGCAGTTCGAGCGGGACCTGAATGCCTACCGCGAGCTGCTGGCCAGCGAGCACTCGCCGCAGACGGGAGGGCGGCCGCTCACCCCGCCCGCGGTTCCTGAGCGCGTCGAGCGGTGACCGGCGCGGGTTTAGGCGCCGAGCAAGCGGGAACGGGGTGGACGTGGAGCGGAAAACGGCAGCGCTCACGGCTCGATTTCACCCCCTCAGTGCCGATCGCCGCCCCCCGCGCGTGCGCGTGCTCGAGCACGACCCGGACCTAGGACAGGGGCTCGATGAGGCGCAGTGGAGGGCGGCGCTCGCCACCGCCACCGCTCCGCTCTTCCTCCACGAGCGGGGGCCCTGGCGCTTCTTTCCAGCGCCCGAGCCCGGGTCACTGGGGGCGCTCGTTCTGCGCGGAACGATCCTCCTCACGATCGGCGTGCACGGCCGGGGTCACGTCGAGGTGCTGGGGGCGGGGGATGTGATCAGCCCCTGGGTGGGCGACGATGCCGAGCTGTCGCTGCCCACCGTGGTCGCCGCCCACGCCATCTCCGAGCTGCGGCTGGCCCTGCTGGAGCGCGAGTTCACCCGGCGCAGCGCCCCCTGGCCGGAGATCCACGCCGCGCTCCTGCGGCGCGTCATCAGCCGGACGAGACGGCTGGCCCTGCAGTCGGCGATCAACTCGCTGCCGCGGATCGAGGACCGGGTCGAGCTCACCCTGTGGCAGCTGGCCCACCGCTTCGGCCGGGTGACCCCGGCGGGGTTCAGCTTTCAGCTGCGGCTGACCCACTCGCAGCTCGCCGGCATGGTGGCGGCCCAGCGGCCATCGGTGAGCGTCGCGCTGGCCCGCCTGAACGACGCTGGGCGCGTGCGGCGAGGGGGGAGGGATCAGTGGCTCCTGCCGGGGCCGTTCCCGGCGACGCTGGCCGACCTGGTCGCCCAGAGCGGGCTGCCGCCCGGCCCCTGGCGCACCTGTGACCCCTCATCGCTGGTCGGGCTCGATCGGTCGTGAGAGCGCCGTCTCGCCGGCCGGCCGTCCGGCCGGCGCGGGGCGCTGTGCCGAGGCCTCGCGCAGGCGCGCCCGCAGCGCCGGCGCCAGCTCGACGTGCACATACATCTCGCCGAGGTCGAACGTGTCGATCCGGTGGCCGTGCCGACGCAGCCGGGCCGCCACCTCGGCGTAGTCCTTGCTGGTCATCTCGGCGATCTGCTGCTCGACCTGCGGCACGTGGATGGACCTCTCCACGAACACGCCCTGGTTGCTCACCTCGATCACGTGCGGCTGCCCGTCGCTGACGTGCAGCCTGAGATCCAGGCGCAGGATGAGCGCCTCGCCACGCTCATACTCATCCACCCACTGCGCCCACGACGTGTCCCCCGCCTCCGCTTCACGCCTTGCCCGCGCAAGGGCCGGTCCGGGATCGTCGAGACTGGCCGTGACCTCAACCCGCTGGAACACCAGCATTCGAGAGACGCACATACCCGGCTGCCGGGGGCTGCCATCCCCACCGCCGGCGATCCCGGCGGTGGTGGTCAGCCCTCGGACCGTCGCCGGCGCAAAGCCGCCCTCTGCCGGGGCGAGCGGGCGGAGCAAGCGTCACTCCGGCTCGGGATGCCCGACGCGGTCGCCCCCGCCCCGGAAGGGGTTGAAGTGCACCAGGCGGAACAGGCGCCGCACCGGCTGGGAGACATCCGGTTCGATTTCAAACCCCCACCCCTCGGTGCGGGCGTCCGCCACCGAGCGGATCAACAGGTGAAGCCCGGTGCTGTCGATGAACTCGAGCCGCGAGAGGTCCAGCCGCACGGGCTGGCGCTTCGCCCGCAGCCGGGTCAGCCGATCCTCGAGGGCCCGGGTCGAGACCAGGTCGAGCTCGCCGTGCAGGGTGAGGCGGACCGCCTCCCCCGAGCGGCTCTCGGCAATGTGAAGGTAGGGCTGGTCCACCGGCGCGCTCCGCTCCAGATCCAGGTCAATCATTGACCATCGCGGCCGCAAAGGCAACTGTGCGACGCGAAGGCGCCTCGCGAAACGTGCGCCCCGCCCCGCCCCGCGAACCCTGCGCCCCGCCCCGCCCCGCGAACCCTGCGCCCCGCCCCGCCCCGCGAACCCTGCGCCCCGGACCCCCCTCGCCGTCACCCCGGCCGTGGCGCCACCGTCGCCCCGGCCGGATATTCGCGCCCAGGAAGGGTAGAACCCCGGCATGGCGGGAGATCCAATGCGGATCGGGCTGCCGTGCGACGGCACGGCACCCGTGACGGCCCGACGGCGCCTGGCGGCCCTGCTGGATCAGGGATGGCCGCTCGGCGACGCCATGCTCGTGGCCAGCGAACTGGTGACCAACGCGCTCCGTCATTCCGGCTGCCGTTCCGGCGACCGGCTGGTGGTCACGGTGATCCGGCAGCGGGAGCAGGTGCGGATCGAGGTGCGCGATCCCGGACGCTCCGGTGGCGTCGCCCAGGTCGCTCGCCGCCCCCCCTGCGAAGGGGGGCTGGGCCTGCGGATCGTCGAGCAGCTGGCGGTGCGCTGGGGAGCTCGCCGCGACGAGCACGGTTACGAGGTGTGGGCCGAGCTGCCGGTGAGCGGCTGGCCCGCCGAGCGCGCCGGACGGTCGGCGGGCAGCCGTGCCCCCGCCCGTGGCCACGGCCGCTGATCGGCCAGCGGAGGGCGGCGCTGGCTGACGGGATCCGCGGATCGGCCGCCGCGGGACGGCGCTGGCCGACGGAATCCGCGTCCGGCCTATGGGCGCATGTCGGCGATCAGCGCCGACCACGAGAAACTTCGCGCTCCCATGCCCGCGCCCGTGTAGGGGTCGTAGTACTCCCGCAGCCCGGCGGCGCCCACGGCGGCGCGCAGGCGCGCGACCATCTCCTCGGCGGCCTGCTCGTAGCCGAGGCGGACCAACCCGAGCCACAGCAGCCAGGCGGCGTTGATCCATGTGGGTCCGCGCCAGTAGCGGCGCAGGAACAGCAGCCGGTCGCGGCGGGAGAAGCTGGGCTCCGACACCGACACTGAGGGCGGCGGGACCGGCAGCCAGAAGTGCGCCGGGTTGAGCAGGTAGCGCTCGACCATCCGGTGGCCGATGTCCTCCGGCAGGTCGGGCAGGGCGAGCGGCGAGAGCGAGGCCCAGGTCAGCACCTGGTGGCGGTGGCCGCGGCGGCCGCTGCGGCGCACGAGCTGATGGAAGACCCCCCGCCGCTCGTCGTAGAGCCGCTCCAGCAGGGTGGGCGTGATCGACGGCCGGCCCAGCGCCAGCCGGGAGAGGCCGTGGGCGACGTTCGTCAACGCATCGCACACCACCGGGCCGCCGGCGGCGTCGACCCGCCGGATGTCGAACCCGCGGCGGCGGTTGGCGGCCACCAGCAGCGGAAAGCCGGGCAGCCCGTCCGCCCGCCAGCCCCAGGGGGAGTCGAACTTGGGGGAGGCGTCCAGGCCGGACTCGTCCGGCTGGATGATCCAGATCAGGCCGTTGCCCTCCAGATCGCGCTCGCGCTCCACCCAGTCGTGGTGGCGGGCGATGGCCGGCACCTCGGCCGGGTCACCCACCGCCCGCCGCCAGGCCCAGGCCAGCAGCGGCGGCTGGATCGTGCTGGTCATGAAGTCGTGGCGCGAGCGCAGGTTGTAGAAGAGCGCCCGCACCCGATCGACCGGCTTGCCCCAGAAGATCGTGTGGCCGATGAACCCCTCCCCGGTGGCGGCGGCCAGCAGGGTCTCGAGCTCACGCCGGGAGCGCCCGGGGTCGAACCGGCGCCAGGCGATGGCGGTGAAGCACGAGTCCCAGTACCACTGCCAGGGATAGCGCCCCGGGCTGGGCGAGGTGTAGGCGTAGGGCACGCCGGCGCGCACGCCCTCCCGCCAGTTGGCGCTCAGGGTGGCGCGGCAGGTCTCGAGCACCGGGTCTTCGGCGCGGGCGGGAGGCGCGGCGATCCCGTTCATCGCCGACGCGAGGCGGGGCGGCCGAGGAGAGCGGGCTCGCGCCCGGGCAGGCTTGCGGTCATGTGCTTGGCGGCGACTAGCCGCTCGCCGGGCGGGCTAAACCCGGCGCGGTGCCCGTGATTACAACCGCGCCGCCCCGGAAAGAAGCGTGCCATGCGCGCGGTGCGGACGGCGTGGATCCTGGTGCTCGGCGTGCTCATCGGCGGCGGCTTCTACCTGTTGCTGATCGACACCGCCGCGCTGCCGGAACTCTACGCTCTCGCCGGGGTGGCCGCGGGGTGCGCGGTGGCCTTCGAGCTGGCCCGTGAACAGGGGTTCGCCGAGAGCCAGCTGGCGATCCGCTGGCTTGCGCGCGGCTGGCGGGTGCTGGTGAACATCCCGCGCGACATCGCCGTGCTGTGCTGGGAGGCGCTGGCGCAGCTTCTCGCCCCCCGCCCGGCGCGGGGAGCGTTTCGCGCCGCGCGGTTTGCGGCCGGTGCGCGCACCCCGCAGGACGCGGGACGGCGCGCGCTCTCAGAGTGGCTGGGATCGGCGGCCCCGAACACGATCGTGATCGGGGTCGACCCCGACCGGCGGCTGGTGCTCGTGCACCAGCTGCGCCGTCGGGGCGGCGTCGAGGAGATCGATCCGCTCGGCCTGGGATGAACGAGTGGGAGATCGCCGCCGCGGCCCTGGGGGCCGCGATCATCCCGTGTCTGGCCGTGTGCGCGCTGACCGGGGCGATGCGGGCGCTGGCGGCGTTCGAGGTGGCGGGCACGCTGGCGGCGAGCGCGCTGATGCTCCTGGCCGAGGGGTTCCACCGCCAGCCGTTCATCGATCTGGCATTGCTGCTGGCGCTGCTGTCGATCGTTGGCGCGATGGCCTTCGCGCGGCTGATGGAGCGGGACCTGTGACCGGGAGGCCGGCTTGGCAAGCGGATCGCAACCGCCGCCCCGGAGGGCCTGAGCGATGAGCGCGGGGCGGGTGATCGCCACCGTGCTGCTCGCCGTGGGCGTGCTGCTCGAGCTGTTCGCGGTGCTTGGTGTGGTCGTCATGCGCGACGCCTACGACCGGCTGCACTACGTCGGGCTGGCCGGCTACGGGGCGCTGCTGATCGGCGTCTCGATCCTGGTGCGCGAATCCTTCTCGCTGATCGGCGACAAGGCGCTGGCCACCGGCGGGGTGCTGGTGGTGGTCGGCCCGGTGCTGGTGCACACCACCGCCCGCAGCTTTCGCTCCCGCAAGCGGGGGGACTGGCGCGAGGGGATCGAGCGGGAGGCCGAGGAGGGCCCGTGACCGCCCTGCAGCTGATCGCGCTGGCGGCCGTGATGCTGGGCGGCACGGCGGTGGTGGCGACCGCCGAGCCGCTGCGCCAGACGATCGTGCTGGGGGTGTTCGGGCTGGCGCTGACCTTCCTGTTCTTCGTCTTTCAGGCTCCGGACGTGGCGCTGTCGGAGATCGTCGTCTCAAGCGTCGGGCTGCCGGTGATCGTGCTGGCGGCGCTGCGCAAGATCCGCCAGCAGGAGCACGCGCGCGAGGAGCGCGAGGAGGAGGCGCCCGAGTGAGCCGCCGGCTGCGACTGGGCGTCTTCGCGGTGGCGGGGGCGGGGATCGCGGTGGTGCTGCTGCTGGGCTTCACCGGCCTGCCCTCGTTCGGTCACGCGCACGAGCTGTACGGGTCGCTGGTCAACCGCACCGCCGACAAGCTGCGCCACGCCACCGACCTGGTCACGGCGCTCAACTTCGACATCCGCGCGTTCGACACGCTGGGGGAGGAGTTCATCCTGTTCGCCTCGGTCACCGGGGTGACGCTGCTGCTGCGGACGCTGCGGGGTGAGGAGGAGCGCGAGCGGCAGACCCCCGGCATCGAGGAGCACGCGTTCGCCGGCGCCAGCGACGGGCTGAAGCTCGCCTCGCTGGTGCTGATCCCGGTGCTGGTCGCCTTCGGCGCCTATCTGGTGTTCCACGGCCAGCTGACCCCCGGCGGCGGCTTTCAGGGCGGCGTGGTGCTGGCCGCCGGGCCGATCGCGATCCTGCTCGCCGGCCGCTACCTGTCGATGAAGGTGGTCGCCCCCAAGGTGCTGCTCGAGGCCGGCGACTCGCTCGGCGCCGCCTGCTACGCGCTGATCGGGCTGGGCGGGCTGATCTTCGTCGGGGTGTATCTGAAGAACCCGCTGCCGCTGGGCAGCCCGGGACACCTGCTGTCGGGGGGGATGATGCCGCTCAACAGCATCGCCGTGGGGCTGGAGGTGGCGGGCGCGTTCCTGCTCACCTGGACGGAGTTCCTCGACCAGACGATGATCGGGCCCCCGAGCGGCTGAGGGATGGGCTTCTTTCCCTACTTCGTGGCCGCCTGGCTGTTTGTGATCGGCCTGTGGGGGGTGATCTCCAGTCGCAACCTGGTGCGCACCGTGCTCTGCCTGGTGGTGGTGCAGGCCTCCACCTATCTGGTGCTGCTGGGGATCGGCTACCGGGCCGGCGCCAAGGCGCCGATCGTGGCTGACATCCCCACCACCTCGCGGCTGGTCGACCCGGTGGTCCAGGTGCTGGTGCTGACCGACATCGTGATCGAGGCGACCGTGGCGGCGCTGCTGTTGGCGCTCGTCGTGCAGGCCCACAAGCGCTTCGGCAGCGTCAACCCGGACGACCTGCGCCCGCTGCGGGACTGATCGGCGCAATGACCCACATCAGCGCCCTGCCGGTCCTCGTGCCGTTTCTGGCCGGCCCGCTGCTGGTCGCCGTCGGGCAATTCGCCCCCCGGTGGTTCAACGACAGCCTGGCCGCCGCGGCGGCGATCGCGAGCGCCGGGCTGTGCGCGCTCCTGGCCGTGCACGCCGCCGGGCATCCGTTCCCCTACTGGATGGGGGGGTGGACGCCGCGGTACGGCACGACGATCGGCATCTCGCTGTCGATCGATCTCCTGGGCGCCGGCCTGGCCACCTTCTCGGCGCTGCTGGTGTGCGCCGCGCTGCTTTACGCGCTGCGCTACTTCGACGCCATCGAGGGCCTGTTCCACGCGCTGATGCTGCTGTTCATGGCCGGGATGGTCGGCTTCTGCCTGACCGGCGACCTGTTCAACCTGGTGGTGTTCTTCGAGCTGATGAGCGCCGCCGCCTACGCGCTCACCGCCTACAAGGTCGAGGAGCGGGGGCCGCTGCAGGGGGCGATCAACTTCGCCATCACCAACAGCGTCGGAGGCTACGCGATGTTCATCGGCGTCGGCCTGCTGTACGCGCGCACCGGCGCGCTGAACATGGCCCAGATCGGCGCCGCCCTGGACGGCCACCACGCCGACTGGCTGGTGATCGTGGCCATGGTGCTGCTGTTCGGCGGCTTCCTCACCAAGGCGGCGGCGGTGCCGCTGCACTTCTGGCTGGCCGACGCCCACGCGGTGGCGCCGATCCCGGTGTGCGTGCTGTTCTCCGGCGTGATGGTCGAACTCGGGGTGTACGCCGTGGCGCGGCTGTACTGGCAGCTGTTCGCCGGCTCGCTGGCCGCGCACGAGGTGGGGGTGCGCGCGGTATTCGTGGGCCTGGGGGTGGCCACCGCCCTGCTGGGCGGGGTGATGTGCTTTCTGCAGCGCCACGTCAAGCGCCTGCTGGCGTTCTCGACCATCAGCCACGTGGGCATGTTCATCTGCGGCGTGGCGCTTTTGACCGGAAAGGGCATCGCCGGCGTCGGCACCTACGTCGTCGGCCACGGCCTCACCAAGGCGGCGCTGTTCATGTGCGCGGGCGTGCTGCTGCACCGATTCGCCACGATCGACGAGTACGACCTGCGGGGCCGCGGCCGGGAGGTTCCGCTGGTGGGGGTGATGATGGCGGTCGGCGGGCTGCTGCTGGCGGCGCTGCCGCCGTTCACCACCTTCATGGGCAAGTCGCTGCTCGAGGAGAGCTCCTCCGCCGTCGGCTACAACTGGCTGATCGCCGTCTACATCTTCGGCTCGGCGATCACCGGCGGAGCCGTGCTCCGGGTGGTGGGGCGGGTGTTCTTCGCCTGGGGGCCGGCGCAGGGCCCGCGTCCGGCCAAGGCCAGGATGGCCCGGGAGGAGACGAGCGAGCAGCGGGCGCCGCGCACCCAGACGCCGCCGATGATGCTGATCGTGCCCGGCGCGCTGCTGGTGGGCGCGCTCGGGCTGGGCCTGTTGCCGGGCGCGGTGCCGGGAATCGACCGCTTCGCCGCCCAGTTCGTCCAGCACCGCGCCTACGCCGCCTGGGTGCTGCACGGCGCCCACATCCACCCCCCGATCCTGCCCGCCAGCCACATCAGCGCCGATGACTACGGCTACAGCATCCTGTCCACGCTCGGCGCGCTGGGGGCGGCCGGGCTGGGGCTGTTCGGACGCCGCCTGCGGCGGGCGCTGCCCCGTGCGATCGCCGTCCCCGGAGCCTCGGTCGCCGACGTTCTGCACGGGCTGCACTCGGGGCACATCGGCGACTACATCACCTGGTGGACGGCGGGCGTCAGCCTGGTTGGCGGCGTGTGCCTGATCGTTCTGCGGTGAGCGGGCGGCGGCACAACCGGCGGCGCTGGTGCCGGCCGCTCGCGGTGGCACGGCCGCACACCCGGCGGCGCTGGTGCCGGCCGCTCGCGGTGGCACGGCCGCACACCCGGCGGCGCTGGTGCCCGCCGCTGGTGGCGATCGCGGTGGCGCTGGCGGTGGCCGGCTGCGCGCATCCCGGCACGCCTGTCCCCTCCCGCCAGGCCGATGAGCTCGACGTGGCCACCAGCCGCATCTCGGTCGCCTGCGGGTACGCCGAGGAGCTGGGGGCGGCGGGCGCCCCCCATCCCCGGGTGATGGCGTTCGTGGCCTCGATCGCGCTCTCGGGGGCGCGCAAGCTGGCCGCCGTCTACGCCCGCGACCAGAGCGGCATTTACCAGGGCGAGAGCGTGGGGGCGATCGTCGCCGACAGCATCTCGCTGCTGTCCGGCTGCCGGCTGACCGCCGCCCGCCAGCTGCTCGAGCGCGCCCGGCGCGAGCGCGGATGACGCGCCGCGGTCGGTGCCTGGCGGCGGCTCGGGAACAGCGCGGCGCAGGAGGACGGGCGGTCCATTCCCGGACAGCGGCTGCGTGGGGACGGCGGGAGAGGGTAGTCGTCCTGCGATGGCCCCGCCGGACCGGTCCCCGACACCCGCAGGCGCTCCCCGCGCCGGTGATGACGCCCAGCTGAGCGCGGCGCGGATCTTCCTGCGCCCGATCGCCAACCCGTTCGCGCTCGGGTTCGTCGGGCTGGCCGTGGCCACGCTGCTGGTCTCCGGGCTCGAGCTGGGCTGGGTGTCGGGCGCCGAGCGAACGCAGACGGCGCTGCTGATCATCGTGTTCGCCCCCACCGTGCAGCTGCTCGCGTGCGTGTTCGGCTTTCTGGCCCGCGATGCGGTGGCGGCCACCGCGCTCGGCGTCCAGGGCGCCACCTGGCTGGCCATCGGCGTCTCGCTGCTGCTGTCCCGGCCGAGCAGCCACGGGCACTCCCACGAGCTGGCGCTGCTGCTGTTCGTCTCCGGCACGGCGCTGTTCGCCTCGGCCACGATCGCCGCCCACACCAAGCTGGTGCCGGCGCTGGTGGTGGGGCTGTGCGGCCTGCGCTTCGTGCTCACCGGCGTCTACAAGCTGGGCGCGGGGGGCGGCGCCTGGCAGCACGCCGCCGCCTGGGCCGGCGTGGCGCTGTGCGGCCTGGCCCTGTACGCGGTGCTCAGCCTCGAGCTGGAGGACATCCGCCATCGCACCGTGCTGCCCACGCTGCGCCGCCACCGCGGCCGCCGGGTGCTGGATCCGCAGCTGCCCGAGCAGGTGCGCGAGGTGGCGGCCGAGGCGGGCGTGCGCAGCCAGCTCTGAGGCCGGTCCGCCGGCGGTCGAACGGCTGCGGGCGTTCATCCCGCACACCGGGCGTGCATCCGCGTGTCGGCCGGAGCGTGCCTCAGCGCAGGGGCGTTCGCTCCAGCCCGCTGCACAGGTCGGCCACCGACTCAAACACCTCCACGGCCCCCGACTCGCGCAGCTCCTCGATCGCGAAGCCGCCGGTGAGCACCGCCAGCGTCGGCACCTGGGCGGCGCTGGCCGAGCGCACATCCCACGGGGTGTCGCCCACCATCACCGCATCCTGCGGCGACCCTCCCACCTTGGCCAGCGCCGCGTGCACCAGGTCGGGGGCGGGTTTGGTGGAACGCACGTCGCCGGCGTCGGTCCAGGCGTCGGCCAGCTCGCGGGCGTCCAGGAGGTCGAGGTAGCGCTCGACCTCCTCCGGCTTGGCGGAGCTGGCCAGCACCACCAGGTGGCCGCGGCGACCGAGTTCGACCATCAGCTCCCGCGCGCCCCGCATTGGCTCCACCTCGTCGATCAGCTCGAAATACAGCTCCTTCTCCGCCGCGCGGATCGCGTCGCCCAACTGCGCCTCGGTGCGCTCGTCGGTGAGCGCCCTCACCACCTGGTCGCCACCCATCCCGATGTGCCGGTGGATGCGCCACACTGGCAGGACGATCCGATGCTGCCGGAACGCCCTGTACCAGGCCAGCGCGTGCTGATAGTTGGTGTCGACCAAGGTTCCGTCGATGTCGAGCACGGCGATGGCCATGCCGGCGGCTCTACCCCGGGGGTTGCCTTCTCACGCCCAGCGGGCACCATGTCAGCACGATGACCGAATCCCGCCTGTCGCCGCGCACGGTCTACCGCGCCGTCCTGCTCGCGTTCGCGCTCGTGGTGGCGGCGCTGGTGTTCAAGCAGCTGGTCACGCTGATCATGGGCGTGCTGGTGGTGGTGATCATCGCGCTGCCGCTCTCGTCGCTGGCCACGCTGCTCGCCCGGGTGGGGGTCCCCCGCCCGCTGGGGGTGCTGGTCGGCCTGCTCGTGGGGCTGGGGGTGATCGGCGGGCTGATCGCGCTGATCGTCCCCGTGTTCAGCCACGAGATCAACCAGTTCGTCAACTCGCTGCCCACCGTCGTCGCCGACCTGCGCCACCGGCTGGCCGGGCTGACCGGCACCTCGCCCACCCGCGTGGGCAAGCAGATCCAGAACTACATCAACGGCTACACCCATCATCCGGCCAAGCTGCTGGGGCCGGCGGAGACGATCGGCGCCAGCGTGGTGGGGGTGGCGGCGGCGCTGATCGTGGTCCTGCTGACCGCCGTCTACACCGCGATGCGCCCCGAGCCGCTGTATACGGGGCTGGTGCGGTTGGTGCCGCCGCCGCGGCGGGCCAAGGCCGAGGTGGTGCTCCGCCGCCTGCGCGCCGCCTACCTGGGCTGGCTGCGCGGACTGGCGATCGGCATGGTCGTCCTCGGCGGGCTCACCTACCTGGGGCTGGAGCTGGTCGGCCTGCAGTTCGCCGCCTTCTTCGCCGTGTTCACCGCGATCGCGATGATCGTCCCCTACTTCGGCGCCCTGGCCAGCTCGATCGTGCCGATCCTCTACGCGCTGACGTTCTCGCCGGAGAAGGCGATCCTGGTGGCGGTGGTCTACATCGTCACCCACCAGCTGGAGAGCAACGTGATCCAGCCGCAGGTGGTCGCCCGCACCGCCGAGCTGCATCCGGCCGTGGTGGCGATCGGCGTGATCGCCGTCGAGCAGCTGTTCGGCTTCGTGGGGCTGATCGTCGCCGTCCCGATCCTGGCCAGCGTGCGGATCCTGATCGAGGAGCTGTGGATCCTGCCACTGGAGGAGCATCGGCGCGAGTCGCTGACCCACGAGCAGCCGCCCCAGATCACTCCGGTGCGGGAGCGGATCCTGCCCTAGACCGGCGCGGGATGCCGCTCAGACGCGCGAGGAATGCCGGGCCGCAGGAAGGGCGTCGGATGCCGGACCGCGGAAACGGGCGCGGGATACCCGGGCCGCGGCGGCGCCTCGGACCCGGGATCCCGGCCCGGTCAGATGCCTGCGCTCAGGTCTTGCGCTCGAGGTTGGCGATCTCCTCGGCCTTGCGCTCCACGCGCTCCTGCTCGCGGGCCAGCTCGTCCTTGGCCTCGCCCTTGCGCTCCTCCCGGCTGCCCTCGCGGCGGAGGCTCGGGTCGCCGGCCAGGTCCCCGGCCGCCTTCTTGGCTCGGCCGGTGAGCTTGTCGATCAGGCTCATAACCACGTCTCCTCGGGTTGGGGTCGGCCTCCGGCTACCCGTTCAGGACGCGCTCTAGTCCCGGCGGCGCGGCCGGACGACACGGCCGCGACCCCGGTCGGCGGCCGCGCACCGGGCCCGGTGGCGCGGGCGGCCGGCCACGCACGTCCGGGGCGGTTTACGCGGCCTGTGCGCGGGCACTCAACGGGTGTCCCCTCGCCACCGACCAAAGGCCGCATGATGACCCCGCGCACCCTCCAGGAGCAGCTGAACAACTACCTCACCGACGTCCACGCGATCGAGCGCCAGGCGCTTGTCCAGATGCGCAGAGCGCCAAAGCTGGGCGGCGATCCCGCCATCTCGGAGGCGTTCGCCCGCCACCTGACCGAGACCGAGGAGCACGAGCGGCTGATCCGCGGCTGCCTGGCGGCGCGGGGCGCCGGGACCGCGCCCGTCAAGGACGTGGCGGCGGGGGTGATTGGTTGGGGGCTCTCAGCATTCGCCGCCACCCAGCCGGACACGCCGGGCAAGCTGGTCGCCCACGCCTACTCCTACGAGCACATGGAGAAGGCCGCCTATCGGCTGCTGGGGCTTTTGGCGGAGCGCCTGGCGGAGACCGAGGTGGTCGACGTGGCCGGGCGGATAGAGGGGCAGGAGCGGGACATGGCAGCCCGTCTGGAGTCGCTGTTCGAGCTCGCCGTGGAGGCGTCGCTGGGCGCGCTGGGGTCGCCGGACCCCGCGGGCCAGCTGGACAAGTACCTGGCCGACGCCCACGCCCTGGAGGAGCAGGCGGCCCACCTGCTGCGCCGCGGTCCCCGCCTGGCCGGAGCGGAGGGACTGGCCTCCGCCTACCACGAGCATCTGCAGGAGACGATCGGCCATCGCCAGGCGGTCGCGGCCCGGCTGCAGGCGCACGGCTCCAGGGCAAGCGCGGTGAAGGACGCCGCCCTGCGCCTGGGGGCGCTCAACTGGAGCGTGTTCTTCGCCACCCAGCCCGACACGCCGGCCAAGCTGTGCGCGTTCGCCTACGCGTTCGAGCACCTGGAGATCGCCGGCTATGAGCTGCTGCGGCGGGTGGCCGAGCGGGCGCAGGACGCCGAGACGGTGCGTCTGGTCGAGCGCGTGCTGGCCGGGGAGCGGGCGGCGGCGGAGAGGCTCGAGTCGCTGTTTCCCGCGGCGCTGGAGTCGCTGTTTCCCGCGGCGCTGGATGCTTCGCTGCGGGACCTGCGCCTGCCCGCGCGCTGAGGCCGAACGGCGATGAGTGCAACCCCCAACCGGAAAGGAGCTCGATGAAGGCGGTCACCTTCCATGGCCGACGCGACGTCCGGGTCGAGGAGGTCCCTGACCCGACGATCCAGGAGCCGACGGACGCGATCGTCCGAATCACCAGCACCGGCATCTGCGGCTCCGACCTGCACCTCTACGAGGTGCTGGCGCCGTTCATGGGCGAGGGCGACATCCTTGGCCATGAGCCGATGGGTGTGGTCGAGGCGGTGGGGTCAGAGGTCGAGCAGATCAAGCCCGGCGATCGGGTGGTGATCCCGTTCAACATCTCCTGCGGCCGCTGCTTCTTCTGCAGCCAGGGTCTGCACTCCCAGTGCGAGACCACGCAGGTGCGTGAGCAGGGGAAGGGGGCGGCACTGTTCGGCTACACCAAGCTGTACGGCCAGGTGCCCGGAGGGCAGGCGGAGCTGCTGCGCGTTCCGCAGGCGCAGTTCGGCCCCATCCGGGTGCCGGAGGGTCCGCCGGACGAGCGGTTCGTGTACCTCTCCGACGTGTTGCCCACCGCCTGGCAGGCGGTCGAGTACGCCGCGGTTCCGGCCGGTGGCACGGTGGCGGTGCTGGGGCTCGGGCCGATCGGCCAGATGGCGGCTCGCATCGCCCTGCACCGGGGTGCGCGCGAGGTCTTCGGGGTCGACCTGGTGGCTGAGCGCCTGGAGATGGCCCGCCGGCACGGCGTCCACGCGATCGATCTGCGCGAGCAGGAGGACATCGCCGAGAGCCTGCGCGCGCACACCGACGGCCGCGGGCCGGACTCGGTGATCGACGCGGTGGGGATGGAGGCGCACGGCGCCCCGCTGGGCCGCCTCGCCCACCAGCTGGCCGGTTACCTGCCGGATGCGGTGGCGGCCAGGCTGATCGAGCAGGGGGGGATCGACCGTCTGGCGGCGCTTCACGCGGCGATCGACATCGTGCGCCGGGGTGGGACGATCTCGCTCAGCGGGGTGTACGGCGGGGCGATGGACCCGATGCCGATGATGGATCTGTTCGACAAGCAGATCCAGCTGCGCATGGGGCAGGCGAATGTCAGGCGCTGGATCGACGCGCTGATGCCGCTCGTGCAGGCTGAGGACGACCCCCTGGGGGTGGAGGACCTGGCCACCCACCGGCTTCCGCTGGAACAGGCGCCGCACGCCTATGAGATCTTCCAGAAGAAGCAGGACGGGGCGATCAAGATCCTGCTCAGGCCCTGAGGCGACCCGGCTGAACGCTCCGCAGGCCCTGGGGAGACCCGGCTGAACGCTCCGCAGGCCCTGGGGAGACCCGGCTGAACGCTCGCGAGCCACCGGGCGCCGGCGCGACGGGCTGTGGAGGCGCGGCGCCGGGGGCCGTGACGCCAGCCTACCCGCGGGCGCCCAGCCCGCTCAGCAGTTCGCGCACCCGCAGCGGGCCGCTCGTCCCCCGGGCCAGGGGCGGGGTGGGGTAGTCGGTGCCCCGGCGCAGGGCGCCGAGCAGCTCCCGCAGCGTGTCGGTCGCGGCGTGTCGGGGCTGCCAGCCGAGCTCGGCCCGCGCCCGCGCGCAGTCGATCAGTGGGACGGCCAGCGCCATGTCCAGCCAGCCGGGCTCGGTCGGCGACAGTCGCAGCCGGTAGGCGAGGGCGGCCGTGGCTCGGAGCGCCGCGCTGGGCAGGCGCAGCGTGCGGGCGGAGAACACCTCGGCCAGCTCGCGGGCGTCCAGCGGTGGCTCGGCGGCCAGGTTGAAGGCGCCCCGCACGTCCGACAGCAGCGCCCGCCGGTAGGCCTCCCCCACATCCAGCGAATGCACGACCTGAAAGCGCAGGCCGGGAACCTCCGGGATGAGCGGGACGAGCCCCGGCCGCAGCAGCCAGTTCGGGAGCAGCGGTCCGGCGAACAGGCGGCGGATCTCGGTCGCCGCCTCGGCCTTGAAGATGAGCGCCGGGCGCATCCGGACCACCCGCAGCTCGGGATGCTCGCGCTCGAGGCGGTCCAGGCGCCGCTCCACGGCCACCTTGTGACGGGAGTAGAACGAGCTGGGCACCCCCGCCGTCGGCCACGATTCGTCCACCGGCCGATCCTTGGGCCCGGGGGAGTAGGCGCCGATCGAGGAGGCGTATATCAGCGCGCCCACCCTCGCCCGGGCGGCGGCGGCGAACACGCGCTCGCTGCCGACCACGTTCACCCGGTAGGTGATCGACTCGTCCCGGCCCGGCTGGATCAGCCACGCCAGGTGGATGACGGCGTCGGCGCCGGCGAACTGCGCCTCCAGGTCGGCCTCAAGGATGTCGGCGGCCAAAAAGCGGGTGCGGGGGAAGTCGGCCGCCGGCGGGCGACGGGCGATGGCGAGGATCTCCTCGACCTGCGGCTCGTCGGCCAACGCCCGCAGCACGCTCGTGCCCACGTTGCCGGTGGCGCCGGTGATGAGCACCTTCATGGGGTGACCGTCTGGGGGATGGCTTAACCTCTCAGGGGATGAATGATCGGGGACCAGGGCCTACCCGCCGCCGCCGGCGGCAAACGATCGCGGATTTGCCGGTCCGGGCCGGGGGAAGGCTTTTGACATGACATCAGAGTCAGAGCGCGATGCGAGCGACGGCGTGTCCGAGCCCTCGGGCGCCGAGCCGGCGCGCGAACCCCACCATGCTCTCAACAATCCCGTCGGCGAGCCGGATCCCACCGAGTGGCCGGATCCCTACGAGCGGCGGCCCGATCCGCGCGATCCACAGGATCCCGACAGTCTCCCGTTCGGCCAGGAGCCGCATCCGGCCACCGGCGCGCAGAGCACGAGCGAACCCAACGCCAAGCAGGATCCCGAGGCCCAGCCGTGGGCGGAGGGGCCCAAGCGCGACAAGCTGGATCAGTGAGCTGAGATGACCGACGAGCTGGAGCCGCCGATCGAGGAGCCCGAGGAGGAGTTCGAGCTAGAGGGCGAGGGGCCCTCGAGCCAGGAGCGCTCGCGCCAGGAGCGCCTGCGGGCTCTGGCCGACGAGCTGGCGGCCCGCAGCGAGGCGCGGGAGGAGCCCTGCCTCGAGCTCTCGGAGATCAGCGAGCTGGTGCAGGACGCCGAGCTCGATGACGAGGACGCCCAGACGCTGCAGGACATGCTCGAGGCGCGGGGGGTCGAGCTGCGTGACGACTGCGGGCGGGCGGTGAGCGAGCAGACCGCGTACCTGCTCGACGAGCTCGCCCAGCAGACGACCGACGCCATGTCGCTGTTCCTGCAGGAGGTGCGCCGCCACCCGCTGCTCACCCGCGAGCAGGAGGTCGAGCTGGCCAAGCGGATCGAACGGGGCGATTTGGCCGCCAAGGACCAGCTGGTCAACTCCAACCTGCGGCTGGTGATCGCCAACGCGCGCAAGTACCAGGGCCACGATCTGCCCCTGCTCGACCTGATCCAGGAGGGGATCCTGGGGCTGATCCGGGCCGCCGAGAAGTTCGACTGGCGCAAGGGCTACAAGTTCTCCACCTACGCGACCTTCTGGATCCGCCAGGCTCTGCAGCGCGCGCTGGATAACCGCTCGCGCACGATCCGGATCCCCGTCCACCTCGGTCAGCGCGAACGGCGGATCGCGCGCGTGCAGCGGGAGCTGGCAGCACGGTTGGGCCGGGAGCCGACCGACGAGGAGGTGGCCGAGGCGGCCCAGCTCACGCTGGCCGAGGTGGAGGAGGCCCGCGACGCGGCGCGGGTGGTGACCAGCCTCGACCGCCCCGTGGGCGAGGAGGAGGAGACCTCCCTGGGGTCGCTGCTGCCCAGCCAGGAGCGGGGGCCCGAGGAGGAGGTCGACATCTCGCTGCGTGACGATGCGCTGCGTCGGGCGTTGGCGCGCCTGCCCGAGCCCGAGCGCGAGGTGGTCAAGCTGCGCTACGGGATCAACGGCAACGACCCCACGCCGCTGAGCGAGACCGGCCGGCGGCTCGGGCTCTCCCAGGACGCGGTCCGCCGTCTGGAACGAAAGGCGCTGAGCGAGCTGGCCCAGAGCCGCGAGCTCGAGGCGCTCAGGCCGGCCGCCTAGCCGCCCTTTCACGCCCGACTGCGGCCGGCCGCCTGCGCCTCCGCCCAGCCCGCGCGCGCTGCTCCCCCCGTGTGGGATTCCGCCATCGCCGCTCCGGGTACCCCCGAGCACGGATCCGCGCGACAAGCAGCCCAAAGGAGGTTGACCGCATGACCCCCGACACGATTGCCGTCCTCGGCGCCGGCGGAACCATGGGATTTCCGATGGCGCGCAACCTGGCCCGCGCCGGGTTCGACGTGCGCGGCTGGAACCGCTCGCGGGAGAAGGCGGAGCCGCTGGCCGACGACGGTGCCGAGATCGTCGACTCGCCGGGCGAGGCGGTGGCCGGCGCCGACGTGATCCTCACCATGCTGGCCGACGCCGACGCGGTGATCGAGGCGATGCAGGCGGCGATGGAGCGCGAGCCGATGGACCGGGCGATCTGGCTGCAGATGAGCACGATCGGCGAGGAGGGCACCGAGCGCTGCCTGGATCTGGCGCGCGGCTGCCGGCTGACGTTCGTCGATGCGCCGGTGCTGGGCACCAGGCAGCCGGCCGAACAGGGCCAGCTGGTGATCCTGGCCTCCGGGCCGACGGAGCTCAGGGAGCCGCTGGCGCCGATCTTCGATGCGCTCGGGCAGCGGACCATGTGGGTGGGGGAGGCCGGTGCCGGCAGTCGGCTGAAGCTGGCCACCAACAGCTGGATCCTGGCCGTCGTCGAAGGTGCGGCGGAGACGCTGGCGCTGGCCGAGGGCCTCGGACTGGACCCGCAGCTGGTGCTGGACGCGGTCAGCGGCGGGTCGCTCGACCTTCCCTACCTGCAGATGAAGGGCAGGGCGATCATCGAGCGCAACTTCGAGCCGTCGTTTCGACTCGCACTCGCTGCCAAGGACGCCGCCCTGGTCGACGAGGCGGCGCGCCGCCACGATCTCGACCTCCCGCTCCTGCACACGATCCGCGAGCGGCTCGAACAGGGCGCCGAGCGCCATCCCGACGAGGACATGGCGGCCACCTATCTGACCAGCGCCCCGGCGGGGGCGTCGCGCACGTAGATCGGTTGGAGAGGATCCACAGCCAGCCGCGGCACAGCCGCCGCAGCTCGGCGGGAGCGGGGAGCGGCTGTGCGGGGGATGACAACCCGAGGCAAGCGATCGTGCGGCTGATCTCGAGCGCGATCTGCGGCACGGACCTGCACTTCGTCCGCGGCACGATGAGCGGGATGCGGCCGGGGACGATCCTGGGCCGCGAGGGCGTGGGGGTGATCGAGCGCCTGGGCGAGGACGTGCGCAATCTCGAGGTCGGCGATCGGGTGGTGATTCCCTCCACGATCGCCTGCGGCACCTGCTCCTACTGCCGGGCCGGCTACTACGCCCAGTGCACCCAGGCCAACCCCAACGGCCCCGAGGCCGGCACCGCCTTCTTCGGCGGCCCCGAGGCCAGCGGCCCGTTCGACGGGCTGCAGGCCGACAAGGCGCGCATCCCGTACGCCAACGTGGGGTTGGTCAAGCTGCCCGACGAGGTGAGCGACGAGGACGCGATTCTGATCTCCGACATCTTCCCCACCGGCTATTTCGGCGCCGACATCGCCGAGATCCGCGACGGCGACACCGTGGCGGTGTTCGGGTGCGGCCCGGTGGGACAGTTCGCGATCCTCTCCGCCCGGCTGCTCGGCGCCGGCCGCGTGCTCGCCGTCGACGGCATCGAGGACCGGCTGGCCGCCGCCCGCCGCCAGGGGGCCGAGGTGATCGACTTCAACCGCGAGCATCCGGTGGAGGCGATCCGGCGGCTGACCGGCGGCATCGGCGTCGACCGGGTGATCGACGCCGTCGGCGTCGATGCCGAGCGCCCCAAGCGCGGGCCGGCGGCTCAGGATGCCCAACAGCAGGTCCAGGCGTTCGCTCGCGAGCAGGCGGCCAACGCGCCGGAAACGGCCGAGGAGGATGGCAGCTGGAAACCGGGTGACGCCCCCTCGCAGGCGCTCCGCTGGGCGGTGGAGGCGGTGGCCAAGGCGGGGACGCTGGCGATCATCGGCGTCTACCCGCCGACCATGGACGCGTTCCCGATCGGCCAGGCGATGAACAAGAACCTGACCATCAACATGGGCAACTGCAACCACCGCAAGTACATCCCGCGGCTGGTGGAGCTGGTGCGCACGGGGGCGGTGATCCCCTCGGCGGTGCTCAGCCAGGTGGAGAACATTGAGAGCGCGGTGGACGCCTACCGGCACTTCGACCAGCGCGAGAGCGGCTGGATGAAGGTGGAGCTGGCGCCCGCCGCCTGCCCTGTGGCGGGTTCGCGACCGCCGGCTGACCTGCGGCCGGTTGGCGCCCGCCGCCTGGCCCTCCGCGCGCGGCGCGGGCGCCGTGCGCGCGGCGCCCGCCGCCTGCCCTCAGCGCACGCGCCGGCGGCGGGTGTCGGCGAGCAACGCGCGGGCCGCCGCGGCCCCGGAGACGCCGTGCACGCCGGCACCCGGATGCACCCACGCCCCCGCGACGTAGAGCCCGGGGAGCGGCGTGCGGCCGCGGCACAGCGCCGGCGCGGGGCGGAAGATCAGCTGCTGGTCGAGTTCGCAGCTGCCGCTGGCCAGATCGCCGCCGCACAGGCTGGGATTGGCGGCCTCGAGCGCGGCCGGAGAGCGGATCGAACGGCCGCGGATCAGCCGCGTGAAGCCGGGGGCGAAGCGCTCGATCTGGAGCTCCACCCGCTGGGCCATCTCCTCCTCGGTCAGCCCCGGGCGCTGCGGCACGCGGGCGTAGGCGTACAGGGTGTGCTGCCCGTCCGGCGCCCGCGACGGGTCGTGCAGCGTGTGCTGGCCGACCACCAGCGCCGGCCGGGTCGGGAACTCGCCCAGACCGGCCTGGACCAGCGAGCCGGTGAGCTGCGACAGCGACCCGCCGACGTGCACCACCGCCGCCTCCCGCGCCTGGGCTGAGGTCCAGGGCACCGGTGCCGACAGCGCCCAGTCGAGCTTGATGGTGCCGAGCCCGTAGCGCCAGTCGCGCAGGCGCCGCTCCAGGCGCCCGGGCAGCGCGCCGGGGCCGAGCAGGCGCAGGAGCGGCGCGGGACTGAGCGTGGCCAGCACGGCGTCCACGCGGACGCGCTCCCCGCCGGCCAGCCGCACCGCGCTCACCCGTCCACGGGCCAGCTCGATCGCCTCCACCGCCCGGCCGCAGCGCAGCTCGCCCCCCAGCGCGCACAGGCGCTGCACCAGAGCGGCGCTCAGCGCGCCCGCGCCGCCGCGGGGAAACGGCCAGCCGACCGCGTGGGCGAGGAAGTTCAGGCCCAGGCCGAACGCGCCGCTGCCCGCCGCCTGGGGCGAGAGATCGGCGTGCGTGCCCGACCCGGCCAGCCAGGCCGCCGCGTCCGGGTGGCCGAACAGCTGGTGGCCGAGCGTGGCCGCCGAGGCCAGCAGCATGGGGGCCAGTTGGATCGCGCGCCCGCGCATGCCCGCCAGCAGCCTGAGCGTCGGACGCACCGCCGGCAGGGGGCTGAGCGCGGCGTCGATCAGCCGTCGGCGGTGCGGCCACAGGCTGGCCACCAGCGCCTCCCACGCCCGTCCGGCACCCGGCGCGCAGGCCTCAAGCGATCGGACGGTGGGCACGATCTCACGGTGCAGCGAGATCGCGCGCCCGTCCGCCTCCAGCAGGTGCACCATCGCCACGGTCGGGTTGACCCACTCCAGGTCGAGCTCCAGCCGGGTGAACACCGGCGAGGCCGCGGTGAGGGGAAAGAAGCCCGCGCAAACGTCGTGGCGAAAGCCGGGCAGCGTGAGCTCCGCGCTGCGCACCCCGCCCCCCGGCTCCTCGGCCGCCTCGAACACCAGCACCTCGCAGCGGGTGGTCAGCGCGATCGCCGCCACCAGCCCGTGATGGCCGGCGCCGATCACCGCCACCCGCACGCGCGCCCCTCTAGCCGCCGACGAGCCCCGCCGGCGACCGCCGGCGCGGCTCAGCCGGTCGAGTGCTGGTCGGTGTCACCCAGCGGGGTCTCATCATCGGGCGCCGGCATGCCCGGAAGTCGCCGGGCCGAGCTGCTGCGCGAGCCGCCCTCCGCGCCCGGCTCGTCGGGTCGGTCCTCCGGCGCCGGTTCGCCAGCCGGCTCGCCGGGCCGGTCGTCGCGCGCCCGCTCGCCTGCGTCGGGGTCCGCGTGCGCCTGCTGCTCTTCCATGGCTCCGGGCGTGCCCGCGGTGAGCGGCGGCTAAACCCAAGGGCTGTCTCGCCGCTGACCCCATGCGCGCGGGCGCCGTTGATCACCGCCCGCGCCGGGTAGCGACAGCTTGACCGATGCAGCGCCCCCAACGATGATCTTCCTGATCCTGATCGCGTTTGTCACCCTGCTGTCCGTGGCAGCCCACCTGCTCCGACCGGCCTACCGCCGCCCCGCGCCGCCGCCGAGCTGCGCGGCGACTGGTGGACTCAGTTTGAGCGTGACCTCCGCCAGTACATGAGCCAGACCTGGCGCTCGGCGCGTGAGGCCGAGCGGCGGCTCTAGCCGCCGGTGCTCATGCCCGCGGTCGCCGATCGTTGCGGCGCCACGTCTCGCCCGGTGGCGGGCGCGCTGGCGCGGGGCGGCTGGGGCGCGCTGGCGCCGGGCGGCTCGGGCGCGCTGGCGCGGGGCGGCTGGGGGTTGCTGCTGCTGGCCGCGCCGGGCCGGCTGCCGCGCGTCGCCGGCGGCGCGGACACCCCTGCGGTGCGGGTGGCCGCCCGGCTGCTGGGAGCCCGCCACGTGGCGGAGGCGCTGATCCTCAGCGCCACCCAAGGGCGGCCGGCGCGACGCTGGATCATCGGCGTGGATGCGATCCACGCGGCGTCGATGGTGGCGCTGGCCACCGTCAGCGTCCGCCTGCGCCGGGACGCTCTGCTGAGCGCCGCAGCCACGGCGCTGCTGATCGCCCTCACCCGCCCTGCATGAGACCGGGCCGCCCTTGCCGCTGAAGCTTCCCTTCCTGTGGGGGGCCGCCACCTCCGCCCACCAGGTCGAGGGCGGCAACACCGCCAGCGACTGGCACGACTGGGAGCTGGACCCGGGGTCCGGTTGCGCCGAGCCCTCCGGAGCCGCCTGCGAGCACCTGACGCGCTATCCGCAGGACATCGCGCTGCTGGCCCAGCTGGGCCTCAACTGCTACCGCTTCTCGGTCGAGTGGGCGCGCATCGAGCCCCGGCCCGGCGAGCTCTCGACCCGCTGGCTCGAGCACTACCGCTCGATGGCCGCCTGCTGTCGGCGGCACGGCCTGCTGCCGGTGGTGACCCTGCACCACTTCACCAACCCGCGCTGGTTGGCCGCCGACGGCGGCTGGGAGAACCCCCAGACGGCGGCGCGCTTCGCCCGCTACTGCGCCGCGGTGATCGAGACGGTGGGCGATCTGGCGGCGCTGGTGGTGACCATCAACGAGCCGAACATGCCCGCCCTGCTCGGCTATGAGGATGGGGTGTTCCCGCCCGGCAAGCGCGATCGCAGGGCCCGCCTGCGGGTGACCGAGGTGTTCATCGACGCCCACCGCCGGGCGGTGGAGGTGGTGCGCAGCCTGCGTCCCGAGCTGCCCGTGGGGCTGGCGCTGGCGATGGCCGACTGGCAGGCGCTCCCCGGTGGCGAGGAGCGGCTGGCGCAGACGCGCCGGCTGCGCGAGGACGTGTTCCTCCAGGCCACCGCCGGCGATGACTTCGTGGGGGTGAACACCTACACCCGCCACCGCATCGGGCCGGACGGGTGGGTGGGCAACGAGCCGGGGGTGGAGCTGACCGCCGCCGGCTATGAGTTCTGGCCCCAGGCCATCGCCGGCACGCTGCGCCGGGCCTGGCGGCTGACCGGGGGCACGCCGCTGATCGTCACCGAGACCGGCATCGCCACCGACGAGGATGAGCGCCGGGCGCGGTTCATCGAGCGGGCGGTGGAGGCGATGCGGGACACGATCGCCGCCGGCGTGGACGTGCGCGGCTTCATCTACTGGTCGGCGCTGGACAACTTCGAGTGGCACCACGGCTACGCCCAGCGCTTCGGGCTGATCGCCGTCGACCGCGCCACCCAGCGGCGGACGATCAAGCCCAGCGCCCGGCGGCTGGCCGCGCTGGCCCGGGGGGGTGCGTGAGGCGTGTCGGGCCGCCGCTACCGGGACCTGCTGCTGGTGGTGCTGGCGGTCACCGCGGGCGCCACCGATGCGCTCGCCTTCCAGCGGCTGGGACACGTGTTCGCCAGTGTGATCACCGGCAACCTGGTGCTGCTGGGGATCAGCGCCGTGCGCGCCGACGACCACCTGGCGCTGTTTTCCGGCTGCGCGCTGGGCGGGTACGCGGCCGGGGTGCTGCTGGCCGCGCCGCGGCGCGCCAAAGGGTCCTCCGGGCGGCGCATCTGGCCCGCCAGCGCCACCCTGGCCCTGGGGGTGGAGCTGCTTTTGCTGGTCGCGCTGGCGCTGCTCTGGCAGCTGGAGGGCCCGCGGCCGCCGTTCGCCGCACAGGTGGCCATGCTGGTGCTCGCCGCCGGGGCGATGGGGGTGCAGAGCACGGCCGTGCGGCGGCTGGGCCAGGTGTCGACCACGTATCTGACCAGCACGCTGACCGGCCTGCTGGAGGCGCTCGTCGCCCGCGCCTGGACCGCCGAGCACCTCCGCAGCCTGGCCATCCTGCTCGCCGCGCTGGCCGGCGCGGCCGGAGCGGTGGCGCTGATCGCGCACGGGCGCCCGTGGCTGAGCGCGCTGCAGCTGCTACCGGCCGCCCTGGCCGCGGCCGGCTCGCTGCGGCTGATCGAAGAGGAGGCCTGAGGGCAGCGGCGGCGGCGGGCCCGCCCGCCGAGCCAGGTGGAACTCGTGGCCGGGTGAGCCCACCGGCTCGAGCCCCGCCGAGCGCAGCATCGCCTCCACGCAGGCGCGGTTGGGCGCCCACCAGTTGGTCGGATCGCCGGCCAGCCGGTGCTCGATGAACGCCATCTTCGGCCAGCCGGGATCGCGCATCAGCTCGCGCTGCTCGAGGCCCAGGTCGCCCGGCGGCTCGAGCACCTCCTCGCCGGGCATCGTCAGGGTCTGGATGACCAGCAGCTCGCGCACCCTGGCGGCCACGATGTCGAGCGCCAACAACGGGTGGCGGAGGTGGTAGAGCACGCCCAAGAACAGCACCACGTCGAACTCGGCCTCCAGCCGGGCCAGCTCGTAGACCTGCATCTGGCGCAGCTCCAGCTGGCGCTCGCTCAAGCCGAACTGCGCTCGCGCCCAGGCCGCCTGGCGCAGATAGTGGGGATCGTGATCGATGCCCAGCACGCGGGCTCCCCGGCGGGCCAGCGCGATCGAATAGAAGCCGGCGTTGCAGCCGATGTCGAGCACCTCCAGGCCGCTCATGTCCTCCGGCAGCCAGGCCTCGAGCTGCCGCCATTTGAACGCCGGGAAGTCGCCCAGGGGATGGTCGGGGGCGGTCTGGCGCCCGTCGGGAAGGTGGAGGTTGTGAAACCACGGGGCCAGCCGGCGGATGGCCCGCGCGACCGGGTCCTCGCCGGGCACCGCCCGTCCGTCGGACTGGAGCGTCATGCCGCCCGCTCCCCGCCGGCCGACGCCGTGCGCCCGTCGCCCAGCAGTTCGTGCAGCCGCTCGGCCCGACGGGCAGCGGTGTGCTCGCCCAGCACCCGCGCCCGGGCCGCCTCGGCCAGCCGGCGGCGCTGCGCGGGCGTCGTCTCGGCCAGCAGGCGCAGCAGCTCGGCGGTCGAGTCGGCCAGGAGGATCTCCACCCCCGGCCGCAGCACGGTCTCCAGGCCGGGCCAGCGGTCGGAGATGATCGGCACCCCGCAGGCGGCGGCCTCGAACAGGCGCACCGATGGCGAGTAGCCGACCGCCCGCATCTGTGGGCGGGTGAGGTTGAGGGTGAAGTCGGCCGCGCAGTAGAAGCGCGGGTGCTCGTGGGGAGCGACGTGCTCGATCCGCTCCACGTTGCGCGGCCACTCGAGCTCCGGCGGGTACAGGGGGCCGGCCACCGCGAAGCGCTCCTCCGGCCGCCGCCGGGCGGGCTCGAGCAGCAGCGCCTCCAGCGCCGGCTGGCGGCCGGCGGCGTAGGTGCCCAGGTAGCTGAGCGTCCACCGGCGCTCGGTCTCCACCGGCCGGTAGCGGTCGGGATCCACGAAGCAGTGAAACGGCTCCGGCCGCCTGGCCCCGAACTCGTCCGCCAGCGCCTCCAGCACCGGCCCGGCGGTGAACGACAGGTAGAGGTCGAATTGCCGCACCAGCTCGGGCGCCAGGTATTCGGTGTCGCCCCGCCTGAGCTTCTCCAGCGTCACCGGCGTGTCGATGTCGTAGAACGCCACCGCGCCCCGCGCGCGGCGCAGCGCCCAGCTGGCCACCTCCACGCCGTCGGCCACGAACGAGCCGACGATCACCAGGTCGGCCTCCCGCACCGCGGCGCCATGGCGGCGGCGCAGCTCGGCGGTGGAGCCGTAGAGGATCGTCGTGCCCCAGCTCGGGTCGAGCGGGTCGCGGTGGCGGGCATACCAGCTCTGGTCGCGCTCGAGGAAGGTCACCTCGTCCCCGCGCGCACGCAGCGCGCGCGCCAGGCCCCGGTAGTTGGTGGCGTGCCCGTTGCCCCAGGCGGAGGTGATCGACAGGCCGAGGATCGTGATCCTCATCGCCGCTGCCCCCCCGCGTCCGCATCCCCGTCCAGCAGCACCGCCTCCACCTGGAGCGCCCGCTGGGCGTAGGTGTGCTCGGCCAGCACCCGCGCCCGCGCCCGGGCCCCGATCGCCCGTGCGGTGGCGGCGTCCAGCGCCTCGAGCGCGGCCACCACCTCGGTGCCGCTGCGGCAGGCGATCACCTCCTCGCCGGGCGCCAGGAAGTGCTCGAGCCCCTCCCAGCTGTCGCTGATCAGGCAGGCCCCCGCTCCCGCCGCCTCGAACACCCGGGTGGCCGGCGACCAGCCGTTGGCCACCATCGACTCGCGGGTGACGTTCAGGACGGCCAGCGCCGAGCAGTTGAAGGCGTTGTGCAGGCCGGGCGGGAGGTGGCCGAGGTAGCGCAGGTTGGCCGGGCGGGGGTGGTCCTGCCAGCCCGCTCCGGCCAGCAGGAACCGGCGGTCGGGAAGCGCCTCCACGGCGGTGAAGAAGAACTCGCGCACGCGCGCCTCCCGGTCGGGAAGCCGATTGACCAGCGCCGAGAGGTCGGCCTGCAGGCGCGGCTCGGCGGGCACCGGATGATGGGTGTCGGGGTCCAGCGCGTTGAAGATCGGCACGCAGCGCCGCGCGCCCAGGGCCAGGTAGCGGTCGACCACCCGCTGGCCGCCGCCGTAGGTGAGGATCAGGTCGTACTCGCCGACCAGCGCCCGCAGCGGGTCGGCCGGATCGTGCTCCAGCCGGCTGAGCGTGGCCGGGGCATCCACGTCCCAGAAGACCACCCGCACGTCCGGCCGGCGGTGCTCGAGCACGGCTTCCTCCAGCACCTCGTCGTAGACGCCGACGCCGCTGGCCTTGATGATCACCTCCGCGTCGCGGCCGGAGTCCGCCACCACCGCGCGCACCGCCCGCTCGTCCGCCGCCGGATAGACGACCACCCGGGCCCAGGGGGGATCGGCGATGTCCCGGTGCAGCTGGCGGTCGAGCGCGTCGGGCTCATAGAAGGTCACCTGGTGCCCGCGGGCGGCCAGCGCGCGGATCAGCCCGCGGTAGTAGGTGCAGGCGCCGTTCCAGTAGGCCGACACCAGGCTTGAGCCAAACCAGGCGATGCGCATCAGGACAGCTCCTCGTGGATCGCCAGCAGCTCATCCACCCGGTGCGCGCAGGTGTGGCGGGCGCGAATCGTGGCCAGCCCGTTGGCGGCCAGCTGGGCGGCGGCCCGCTGATCGTCGAGCACGGCGCGCAGGTGGGCCGCCATCTCCGCGCCGCTGGCGGCGACCAGGTAGTCCTCGCCCGGGCGGAACAGGTGATCGCGGTCCTCCCAGGGGGCGCACACCAGCGGGATCCCGCAGGCCAGCGCCTCGAACACGCGAATCGTGGGGATGCCCGGCAGGCGCCGCGCGTAGGCCCGGCGGGGGACGTGCACGGTCACGCGGTGGCGGGCGAACTCCTCCGGCGCCCGGTGGTTGGCCAGCCAGCCCGCGTAGCGCAGCCCGGCGGCGGCCACCGCGCGGCGGGCCTCGGGTGGATAGCGCACGCCGTACACGTGGCCGCTCAGCCTCAGCGACCGCGCCGGCTCGAGCAGGAACTCCGCCAGCTCTTCGCTGCGCTCCCCGTCGCCCCAGTTGCCGATCCACACCAGCTCGCCGGTTTTGCTGGCGCCCTCAAGGGGCGTGAACAGCGCCGTGTCGGCCGCCTCGTGCCAGACGTAGGCGCGGCGACACCAGCCGCGGGCCAGGTAGAGGTCGCGGATCACGCTGCCGAACACCAGCGCGCCGTCGTAGTTGGACAAATCGAAGGCGGCCAGCTGCTCGGGCGCGGTGGCGGCGCGGTGGTGCGCGTCGTAGAAGAGCAGGACGTGCTCGCCGCCGCGGCGGCGGTGCTCGCCGATCGCCTCCACCAGCCAGGGCTCGTTCCAGTCGTGGACGAGCACCAGGTCGGCGTCGGCGAGCAGGCGGTCGAGCCGGAGCGTCTCGCGCCGATAGGTGTGGCTGCTGAGCTCGGGGAAGCGGCGGTGAAACTCCTCCACGGCGCCGGGTCCGGCCTCGCGCACCAGGTTGCGGCGGCTCCAGCCGTCCTCGGGCTCAAGCACATCCACCCGGTGACCCCGCCGGATGAGCTCGCGCACCACGCCGCGCAGAAAGTGCGCGTTGCCGTGGTTCCAGTCGGACACCAGCGAGTGGCAGAAGACGACGACCTTCATCGCCCCTCCACCGCCGGGCGGCCCGCCCCGGCCGCCGCCGGCACCCGATCCTGTCCGCACCCGGCCGCGCGGGCGTAGGCGCGCAGGTAGGCGTCGGCCATCGCCTGGGGGGTGCGGCGCAGCGCCGCCCGGCGCGCCCGCCGGGCCGCCGCCGCGCGCGCCGACGGATCCTCCAGCAGCCGGTTGACCGCCTCGGCCAGCGCCTCCGGGTCCTGCGGGCTGACGTAGGTGGCGCTCCGGCCCCACACCTCGCGCAGGGAGGGGATGTCGCCCAGCACCAGCGCGCACCCGCACAGCGCGGCCTCGAGCGCCGCCAGCCCGAACGGCTCATAGCGGGCCGGCTCGGCGAACACCGCGGCCCGGCACAGGTGGTCGATCACCCGTGCGCGGGGCAGCGGGCCGAGCCAGCGCAGCGCCGCCCGGCCGTCCACGCCACCCGCAGCGTCGCCGTCCACGCCACCCGCAGCGTCGCCGTCCACGCCACCCGCAGCGTCGGCGTCCACGCCACCCGCGGCGTCGCCAGGCGCGCCCGCGCGCCGGCCATCGCCGGCGGCGCCCTCCACCCGCCGCTCGGACCCGGGCTCGCCGATCAGCGCCACCTCCCCCCGGATCCGCGGCGCCGCGCGGACCAGCAGCTCGGCGTTCTTGGCCGGATCCCACAGCCGCCCCACCGTCACCACCAGCCGGCGGCGGTGCGGCTCGCCGCTGCCCGGCGGCGCCGCCAGACCGTTGGGGATCACGAGCGCCTGCGGCAGCCGCCCGTGGGCGGCCCGCAGCGCGACCCGGAGCGCCCGGGAGGGGGTGACGATCAGCTCCGCCCGGTCCACGGCGGCGCGGACCAGCCGCCGGTAGCGCTCCCATTCCGGCGGGGCGGGACGGCCGTGCACCGCCCGCCACCAGGTGAGCACGTCGGAGTGGACGGTGAGCAGCACGGGGATCCCGTCCGCACGCACGGGGGCGAAGGTGTTCATGTGGATCAGGTCGGGAGCCAGCTCGGCCGCCAGCTCCTCGATCCACTCGCCGGTTGCCTTCACGTCGGCCCACGGCTCGGCCATCCACTCCAGGCGCAGATCCCGCGTGCGGGTGGAGCGGGCGACGGCGGCGAGCTCGGGCGCCTCGGAGCCGAGCAGCGCCAGGTGCGCCTCGACGTCCCGCGCGCTCAGCGCCGCCGCCAGCTCGCGCACGAACGTCCGCACCCCTCCGACCGTGTCTGCCACCAGCAGGACCCTCACGCCGTCCGCCCGTAGATCGCGTCGATCAGCGCGGCCGTCTCCAGCAACCGCTCCACCTCGGGATCAAACGAGGGGTCGGCGGCGATCTGCTGCGCCCAGGCGATCAGCGCGCGGCCGCCCCACTCATCCGGCGGCTCGGCCAGCCGGGTCACCCGCCGCCCCTCGACCAGCAGCGCCTCGAAGTCGTAGAAGGACCCGTCCCGGTTGCGGATCCGCAGGGCCGCCTCGGCGCCGTAGAACGAGGCCTCGATCACCGCGTCGCAGCCCGCCGACAGCCACCACGAGCAGGCGATGCGCAGCGCCCGGCCGTCGGTGAGCGTGATCTGGGCCAGGGCCAGGTCCTCGACCTGGTCCGGGTTGGGCTCCAGCCGCCGTCCGAGCGCGTACAGGTCGGCGTGCAGCGAGCGGGCCCGCAGGGGTCCGAGGAACAGGCGGGCCAGGTCGATCAGGTGCCAGCCGAGGTCGGTGAGCGCCCCGCCGCCGGCCAGCTCGACCTGCCGCACCCAGGGCTTGTCGGGGCCGTAGGCGTTGTGGAAGATGAGCTCGGCGGCGTGGGGTCGGCCGATGCGTCCCTGCTCCAGCGCCCTCAGCGCCGCCTGCACGGCGGCCAGGTGCCGGTAGGACAGGTCGACCGACAGCCGCACGTTGACGCGGCGGGCGAACTCGATCACCTGCGTGCACTCGCCGGCGGTGCGGGCGAGCGGCTTCTGGCAGAACACCGGCAGCCCGTGCTCAAGCGCCGCCTGCGCCTGGGCGGCGTGCAGCGCGGTTGGGGTGGCGATCACCAGCCCGTCGAGCTCGCGCGCCAGCAGCTCCCGTAGCCCAGAGCACACCTCGGCGCCGCCCACGGCGGCGGCGGCCGCCTCCGCCGCCCGGCGGTCGGGGTCGGCGATCGCCGCCACGCTGGCCGCGCCCGCCCGCGCCACCGCCTCCATCCGCTGGCGCCCGATCCAGCCCACCCCGAGAAACCCCAGCCGCGGTGTGCGCTCAGCCATCGCACCACACCGCCTTGACGAATCCCCGTGGCCGCTCGACCGACACCCGGTAGGCCTCGCCCAGCTCCGCCAGCGCGTAGCGGTGGGTGATCAGCGGCGTCAGCGTCAGCCTCCCCTCGGCGCACGCCGCCACCGCCTCCCGCAGCCCCTGCGCGTACACGGCGGGGTCGCGCTCGTGGGCGTTGATCACGTCCAGTCCCCGCCAGTTCCACAGCTGCATGTCGACCGAGCGCCGGCCGTCCTGGTGATAGCCGGCCAGCACCAGACGGCCGCGGACGGCGGTCAGGCGCGCGGCCAAATCGAGCGGCTCCTGATGGCCGGTGACCTCGTAGACCACGTCGAACGGCGGCTGGCGCTCGAGCCCCCGGTCGGCGGAGCGCCAGGCGCTGCTGGCGCCCAGCGAGCGGGCCAGCGCGAGCGCCTCCTCTCGGCGGGAGACCACGGCCAGCTCGGCGGCCGCCGGGGCGCACAGCTGGACCAGCAGGAGCCCGAGGAAGCCGCAGCCGACGATCGCCACCCGCTGACCGGCGGCCACCGGCGCGCGGCGCAGCACGTTGACCGCGCAGGCCAGCGGCTCGCCCGGGAACGGCGCTCCGAGCGAGTCCGGGAGCGCCACCGCGTGCTCGGCCGCGCACACGTCCAGCTCGGCGTGCGCGCGCTGCGAGATCACCGCCACCCGCTGCCCCACGGCCAGGCCGCCGACGCCGGGGCCGAGCGCCTCCACCCGCCCCCAGCCCTCGTGGCCGGGCTCGCCGGGCGCCCGCGGATACTCAAACCACTCGCGGCCCTGCCACAGCGGCAGCTCGGAGGCGCAGATGCCCGATCCCTCCAGCCGCACCCGGATCTCGCCGGCGCCGGGGTCGGGCGGGGGGACGTCCGCCACCACCACCCGCCGGGCGGATCGCAGCACGGCCGCCCGCATCGGCTACTCGGGCTGCCCGGAGACCGCCAGCAGCGGCCGCCCCTGCTCCTGCGCGCCGGCCAGCCAGCGGTGCAGCTCGGCCAGTCCTTCGGCGATCGTCGTGCGCGGCCGCCAGCCGGTCAGCCTGGTGAAGGCGGAGGTGTCGGAGACGTAGTAGCGCTGGTCGGCGGTGCGCCAGCTGTCCCACCGCACCTCGATCGCCCGCCCCAGCAGCTCGCCGATCATGCCGATCACCTCCAGCACGCTGGCCGCGTTGGCCGGGCCGCCGCCCAGGTTGAAGGCCTGGCCGGTGAGCGCCTGGCGGTTGGCCGAGGCGGCCAGCAGCGCGTCGACCAGGTCCTCGACGTAGAGCAGATCGCGCACCTGGTGGCCGTCGCCGAACACGGTGATCGGCTGCTGGCGCAGCGCCCGGAGCAGGAAGTGCGCCACCCATCCCTGATCCTCGTTGCCGCGCTGGTGGGGGCCGTAGATGCAGCTCATGCGCAGCACACAGGTGGGCATCCCGTAGCTGTGGGCATGGTCGAGCACGTACTGGTCGGCGGCTCCCTTCGAGCAGCCGTAGGGGCTGCAGAACTCGAGCGTCGCCCGCTCGGAGATCCCCCGCGAGCGGATCAGCTCGTCCACCGGCTCGTAGCGTCCGGCGACATCGCGCAGGCGCAGCTGCTCAAGCCGGCCGTAGACCTTGTTGGTGGAGGTGAACACGATCGCCGGCGGCTCGGGCAGGCGGCGAGCCTCCTCGAGCACGTTGAACGTCCCCCGCACGTTGACGTCGAGGTCCTCTCCGGGCTGCTCCAGGCTGGTGGTCACCGCCACCTGCGCGGCCAGGTGGAACACCCGCTCGCAGCGCTCCATCGCCCGGCGCACCGCGAAGCGGTCGCGTACGTCGCCCAGCTGGACGTGGATGGCGCTGCCGTGCTTGCGCTTGAGCCAGCGCAGGTTGTGCTCCACCCCCGGTCGCACCAGGCTGTCGAGCACGGTCACCGGCGTGCCCGCGGAGGCGAGGCGGTCGGCCAGGTTGGTGGCGATGAACCCCGCGCCGCCGGTGATCAGCACCGCCCCCCGGCGGGGGGCGGTGCGCCGGGCGAAGCGGACCAGCTCGCGCGCGCCCGGCAGCCCGCGCTCGGCCAGGACCCGCCCGGCGAGCTTGGCGGCGCCGCCGTGGCGACGCAGGCCGAAGTGGTAGGCGCGCTCGTCGCAGTGGAAGCCGTCGAGCGTCTCGTGCTCGGGGGCCAGGTCCTCCAGCGAATACCAGTACACCCGCTCGACCGGCGCCTCGGCCAGCTCGACCAGGGTGCGCACCTGGCCGAACTCATCGTGTGACCAGGTCGAGTAGCCGGCCTCGGTGACCCAGATCCGCTGGCCGCCGCCGTGGCGCTCGATCACCTCCCGCACCCGCTCCACGTGGGCCGGCCACCCCTCCCACACCGCCTCCCAGGTGCCGGGAAAGCCGTGCACGCCGATCACGTCGATGTGCTCCAGCGCTCCCCGCCGGAACATCAGATCCAGCCAGTTGGGGTCAAACGGGCTCATTCCCCCGAGCACGCTGCGCACGCCGAGCGCGGCCGCCCGGGCGGCGGCGCCGGCGATCATCTCGGCGAACAGCCGCCACTCGGGGTCGATCGTCCAGTCCCACTCGATGTAGTTGTTGGGCTCGTTCCACAGCTCCACGTGAGGAAAGGCGTCCGGGTAGAGGCGCAGGACCATCTCCACGAACTCTCCGTAGGCGGCCGGCTCCCGCGGTGGGGAGGAGGTCTTCGGCAGGATCCCGAGCTGGGGCGGGGTGTACAGGAAGCAGGGCAGCACCGCCGTGCGCTCGAGCAGCCGCGGCAGCAGCCAGCGATACCACTCCTCGCCGCCCTCGCGCACCCAGTCACACCAGGAGATCGAGGTGCGCAGGCGCTTGACCGGCAGCTCCTTGAGCGCCGCCAGCGCCCGCTCCACCGCGCCGTGGTCGCCGAAGTGGAAGTACTGGACCACCCCCAGCTCCGGGTTGCCCCTGCGCGTGCGCCCGCGCGGCGTGCGCGCGCGGCCGGCGGGCGGCTCGCCGGGCGCGTGGCGGATGGTGTCCACGATCCGACTCATACCGTCAGCCCCCGCGAGCGCAGCTCGCCCCGCGCCTGATCGACGCGCTCCTCGACCGCCTGCCCCTCCAGCCACTCGGCCAGCTCGGCGAGCCCGTCCTCCAGGTCCACCGCCGGCGCAAAGCCGAGCAGGCGCCGGGCGGTGGCGATGTCGGCAAAGCAGTTGCGGATATCGCCCACGCGGTACTCGCCGGTGATCTCCGGCTCGATCTCCGGCCGCCCCATGATCCGCGCCAGCCGCCGGGCGATCTCCTGGACCGAGACGCTGGTGCCGCTGCCGACGTTGATCACCGCCGAGCGCACGTCAGGGCGCTCCAGCGCCAGCCGGCAGGCGCTGGCCACGTCGCGAACCGAGACGAAGTCCCGGCGCTGCTCGCCGTCCTCGAAGATCAGCGGCGGTCTGCGGTTGAGCAGGCGGGCGGCGAAGATCGCGATCACGCCGGTGTAGGGGTTGGCCAGCGCCTGGTGGCGGCCGTAGACGTTGAAGAAGCGCAGCGCCACGGTCGGCACGTCGTAGGCGGCGCCGAACAGCAGGGCGCTGCGCTCCTGCTCGAACTTGCCCAGCGCGTAGATCGAGGCCAGCGCCGGCGGCTTGCTCTCCGGCGTGGGCATGGGTTCCAGACGCTCGCCCCGCTCGTCATACAGGTCCCACCGCCGACGGGCCAGCTGCTGGCGCGAGCGCTCGCCGGCGGTGGTGGGGGTGCCGTCGCTGCGACGGTAGAGGCCCTCGCCGTACACGCTCATGCTCGAGGCGACGACCAGGCGCTTGACGGGGTGCTCGAGCAGCGCCTGGAGCAGCACCGCCGTGCCCAGCGAGTTGACCGACACATACTCGGAGATCTCGTACATGCTCTGGCCCACGCCGACCCGGGCCGCCAGGTGGATCACGCCGTCCACGTCCAGCAGCGCCCGTCGCACGGCGTGTTCGTCGCGCACGTCGGCGACCACCAGCTCCACCTCGGGATCCAGGTAGGCGGGCCGGGCGGACTCGGGATGCACCTGGGGGTCGAGCGAGTCCAGCGCCCGCACGTGGTAGCCGCGCTCGAGCAGGGCAGTGGCCACGTGCGAGCCGATGAATCCCGCGCCTCCGGTGATCAGGATGCGCTCGGCGCTCACAGGGCGGCTCCCACCGCCGCGCTCGCCGCACCCCAGCCGGTCGCGCGGCGGCCCAGCAGCTCGTCATAGAGCGCCGTCAGGCGGCGCGCCGCCTCCTCCCAGGTCGGGAGCTGGCGGGCGGCATGGGCCGCCCGCTGCCCCAGCGCCGCCCGCTCCTGCGGCGCCTGCAGCAGCGCGCTGGTGCGGTGCGCGAACTGCTGCGGGTCGTCGGCGATCACGATCGCCCGGCGGGCCGCCGGCGGCAGGCCCTGCGCTCCCACCGAGGAGGTGACGATCGCCTTGCCCCGGCGCAGGGCCTCCAGCATCTTGACCTTGATCCCCCCGCCGATCCGCAGCGGACAGACGATCACATCGGCGGCATCCAGATAGGGCACCACGTCGGCGACCGGCCCGGTCACCAGCACCGTCTCGTCCGCCAGCGCCCGCACCTCGGGGGGAGGCGAGGTGCCCACCAGCCACAGCGCCAGCTCGCCCACCTGGCGGCGGATGGCGGGCAGGATCTCCCGACACAGGTGCAGGGCGGCGTCGACGTTCGGCGCGTAGCCGAAGTTCGCCACCAACACCAGCAGGGGGGCGGCCGGGCGTGGCAGCGTGCCCCGCACCATGTGCAGGCGGGGGATGTGGTCGGCCCCGTCCGGCACCACCGCCACCGGCGCCGGGGCGCCGTGCAGTCGCATCGTGCGCGCGTCCTCGCCGGTCACCGCCGCCAGCCGGGTGGCCCGCCGCCAGCAGGCCCGCTCGACCTCCTCGGTGATCTGCGCCGGCGTGGGCGGGGCGGCGTCGGTCCGCGGGCGCCGGCGCTCGGCCGTGAGCCGGGGCTGGTCCGGGTGCCCGAGCTGCGTCTGGCGCTCGAGCTCCATCTGGCGCTCGAGTTGGTACTCGACGTTCTGCTCCACCAGCAGCACCGGCACCGGCGAGGGCTCGGGGAGGTGCTGCATCAGGTAGTAGCCCTCGACGTGGATCAGCTCCGTCTGGCCAGCCGCCAGGATCTCCCGCACCCGGGCCGTGGCGGCCGGCGAGCGGTGGCGAAGCACCTGCCACGGCGTCTGACCCCGGATGGCCGCGCCGGCGGTCCGGCCGCCGGCGGGCGCGGGCGGGGCGGGGCGCTGCTGGCGGCCGGAGGATGACGCGTCCGCCGCGGGGAACACCTCCACGCTCCGGCAGTAGCGCCGCAGGCGATCCCGGTTGGCGAGGTCCTGGGCTGGGGTCTTGGACACCACCAGCAAATCGACGTCAAACCGTCGCGCCACCCGCCTGAGCAGCTCCAGCTCGCGGCGCCGGCCGCCGCTCAGCGGCGGCCAGGGCAGGTGGCAGGAGAGAAACAGCACCCGCGGGCGCTGTCCCGTCGCCCGGCGCTCGCCGTCCGCCGTCCGGCGGACGGCGGGCAGGCCGAGCGGGCCGAGTGCGGATTGGGGTGCGTGATGACCTTGAGCTTCGTGCATCGTGGATTTCCCGGTCCCCGAAGGTCAGATCGGAGCTGCCGGGCGGGCCGGATCTGGGCCGCCTACGCCATACCCGGCCAGCAACATCTAAATCGTGGGCGGAGGACCGGCCGGCGCTCGGCGGGAGTTCCCGGGCGGACCCGTCAGCGGGCATGCCTCGTCACGCGGGATGCCCACTGACCCGGCCCTGCTATACGCCAGCCATCGCTCCGCCCGTCGTCATGTTCCTCAGCACCGGCCGCTGCGGCACGCAGTGGCTTGCGGCCGCGCTGCGCGAGCTTCACCCGGAGATCGAGGTGGCGCACGAGCCGATCGGGCCGCTGTACGCCCCCCGCCGGCACTTCCGCCGCTACCGGGATCCTGAGGCCATGCTCACGGTGCCCGCCGTAGCCGCCCACGTGGCGGCGATCGAGCACCGCCGGCGGCCGTACGTGGAGACCGGCTGGCCACTGTTCCCGGTGCTGCCGCTGCTGGCGCGGCGGATCCCCGAGCGCCTGCGCGTCGTCCACCTGACGCGCCACCCGGTGCCCTCCGCGCTCTCTCACCTGGCCCACGGCTCCTACGCCGGCAGCCCCCGCGACGACGCCTACACGCGCCTGGCCACCCTGGGCCCCGACGACCCGGGCGTGCAGGCGCGGGAGTACCGCCGCCGCTGGGCGCAGCTGAGCGCCTACGAGAAGTGCCTGTTCTGGTGGACCGAGGTGCACGCCTATGGGCTGGAGTTGCCCGCCCGCCTGGCCGGCGTGCCGTTTCTGCGCGTCCGCTCGGAGGCGCTGCTGGCGGGCGAGCGGGCGACGCTCGAGCGGCTTTTGGCATTCATCGGCCTGGGCTGGCAGGAGCGCTGGCGGGAGCTCGTCGGGCGGGTGGTGGACCAGTGGCATCACCACACCGACCAGCCGCTTGACCCGCTGCTCATCCGCCGCCACCCGCGCACCATCTCGGTCGCCGACCGCCTCGGCTACGCGGCGGAGGAGGTCGATCTCCGCGCGCTGGTTCGGCGCTACGCGGGCCGGCCGGATCCCGGGCTCGACCGGATCGGGCGCTTTGAGTCCGACGAGCCGGGGCGGGGTTAGCGGCGCGGACGGAAAAGCCGGTGCCGGCGGTGCGGGGGAGGCCGGCCGACAGCGGTGAGCGCGGGCCCGCCGACAGCGTGTGGGGGAGCCCGCCGCCGGGTAGATCGCCCCACATGGCGGGCGAGGACCCACAGAAGCTGGCCGACGCGCTCGAGCGCGACACCGAGCGCCTCGCTCGCCGCTCGGAGGAGCTCGAGCAGCAGATCGAGGAGACGCGCCAGGACTGGCGGCGCAAGCGGCAGGACGAGAGCGTGCCCGGGGCGCCGCCGCCGGAGGGCGACTCGAGCGCCGGGCAGCGGTCGCCGGCCGGCGCCGACGAGGAGCCTCCCCCGGAGGCCCGTCCCGCGGACGCGATCTGATGCCGGGGCCAGGCCGACAGGTGCCGACCGGGCGGTGCCCGGTGGCGAGGGCCCCGAGCGTCAGCGTGAGTCGGGGGCGTCAGCGGGCGGACGCGCAGCCGGACGAATGCGGCCATCGACCCGGCCGACGTTGTAGCTTGCGCCCATGGCCCGTCTGATCCCCCCGTTCCTGCGCCAGCTGGCCGGTGACCCGCTCGGACTCGGGGCCGCCGCCCAGTCGGCCCGCTCGGCCAAGCTGGCACCCCGGACCCGGGAGGCCGACCGGATGGTCCAGTCGATCTGTCCCTACTGCGCGGTCGGCTGCTCGCAGCGGGTGTACGTCAAGGATGAGCGGGTGATCCAGATCGAGGGCGACCCCGACAGCCCCGTCTCCCGCGGGCGCCTGTGCCCGAAGGGCTCGGCCTCCCTGGGCCTGGTCAACAGCCCCACCCGCGAGTACCGGGTCAAGTACCGCCGGCCATACGGCACCGAATGGGAGGAGCTGTCGCTCGAGCAGGCGATGGACATGATCGCCGACCGGGTGATCGAGACGCGCGAGCGAACCTGGGAGGCGGCCACGACGCCGCGCGGCGAGGACGAGCAGCCGGCGAAGCTGAACCGCACGCTGGGGCTGGCCAGCCTGGGCGGCGCGACCCTCGACAACGAGGAGAACTATCTGATGAAGAAGTTCTTCTCCGCGCTCGGGGCGGTGCAGATCGAGAACCAGGCGCGCATATGACACAGCTCCACGGTCCCCAGTCTGGGGACCTCGTTCGGTAGGGGAGGGGCCACCACCTTCCAGCAGGATCTGCAGAACGCGGACTGCATCGTCATCCAGGGCTCGAACATGGCCGAGAACCACCCGGTCGGCTTCCAATGGGTGGTGGAGGCGAAGGAGCGGGGGGCCAAGGTGATCCACATCGACCCGCGCTTCACCCGCACCAGCGCGATCGCCGACCTGCACGTCCCGATCCGGGCCGGCTCGGACATCGCCTTCCTGGGCGGGGTCATCAACTACATCCTCGAGCACGGCCGCTGGTTTGACGAGTACGTCAAGCACTACACGAACGCGTCCACGATCGTCTCCGAGGACTTCCGCGACACCGAGGACCTCGACGGCCTGTTCAGCGGCTATGACCCGGAGAGCGGCTCCTACGACATCCAGAGCTGGCAGTACAAGGGCATGCCGGCGTTCGCCTCGGCGGGCCAGCGCGAGCAGGGGGCGGTGATGGGTGAGCAGGCCCACTACGCGCAGGGGGCCCGCTTCACGCACGGCACCCCGCCCGAGACGGACGAGACCCTGCAGCACCGGCGCTGCGTCTTCCAGCTGCTCAGGCGCCACTTCAGCCGCTACACGCCGGAGGTCGTGGAGGAGATCTGCGGGGTGCCCAAGCAGCTGCTGATCGAGGTGGCCGAGACGCTGTGCCAGAACTCCGGTCGCGAGCGGACCTCCGCCTTCTGCTACGCGGTCGGCTGGACCCAGCACACGGTCGGCGTCCAGTACATCCGCACGGCCGCGATCATCCAGCTGCTGCTCGGCAACATCGGGCGGCCGGGCGGGGGCATTCTGGCGCTGCGCGGTCACGCCTCGATCCAGGGCTCGACCGACATCCCCACCCTGTACAACATCCTTCCCGGCTACCTGCCGATGCCGCACGCCCACGCCCACGAGACGCTTCAGGACTACATCGAGCTCAACGGGTCGGCCACCGGCTACTGGGGGCACATGGACGCCTACATGGTCAGCCTGCTCAAGGCCTGGTATGGCGAGGCGGCCACCGCCGCGAACGACTACTGCCTGGATTACGTGCCGCGGATCACCGGCGACCACTCGATCTACCCGACGGTGCTGGGGATGTTCGACGGCAAGGTGGAGGGCTTCTTCCTGTTCGGCGAGAACCCGGCCGTGGGGTCGGCCGCCTCCCGCCTGCACCGGCTGGCGATGGCCAACCTCCGGTGGCTGGTGGTGCGCGACTTCCAGGAGATCGAGTCGGCCGCGTTCTGGTACGACAGCCCCGAGGTGGAGTCCGGAGAGCTGCGGCCCGAGCAGATCCCCACCGAGGTGTTCTTCCTGCCCGCCGCCGCCCACACCGAGAAGGACGGCTCGTTCACCAACACCCAGCGCATGCTCCAGTGGCACCACAAGGCCGTGGAGCCGCCCGGCGACTGCCGCTCGGACCTGTGGTTCATGTACCACCTGGGCCGTCGCATCCGCCAGAAGCTGGCCGGCTCGGAGGATCCCAAGGATCGGGCGGTGCTCGATCTGACCTGGGAGTACCCGACCGAGGGCGCGCACGAGGACCCCAGCGCCGAGGCGGTGCTGCGGGAGATCAACGGCTGGAACGCGGAGGGCAAGCCGCTGTCGAGCTACACCGAGCTCAAGGCCGACGGCTCGACCGCCTGCGGCTGCTGGATCTACTGCGGCTGCTACGCCGACGGGGTCAACCAGACCGCCCGCAAGAAGCCCGGCCGCGAGCAGAGCTGGGTGGCGCCCGAATGGGGGTGGGCGTGGCCGGCGAACCGGAGGATCATCTACAACCGGGCCTCGGCCGACCCCTCCGGCCGGCCGTGGTCAGAGCGCAAGAAGTACGTGTGGTGGGACGAGGAGAAGCGGGAGTGGACCGGCTACGACGTGCCCGACTTCAAGGCCACGATGGCGCCCGACTACGTCCCGCCGGAGGACGCGCGCGCCGAGGACGCCCTGCGCGGCGATGAGCCGTTCATCATGCAGGCCGACGGGCGCGGCTGGCTGTATGTCCCCAGCGGTCTGACCGACGGGCCGTTCCCGACCCACTACGAGCCGCAGGAGTCCCCGGTCGACAACCTGCTCTACGGCCAGCGGGCCAACCCCGCGCGCCAGGTGCTCCATCACCGCTACAACCCCTACAACCCCGTCGACGGCGAACCCGGCGCCGACGTTTTCCCGTTTGTGGCCACCACCTATCGGCTGACCGAGCACCACACCGCGGGCGGCATGTCCCGCAGCGTCGCCTACCTGTCCGAGCTGCAGCCGGAGATGTTCTGCGAGGTGAGCCCCGAACTGGCCGCGCTGCGCGGGCTCGAGCACGGCGGCTGGGCGACGATCATCACCAGCCGGGCGGCGATCGAGGCCCGGGTGCTGGTCACCGAGCGGATCGCGCCGCTGCGCGTGCGCGGGCGCACGGTCCATCAGGTCGGGCTGCCCTACCACTGGGGCTACCGCGGGCTGGTCAAGGGGGATTCGGCCAACGACCTCTACCACCTGTCGTTGGACTCCAACGTCCACATCCAGGAGGTCAAGGCCGCCACCTGTGACATCGTCCCCGGCCGTCGGCCGCGGGGCGCCGACCTGGTGCGGCTGATCGAGCACTATCAGCGGCGGGCCGGCGTGGGGGGAAGCCAGCGGTGAGCAGGCTTTGGCCCCTCAACCCGAGCGGAGGCGGACGGTGAGCAGGCTTTGGCCCCTCAACCCGAGCGGAGGCGGGCGGTGAGCGCGCTGGAGACGATCGCCTGGCCCTCCAGCTACGGCGCGCGCGCGGAGGCCCGCCGCGGCTTCTTCACCGACACCTCGGTGTGCATCGGCTGCAAGGCGTGCGAGGTGGCCTGCAAGGAGTGGAACCAGATTCCGGCCTCCAACCAGGGATTCACCGGCCACTCCTACGACAACACGATCGACCTGGGCGCCAACACCTGGCGCCACGTGGCGTTCGTCGAGCAGCGCCTGCCGGCCGGGGTGCAGGACGGCGCCGCGCCGACACACGCGGCCGCCCGCGCCGAGGCGATCGAGGCGGGCGTGCAGACCTACCAGCAGGGGGACGGGCTGCGCTGGCTGATGGCCTCCGATGTGTGCAAGCACTGCACCGACGCCGCCTGCCTGGAGGTGTGCCCGACCGGCGCCCTGTTCCGGACCGAGTTCGGCACCGTCGTCGTCCAGCAGGATGTCTGCAACGGCTGTGGCTACTGCGTGCCGGCCTGCCCGTTTGGCGTGCTGGACCGGCGCGAGGGCGACGGCCGGGTGTGGAAGTGCACGCTCTGCTACGACCGGCTCAAGGACGATATGGAGCCGGCGTGCGCCCAGGCCTGCCCCACCAACTCGATCCAGTTCGGCGAGCTGGGTGAGCTGCGCGAGCGGGCCGAGCACCGGCTGGCCCAGCTGCAGGCCGCCGGCCAGGATCGGGCGCAGCTGTATCTGGCCGACGAGCAGGACGGGGTGGGGGGCGCCGGCGCCTTCTTCCTGCTGCTCGACGAGCCCGAGGCGTACGGGCTGCCACCCGACCCGGTGGACACCCGGCGCGACCTGGGCGAGATCTGGGCGGCGACCGGGGTGGCGGCGCTCGCGCTGGGGGCGGGGCTGCTGGCCGCCGTGTTCGGGGGACGGCGATGACCGTTGGCTCTGCGTCGAACGACGGCAGGGTGGAGACGGATGAGCGCTCGGTGAGCACCTACGGCGGACGGCCGGTGCGCTCCTACCACGGCCAGCCGGTGATCAAGGAGCCGGTGTGGACGTGGGAGATCCCCGTCTACCTCTACACCGGCGGCCTGGCCGGCGCCTCGGCGGGCCTCGCCCATCTGGCCGAGCTTCGCGGGGAGCGGGTGCTGGCACGCCGAGCCTGGGCGGTCGCGCTGGCCGCCAACGGCGTCAGCCCGCTGCTCCTGATGGCCGATCTGGGGCGACCGCTGCGGGCGCTGAACATGTTCCGGATGTTCAAGGTGACCTCGCCGATGAGCGTCGGCTCCTGGATCCTGCTGGCCAACGGCAACGCCACCGGCCTGGCCGCCGCCAACGCCTGGCTGGGGCTGTTCCCGCGCCTGGCCGCGGTCGCCGCCCCGGCCGCCGCGACCCTCGGCCTGAGCCTCTCGACCTACACGGCGGCGCTCATCGCCAACACGGCCGTCCCGGTCTGGCACCAGGCGCGCCGCGAGCTGCCGGTGGTGTTCGCCGCGGGCGCGGCGCTCAGCGCCGGCGCCGCCGCGATGGCGGCCACCCCACCCCGCCACGCCGCGGCGGCGCGTCGCCTGGCGCTCGGCGGCGCGCTGTTTGAGCTGGGCAGCAAGGAGGTGATGCAGCGCCGTCTGGGCGAGCTGGGGGAGCCGTACCGGCACGGGGCCCCGGCGCTGTTCGGCCACCTGAGTCGGGGATGTCTGGCCGTCGGCGGGCTTTTGGCGGCGGGGCCCGCCCGCCGCTCGCGGCCGGCGGCGGTCGCGGCCGGCGCGCTGCTGTCGGCCGGCGCCCTCGCCGCCCGCTGGAGCGTGTTCAAGGCCGGCTTCGCCTCGGCGGCCGACCCGCGCTACGTGGTGGGGCCGCAGCGCGCCGGCATCGAGCGGGGCGAGCGGCGCGGGGGCGCCCGACGCCAGGCGCGCGTGAGCCAGCCGGATCCCAGGCGCGGCTCGCCGGCCACCACCCTGGCCTGAGGGCGGTCGGCGAGGCGGGCGCGGGCCCTCCGTGCGCGGGGCCGTCTGCGCTCGGGCCGTCAGCGGCTAACCCGAAGGCCGTCAGCGGAGCAACCCCGAGGCCCACAGCCCCGCAACTTTGCGCCCGGGCCGCTGTTACTGTCTCGCGTCCGGGCGCAACGTCGGCGGGGCCGCGTGCGCCAAGCCCCGTCGCACGACCTTCAAGGGAGCGAGCCTCATCTCATGACTGCCAGCAGGTATCTGATTCGCACCGGCGTGGCCGCCGCCGCCGCGCTGCTCGCCGGTCTGGTCCTTCTCGGCGGCACCGGGGCGGCTGCGGCCGCGCCGTACGCTCCGCCCAACTGTCCCACCGTCACCTACCACAGCGACCCGAGCCTGAACGCGCAGGCGGTGTGCGAGAACCTGGGGGTCACCACCAGCGGCACCCAGCCGGGGACCTACCTGTTCCTCACCCCCGGCGGGCAGAACGGCGACGGCGCGGGGATCTACACCGACACCGGCAGCCTCGTCTGGTGGCAGGGTGGCCTGGGGCCCAAGGACCATGATCTGTCGGTGCAGTACTTCCACGGCCAGCCCTACCTGGCGGTGTGGAGCGGCCGTGGAGCCTCGGGCGGCGCCTACGGCCAGGGAAGCGTGCTGCTCTACAACCAGCACTACCAGCTGGCGGGTCGGCTGAACATCAGCAGCGCCTACGGCGCCGAGCAGATCGACCTGCACGAGTTTCAGATCACTCCGGAGGGGGACGCGCTGACCGGCAGCTACACCTACGACTGGAGGTTTGTCAACGGGCACTGGGAGTGGGTGCTCGGGTATCTGGTCGAGAAGTGGGCGCTGGTCCAGAACGCGAACGGGATCCAGATCGGCCCGCTGCTGTTCGCCTGGAACGCGATCAACGACGTGCCGATCTCCGACTCGCACCTGCCCAGCCCGGCCCGTCACGCCGCCGTCTACGACTACTTCCACGGCAACGGGATCACCGAGGCCCCGGACGGTGATCTGCTCGTCTCCTCGCGCAACACGTGGGGGATCTATGAGATCAACGACCGTCGCGGCACGCCGGGATTCGACCACATCTACTGGCAGGTGGGCGCGGTGCACGACAGCAAGCTGGCCGAGCCGTGGTGCTACCAGCACGACATCGCCGCGCTCGGCCACGGCGTCTACAGCCTGTATGACGACGGCGGATTCGGTCCCGGCTGCATGCCCGGTTCCACCCAGCATCCGGCCCGGGGCCTGATCTTCAGCGTCAACACCTCTCACCGGCCCGTGCAGGTGCACCTGATCCGCGCCTTCACGCACAACCCGGCGATCTACACCGGCTACACCGGCAGCGTGCAGGTGCTGAGCAACGGCGACACGCTGATCGACTGGGCCAACGTGCCTGAGATCACCGAGTACAGCTCAACCGGCCAGGTGAAGATGGACCTGTCGATGTCCTACTGGTCCTACCGCGGGTTCCGCTTCCCCTGGGATGGCCAGCCCACCCAGCCGGTGGCGGTGGCGGCCCAGAAGAGCGGCAGCGGCACCACCGTGTGGGTGTCCTGGAACGGCACCACCGAGACGACCGCCTGGCAGGTGCTGGGCGGCCCCGACGCCTCTCACCTGGCGCCGGTGGGAGCGCCGGTGGCCAAGAGCGGGTTTGAGACCACGATCCCGCTCAGCGGCCAGTACAACACGATCGAGGTGAAGGCGCTCAACTCGCGCGGGCAGGTGATCGGCAGCTCCGATCCGGTCAGTCCGTCCGTGCGCTGAGCTCGGGCGGTGTGGGTGGGGCGGCCGTTCCGCCCCACCCGCACACGCCAGCCCCCGCCGAGTGGCAGCCCGCCGAGTGGCAGCCCGCCGAGTGGCAGCCCGCCGAGTGGCAGCCCGCCGACCAATCGGCGCTCCGACCGCCGCCGTGATCGCCTTCGCACGGCGGTCAGCGTGAAGACAGACCCTCTCGACGCCCTCCGCTGGCGGGGAAAAATCAGGGGTGAGCGATCGAGAGGAGGTTCGATGTCAAGCGCCAACGGAACGCGGATGAACCGACACGACGAGGCCGTCATCCAGGCGGAGGTGCATCGCCTGGCCAACGCGCTGAAGCCGTTTCGAATCCTCCATCGTGATGCGCTGGAACGGGTGGCGGGCGCCGAGAACTGGCACGAGGGCGGATTTGACCGGGCGCTGCGCGAGGCGGTCAGGGCCGGTGCGGTGGAGTCGCTGCCCGGCGGCTTCTACCGCGACGCCCAGGACGGGCATCTGGACGACGACGGTCATCTCGGCGGCCAGCGGGGCTGAGCGCGGGCCCAAGGCGGCCGGGAGCGACCGCCGGGCGGCCCTTGGACGATTAGCAATCGGCCGGGGCGTGAAGGATCGGGTTGACCCCCTGGGGGCCCCTCGTGCTCTACGCCGCCTTCTTCGCCACCCACACGCTCGATCGTCTGCTCAGCCACTACGGCTACGCGGCGGTCGGGGTGTTCGTGATGATCGAGAGCCTGGGTGTGCCCTTCCCCGGCGAGACGATGGTGATCACCGCCGCCCTGTACGCCGGAACCACCCACCACCTGAGCGTGTGGCTGATCTGGCTGGCCGCGGCGGCGGGCGCCGTGGTGGGCGACAACATCGGCTTCGGGATCGGCTACTGGGGCGGCTTTCGCCTGCTTGTGCGCTACGGAAGCAAGATCCGCCTCAACCAGGCCAAGCTCAAGGTGGGCAAGCTGATGTTCGACCGCCACGGCGGCAAGGTGGTGTTCTTCGGGCGCTTCGTGTCCATCCTGCGCACGTACGCCGCCTTCCTGGCCGGGACCAACCGGATGCTCTACTGGCGGTTTCTGGGCTTCAACGCCGCCGGCGGGATCCTGTGGTCGGCGATCTACGCCTTCGGCTTCTACTACGCCGGCAGCGCGCTGAAGAGCGTCCGCGGCCCGGTTGACTACGGTCTGGGAGGCGCGGCGGCGGTGATCGTGGTGGCCGGCGTGTGGTGGATCCGCCGCAACGAGCGTCGCCTGGAGGCGGAGGCCGAGCGCGCCTACCCCGGCCCGCTCGAGGGAACCCGGCGCGAGCGCGCCCCCCGGTGAGGGCGGAGGGTCTGCGCCGTCCCGCCATCGGCCGCCCGCGCGGTGCCTTCCGCCCCCGGTTCCCACGCCGGCCTCACCGGTTGTGCCCGGCCACCCGCGCTGGCCTCTCCGGTTGTGCCCGGCCACCCGCGCTGGCCTCTACCCGTGCTCCAGGCGCTCCAGATCGCGGCTTGAGCGCTCGAGTCGGCGCACGAAGTAAAGGCTGGCGAACGTCGCGGCGGCGCACACGATCCACATGGCCTGAAAGCCGTGGGTGGCACCGAACGGCCCGCTCGCCGTGGCTGCGATGAGGGCTCCGGCGATTATCGGCCCGGTGAATATGCCCAGGCCGCGGGACAGGCTGTAGAAGCCGGTCAGGGCGCCGTGCTCATCCTCGGGCATGAGCGGGATGAGCAGCGCATAGGCGAGGGTCATCACGGCGCCGCCGCCGAGGGCGATGAACGGCACCGACGCCGCGATCGCCGGGCGAAAGGTGGTGAAGATCGGAACCAGATAGCCGCACCCGTAGGCCCACAGCGCGACCTTGATCACCCGCACCCGCCCCACCCGGTCGCCGAGCTGGCCGGAGACCGCGGCGCCCACCAGGATCAGCAGCGCCACCCCCCCGACGATCAGCGAGGAGGTGGTCAGCCGGTAGTGCAGGCCGACGACCAGGTAGAGGATGATGAACGCCTTCAGCGCGGCCAGCGCCATCTCCCAGAAGGCGTTGGCGATCAGATAGGCGCGCAGCGCCGGGTGCTCGGCGATCAGCCGCCGCAGCCGTCTGGCCACCGCCCGGGGCCCCTCCTGATCCTCGTGGGCCTGTTCGGGTATGCCCCGGCGGACGAGGAGGTACACGAACGAGCCCACGGCGACCAGCACGATCGCGGCGCCGAACACGAAGGGCACCGGGCGACCCAGGCTGAGCAGCAGCCCGCCCCCGAGCAGCGCCACCCCGGTGCCGATGCCGCGGGCGATCGCCTGTGAGCTCTGGGCACGGCCGGCCACCTCGCGCTCCAGCAGGTCCGGGTACATCGCCCGGTAGGGCTCATAGGCGACGAAGTAGAAGGCGAAGAACCCGGCCGCCACCCCCGCCACCCCGCCCAGCGAGCCGATGAAGCCGATCAGGGCCAGGAAGGCCGCGGCGGGCAGCGCGCCGGCCAGCACGAACGGAAGCCGCCCGCCGATCCGGGTGCGAAGCTGGTCAGACCAGGCGCCGGCGAGCAGCGGGATCCACAGGGCCATGATCCCCTCCGCGCCGATGATCGCCCCGATCACCACGGTCTGGTGGGTGTAGCGGCGCACCACCTCTCCCAGGTAGGTGGAGACCAGGGTGATGGCCAGCGCCAGCGCGAACGTCGGCAGCGCCAGCTGGGCCAGGCGGACCTTCTCCTCGCTGCTCAGGCCGCGCTCGCGCTGTCGGCCGTCCTCAACCATCAGCCCGCTCGTGGGGGAGCGGACGACGCCGGCCCCCGCCACGACAGGCACCAGCGGCGCCACCTGGTTGCCCGGCACGATCCCGACCCCGGGCGGGGCACCGCCGCGGCTGAGCGTGATGCTTTTGCGTTCACCATGAACGCAAATCGATCACCGTCACCGCCGCTCGGCCGCCCGGGCGCAGCCCAGCCCCGCCGCCCGGGCGCAGCCCAGCCCCGCCACCCGGGCGCAGCCCAGCCCCGCCACCCGGGCGCAGCCCAGCCCCGCCACCCGGGCGCACCCCAGCCCCGCCACCCGGGCGCAGCCCAGCCCCGCCGCCCGGGCGCAGCCCAGCCCCGCCCCCCGCGGTCCGCCTGCCACCGACGGCGGGAGCCCGCCTCACGCCGGGACCTCGTACTGGGCGGCGGCGTCGCGCCGGAGCTCGAGTCCCAGGCCGGGGCGGGAGCGGTCGGGCTCCAGCGCGCCGTCCTGGGGGGAGAGCACGCCGTCGAACAGCAGGCTCTCGATCCGGTAGTGGTCGAAGAAGTACTCGATGTGGATGACCGACTGCATGGCGCAGCAGGCGTGGGCGGAGACGGCGGGCGCGCAGTGGGCGGAGAAGGGGAGGTTGCGCGCCTGGCAGAGGCCGTCGATCCGCAACAGGTTGGTGATCCCGCCGCAGCGGGTCACGTCGGCCTGCAGGATGTCCACCGCCCCGGCGTCGAGCATGCGCTGAAAGTAGGGGAGGTTCCAGCCGTACTCGCCGGCGGCGATCGCCATCCCGGCCGGCGAGCGGCGGCGGATCTCGGCCAGCCCGGCCAGGTCCTGGGAGGAGCAGGGCTCCTCGAAGTAACGCACCCCCTGCTCGGCGAAGCAGTGGCCCCACAGCAGCGCCTCGGCGGGGGTGTAGGCGCCGTTGCCGTCCACCATCACCTCGACGTCGGGGCCCACCGTGGCCCGCACGACGTCCACGCGCGCCGGGTCGCACACCTTCTCGCGGCCCACCTTGATCTTGACTCGGCCCACCCCCCAGCGCATCCAGTCGGAGGCCTGCGCGCGCAGCCGCTCGTCGGTGTAGTTGGTGAAGCCCCCCGAGCCGTAGATCGCCACCCGCTCATGGAACCGAGGCAGCGCATCGGCCAGGCAGACGTCGAGCAGCCTGGCCTTGAGATCCCACAGGGCGATGTCGACGGCGGAGGTGGCCATCGCGGCGATGCCCGAGTGCCCGAGCTGGCGCGTCTCCACCTGCATCCGCGACCAGGTCTGCTCCACCAGCAGCGGATCGGCTCCCTCCAGGATCCCGGCCAGCTTGGACTCGATCACCCGGGCGGCGGCCGGATCGCAGTAGGTGTAGCCGATGCCGGTATGGCCCTCGGCCCCCACCTCGACCACCACGATCGTGGTCGAGTCCCACACCAGCGTCCCATCGGACTCCTGCTCGGTCTCCGTCGGCACCTGGTAGGCGTGCACGGCGACGGAGTCGATCCGGCCCGCCCCGCGCGCGGCGATCGTGCTCATGTGCGTCTGCTCCCTGGCCTCTAGCGGGTGATGAACTCCTCGACCTTGCCCTTCAGCGCCTGCTTGATGATCCGGCCTCGCGCCGCGTCGCCGGGCAGCGCCTTGGCCAGCTTCTCGGCCTGCTCGAAGCGGATGTGGGGCGGCAGGGGCGGGACCTCGGGGTCGGTGATCGCCTCAAGCAGCACCGGCCCTTCGGTGTGGGCCAGCGCCTCATCCCAGGCCGGGCCGACCTGCTCGGGGCGATCGACGCGGATGCCCTTCAGCCCCAGCAGCTCCGCGTAGCGGGCGTAGGGGAAGTCGGGCAAATCCTGGGAGACCTCGAGCTTCGGGTCGCCCTCCATCACCCGCTGCTCCCAGGTCACCTGGTTGAGGTCGTCGTTGTGCAGGACGAGCACGATGCACTGCTTGTTGCTCCAGCGCTCCGAGTAGCGGGCCAGGTCGATCATGGTGTTGATCCCCAGCATCTGGAAGGCGCCGTCGCCGATCGCGGCGATCACCGGCCGGTCCGGGTAGGCGAACTTGGCCGCCAGCGCGTAGGGGATGGCCGGGCACATGGTGGCCAGCGTGCCCGACAGCGCCGCCTTCATCCCCCGGCGCATCCGCAGGTGGCGCGCCCACCAGTTGGTGGCCGAGCCGGAGTCGGAGGTGAGGATGCACATGTCCGGCAGCCGCGGGCTGAGCTCGGCGAAGATCAGCTGCGGGTTGATCGGCTGGGCGTCGAGCTCGGCGCGCCGGTCCATCAGCTTCCACCAGCGGTCGATCTCCTGCTCGAGCTGCTGGCGCCAGCTCCGGTCCTGCTTGCGCTCGAGCAGCGGGATCAGCGCCTGCAGCGTGTCCTTGGCGTCACCCACCAGGTTGCACTCGGTGGGGGCGTAGCGCATGCCCAGGTTGCGCCCGTCGATGTCGATCTGGACCGCGCGGGCCTGGCCCTCCTCGGGCAGCCACTCGGCGTAGGGGAAGCTGGTGCCGATCATCAGCAGCGTGTCGCAGCCCTCCATCATCTCGTAGCTGGGCTTGCTGCCCAGCAGCCCGATCGGGCCGGTGACGAACGGCAGATCGTCGGGCAGAGCGGCGCGTCCGTTGAGCGCCTTGGCCACGCCGGCCCCCAGCAGCTCGGCCACCTGGATCACCTCATCCTCCGCCCCGATCGCCCCCTGGCCGATCAGGATGGCCACCCGCTCGCTGGCGTTGAGCAGGTCGGCGGCGCGCCTGAGGTCCTCGTCGCGCGGGCGGATGAGCGGCTTTGAGTAGCCGATCGAGGAGTACACCGCCCCGTGCGTGCGCGGCGGCTCGGAGTACTCCAGATCGCCGATGTCGTTGGGCACGATCACCGCCGTGGGGTGCCGGGAGTCGAGCGCGATCCGGATCGCGCGGTCGATCACGTGCCGGGCCTGGGTGGGCTCCATGATCGTCATCACGTACTCGCTGGCCACGTCCTTGAACAGGACGGCCAGGTCGACCTCCTGCTGGTAGTTGGCCCCCAGCGCCATCCGCGGCTGCTGGCCGACGATGGCCAGCACCGGCTGGTGGTCGAGCTTGGCGTCGTAGAGTCCGTTGAGCAGGTGGATGGCGCCCGGCCCGGAGGTGGCCATGCACACGCCCAGCTCGCCGGTGAACTTCGCGTGGGCGGTAGCGGCGAAGGCGGCGATCTCCTCGTGGCGGCACTGGATGAACTCCAGTCGCTCGCCGACCGTGTGGAACGCGCCGAGCAGGCTGTTGATCCCGTCTCCCGGATACCCGTAGACCCGGTTGATGCCCCACTCGGTCATGCGGTTGAGGATGAACTCGGCGGTGCTGGGCATTGGCTCTCCCTTGGTCGCTTCGGAGGTTGCGTTGCGGCTCGCGCGTGCGGCGCCGAGCCTGCACATGTGCGCTACCCACGCATCGCTGGCGCTACCCGCGCAGGGGCGCGGGGAATCCCCGCCGCCCCGGAGGTCGGCGCGGTGGTAAGGGCCAATACACCCGCCCGCTGGCGCGGGCGAGAAGCGGCGGTAGATCCCCCCGTCCGCCGGGTATCGCTGCAGCCAGCATCACCGACCGGCAAGCGAGGTAGCGATGGCTGTGCTGAGCAGGAGAACCAAGGGACGACTGGCGATCAAGGCGGCCGGGGGGGCGGCCAAGCGCCCGGGCGTGGTCGCCGCGCTGGGCAGGACCGGCGTGGGGGTGGGCAAGGTTGGTGCCAGGAGCGCGCCGCCGCTGGCCCGCGCCACGCTGCGTGTGGGCAGGCCGATCGTCAAGCGCCGCGCGCGGCGCAGGCTGTCGGCGGCCGCCGACACGACGGGTGCGGCGATCGCGCAGACGGCGGGGGCGGTGGCGGCGTTCGTGGAGACCGCGGGCGAGATCCTGGCCGCCTACGGCCCACCGGCCGCCCAGGCGCTCGGCCTGTGCGAGCCGCCGCGGCAGCGGCGGACGGCGCCGCGGGTGGCGCTCGGCGTGCTGATCGGCGCCGGCGCGATGTACCTCCTGGAGCCGGGGCAGGGCGCCGAGCACCGCCGGCAGCTCCTGAGGCTGGTGCGCTGAGCGCAGGAGGTGTGCCTCACCCGCGGGCGGCCGCGGGGGGCCACCGCGGCCTCACGCAGGACGTGCGCCTCACCCGCGGGGGGCCGCTGCGCCTCACCCGCGGGCGGCCACCACGCCTCACCCGGGAGCGGGGGGCGCGTCTCAGCCGGGAGCGGGGGGCGCGCCGCCCGCCAGCACCGCGTGCTCCTGCTCGGCCTCGGACTCGGCCTCGTGCTGGGCGCGCTCGATCCGCTCCGCCGCCTGCAGCTCGCGGCACAGCTTGCGCACGAGCACGAACAGGATGGCCGGGAACGCCCAGATGCCCACCCGGAAGATGTACAGCTGGGTGTTGTAGCCGATGTTCCAGAGCACGAGGATGCGGTCGGCGGCGCCGAACCCGAAGATCGCGAACACCCAGAAGACGAAGGCCACGCCGAACGCGGTGCGGTTGGGGGCGTCCCGGGGGCGGTCGGCGAGGTTGTGGAAGCGGTAGTCGCCGGTCAGCTTGCGCTCCAGCCACGGGTAGGCCATCAGGATGCCGATGACCACCAGCGGGAACAGCGCCCCGCCCCAGAACGGGTTGGGGATCAGCGTGAAGTGGCTGACGGTCACGTCGAAGCTGGGCATCAGCCGCAGCGCCCCGATCAGCCAGCCCAGATACCAGTCGGGCTGGGCGCCGTTGGTGGCCAGGTAGGGCTCGAACGGCCCCCACTGCCAGATCGGGTTGATCTGGAACAGCCCGCCCATCAAAAACAGCACGCCCCAGGTGCCGAACATCAGCGCCAGCGAGCGCGGTGCCTGCCCGGGGAACATCGGCACCCCGATCAGACGCTTCTCGGTGTGCCGCGGGCTCTCCTTGAACTGGGTGTGGTGGCGGGCGGCCACCAGCGCCAGGTGGATGCCGATCAGGGTGGCCAGCAGCAGCGGGATCAGCAGCACGTGGGCGATGTACATCCGCGGCCAGAACGACGGCGTGCCGGGAAACGGAGCGCCGAACAGAAGCAGCATCAGCGGCCCGCCGATGATCGGGATCGAGAGCCCCACGCCGTAGCCGATCGCCAGCCCCATGCCCGACAGCAGGTCATCGACCAGGGAATAGCCCAGATAGCCCTCGAGCAGCGAGACGAACAGCAGCGTCAGGCCGACAATCCAGGTCAGCTCGCGTGGCTTGCGGAACGCGCCGGTGAAGAACACGCGCAGCAGGTGGATGACGATCGCCGCCAGGAACATGTCGGCCGCCCAGTGGTGCGTCTGGCGGATCAGCAGCCCGGCCTTGTAGGTGAAGGAGATGTCGAGCACCGACTTGTAGGCGGCGCTCATCGTGCGCCCGTCGAGCTCGGTGTAGGGGCCGTGGTAGACGGTGTGGGCGGTGCTGGGGTCGAAGAAGAAGGTCAGATAGATCCCGGTGAGGATCAGCAGGATGAAGCAGTAGAGCGCGACCTCCCCGAGCAGAAACGACCAGTGGTCGGGGAACGCGTAGCGCAGCGCCTTCTTGAGCAGCGGCGCGCTCGCCGTGCGCTCGTCGATGAAGCGGACGGGCTCGAGGATCGGATCGCTCATGTCGGCTTGTTCACGAAGGTCGGGTCAGAGCGCACGTTCCACCAGCTCGGCCCCACCCGGGCCGAGTAGTTGCCGGCCGCCCGCAGGTAGCCCAGATCGTCGATCATCAGCGGCAGCTGGGGGAGGGGCCGCCCCGCCGGCCCGTACACCACGGTGGCTCCGGTGGCGGGGTCGAAGGTCGAGTAGTGGCAGGGGCAGACGAGCATCGGCTTGGGCTCCACCACCGGGAAGGTCGGCTTGCGGTAGAGCGCGATCGCGCAGCCGGCGTGGGTGCAGATCTTCGAGTAGGCGACGATCCCGTCCGGGGCCCAGTCGGCGCGGCCCGCTGGCAGGTGGATGGCGCTCGGATCAAGCCGCACCACCACCAGCGGCGAGGCGATGAACTCCTTGTCGGCCCCCTCCGGAAAGGCGGTGTAGAACGTCTCCTCGTAGATGTCGGAGGCCTTGAACGGGACATCGTCGACGCTCACCAGTCGCCGGCCGCGCCGCCACGGGCTCTCATCCAGCGGCCCGGTGTCCCACAGCGGGCCGAACGACACCGCCGGGGTGAGAGCGGCCACGCCGAGCGCGCCCGCGGTGGCCCCGGCCGCCCCCAGCAGCAGCCGCTTGCGCGTGAAGCGGCTGCCCGACTCGTGCACCAGCTGGGCGACCTCAGATTGCTGCTTGGGATGCTCCTGCGGGTACTCCTCCTCGATCTCCTCGGTGACCACCAGCCGTCTGGCCACCACGGTGAGCGCGGCGGTGATCGACAGCAGCGCCCCGCCGATGCAGATCCCGAGCAGCTCGTTGGGGAGGCGCTCGGGCGAGAACTCGGCGTAGCTGACCACGAACCCGGCGGCGAACAGCACGGCCAGCGCCAGCAGCGCCAGCACCCAGTTCTCAGCCCGCCGCTCGGGGCTGCCGGCCGGGACGATGCGGCCGTCGCCCGACCCGTCGCCCGAGCCGTCGCCCGAGCCTCCCGCCGTCTGGGCGCCGGCCGTCCGGCGGCGGAACAGGCGGCCGAGGAGCAGCGCGAACAGCGCCTCGATCCAGCGTCGCATCCTCACGAGCTGCGCAACCTCTTGCCGAGGACCAGACACAGGGCGATCAGCAGCGGGATGCCCACCCACCAGACGACCATGCCCTCCGGGATCGGGCCCAGGTTGCCGATCCCCCAGCCCCCGTGGTTGACCGGGTCGCGGGTGCTGAGCACGTACTTGATGATCGAGTCGAGCTGGTAGTTGGAGATCTGGGTGGTGGAGAAGCGGGGCATCAGGTAGGGGCCGATGCGCACCGCCTCGGCGATCTCGGTCGGCGTCAGTCCCTGCAGCGGCGGCACCCGCGCGCCGGTGACAAAGCCGCCCCGGCCGACGATCTGGTGGCAGCCGGCGCAGTGCAGCGTGAACTGATAGAGGCCGTTGGCGATCGTGCCCGGCCCGGCGATCCCGCGATCACCCACCCAGTGCACCCCGGTGTGGGGGATCCCCGGCCCCGCCCCCAGCGAGGCCACGTAGGCCACCAGCGAGCGGATCTCCTTGTCGGAGAACAGCACCCGGTCGCGCTCGGGCTCGTAGTGGGGGTTGGTCAGCGGCATGAACCCCATGCGCAGGTAGAAGTCGGCGGCCAGCGCGCCCACCCCGCGCAGCGACGGCCCCTGGCCGTAGAGGTCGCCCGCGCCGGGACGGGGATGCACGATCCCCGAGCCGGCGATCCCGTGGCAGGTGGCGCAGTTGCCGGCGTACAGCTCGGCCCCCAGCTTGACGCTGGGCTGCGCTGGCTCGGTGGTCGGGCGCACGATGCCGTACAGGGGCTCGGCCGAGGCGGCGGCGGCGAGCGCCAGTCCAAGTGACGCGCAGGCGATGAGCGTGGTCAGCAGCCGTCTCATGTCTGCACGCAGAACCCGTGGAGCGCGGTGCCGAAGGCGTCCATCATCATGATGCACAGCACCAGCGTGTTGACGGTCAGCCCGACGATGGCCAGGAAGTGGATCCGGCCCAGCGGCGGGGCGCTGCCGTCGCCGCGGCGCTCCTCGCCGAAGATGTCGCCGATCCGGTAGGTGCGGCGGAAGATCATCGCCGCCACCGCCATCGAGGCCAGGCCGACGATGAAGCCGGCGGAGGCGAACGCGATCTGCCAGTCGCGCACCGGGATGTGCCACTTGGTCACCGTCCCGTTGACGCACTGGGCGAAGCTGAAGGCCAGCCCGACCACGAACTGCAGGGCGAAGGCCACGGCCCCGCCGCCCACCCCGAACCACAGCAGCAGATTGGAGGGACGGTAGCCGGTCAATGGAACGAGGGGGAGAGCGTGGTGAGCAGGACGGGGATCTCCAGGAAGGCGACCACGTACCAGAACATGGCCAGGCCGCGCACCCCCACCAGCCAGTAGTTGGTCAGCCCGCGCAGGAGGATGAACCAGATCAGCGCCAGGTCGAGAGCCAGGCCGAGCGCCACGTGGGCGTCGTGGGTGGCCAGGAGCGTGAAGTAGATCGAGCCGTAGGCCGAGCCCTTGGGGCTGAACTGCAGCAGGTCGTGGCGGAACAGGATGACCTGCGCGGTCAGGTAGCCGGCCTGGGCCAGGAAGCCGACCGCCAGCGCCCACAGCGTGGCCGTGCGCCGTCCGGCGCGCGAGGCCCGGGAGGCCAGCCACACCGGCACCATGGCCACGAACAGCCAGCCGGCGGCCACCGAGGGATACAGCGTCTCCGGGTACTTGATCCCGGCCGGCGGCCAGCGATGGGCCTCGAAGTCCAGGTAGAAGTAGCTCGACAACAGCGTCCCGAAGATCGTGATCTCCGAGGCCAAAAACAGGGCCATGCCCCAGATCCCGTTGGGCTGCGAACGGCGCCGGCGGGCGACGGCGGCGGCGCGGAGCGCCACCTGGGCGCTCATGCTGCGCGGCGGCTGGCGGGCCGGGGAGGCCTCCATCACGCCTCCACCTCCCTGTGGTGCCAGCCCATGCCCACCAGCCCTCCGGCGGCCAGGAAGCCAAGCGCGATCCAGTAGTGCTGCAGCAGCAGCATCGCGAACACCCCCGGCATGCACAGCCCGAACAGAAACGGCCAGATGGAGTGGGGGGGCATCGAGAGGATCTCCTCCCACTCGGCGTCCTGGACCGTGGTGGCCGGCGTCTCGTGGCCCAGTGACAGCAGTCCCTCTCCCCGCTCCAGGCGGCGGTTGTCAAGCTCGCGGTCCTCGATGTCCCACATCGGGTAGGGGCTGGTGACGGTGGGGATCACCGGGTAGTTGTACGGCGGCGGCGGGGAGGTGGTCGACCACTCGAGCGTGTCCCCGCCCCACGGGTCGTTGGGCGCCGGCTCGCCGGCGAAGTAGCTGTAGGTGAGGTTGCCGATGATGGTCAGCAGGCCGATGGCGAGCAGGAACGCGCCCACCGTCTCGGTCTGGTTGATGAACGTCCAGCCCATGTCGGTCGGGTAGGTGTAGATCCGCCGCGGCATGCCGAGGATGCCGAGGATGTGCATGGGGAAGAAGGTGACGAACGTCCCGATCGAGGTGAGCCAGAAGCTGAGCTGCCCGAGCGGCTCGTTGTACATCCGGCCGGTGAGCTTGGGGAACCAGAAGTACATGCCGCCCAGGATCGGGAACACCGCGGCACCGAAGATCACGAAGTGAAAGTGCGCGACGATGTAGTAGCTGTCCTCCACCTGCTGGTCGAACGGGATGGCGGCCACCGTGACCCCGGACAGGCCGCCGATCATGAAGAAGATGATGAACCCGATGATCCATAGAAGCGGCGTCTTGAACTCCGGCTTGCCGGTGAGGATCGTGGTGATCCAGGCGAACAGCTGGATGGCCGAGGGAATCACGATGATCATGCTGGCGGCGGCGAAGTAGACGGTGGTGATGGTCGCGTAGCCGACCACGAACATGTGGTGCACCCACACGCCGAACCCCAGGAAGGCGACCAGCAGCTCGGCCAGCGCCACCAGCGGGAAGAACACCATCTTGCGCTTACAGAAGGTGGGGATGATCGCGGTGGCGATCCCGAACGCGGGCAGGATGATGATGTAGACCTCCGGGTGGCCGAAGATCCAGAACAGGTTCTGCCACAGCAGCGGATCGCCGCCGCGGGCCGCGTCGTAGAAGTGAAAGCCGAGCTGACGGTCCAGCTCCAGGAACATGCAGGCCACGCTCAGCGACGGCAGCGCGAACAGCAGCGAGAAGGACACGGCCAAAAACGCAAAGCAGAACAGCGGCAGGCGGTTGAACGACATCCCGGGCGCGCGCAGCTTGAAGATCGTCACGATGATGTTGATCGAGGTCATCGTGCTGGAGATGCCGTTGAAGATCAGCCCGTAGCCGTAGAAGTCGATGTTGTTGCCCGGGTCATAGGTCTTGGAGGCCAAGGGCACATAGTCAAACCAGCCGGCGTTGGGGGCATGGCCTGAGGCCAGCCCCATGTACATGAACACCGCCGAGCCCAGGTACAGCCAGTAGGAGACCGCGTTCATGCGCGGGAAGGCCATGTCACGCGCGCCCACCATCAGCGGCACCAGGTAGTTCCCGAACGCTCCCGTGGTCATCGGGATCACGAACAGGAAGATCATCGTGATCCCGTGCATGGTGAACAGCTCGTTGTAGGTGTTCGGGCCGACCACGGTGCTGTTGGGCTCAAACAGCTGCGTGCGGATGGTCAGTGCCTCCGCCCCGCCGGCGCCGAACAGGATCAGCGAGGTGAAGAAGTACATGATCCCGATCCGCTTGTGATCGGTGGTGGTGATCCATCCGAGCAGCCCGCGGCGCTCCTGCCACAGGCGCTCCAGGCGCTCGACGTTGGGCTGTGCGGCGGGGGTGACGGTGGTGGCCATGGGCTAGTGCAGGGAGTCGAGGTAGGCGACGATCTCGGCAGCCTGCGTGCGGGTGAGCCCCAGGTCGGGCATCCGGTCGCCGGGCTTGATCGCCTGCGGGTTGAGGATCCAGCGCTCCAGGTAGGAGGGGGTGTTGGGGATCTCGGCCCCGGCCAGCGAGGAGCGGGTGGCCAGGTGCGTGAGGTCGGGGCCGATGGTGGCGTAGGAGGCCTGCGTGCCCCGGATCGTGTGGCAGCTCGCGCACTGGTCGGCCATGAACAGGTGCTCGCCGGCGACCGCCGCCGGAGTGGTGGGGGTGTGGGCGTCAGAGCTCATGGTGGCCAGCCAGGCCCGGAAGGCGGGCATCGGCTGGGCGATCACGTACAGCGCCATGTGGGCGTGCTGCAGGCCGCAGAACTCCGCGCACTGGCCGCGGTAGGAGCCGGGACGGTCGGCGTAGAGCAGGATCCGGTTCTGGCGCCCGGGCACCTCGTCGATCTTGCGCGCCAGCTGTGGCACCCAGAAGCTGTGGATCACGTCGGCGGTGGTGGCGACCACGTTGACGCGCGTGTCCACCGGGATGTGGATCTCGTTGGCGGTGACCGCCGCGGTGCCCGGGTACTCCACCTGCCACCACCACTGGTGGCCGATCACGTCGATCGTCAGCCGCGTGGTCTTGGGGTTCGGCGCGGAGGTCTGGCTGACCAGGTAGACGTCAGCGACGCCGAACAGCGCGATCAGCACCACCGCCGGAATCCCGATCCCGAACACCAGCACCAGCGCCTGGGGGATCGCCTCGCGGGTGCCGAAGTATGGAAGCCCCGGCTCATGACGGCGAAACCAGGCCATCACCAGCATCGCCACGGCGCCGAAGAACACCACGCCGCCGATCCCCAGCATCCACCACCACAGCACCTGGATGTCGTGGGTCTCCGGGCTGCGGGGGGAGACGATCGACTGCCGCCCGCAGCCGGCCAGCGCCAGGGCCGCGAGCAGGAGCGCCGCGCGCCGCGCGCGCCGGGCGCGAATGGCCGCCCGGGAGCCGGCGGTGGATGACCTCGGCCGCCCTCGCCTCAACTGGTGCGGGCGGCGGCGGTGGATGGCGTCGGACACGAGTCAGGCGGCAGGGAACCGGAGGACGACTGCGGCTGCACCGTATAACCCCGGCCTCTGAGGTTCAAACCGCAACTGTCGCCGTGCTGACCCCGGCCCGCGGTCGCCTCGCCGCCGGCGCCCGGAGGCGGGCGGTGCCTGGCCGCCAGCGGGTACGGTGCGCGGATGGCGCTCGACTCACAGCGTTCGGTGGTGGTGGTCGGCGGCGGCTTCGGCGGGCTGACCGCCGTGCGGCGGCTGGCCGCCGCCGGCCTGCCGGTCACGCTGATCGACCGCCACAACTACCACCTGTTTCAGCCGCTCAGCTATCAGGTGGCCACCGGCGCGCTGTCGCCGGGGGACATCGCGATGCCGCTGCGCCACGTGTTCCGCCGCGCCCCGAGCGTGACCGTGCTGCTGGGCGAGGTGTGCGGCTTCGACCTCGGGCAGCGTCGGGTGGCGGTGCGCAGCCACGGCGCCGGGACGATCACCGTGCCCTACGAGAGCCTGATCGTGGCCGGCGGCTCGGACTACTCCTACTTCGGCCACGAGCAGTGGCGCCAGACGGCGCTCGAGGTAAAGACGCTCGACTCGGCGCTCGAGGTGCGGGGCCGCATCCTGCACGCCTTCGAGGCGGCGGAGCTGGACCCCAGCGAGCAGGAGGCCTGGCTGACGTTCGTGGTGGTGGGGGCGGGGCCGACCGGGGTGGAGATGGCGGGGCAGATCGCCGAGCTGGCGCGCGACACGCTGGCCGGCGAGTTCAGGCGGATCGATTCCCGGCGGGCGCGCATCCTGCTGATCGAGACCGCCGACCGGGTGCTGGGCTCCTTCCCGGCCCCGCTGCCGCAGCGCGCCCAGCGCTCGCTGGAGCGGCTGGGGGTGAGCGTGCTGCTGCGCCACACGGTGGTGGACGTGCGCGAGGACGCGGTCGAGCTGCAGGCCGCCGACGGGGGTCGCTCGCTCGTGCGGGCGCGAACCGTGGTGTGGGCGGCGGGGGTGCAGGCCTCGCCGCTGGCGGGCCTGCTGGCGCAGGCGGCGGGGGCGCAGCTCGACCGGGCCGGACGGCTGATGGTCGATCCGGGCCTGGCGCTCCCCGGCCACCCGGAGGTGCTGGCGCTGGGGGACATGGTCCAGGTGCTCGACGGCGCCGGGCACCCCCGCAACCTGCCCGGGCTGGCACCGGTGGCCATGCAGCAGGGACGCTACGCGGCGGCGGTGATCGCCGCCCGTCGGCGCGGCGACGCGGCGCCGGGGCCGTTTCGCTACCGCGACAAGGGGATGCTGGCCACGATCGGCCGCGCCAGCGCCGTGGCCGATCTGCGGGGGCTGCGCTTCAGCGGGTTTGCGGCCTGGGCCGCCTGGCTGCTGGTCCACATCTTCTACCTGATCGGGTTCGAGAACCGGATCGTGGTGCTGTTCCGCTGGGCCTACAGCTACCTGACGCGGGGGCGGGGCAGCCGCCTGATCACCGCGGCGGCGGCGCTGGGGGAGCGGCGGCGAGGCTGACCGGCCGCGCTTCCGGCCGTGGCGTTACGGGTAGGCAGCGCCGGAAGCGCCGCCAGCGCGCGCACCAGCCGGCCGGCGGACCGAGGTTGGCAACCACATCCGAGAGGAGCAGGCCCTTGAGCACCCCACCCCATCACGAGCGGACCGCCGGCGGGCTGGCCGGTCGCCTGCTCGGCAAGGTCAAGCAGCTGGCCGGCTCGGCCTCCGGCCGCAGCGAGCTGGAGCGCGAGGGCCGCCTTCAGCAGGCCCAGGCGGAGGCCGAGCGGCTCGCGCGCGAGCGCTCCCAGGAGGCCGAGCGCCGGCGCCAGCAGGCTGAGCTCCGCCAGCAGGAGGTGGAGACCGAGCTCGAGCGCGAGCGTCTGGAGAACCAGGTGGCCGCTCAGCAGCGCGAGCGGCGGATCGAGGCCGAGCGCGCGCAGGCCGAGCGGCGGGCGGAGCGGGAGGCGCAGGCCGAGCGGGTGGCGGCCGCCGCCCGGTGGGGCTCCGAGGAGGTGGCCGCGCAGCGGCGCGAGCAGGAGGCCGAACGGGCACGGGTGGAGGCCGCCCAGGAGCAGGTGCGCCTGCACCAGCGGGCGCTCGAGGCCGAGGAGCGCGCGCGGCGGATCGGCCCCGAGGAGGAGGAGCGATGAGCCCGCGGGGGATCCCCCGCGCGCTGGTCGGCGCCTCCCTCACGCTGGTCCGGCTGCCGCTGGATGTGGCAATCTCGGCGCTGCCCGGCGACGGTCGCGCCGCCAGGCTGACGCTGGATCGGCTGGATGCCAGGACCCGCATGCTGCTCGGAATCCTGCTGGCCGACCCGCGGCTGCGGGCGGACGCCCAGCGCCGCGGTGCCGCGGCCGCCGAACGCGAGCGGGCGCAGTGGTTGCGCGCGCAGGCGGCGGACACCGCCGCGGCCGCCGACGAGCGCCTCGAGCAGCGCCAGCAGGCGCTCCAGCGGCGCCGCCGTCAGGCCGACGAGCGCGCCCGCGCTCGCCAGGAGCAGGCGGGCGAGCGCAGCCAGCGCCGGCGCGCTCAGGCGGCGCGGGAGTCCGAGCGGCGCCGCGCGGCCAGCCGGCGCGCCGAGCAGCGGGTAGAGGAGCAGATCGAGGAGGCCGCGCCCGCCGCCAGGCTCCAGGCGCTAAAGGAGCAGGCCGCCGCTCAGCGCGAGCGCGAGCGGGCGCTGCGGGCCGCCGAGACGGCGGACCGCCTGGCCGAGGCGGCCGCCCAGGCCAAGCGGGAGCGCAAGCGGAGCTGAGGGGATGGGCAAGCGGCCCTGAGGTGCCGCCGGGCGGTCACTGCCGCTGACGCCGCGCCTCCACCAGGCCCTCGGGTGAGCTGGTGGTGCGCCCGCTCGGACGCCGCCGGCGGTGCGGCAGCGGCTGTCGGCTGACG
>Ga0209061_1000387_pt1 | contig 120596 bp, 101 predicted proteins | sample Coa_R1_10_FD_187157 | JGI IMG/M metagenome (GOLD analysis project Ga0209061, IMG submission 187157) | Surface soil microbial communities from Centralia Pennsylvania, which are recovering from an underground coalmine fire - Coalmine... | ecosystem: Environmental > Terrestrial > Soil >... | reverse complement strand
AGCAACTCCGCCGCGCCCAGTGTGTTGCCGACGACCACCGTGCTCTCCCTTCAGATCCATCGCAGGTTCTTGAAGGTTGACGCGGTGGTCGTCGCGTCTGGGGGACCCTCAGGTCGGGCTATCCCTCGTACACCACTCTGGCGGACTCAACTGTCGAAGAGGCACGACGACTCCCCGAAGGCTTGCGTAGTCATGCTCAGTTCGAGGTCCAAGAGATCGGTTCGCTTCCTGGACGGAACGACTTGAAGTCACGCCTTGACGTGGTGACTTGTTGCGAGACGATCGAGCACGATCATCGATAATCGTTCGGCACTGTAAGCGCTTTGCTGGCCTTCTTCCCGTCGGGAGGTTCCCTTCTCCTGACAGCAGAGAACGCGGAATACGTGTCGATCGACAGAGGCGACGCTGGACTATTCGTGGAGGTCGAAGATGGCAGTTACGTCTGGAAGGGCTACGCGCCATTGATGTTCAAAGAGCTCGCAGTGCGGGCCGGTCCCGGCGTCGAAGAGCTTTATTGTTCTGGGTAGTTGAGCCAGAAGCTCACCCGTATTCTCAGGGCTCTTGCGAGCAGGATTGGCTACAAGGCTGCTTGGGCTATCACGCCCCCTTTGCGCTTCGTCCGGGATTCTTCGGCGGTGCGAATCGGCGTTATCCTCCGTATTCAATCTCTATGCGAGCGACGAAGACCTCGCAAGGTACTGAAAATCGACGCGTTATGACCAGGACCGTCGGCGGCAAGCTGGCGGACCGGCCCCAAAGGCCGCAGCGCTCAGGCCCGGGCCGGCCGAACCCGGCTTCGGCGTGCGCTGCCGGTGCTTCCTCGGGCGCTCCAGGCGTCGAGGGCGGCGACCGGATGATGTTGGCGGCGATCGCGAGCACTCAGGCATGGTTTTTCAGCACCCTGCTAGCGCTGCACCCTGCTAGCGCTAGAGTTCGGGAGACCGCCAGCCTTGAGGTGGTTTCGGTCCCAAGCCTCAAGGCAGACAAGGGCCCACCGCCGCAAGTGACGCGTCGAGATACCCCCGAACAACCTTGCCAACAAGATCGAGAGCCACCTTCGTGTCGACGAGGCCGGTCGTTTCCAGGGCAGCGATGCGTTCTCGAAGTTCGTTGCGGCGGTCGAACCGGAACCAGCTACGAACGGGAGCGCCGAATCCGGTTTTCTCGCGATGGAGGACGGGGGCGGGCACCAGCGATTCAGCGGCCCTCCGAAGACACGCCTTTGGCTTGCCACCGGCGATGAAGTCTGATGGGTTCGAGGTTGCTGCCAGGTTGAAGACTGCCTCATCGAGCAGCGGAACCCTGACCTCGATGCCAGCAGCCATTGACGCCTTGTCGACATAAGCAAGGTTGAGGTTTGGGAGGAACTGGCCGAGATCGAATGAGAGTGCCTCTGAAAGCGTGATCGAGGTAAGCGAGGGAGACTGCGCGTCGCGCTCAGCGAACGCATCCGCCGCGTTTCCTGGCATCAGCGCGTCCAGCTCCGCAAAGGTGAGCTGAGCCACCATGCGCCGGTAGTGGGGGATCCCGTGGGTTCCAAGGGCACGCGCGAGCTTTTGACCATGACGCCTCAATGCGTAAGGTCCGGGGCGCCCGGCGGGGAGCGCCGGGGCGAATTTCGAAGCAAGCGAATGGCTCACCTTCGGTGCCCGTCCGACCAGGGCGGCAACCCCGAGGTGGTGGTGGCGTGGGTATCCAGCGAACAGCTCCTCGCCGCCTGTTCCCGAAATGAGTACCTTCGTCGTGCTGGCACGCGCAAGGCGGAACAGCGAGATTGCGGCGGGATCAGCGACCGGATCGTCGAAGTGTGGTGCAAGAACGTCGATATGACCGGTCATGGCTCCATCCATCTCGATCTCTTTGAAGCGCACCCGAGCGTGCGCAGCGGCCACAAGCCTCGCATATCGAAGGTCGTCTGGCGCGACCTCGAAGCGCTGAGCAGTCGAGTCGTATCCTGCCGTCAGCGCAGGGATCTCATCACCCTTGTAATGAGTCGCCATCAATGCCAGCAAGAGACTCGAGTCGAGACCCCCCGAAAGGAGTAGCCCGACTGGGTGCGTTCACCCGAGCCGTCAGGTCCCCTACTCGACAGGGTCTGTCTGGCCCGGCGCAGGATCTGCTCATGCTCGACAGCCCCGAAGATGCCGACCCATCCGCACATCAGGAGGTGCCCCTTCGCCCTGCTCGCCCATCGGGCTTGATTTGCGCGGCTCGATCGGATCCCCAGGTGATCGTCGTTTGGATCCGAAGGGGGAGCTGGCCGTCGTCGACGACCGCGATGGCGGTCGACGGGCGTTGGACGCCGAAGCCGTTGGCGACGGTCACGGGGTGCGTGCGGACCCGCCCACCGTTGGCGCACAGGGTGAGCGGGCCGGCGCGAATTGTGCCGTCCTGCTCGATCACCTCACACTCGGGCGAGAGGTGGAAGTGGGCAGCGACGCGGTGGGTCCCCTCGCCGACGACCTCGTCGCGGATCTGGATGGACGTCTCGCCGATCGACCAGGATCGGCGGTGGACCGGCTGACCGGGCAAGCGCCGGTACCCGTCGTGGGAGGCGGTGATGGTGACGTCGTCGGGGTCCGCCCGCAGGTGTTCGAGTCGGGGGTTCGCGAGCCGCGCGGCCCGGAAGGTGCCCCAGACCTCACTCTGGTCCTGGCCGTCGACGTCGACGGTGTTGTGCGCCGGGGTGGATCGCTCGTAGCGACGTCGTGGTCCTGGGGCGTAGGTGGACGTGCCTGAGTCGACGATGATGCGGCGACCACCGACGCTCAGCTCGAAGCTCAGGCAATCGGCGTGCGCGTGGGCGGGAAGCTCCCTTGGGGAGGGCAGACCGACGTCGAGAACGACGTGCACGCCGGGCTGACGAACGACGAGGAACCCGGAAGGCTCCAAGAGGCTGAGCCGCGTCGTGGGCCGCTCAGGTTCGAGCGCGGCGATTCGTTCGATGCCGACCAAGGTGGCATCGTTGAACAGCGGCACGTCGCCGTCGGGATGGAGCATGGCCCCCAGCCACCGCCGCATTGAGGTGATGATCCGGTCGATCCCTTCGACCTGCGTCCTGTGTGCTGCAGCGAGAAGCTCACGGATGTCGATGAGATCCCCGAGGACCTGACAGTGATAGGAGGGAGAGCGCTCGAAGTGCCCGCCGTCGGGGAGGACCTGGATCTCGAGCTGCTTCGAGAGCTCACGGCAGGCGTCGTCTACCAGTTCCTCGTCGTCGAGGAACACCCCGGCGCCGATCAGTGCCTTGAGGTTCTTGACGAGGTGGTTCCCGCTCACGTCGCGCTCGGTGCTCGACCGGAGGTAGCCGGCGTGCAGGGCGATGTCGGCGAGGAAGTCGGCCTCGTCCTCGGTCCCCGCGACCAGGGAACCGAAGACGCCGCACAAGGCCCAGGTCCGCAGCGACGCAGGGTACGGGTCCCAGGCATCGCCGCGCGAAAACGGCACGGCGCAGCGCCAGGAGCGCCACAGCGCTCGGAACGTCCGCTGCGCGTACGGCCGATCGCGATGGGCCAGGAATGGCCATGCCCATTCGAAGTAGTGCAAGTGGTAGCGCCAGAGCCTGGTCGCGCCGGCCTGCACCCAGTCCGGAGGATTGCCCAATGACCGCGTCTCGTTCAGGAAGCAAAAGATCCCATTGGCACAGGATTCGACCCGGCAGTCGCTCGGCGGTACGCGCTCGTCAAGCGGTTCGAACGCCGTCGGCCATCCCCGAGCCGACTGCGCTGATGGCCGCGCAAGGACGCCAGCGGATCGGCGAGGCAGGACGCCCAAGGCGAAGCGCAGGGCTCGAAGGCGCCCACGGTGGAGGATCTGCGCTGGGCGATGGTTCGAAAGCGTCCGCAGAAAGAGGGCAACGCGCGCCGCCGGCACCGCTTCGGGCGGGACGAGCGAGGATTCTGCGCTGATGCCGTCGAAGAACGGCCTGGGGGCAAAACCGAGATCGCGCTGTGCCGCGCCAATGTCGAACGCCTTGTCTTCAGCAAGCCGCTCGAGCTGCTCCGCGCGGATCCGGGGACTGGCGGCGAGACGCTCGTAGAGGCGGGCGGCGGCGACGAGGGGCTCGAGGGGGACCGGCACGAACCGATAGCGGCGACCGACCGCACGGCCTGCGTCCTCGACGAGCTGGCGCAGGCTCAGTGGCTCGGGTCCCCCAACGTCGTAGGCCCGACCGACGGCGTGGGGCGCTTCGAGCGCGGTCACCACCGCGGCCGCCACGTCGTCGACGTGCACCGGTTGCTGCAGGGTCGTACCGCCCCTGGGCAAGAAGACGAGGGGGGTCCAGCGGAGCAGGCGCAGGAGTCGGACCATGTTCCGGTCACCGAGGCCGCCGTAGATCATGGTCGGCCGGATGATGGTCCACTCGAGCGAGCTCGCTCGGATCGCTTCCTCAGCTGCCAGGCGAGTGGCCTTGGAGCGCGCGTCGAGCGAGGTGAAGATCGCCGTGGTCGAGACGAACACTGCACGGTTGAGGCCGCCACGTTGCGCCGCGCGCACGATGAGCGGAGCATGGCCGAAGCCAAGCGAGGCAAGGTTGACGAGCGCCTCCGCTCGGCTTTCGGCGAAGGCCCGCTCGAGGGAGGCCGGATCGTCGAGGTCACCGAGGATCGCTGACGCGCCCAGTTCGATGACCCGGATCGCCGCTCGTTCCGACCGCGCGAGCGCGCTGACGAAATGTCCGTTGCGGACCAGGAGTGGGATCACCGAGCTGCCGAGGAACCCGCTCCCACCGGTGACGAGGACCCTCATCTGCGCCCCAGCGTGACCGCGTCGAGGCGGCGGGGGTGCTCCCCGACGAGGTCGCAGAGGAGGCGGTGGTAGCGCGCTGCGAGCATGCGTCGGTCGTAGTGCTCGGCCACGTAGCGTCTTCCCCTGGTGCCCATCGCCGCTCGCTGCTCAGGGTTCGAAGCGAGGCTGCGGATGGCCGCGGCGAGCGCCGAGGGATCCTCGGGGGGGACGACGACCGCCCCAGCCGCGCGTAGGATCTCGGCCGGCTCGCCCGCCACCGACCCGACGACCGCTCGGCCAGCTCCCAAGTACTCGAACAGCTTGGAGGGGATGAACGTCGCAAACAAGGGGACGTCGCGTAGCGGCACGAGGCAGATGTCTGCCGCGGCGAGCAGCGCGGGCACCTCGTCCCGGGGGACGCCAGGGAGCAACGTGGTGTTCCTCAGGCCGAGGGCGGCGACGTGACGCTCCAGTTCGGTCTTGGCGGCACCTTCGCCGACGAAGGCGAACCGCACTGGTTCGTCTTGGAGCAACGCCGCTGCATCGGCCACCGCCGTCAGTCCATGGGAGATGCCATGGGCGCCGACGTAGAGGACGAGGATCTCCTTTGGGCCTGCACCAAGGCTCGCGCGCGCCGTCGGAGATCGCGCGGCGTCCGGGCGGAATCGCTCGAGGTCGACCCCGTTGGGAATGGTCGTCACCTTTGCGGCAGGGATGCCGCGCTCGATCAGGTTGTCGCGGAAACCTTGGCTGACGACGACAATGGCGTCTGCGGCGCGGTAGGCAGCCAGCTCCATGGCTTCGAGTCCTCGGATCAGCAGCCGGTTGGTGATCACCCCCAGCTCGACGAAGATGGCCGGCCACAGGTCGCGCACCTCGACCACGAAGCGGGCGCGGCGCCTTCTCGCCAGCACCCACGCCGAGAAGATGGAGAAGAACGTGGGCGAGGAGACCACGACGACGTCTTGCGCGCCGACGCGGCTGTGCCCGAGGACCACTGCGCTCACCATGAAGGAGAGGTGGCTGAGGGTCTTCTTGAGCACCCCTTCGTTGGGGGTCGCATACAGCCAGGTGCGGATCACGCGGTAGCCGTCGCGCTGCTCTTGGACCCGGAGTTTGCGCCGGTACTCCGGTGGCACGCGACCGGTGGGGTGGTTCGGCATGCCGGTCAGGACCGTGACGTCGTCCCCCTGCTGTCGCCAGTGCGCTGCAAGCTCTGACAGCCTGGCCTGTGGCGCCCCGATCTCCGGCGGGAAGTACTGCGTGACCAAGAGGATGCGCATCAGCGGTTTCCGGTGGCAGACGCACGGCCCCGGAGTTCGACAAGCCCGGGGCTGAGGACGTAGGCGGCAAGGAGTGCGCTGATGCCGACATCGGCGGCGACTCGTTGTGGAACGGAGCTCGACAGGCTCACGGCGCCGAGACACGAGAGGATCGCCATCAGGGCTCCGAGTGTTCCCGTGGTCTTGGCATGTGACCATCCGCGTTGGACGAGTTGCTGATAGACGTGGTTCCGATGCGGCTGGAGGATCGGCTCGGCGCGTCGCGCACGGCCGAGCAACGTCCATGCAGCGTCGACGACGAAGAGCGACAGCGGTGCGCAGACGGCTTCCGGTGGGAGGCCAGCCCTTAGGGCAACGGCCACGGTGATGGCGAGCCAGGCTCCCATGAGGTAGCTGCCGGTGTCGCCGAGGAAGACTTTTGCGTTCGGGAAGTTCCAAGGTACGAAGCCCAGGGCCGCCGCTGCGATGACGACGCCGCTCACCGCAACGAGCTCGTGACCAGTGGCGACGCCCAGCGCCAGCCATGTGGCGCCGGCCACGGTCGCTTGCGCCGCAGCGATCCCGTTGATGCCGTCCATGAAGTTGAAGACGTTGGTGAAGCCGACGATCCCGATCACTGCACAGATGGCGAGGATGACCGCGGTGGTGGGGCCGCCGTTCCAGTCACGCAGGACCAGCGGCACCGCCCCGATCGCCACGATCGTCTGCGCACCGAGACGTGCCATTGGGGGGACGCCAGCGGCATCCTCGGAGAGCCCGATCGCCCCGAATGCCGTCGCGAGGCTGCCCAGCTCGAGCTTGGGTGCCCACGGCACGTCCGACACCCCTAGGGCAACGACAGCGGCGACGGCGACGGCGATCCCACCGCCGCGCGGTGTTGGGACCGCGTGCAGTGAGCGCTCGTTGGGGTGGTCGAGGATCTTGCGATGCCAGAGGACATGCGTCAACCAAGGGGTGACGATGAGGGCGAGGCCTCCGGCGATCGCCCCGCTCAACGCCACGTCTTGGGTCAGCGACACCGCGAGCTCGGCCTCATGGCATCGTCGGTGTGGTCACCTGTCCACTGAGCAGTGACGCGGCCGCCGCCAAGGTCACCGCAGTGGTCTCGAAGGCGGACTGCACCGCCGACGCGCACCTCTGGCCGCTGACGATGCAGTCATGGAAGTGCTGGAGCTCGCGCCGGTGCCCCTTGTCCTGGGGGCCTCGCCGGGCGACGCGCTCGTCGAGGATGACCCGGCGGAAGTCCTCGATCACGACGCTGTGGCCCCGGCCGAGGACCTCGAGGCGCTCCTTGGGGCTGCGTGGACTCCCGCCGGCCGCATAAGAGATCGTCGCGACCGAGCCGTCGGCGTAGCGCACGGTGACGACGAGGTCGTCCTCGAGCAGCCGCTCACCTCGTCCCGAGCCCATGGCGAGGACCTCGGTGGGGGCCGCCCCGACGATGGCCGCGCAGGTGTCGAGGAAATGGCACACCTCGCCGAGCAGGCGTCCGCCTTCGCGTCGATCGTGGTACCAGTGGCGATCCGGGAGCCTTCCGGCGTTGACCCGGTAGGTGAGCACGAGCGGTCCACCCCTCTGACCGAGGTGCTCGCGTGCGAGACGGATTGCCGGCGCGTGTCGCCGGTTGAACCCGACGGCCAGCTGCGCTGCGCTCCGACACCACGCCTCGGCGACGGCGCCGAGCTCGTCCTCGCTCAGCGCGAGCGGCTTCTCGCAGAAGACGTGCTTTCCCGCTTCGAGCGCCGCGACGACGAAGCTCGCATGGCTGCTGTGCGGCGTAGCGATCATGATCACGTCGACGTCGTCCGCTGCGATGACCTCGGCGGGGTCTGAGACGGCCCGCTGGAAGCCTGCCTCGGCGACCGCTCGGGTTGCCGAGCGCCCCGCGGCGGAGGCGACGGCGACCAACGTGCGGAACCCGGCTTGGGTCGCGGCGGGCAAGAGCGTGCTCCTGGCGAACACGCCGTAGCCGATGAGCCCCAGCCGGTCCCCGGTGCGAGCATCGATCGGACGTGGCGGGCGTGGGCGCGCCGCTGACCGCTCCCACGTCCGGTCGTCGTTGCGATCGTAGGTGATCAGGACCCCAAGGTGCGGCTCGTCTCGGCGCTCGAGGAGCGCGTACGCGTCTTCGATCTCCTCGAGCGGGTAGCGATGGGTGACGAGGTCGGTGACCTGGAGCCGTCCGGCAGCGACGAGCGAGAGGAACGTCTCGAGGTTGCGGCGCTCCGTGAAGGGCACGTAGCCCGCCGGGTAGTCCACGCCCCATCGTTCATAGGCCATGTCGTAGCGACCGGGGCCGTAGGAGCGGGCGAACCGCAGGGTCAGCTCCTTGTCGTAGAGAGGGGTCCGAGCGAGCTCGAGCCCCACGTCCCCCACCACGACGACGGTGGCCCGATCGCGTGCGATCGCCGGCGCTCGGGTGACCGGTTCTGACGAGGCAGTCGCAGCGGTGACGAGGATCGCGTCGACACCGCGCCCGCCGCTCCACTCCACGACGGCGTTCGTGGTGGCTTCGCCCTGTTCGACCAAGGCCATCGCTCCGGACGCCCGTGCGCGATCGACGGCCCATGGCGCGACGTCGATCCCGGCGACCATGACGCCAGCGGAGTGGAGGAGCCGAACAGTGAGCTGGCCAAGGAGCCCGAGCCCGATGACGCAAGCGCGCGCGCCCGGCCCCAGCTCCGCGAGGCGGAGCGCGTTCAAGGCGATCGCGCTGATGGTCGCGAACGCCGCTTCGTCGTCGGAGACCTCATCAGGGATCGGGACGGTGAGGAGCCCCGGCACCACCTGCAGGTCGCCATGTCCAGCTCCCCCTGTGGCTACTCGCTGCCCGGGGACGATCCCCTCAACGGCGGCGCCCACCTCGATGGCGACTCCGGCGCCCGAGTAGCCGAGCGGGAGCTCGTCGTCAAGGCGACTGCGCACCGCATGGAGAGTCGAGGAAATGCCTTCCGCACGGGCTTTTCGGATCACTTCGCGTACGAGATCAGGGCGAGCTCGCGCCTTGCGCACGAGCCCCACCGCGGCAAGCCGCCTGACGGCTCGCTCCGTCCCGGCCGACAGCACGCTCCGACGCGTCGCAACGAGGACCTCGGTCGGTCCGATCCACGGCCGCGCGATCGGGGCCAGGCGCACGCCTCCTCCACCGGCTCGCTGGAGCACCTGGCGCGTCCTCGAAGCCTCCGGTGGCGCCACAGGGCAATCGTAGGTGACCAGTGCCACGGCACCGGGGTACCGTCGAGCCGTGCGAGCGATCTGCGTCGTCGGCGCGCGACCGAACTTCATGAAGGTCAAGCCGGTGATGGACGCGCTCGAACAACGGGGCGCAGAGGTGATCCTCGTCCATACCGGACAGCACTACGACCCCGAGATGAGCTCGATCTTCTTCGAGGACCTGGGCATCCGGGCCCCCGACCGTTGGCTGGGCGTGGGATCGGGAAGCCACGCCGAGCAGACGGCGCTGATCATGACGCGCTTTGAACGCGTCATCGCCGAGACCGTTCCCGATGTCGTGGTGGTCGTCGGCGACGTCAACTCGACGCTCGCGGCTGCGATCGTGACGGCAAAGGCTGGTGCGTTACTGGCGCACGTCGAAGCTGGTTTGCGCAGCCGCGACTGGTCGATGCCCGAGGAGATCAACCGAGTCGTCACCGACCGGGTGAGCGATTTCCTGTTCGCTCCCTCCCAGGATGCGGTCGACAACCTGAAGGCCGAAGGGTATCGGGGCGATCAGATCCATCTCGTCGGCAATGTCATGGTCGACACGCTGCTCGCCAACCTGGAGCGTGCACGTCGTCGCCCGATACGCAAGGAGCTCGGTGTCGAGGACCGGCCGTTCGGGTTGGTGACGCTGCATCGGCCGGGCAATGTCGATGACGACGCGGTGTTCGACGGGCTCCTCGGCGCGCTCGCCGAGATCGCCAGCGATCTGCCCCTGGTCCTCCCTGCTCACCCGCGCACCCGGAGCCGACTCCTCGTGCACCACCTGCCCGAGGGCATCATGGTGGGCGAGCCGCTCGGATACCTCGACTTCCTGGCGCTGGAGGCGTCCGCTTCGCTCGTGCTCACCGACTCGGGAGGTGTCCAGGAAGAGACGACGGTGCTCGGAGTGCCCTGCCTCACGCTTCGCGACACGACGGAACGGCCGATCACCGTCGAGGAGGGGACGAACCGACTCGTCGGTCGAGATCCCGATCGCATCGTGGACGCGGCCCGCGAGGCTCTTCGTCATCGTCCCCCGCCACGTCGGCCTGCACTCTGGGACGGCCGGGCAGGAGCGCGGATCGCCGAGGTGCTGCTCGAGGCACCTTCGCGTCACCGGCTCCGGCCATCCGCCCGCTGCGACGGCGCTGGGGCACACTGAGCGGGGCGCGAGGGAGCCCGGCACGCCGCTCGTCCGGCTTGCAGACAGGGGGCCGGCTCCCTGGGTCGGCTCACAGATGCTCGACCTGAGGCCCTTCGATGCGCCGTCGAGTGTCGAGGACGCATCGAGCATGCGTCGCGACCATGGGGTAGTCGAACGCATGGTGGGGCGTGAGCAGCACGACGGCGTCGGCCTCGGCGATCTCCTCGGCGTCGAGGTGGACGAAGGTGATGTTGGAGTCCACGGTCGAGGGGTTGATCCAGGGATCGACCGCCCGTACCTGTGCACCGAGGGCGAGGAGTCGTTCTGCGACCGCGATCGCCGGTGAGCCTCTCGTGTCCGCCGTGTCGGCTTTGTACGCGAGCCCCAGCAACAGGATCCGGCTGCCGTTGACGGCCTTGCGGCGGCGGTTGAGCGCAGCGATCAGGCGCTCGACGACGTATGCCGGCATGTGGTCATTGACGTCGTTGGCGAGCTCGATGAAACGGAAGGGTGACCCACCGTGCCGTTTCACCTGCCAGGACAGGTAGCTCGGATCGACAGGGAGGCAATGTCCGCCGACTCCAGGGCCGGGGTCGAAACGCATGAAGCCGAAGGGCTTCGTCGACGCCGCGTCAAGCGCCTCCCAGATGTCGAGCCCCAGCGCATGGGTCGACATGGCTAGCTCGTTGACCAGGGCGATGTTGACGTGGCGAAAGGTGTTCTCGATGAGCTTGGCAAGCTCGGCCTCGCCGGTTCCCCTCACCGGAACGGTTCGTTCGACGAGCGTGTCATAGAAGTCTCGCACGGCGGCAAGGGAGCCCGGTGTCACTCCGGCGACGAGCTTGGGCGTATTGACGAGCGTCCATCGCTGGTTGCCCGGATCGATGCGTTCGGGGCTGTAACCGAGATGGAAGTCGATGCCTGCCTGCAGGCCGGACGCGGTCTCCAGGATGGGTGCGAGCAGGTCGGTGGTCGTGCCCGGATAGGTGGTCGACTCGAGCACGACGCAGGCCTCAGGACGGAGGTAAGCGCCGAGGAGCCGTCCGGCTTCCTCGACGCAGGACAGGTCGGGGACTCCGTCGGTGAGCGGTGTCGGCACGGTGATCAGCCCGACGTCGAACTCGGCGCAGTCCTCCGGGTTGGTCGTGGGGTGGTAGCGCCCGGAGTCGAGGACGGCCTGGAGGGTGGCCCGGTGGACGTCGCTCACGTAGGAGTCTGCTTGGGCGAGGCGCTTGACCCGTTCCCCGTCGGTGTCGTAGCCGACCACGAGATAGCCGACCTCCGCTGCCCGCATGGCGAGGGGGAGGCCGACGTAGCCCTGCCCGACGACCACGACTCGTGTGGCACCGGGCGGCTTCATTCACCCGGCCTTCGCCATCGAGGCGGACCACCCCCACAGGGCGTCGTCGAACAGCGCAGCAGCGGAGGGAGCGGCGGAAAGGGTCCGGAGCACCTCGGGCAGCCCGGCGGTATCCGCGACGTCGATGCGTGCCACCGCCTCGACGTCGATCGGTTCCGCAGGGACGTGGGAGATGAGTGGGTGCTGAGGGCGGATGTCGGGCTCACCGGTGGAGAACAGCACTTCGTGGAGCTTCTCACCGGGACGCAGCCCCGTGTAGACGATCTCGATCGATGGGTCCACCTCGGCGACGAGGCGCTGGGCGACCTCGGCGATGCGCGCGGGGCTGCCCATGTCGAGTACGAGCACTTCGCCACTGGCACCGATCGCACCGGCTTGGATGACGAGCTGCACCGCCTCTTGCACGGTCATGAAGTACCGAGTCACATCGGGATGGGTCACGGTGACGGGTCCGCCGGCTTCGATCTGGGCGCGGAACACCGACAGCACCGATCCTCGGCTCCCCAGGACATTGCCGAAACGGACGCTGAGGTAGCTGGCGTGTGCTTCGGGTGCCGGAGCGGCCGCCGCCGTGAGTCGCTCGGCGATGCGTTTCGTGTAGCCGAGCACGCTGATCGGGTCGGCAGCTTTGTCCGTGGAGATGTTGACGAACCGGCTGACGCCGCTGTGCCGAGAGGCCTTGAGCACGTTGAAGGTCCCGAACACGTTGGTCCTGACGGCTTCGGCCGGCCACATCTCCAGCAATGGGAGGTGCTTCAAGGCGGCAGCGTGGAAGACCACCTCGGGGCGGTGCTCATCGAACACGGCGAGGAGTGCTCCGAGGTCGCGGATGTCACAGACAACGAGCTCCCGGCGGTCGAGGAGGGCGCGCCCCTCGATGGACAGCTGCAGCTGATGCAGGCCCGACTCGTCACGATCGAGCATCACGAGGCTCGCTGGCGCGTACCGCCATACCTGGCGGCAGAGCTCCGAGCCGATGGACCCACCAGCACCGGTCACGAGCACGCGCCGGCCGGTGAGGTAGCCGGCGATGCTGTCGACGTCGGTCTGAATCTCGTGGCGCCCCAGCAGGTCGGTCTCGGTCACGGCTCGGATGTCCGTGATGGTGACGGAAGGGTTCGGGAGCAGCTCGGCCGGTGGAGGCAGGACGCGCAGCTCGAGCCCCGCAGCCGCGGCGCGGTGCCCGAGATCGCGGATCAGTCCGGAGCTCGCGGTGGCGATGGCCACGATCAAGGTGTCTGCCTTGACCTGGCGGGCTACCTCGACGATCTGGTCCCGTCCCCCCGAGACGCGTAAGTGACGGAGCTGGAGATTGCGCTTGGCGGGGTCGTCGTCGAGGAGGGCGACCGCGACGAAGGGTGCCGGATGCGAGCGCCGGAGGACGTCGATGACCTGCTCGCCGCCTTCGCCAGCCCCGAACACGATCGCACGCTTCGTCGAGGCCGGTGGCTGCATGTGATATTCGTCGACCATCCGCCACCCGCCGCGGAGGCCGCCAGCGCCGACGAAGGTGAAGGCCCCTGCCGCGACGATGGAGCTCACCGGGAGGGGGTGATGGAGGAGTGCCGCGTTCGTGACGATGAGCAGCGTGGTCACGTTGGCGATCGTCGTCGCGAGCGCCATGACCTCTTCGAAGCTGGCGTTCTTCCAGCGCACCCGGTACAGCGTCGTGGCGTAGCCGATCGCGAGCTGCGAGATACACACGACGACGACTGCTTCGAAGACGCCGCGAGTGAAGATGGTCCTGGGGTCCAGGTCGTGGCGCAGCGCGGTCATCGCGAGGAGCGCGCTCGCCCACACGCACACATCGGCAAGTGGCGCGAGGGCTGCTCGATAGCGTCGGAGGAACTCCCGAAGGTCCTCAAAGGTGATGGCGACCGAGGGAGTCATCCGACTCACGTGTCGCTACCGAACCCGGTATTGGGCTTGTTCGTCGGCCAGCTCGGCGCGCGCCCGTCCCTTCCCGTTGGTCGATGCGGCGGGGAGCTGGTGCGGTGTGGGGCGGTACGTGTAGCCGTACCCGTAGGTGTAGCCGTACTCGGAGGGGTCGCCGGATCGACGGACGAGCTTGTTGAGGACCAGGCCGGTCGGCTTGACGTTCGCCTGCTCGAGCAGCTCGCAGGCCCGCTGCAGCTCGGAACGCTTGGTCTCGCCAGCTGCGGTGACGAGGAGCACCGCGTCGGCGTAGCGGGTGAGGACGAGCGCGTCGGCGACGGGGAGCAGCGGCGGCGAGTCGATGAGGACCGTGTCGAAGCTTGCGGCCAGCCACTCGAAGACCCTCTTCGCTCGCTCGGAACCGAGGAGCTCGGCAGGGTTCGGGGGGACCGGACCCGAGGGAAGCACGTAGAGGTTCGAGGTACCCGGCACCGGGCGCAGCGCCTGCTGGAGATCGCTCTGGCCGAGGAGCACCGAGGTGAAGCCGAGGGCCTCGGACTGATGCAGGAACTGCCCGACGCGCGGGCGGCGCAGGTCGCAGCCGACGACGGCCACCTTGTTCCCGCTGGTCGCCAGCACGACGCCCAGGTTCGCGGTGGTGGAGCTCTTCCCCTCCGCACCCGAGGCACTGGTGATCAAGATGGTCTTGAGGTTCCCGTCGGCGCCGGCGAACTGCAGCGAGGTCCGCAGCGACCGGTAGGCCTCGGTCACCTGGGAGAAGGGGTCGGACTCTGTGATGAGCAGTGGTTCTTCCCGGCGCTTCCAGCTCTTGAGCTTGGGGATCATGGCGAGGACGGGCACGCCACCGCTCAGGCGTTCCGCCTCGGCCTTCGTATAGACCTTGTCGTCGAAGTACTCGGCGCTGAAGGCGGCACCAATGCCGAGGATGAGCCCGATGGACAGGGCAATGACCCCGTCACGGAGCGGTCGTGGCGAGCTCGGGGACGACGGCGGGGTGGCGGGCGAGGTGATCGTGATCCCACCGGGGGACTGGGTGGCGGCGATCTGCAGCTGAGCGAGATCCTCTTTGAGGACGGACTCCTGACTCTCGAGAGCAGCGATGGAGGCGGCATCTGCCGAGGCGGTCGCACTCGAGGTCCCCTTGGCGCCTTCCTGGGTCTGTAACGACGCGATCTGCGAATCGAAGGTGTTGATCTGGCGTTGGTACTGCTGTTCGGCGGCTGTGATCTGGTTGATCGCGTTCTGGCGTTGGTTCGCGACGAAGACGTGGGCATAAGTGTTCGCTACATGGGCGGCCTCACCCGGTGTCGCGGCCGTCGCAGTCAAGGCGATCACGTTGGTCTGTCCGACTTGGGTCGCCGAGACCGAGGGGGAGAACCCGAGCTTCTTGGTGACCGCGCCCTTGACGGTGTTGTTCGTGATCAACTGCAGTTCGGTCAAGACGTCGGTCGGTGAGACCGTGTTCTGGGTCCCCGGGAGGGTGGCGCCGGCCGGCTGTACCAAAAGGTCGGTCGTCGCCGAGTAGCGCTTCTTCTGCACGGCGCTGTAGGCGATCGCAACGGCAATGGCGAGGACCGTGACGCCCACCACCCATGCCGCACGGCGAGCGAGGACTTGCAGGTACGTGCGGAGGTTGGCCTCGTGGGGTTGGATCTCGCTCATCTCGTTTCGCCCCGCTCGGAACCCCGGTCTGTCGGCATGCCCCCCTCTGAACGCTCACCCGCTTCGCCCAAGGCGCAGGCCCGCCACCGTCGCACCCCAGGTTGCTCCCTTCATTGCCTGTGCCCGGTGCCGAATGGGACCGGGCACGTGCCCGACTACGACCTGGACCGTGCCGTGGAGTCCAAGTCGGGACGCGGCCATGGTACGTCGGATGTCGCCCTGTGGCGAGGATTGCGCGTTGAGTGGTCGCTGCTGGCCGCGTTCGGGCGGTGATCGGCGCGAGAGGCATGCCCGGGCCATGCGGGGATGGCCGCGACGCTTATGGGCAGGAACGCCCCGTGCCCTCCGTCGCCGACGCGAGACGCCGGTAGGTCAGGTTCACCCGCTCGCCGACCGGTTTTGCCGTCCTGGGCAGCGCATGGAGCCAGTGCGACTGGGTCGTCCCAGACAGTACGAGGACCGAACCGTGAGAGAGCTCGATGTCGACGATCCGCTTCGAGGACCGGTGCTTGAGTACGAAGCGGCGAGAAGCGCCGAAGGACACCGACGCGATCGTCGGGCGAGGACCCCAGAGCTCCTCGCCATCGGTGTGCCAGCCGACCGAGTCGGCTCCTGTGCGATAGCGGTTGCCGAGCACGCAGTCCATCCCTGGTGCGATCGGCTCGATCGCGGCGGCAATTCGTGAGAGCACGGGGACGAAGGGCCGGGCGGGGTGGCGCACGCCTGAATAGCGGTACTCGACCGGACCGTACCACGCCGTCAGGCGGGGCAGCGGGACGGGCTTCCCGAAGAAGCGCGCGTGCGCTTGTGCCCACATGAGGCCGTCGACGAGGGCTTCGAACAGCTCATCGGCGTCCTCGGCGAACCAGTCCGGGTAGTACCTAACATCACCGTCGAAGGGCAACAGATTGGCCGGTGCATGGTGAAGAGGTGCGTGATGAAGACCGGTCATCCGACACTTGGGAGCGGTGGTCGTTGGGACTCAGTGCACCGCGACTCAGTGTGCCGGTGGCAGCGCCGCGGGGCGCGCACGAGCCACGGCGGGTCGGGATCCCGGAAGGGCGTGTCGCAGGGCGCTGGTGGTCCCGGCCATCCCCAGGGCGACGACGAGCACCCGGAGGAGCTTCGCGCCGGCCCCGGAGCGACGGGTGCGCACCGCTGAACGCGTCGTGTGCCGATGGCGGCTGGGGTCGAAGGCCAGTTCCTCGAGGATCGCAGTACCGAAGTGGAGGATTCGTGGTCCGCTGGCGTGCCATTGGTACACGGCGCGCCGATAGGAGCCTGCGGCACCGAGGTCAGCGTCGAGGATCGTTCGCCGCCACACGCCTCCATCGTCGCACGCCTCGTCGTGCCGTGCGCGCCCTGGTTCATGTCGTGCCGGGCAGGGCATCCCCGATCCCCCTGGGTTGGCATGCACCGTCGAGGGTGTGTTCCCGGCGCCGTGGTGAGGCTCAGCGTCGGCGGGCCAGGATGTTCAGCCGGACGTAATCGATCACCGGCTCCTCCATTGCCTCGATGACCGCCTGCAGGAATGCCGGGTGCTCAGCTTCGGGAAGTTCGGCAATCTGCGAGCGCAGGCATACCGTTCTGAGATAGGTCTCGAGCTGATCAGCTTCGATCGGCGTCGGCTCCGGATTCGTCCATACCTCGACCTCATCGAATCCCGAGGCGATCAGGCGATCGCGCGTCTGCGCTGGCGTCGCGTAGTTCCAGTGCCCTGCGCGCGAATAGCCGGCTCGATGGACGGCTTCGATGAGCTTGGCGATGTTGCCCGATGCGCCGCACTGTGCGACGAGCTGGCCGCCAGGCCGCAAGACCGCAGCCAAGTTCGCGAACAGTCGATCGTGATCGAGCACCCAGTGGAAGGTGGCGGTGGAGAAGACGGCATCGACAGGTGCGCAGGGCTCCAGGATCGTTGGCGTCAGGTCGAGGAGGTCGGCTTCGATAAAGCGGACCCGTGAACCGAAGGGTGCCAGGCGACGACGAGCCTCGGTCAGCATCGCCGGCGAGCAGTCGAGTGCCACGACCGTGCCGTGGGAGAGGCGGGCAGCGAGGCGCTCAGTGACCCTTCCTGAGCCGCACCCTGCGTCGAGCACGGTCTCGTGCCCCTCCAACGTCAGCCGATCGAGCACGGCCGTGCCCCAACGCGTCATGGGGTCGGCGATGCGGTCGTAGGTGGCAGCGTCCCAGTCGGTTCTCGTCATCTGGGGCAACGCTTCGGTCCATGTCCGGGCACCAGGGCGCCACGGTCGTCCTCCTCGCGGTTCACGACGCTGATGCGCACGGGCCCGAACCTAGCGTCGTCGTGCCGCCTGTGCCGGTCGTTGGGGGCGAGGGCCCGTTGGTGCGAACCATCGCGATGACGGGGTGGCGTCAAGGAGTGGGGTGCGATCGCCGGGGACGCTCGGTGGACCACGTCGCGGCACCGAATAGCATCCCATGAGTGCCCGCACCCGTTCTCCCAGGTGCAGAACCATTCTCCGCGCCTGGTGGCGCGAGCGGAGCGCTCGTGCTCCACGGCTTCAGCGGCAATCCGTCGTCGATGCGCGGTCTCGCCACCCGCCTCGCAGAGGCGGGCTTGACGGTGGAGCTCCCGCGGCTCCCCGGCCACGGCACCGCGTTCGAAGACCTCCTGGAGACCAGATGGCTGGACTGGTCTGCTGCCGCAGACGATGCCTACGCGGAACTGGCTCGACGGGTCAACCAGGTCGTGGTCGTCGGCCTGTCCATGGGCGGGACGCTCGCGTGCTGGTTGGCGGAGCGCCACCCCGAAGTAGCCGGGCTCGTGGCCATCAACCCGTTCGTGCAACCTTCCGAGGACTATCGCAACGTCATCACGTCGCTGCTCGAAGCTGGCATGACCTCGATCGAGGGCATCGGTTCGGACATCGCCAAGCCCGATGTCGTCGAGCTCTCCTACGACCGCACCCCGCTCGAGCCCCTGCGCTCGCTCTTCGACGCCGCCGATGCCGTTCGGGCGGAGTTGTCGGCGATTCGCTGCCCCGTGCTTTTGTTCTCGAGCCGCGAGGACCACGTCGTCCCCCCTGTCAACGGCGACGTGGTGGCATCATCGGTGAGCGGACCCGTCGAGCGCGTGTTCCTCGAGCGTAGCTATCACGTCGCGACGCTCGACTACGACCGTGAGGAGGTCGAGTCAAAGACGGTCGACTTCGTCTTGCGGGTGACCTCCGTGCCCGCCGGCGAGCCGGTGGCACCCAAGAGGAGGCCAGATGTGCGTTGATCCTCGGGACCTCGAGCGCAAGGATGCGCCATGGCGATAAGTCGTGACGATGTCGCCTACGTCGCTGCGCTGGCGCGGCTCGAGCTCAGCGAGGAGGAGCTCGAGCGCTATACGGTCCAGCTCGCTTCGATCCTCGCGCATGCCGCCGACATCGCCGCCCTCGATCTCAGCGATCTTGCCCCTATGGCGCACCCGCTACCGCTCAAGAACGTCTTCAGGGACGACGAGCCGCGCCCAGGGCTCGAGCGCGACGTCGTGTTGGCGGCCGCACCCGCTGTCGAAGACCATCGCTTCTGCGTGCCGCGCATCCTCGGTGAGGAGCCATGAGGCCGATGCTGGTTGCGGGTGAGCTGGCCGGGCAGATCCGGCGTCGGGAGCGCTCGGCACGCGAGGTCGTCACCGAGGCACTCGATCGCGTCGCAGGAGGCGACGCAGCGATCCGCGCCTTCGTTCGAGTCTGCGCCGATGCTGCGCTGGCCGAGGCCGAAGCGCTCGACCGCCGCATTGCGGCGGGAGAGGATCCCGGTCCGCTCGCTGGCGTGCCCGTCGCCTTGAAGGACAATCTCTGCACCAAAGGGCTGGAGACCACCTGTGGCTCCCGCATCCTGGAGGGCTGGCGACCGCCCTACGACGCCACCGTCGTCGAACGGCTCCGTAGCGCAGGGGCGATCACGATCGGCAAGGCCAACATGGACGAATTCGCCATGGGTTCTTCCACGGAGAACTCGGCAGCCGGGCCGACGAGGAACCCCCACGACCTCAGCCGGGTGCCGGGTGGTTCTAGTGGCGGTTCCGCCGCCGCGGTGGCCGCTGGGTTCGTGCCGGTGGCGCTCGGGTCGGACACCGGTGGGTCGATCCGTCAGCCAGCGGCACTGTGCGGGGTGGTCGGCGTGAAACCGACGTACGGGCTCGTCTCCCGCTACGGCTTGGTGGCGTTCGCCAGCAGCCTCGACCAGATCGGTCCGTTGACCGCGTCGGTTGGGGATGCCGCGCTCGTCCTCGAGGTGATTGGCGGGCATGATCCGGCCGACAGCACCTCGATCGACGCTCCGGTCCCGCGGCTTTCCGACGCAGTGGAGGCGGGCGTGGAAGGCCTTCGCGTCGGGGTGTGCCTCGAGCTGATCGACGGGGTGGCACGCGACGTCGAGGCCCGGGTGCGGGAGGCCGCAGAGGCTCTCTCTGGTGCCGGTGCCAAGGTCGAGGACGTCTCGATTCCAGAGCTGCGCTACGGCCTCTCGGCCTACTACCTCATCGCTCCTGCGGAGGCGTCGTCGAATCTCGCCCGCTATGACGGCGTGCGCTACGGCTTGCGGGTCGACGCCCCGGACGCCGCGGCGATGAACAAGGCCACGCGGACTGCGGGGTTCGGTGCCGAGGTCAAGCGACGGATCATGCTCGGCACCTATGCACTCTCCGCGGGCTACTACGACGCGTACTACGCGCAGGCCCAGCGCGCCCGCACCCTTGTGACCAGAGCGTTCGACCGCGCGTACGCTCAGGTTGACGTCTTGTTAGGGGCGACGTCGCCGACGACGGCATTCCCGCTCGGTGCCAAGGTCGATGATCCCCTTGCGATGTACCTCTCGGACGTCTGCACGATCCCTTCGAACCTCGCCGGCCACCCCGCCATGAGCGTGCCCTTCGGCACCGGGGACGACGGCTTGCCGGTGGGGGTGCAGGTGTTGGCCCCCGCCCTTGGGGAAAAGGAGCTGTTCCGGGTCGGTGGGGTGCTGGAGTCACTCGCGCCGCCGATTGCACTGCCGGCGCTCGGGGCACTGGGGTCGGTGGAACGAACATGAGCGCGCCCACGGCTCCAGGGATGGCCTGCTTTATGGTTGCTCGGGGGTGCCTGCCATGACGCCTGCCGCGCACGACAGCGGGGCATGGGAGTGGGTCGTGGGGCTCGAGGTGCACTGCGAGCTCCAGACCGCGACGAAGCTCTTCTGTGGTTGTCGGAACCGGTTCGGCGACGAGCCCAACACGAACATCTGTCCCGTCTGTTTGGGCCTCCCGGGATCGCTCCCGGTGCTGAACCGTCAAGCGGTGGAGCTGGCCATGCGGATCGGCGCCGCGCTGCACTGCAGCGTGCGGCCGTCGATCTTCCACCGGAAGAACTACTTCTACCCGGACATGCCCAAGGACTACCAGATCAGTCAGTACGACGAACCGATCAATGTCGGCGGCTTCCTGGAGCTGCCCGATGGGAGTCGCGTGGGCATCGTCCGCGCGCACCTCGAAGAGGACACCGGGAAGACCACCCACGTCGGCGGTGGCGGGCGCGTCGGGTCCTCCGAGTACTCGCTCGTCGACTACAACCGCGCGGGGGTGCCGTTGGTCGAGATCGTGAGCGAGCCTGACATCCGCTCGGCAGAGCAGGCGCGCCTGTACGTGTCGGAGCTGCGAGGCATCCTCGTGGCCACGGGCGCTTCCGACGGCCGCATGGAGGAGGGCTCCATGCGCGTCGATGCGAACATCTCGGTACGGCGCGTCGGGTCCGAGCAGTTCGGGACGCGCTGTGAGATCAAGAACCTGAACTCCCTGCGCTCGCTCGGCCGAGCGCTCGAGTACGAGGCCCGGCGCCAGATCGAACTGCTCGAAGCGGGAGAGACGGTCGTCCAGGAGACGCGCCATTGGGACGAGGAGGCGAACCGGACGACGGCGATGCGTTCGAAGGAAGAGGCCTTCGACTATCGCTATTTCCCTGAGCCTGATCTCGTGCCGCTGGACCCTGATCCCGCGTGGCAACGTGCCGTGGCGGCATCGCTGGGCCCAATGCCTGCGGATCGCCGCGCTCGGATCCTCGAGGTGCTCGGCGGCACCGAGGCGAGTGCCCAGCGGGACCAGGTGGGGGTCGTCGTCAACCAGGCGCTCGACGACCTCGTGCTCACCGCAGTCGACCACGGTGCACCCGGATCTCTCGCCCTTGCCCGCGCGGCGAATGAAGCCGCAGCGAACCCCGAGGCCGCGCGCCGCCTCGACCCGAAGGCGTTCGCCCAACTGATCCTTTTCGAGGCCTCAGGGAAGCTGTCGTCGACCCAGTCCAAGGAGGTCCTCGGAGAGCTGCTGGTCCGCGGCGGGGGGGATCCCGAGGCCATCGCGCGAGCGAAGGGCTTCGAGGCATTGGCGGCCGACGCCCTGGCCGCGGTGATCGACGAGGTCATCAAGGCCAACCCGGCGGAATGGGACAGCTACCTCGGGGGCAACGACAAGGTTGCAGGTGCACTGATCGGGAAGGTCATGGCCGCGACCAAGGGTCAGGCAGACGGCAAGGTCGTGGCCGCAGAACTCCGCCGGCTGCGGTCGAGCTCCTGACCTTCTTCTTCGCGCGGCGTGCGGTCCTCATGACGTTGGCGAAGCCAGGTTCCCGAGCGTCCGCCGCTCTTCTCCCATAGCTCGAGATCCGTGATCCTGACGCCCTCGTCGGTTGGCGACAACGCAGCGGTCAGGGTCAACGCGGCGAACGCACAGGCCGTGAGGGCTTCCATCTCCACGCCGGTCTGACCGATGACCTCGGCCGTTCCTTCGATCTCGATCGACGTGGGGCGGACGGATACCGACACGTCGACGTCGGAGACCGCCAAGGGATGGCAGAGGGGGATCAGGCGTGCGGTCTGCTTGGCTGCCTGGATCCCCGCCAGGCGCGCTTGGTTGATGAGCTCGTCGCTCAGCGCGTGTGCGGCACCGCCCATCTCGACGTGGCATCGGGCGAGGGCCCTGCGGTGCGTCCAGGGCTTGCCGGTGACGTCGACCATCCGAGCTCGACCAGCCCGATCGAGATGCGACAACTCGCCCGGGTGCTCGTCACCGTGGGTCTCCGAGGGCGCCACCGTTGGCCACGCTAGCTCTGTGGTGGCGATGGTGCCTCGAGGGTGTCGACCGAGAGGCGCTGCCGGGCGCCCGACCTGTGTCCCTCCCCGGCGTCGAGACGTGGATCAGCTCAGATCGAGAAGTCCGGCGATTTCGAAGGTTGATCACACATCGTGAGCTACCCTGGCCTTGACCCCCTGGACCATCGCCCGAGCACCCTAAACCGTGCTCCCGTCGGGATCGCGCCTCACCTTTTGACTCCCTTGTGCTGGCAACCCCCCGAGCTTCTCGCTTCTAGCGCGGCCTGATCCTGGGGTGCGCCAATTGTTCGCGGACAGCTCCGGGAGTTTATACCCCAGGGTTGAACCAGACCAACCCCGGGGTATAATGCGGGATGGCCAAAACCGTTGAAGAACTGTTCGATGACGTCCGGCAGACTAAGGCGGAGATGGACTGCCTTCGGGGCCTGATGGCCCAGTTGGCCCAGCGGCGAGCGCAGTCCCTCGCACAGCTTCGAGGATTGGGTGTTCCAGTCGCCGAGATTGCCGCACGTCTGGGAATTACCCCGGCGGCGGTCTACAAGGCTCGAGACGACACGGGTGTTGGCGCAACGACAATCTCGACCCCGGATATTGACCTTGACGATCTCCGGGGTCGTGTCGCCTCGCAGTTGTCGATCGTTCGGGATATCCGCGCTGGACGCACTCCCCCGGTCATGAGTCCTCACGGGTGGCAACTGTTGGAGAATGTCCTCGCGGAGATGTTCGAATTGCTCACCTTGAATCGCTGACACTTGCTTCTACCCTGCGAGGCTCCTAGGGCATCCGGCCGAACTGACCGCTACCGAGCTTCGGGGATCCGTCGACTCCCAGCTACGATGCCATGGGTGACGACCACGACGAAGGGATCCACGCTCGCCGACTGGATCGGGGTCAGCGATGAGCCCCTGCCGGTCGCCGAGGTCATGGCCTGGGCGGTCACTTCCGGATCAGGTGCCTCGGTCACCTTCTGCGGCACGGTGCGGGACCACTCGGAAGGGCGTCCCGGGGTGACGTCCCTCGAGTACGAGGCCTACCTGGAGCAGGTCGAGCCTCGCCTGGCGGCGATCGCCAGCGCGGCTCGCTCTCGCTGGCCCGACATCGAACGGCTTGCCATCGTGCACCGCGTCGGCCGCCTGGTCGTCGGTGACGTCTCGGTGGTGGTGGTCGTCTCGACCCCGCATCGAGCTGAGGCGTTCGAAGCCGCCCGCTTTTGCATCGATACCGTGAAGGAGTCGGTGCCGATCTGGAAGCGGGAGACCTGGGCGCACGGATCGGACTGGTCGACCTGCACCCACGAGCTCGTCGACCTCGAGGCTGGCTCGGGACCCCCGTCGTCGTGACCGTGGAGGTGCCGCCATGATCCCTCTCGCCGAGGCGCGCGAGTACGTACTGTTGTCTTGCGGGCGGCTCGAACGAACGACGCGACCCCTCGCGCAAGCCCTGGGTCACGTGCTGGCGGACACCGTTCGGGCGAGCGGGGCCGTCCCGCCCTTTGCCAACTCGGCGATGGACGGTTACGCGCTTCGAGCAGCCGATACGGCCGATGCGCCCGCGCGACTCCGGGTTGTCGGTGCACTGATGGCCGGAGCGGAGCGGAGCGCCGAGGTCGGGCCGGGAGAGGCGATCCGCATCATGACCGGCGCCCCCCTTCCGGCAGGTGCCGACGCTGTCTGCATGGTCGAGCGGACCCGTCTCGAAGCCGACGGGACGGTGGTCGTCATCGAGGATGCCTTGGCTCCAGGGACCAATGTCCGACCGGCGGGCGAGGACATCTCCCCGGGGGACGAGGTCTTTTCTGCAGGAACGCTGCTCGGCCCGGCTCATCTCGGGGTGCTGGCGAGCCTGGGCGTCGAGACGGTGGCCACCTACCGCAAGCCCGTGGTTGGTGTGGTGTCCACCGGTGACGAGCTGGCAAGGGATGGCGGCCCGCTCACGCCGGGAAAGATCTACGACTCGAACCGCCCGTCGCTGTTGGCGCAGCTGCGAGCCGATGGGTTCCCGACGCTTGATCTGGGGATCGCCCCCGACGACGAGACAGCACTCGCGGATCTGCTCACCGCCGGCGCGGCGCGTTGTGACGCCATCGTGGCGAGCGGCGGGGTGAGCGTTGGTGACCGAGACGTCGTCCGGATCATCCTGGAGAAGATGAGCGGCGGGACCATGCGCTGGATGCAGGTGGCGATCCGACCCGCCAAACCGCTGGCCTTCGGGAAGATCGCAGACGGCACGCCGGTGTTCGGGCTTCCGGGCAACCCGGTCTCTGCGCTCGTGTCCTACGAGCTCTTCGCACGCCCGGCGTTGCGGCTCATGGCCGGCTTCGAGGTGCTCGATCGCCCCCGCATCACCGTGCGGGCCGAGACCGACCTCCCTCGTCGCCCCGATGGCAAGCTGCACCTCGTTCGTGTCCAGCTCACCGTGGGCTCCGATGGCGAGCTGGGTGCTCGGTCATCGGGCGGTCAGGAGTCCCACATGCTCGTGCCGATGGCCCGAGCGAACGCGCTGGCACTGTTGCCCGACGGCGATGGGGTGCGGGCCGGCGCGCGGGTCGAGGTGATGCTCGTCGACGCAGAACGCTTGGTCGATGCGAACCGAGGTGCCGAAGGTAGGGGACCGGCTCCATGGTGATCGCAGGGGCACGCACGGTCCCTGTCGTCCTGCGCTCGAGGGCGGCGGTTTCGGGTACTGGCACCGTCGACCCGGCGACCGCCCGCCCCGAAGGCACCATGCCGCTTCGAGGTCCGCTCGTCGACCGCTACGGGCGGGTGCACACCGACCTGCGCATCTCGATCACCGACCGCTGCAACTTTCGCTGCACCTATTGCATGCCTGAGGAGGGTCTCCCGTTCAAGGCGAGAGCCGAGATCCTGACCTTCGAAGAGATCGCCCGGGTTGCAGGCGTGGCCCGGACCCTCGGCGTGACCTCGGTGCGGCTCACCGGGGGAGAACCGCTGATTCGCCGGAGCGTCGTTGACCTTGTCGCGCGCATTGCGGCCATCGGCTTCGAGGACGTCGCCCTGACGACGAACGGGACCGGCCTTGATCGCCTGGCACGGCCGCTGGCCGCCGCCGGGCTCCGTCGGGTCAACATCAGCTGCGACTCGCTTCGGGCGGACCGTTTTGCTGCGATTCGTCGGCGCGGGCGTCTCGCTACGGTCCTGGCCGGCATGGCGGCGGCGGAGGACGCCGGGCTCGTGCCCCTCAAGGTCAACGTCGTGTTGATCGCCGGTGTGAACGACGACGAGATCTGCGATTTCGCAGCGTTCGCTCGCGACACCGGACGGATCGTGCGCTTCATCGAGTACATGCCCCTCGATGCCGATCATGCTTGGAGCCGATCGCAGGTCGTTCCTGCCCACGAGGTCCTCCAGCGCATCAACGCTCGGTGGCCACTCGTGGCGGTCGACGAGGTTCCCTCCGGCGATCCGGCGCCGGCCGAGCGTTATCGCTTCGCGGACGGCCGTGGCGAAATTGGGGTGGTTGCCAGCGTGACGCGACCGTTCTGCGGCACTTGCAACCGGCTGCGCCTGACGGCCGACGGTGCCATTCGCAATTGCTTGTTCTCCGACGAGGAGACCGACGTCCGCAGTCTGCTTCGTGGCGGCGCTGACGACGCCGAGATCGCTCTGGCCCTCCGGCGGTGCGTCTGGGGCAAGCTCCCGGGTCACGGCATCAATGACCCCGGTTTCTTGCAGCCGGCCCGGTCGATGTCGATGATCGGGGGCTGATCGTGCCCTGGCTGCGACTCTTCGGCCCCCTTGCCGACGTCGCAGGGACCCGGCGGGACGAGGTGAGCGGGGCGACAGTCGACGAAGTGCTGGCGAGCGCTCGCGCCCGCTATGGGCCTGCCTTCGCCGAGATGCTCCAGGTCTGCAAGGTGTGGGTGAATGGTGTCCCCACGGCTCCCGGTCTGGTTCTTGACGACGACGACGAAGTCGCGCTCCTCCCACCAGTTTCGGGGGGTTGACCTCCCGCTTGGCACCTCCAGCACGCGCTGGTCATTGCGCAGGCGCCCCTTTGGGGAGCACAGGCAACGCTGAGAAGCGCCGAGAATCGTTCTGCGGATCATGCAGTGAGAGGCCGTGCTCGCACGCGGTCCCGACAGCGAGATCTCGCACAATCGAGCTTTTGATTCGTTTGTGTTCGCATTTTGGCGATAGTGTGGCGCCATATGTCGTGGATGCTGGAAAAGAGCCCGTGGGGAGGACGAGTGCTGTGTGCGGGGCTGGTGCTCGTCGGCTTCGCAGCCGCTGGGCTGCTGGGCGCTCCTGGCGCAGGCGCGACCCCCAGATCCCATCGCAGCGGAGGGCCCGTGGACGTGCTCTACGCCGGATCGCTGGTCACCCAGATGGAAGATGCGATCGGGCCGGCATTCGACGGCGCGACGGGGTACACCTTCAGCGGCTTCGCGGGCGGGTCGGACGCGCTCGCCAGCGAGATCAAGGGCCGCACCCAGCTGGCTGACGTCTTTATCAGCGCCAGCCCCGGGGTCAACGCAGAGCTCGAGGGGCCGAAGAACGGCTCTTGGGTGTCGTGGTTCGCACGCTTCGGCAGCTCGCCACTGGTGATCGGGTACAACCCATCGAGCTCCTTTGCCTCCCAGCTGCGCTCGCGGCCTTGGTACGAGGTGGTGAGCGAGCCTGGGTTCCTGCTCGGCCGGACCGATCCGGCGATCGATCCCAAGGGGAAGCTCACCGACGAAGTGCTCATGCAGGCCGCTGCTGCCCATAACCTGCCAGCCCTCGCGGCGATCGCTCGATCCACCACGGGCGTCTACCCGGAGGAGGCCTTGGTGGGTCGTCTCCAGTCCGGCCAGCTCGATGCGGGCTTCTTCTACAAGACCGAGGCTGCGGCGGCGAACATCCCCACCGTCTCGCTCGCCCCGTTGACCCTCGATGCGGAGTACACCGTGACCGTGCTCAACCGGGCGCCGCACCGCCAGGCGGCGTTGGCCTTCGTCAAGTTCCTCCTGGGTCGCCAAGGTCGGGCGATCCTCGAGCGTGACGGTGTGTCCATGGCCCCGCGACCGGTAGTGAGCGAGTCGGTGCACGTGCCGGTGACCCTCCGGGCGATCCTGCACGTGGGGTGATCGAGCCGATCGCGATCATGCCGGGCGCTTGACAGTCGAACGAGTCGGATCGGTGACCGGCAGGAGCGGATCGCCTGCGCTCCCCGCACGGCGCATCGTGGCCACCCCGCTGCCATGGCTCGGCGGCCTGTTGGCGCTCTACCTCCTCGTCCCGCTCGGCGCGTTCTTCGCTCGCGTCGCCGCCTCCAACGACCGGGGCTTCTCGACGCCGGGCCTGTGGGGTGCGCTGTACGTCTCGGTGGCGACGGCCACGATCTCGGCTGCGTCGATCGCGGCGCTCGGGATCCCGCTGGCGTACGTCCTGGCGCGTACCCGGACCCGCATCCTCAAGGCGGTCGGGGTGCTGGTGCAGCTCCCGCTCGCGTTGCCGCCGCTCATGGGAGGGATCGTCCTGGTCGCCGTCGTCGGCCCCTATACCCCGGTCGGCGAGGTCTTCGGGCGGCACCTCACCGATTCGATGGCTGGCATCGTCCTGGCGCAGTCCTTCGTCGCCGCTCCGTTTCTCATCGTGGCCGCACGGTCTGCGTTCGCCGCCGTCGACCCGTCCCTGCGGGAGCATGCAGCATCGCTGGGCCACCGAGAGCTGTCCCGGTTCTGGCGGGTCGATCTCCCCATTGCCGCCCCAGGGATCCGTGCCGGCTTGCTGCTCAGTTGGCTCCGAGCCTTCGGGGAGTACGGGGCGACCGTCGTCCTCTCGTACCATCCCTACAGCCTTCCGGTCTACACCTACGTTCAGTTCTCGAGTACCGGTATCCCCTCGACCCAGGCGCCGACGCTGCTGGGCTTGGCGGTGGCCGTCGTCGTCGCGAGCCTTTGGCGGGTGCGCCTGCCACGCCGTACGCGCCATCCGGTGCTCCCCACGGCTGGCTCTCCGAGGCCCTCGGTTCCGAAACCCGTCCGTTGCGACCTTGATGTTTGGCTCGGGGACTTCCATCTCGTGCTGGCCTATTCGGCGGTCACGCCTCATCTCGCCGTGCTCGGACCTTCCGGATCGGGCAAGTCCGCAACCCTGCGCGCGCTCACAGGTCTCCTCGGGCCCGGTGCCGGGACCGTCGCCTACGGGGCGGAACCCGTCCACGACGTGCCCGTCGAGCTGCGCCGCATCGGCTACGTCCCCCAGGGCTTCGGACTCCTCCCTCACCTCAGGGTCTGGCAGCAGGTGTGCTTCGGCGTGGGTGCCGATCCGGCGCTCGCCCGGTACTGGTTGGACCGCTTGGACCTGCGCGGGCTCCAGGAACGGTTCCCATCGGAGCTCTCCGGTGGGCAGCGCCAAAGGGTCGCCCTTGCGCAGGCGCTCGCACGGGCGCCGGAGCTTCTCTTCCTCGACGAGCCCTTCTCGGCCCTCGACGCCCCGGTGCGCGAGGAGCTGCGTGCACAGATGCGGGCACTGCAACGGGAGAACGAACTGTCGACGGTGCTCGTCACCCACGACCCAGAGGAGGCGGCCTACCTGGCCGAGGAGTTGATCGTGCTGAGCGAGGGCCGGGTGCTCCAAGCCGGGCCGCGAGAAGAGGTCTTCTCCCAGCCGGCGTCGCCCGAGGTCGCCCGGCTGATCGGCTACCGAAACCTGCATCGTGGCACGGTGGTCGCAACAGGTGCACTCGTCACCGGCAGCGCTCGTCTTGGCATCGGCGCCAACGGGATCGCTCCCGGTACGCCGGTGGTCTGGAGCGTTCGTCCCGAGCACGTGGGTGTTCATCCACTCCTGGCGCCGGCACACCAGCCCGGCTCCTACGAGGGGATCGTCGTGGACTGCACGGATCTCGGCGCGTCCACGCTCATCGTCGTCGATGTTGGCGGGATCGAGCTGGAGGCTCGGAGCGCCACCGATCACCGGTTTGCCCGCGCGATGCCTTGTCGCGTCGATCTGCCTCCTGAGGTCATCCGGGTCTGGCCGGATCCGGCGGGGTCCTCGCTCCCAATGCCGGCGACGACACCGCTTCGATCGAGCTGAGCTCCTCGGCCCCTTGAGCATGAGGAGCGACGGCCCTCCTGGAGGGAACCGGTCGTCGCGCTCGAGGACGGTCGAATCCCGTCCTGCGGTGGTGGAACCGGATCGCCGATTCGGGGTCGATCAAGTGGGCCAACAAGTGATCCGGTGCCGACGGCATGGAGCCTGCCGAGGTCATAGCAGGGCTATCGGCGTCCCTCGGCTCGGCTGGTTGAACCAGAGCATTTGAGCGGGGTCGCGCCGCCAGCGCGCAGGCGCGGCTGCGGGCGCGCCACGATGCTCGTCCCGTCCGTGTGCGGGCGGGTAGCGTCGTCGTACTCCACGAAAGGGCAAACCCGTCGCAAGGCGGGGACGCAACGTCACGGGGCCCTTCCGGGCCGGCCGGACTACCGAAAGGAGGCGACGTGCGCCACATCGAGCGCGGAGTCGAGGCAGCGCGAGGCGAGTGCCAGTGATCGGCGCGGCGCCTCTGGCGGGGGTCCCCACCACCTCGCGCGCAGACACCGGTTGGTCGGTGCGTGTTCGGTTCGCCTCCCGGCAGAACCGTCTCCGGTGGACTCCGTCGACCTGACGGCCGCGTTGGCCGAGGCCCAGCGGGGCGATCAGCGGGCGATTGCCCTCCTCTTCCGGACGTTCCAACCACCGCTGCTGCGGTACCTGCGGCACTACGCGCCCGATGTCGCCGAGGATCTCGCTGCTGAGTGCTGGTTGGCGGTGTCCAAGGTGCTTGCCACCTTCGAGGGCGATGCTCAAGACCTCCGGGCGTGGCTCTTCGGCGTAGCCCGTCATCAGGTAGCGAACCACTACCGGTCTCGACGCCGGCGTCTCCGCCTCTGGCGAGCTGAGGAGCCGATCGGTCCGATCCTCCTCGACCCCGCTGACGTGGTCGTCAATTCTTTTTCGGCCCAGGAGGCCGTGGAGGCGCTCGCGCGCTCCCTCCCCCACGACCAGGCCGAGGTGGTCCTCCTGCGGGTGGTGGCCGGGCTGAGCGTCGGGCAGGTGGCGACGATGCTGGGTAGGTCGCCCGGCTCAGTGCGGGTGACCCAGCACCGAGCACTGCGGCGCCTTGCCAGGACCTGGCAGCAGAAAGCGGTAACGCGATCGATTGCCCGGACCATGTAGAGGGTGAGATGCGCGAGCTCCCTTTCGACGACCACGGGATGAACGCACTCTTGGACGGGCGGGTCGTCGCTGACGACGCTCCTCCTGGTTTCCAAGACGTGGCCCGGCTGATTCAGGTTGCTCGACTGCCGGCCACTCCGGACGAACTGGCTGGACAGGACCACGTCGTCGCCATCCTGGCAGCGGCCGTCAACGGGGGCGCGGGCCTTTCCGGCTCAGTCGACGAAGGGAAACGACCGATGCTCACCAAGTTGGTCACGACCAAGCTGGCTGCTGTCGCTGCCGCTGCCGCCCTCATCGGCGGCGGTGCTGCCGCCGCCACTGGCTCATTGCCGACGTCGCTGCAGTCCGTCGTGTCGCGTGGACTGTCCTCGGTCGGCATTTCGGTGCCGAACCCCGCCGCTCACGCCACAGCTCACGCCGCGAGCGCGCTGTCGGGCACGACGACAGCGCAGGGAGGGGGTGCGACCGCGACCAAGCCCGCCACCCCGCCCACCCAGGCGGTTGGGCCCTCGGTGACGGGCCCCGCCTCCTACGGGCTGTGTACCGCATACACCGCCTCGAGCAGTTCCGCGGCGGCCAGCCACTCGGTGGCGTTCTCGAACCTGGTGGCCGCCGCCGCGGCCAAGGGTGAGTCGGTGGCTCAGTTCTGCGCGGGGGCCGTCCCACCTTCAACGGCCCCGAGCGCGACGGGTGCCTCGCACCCAGGCGGCACCGCGGGTCCATCCACTGGCGCCACCACAGCGAGCAGCGCCGGGCAGGCCTCCACCAACGCCGGCGGTCCTACCCCCACGACCGCGGGTCCGCCCGCGGGCACTCTCCCTGCGAGTGCCAGGGGTCTAGGGTCCGCCAGCGGCCATACCCCTGCTCCAGGCGGTCCGCCCGCGGGCACTCCAGGCCGTCACGCCGCCTCGTTGGGGAGCACCGGCTGACGGTGTGGCACCGATCTGATCCGAACACCACGGTCTGGCAGCGCGCGAGGTCGGGGAGTGAAACAGAACCCCAGCTGGGACGAAGCAGCGAGACTTGGTTGCAGGCACTGGAGGCCTTGTCGGGCGCGCTGGCGACTGTCGTGATCCGAGCTGGCGAGGTCTCAACTGCTCCCGGTCTCAGTGCCAGCACGAGACGAACCGCCCGAACGGCCTCGTCGGGATCTCCCAGCGCGGTTGCCGCTCGGTCCAACTGGTCACAACGCCGCATCGGAGTCGGTCGATCTCGTGGGTGCACCAGTCGAGATCATTCGAAGGATTCAGTCGCGAGAACGGGCTGACAGGAACGTGCTGTGCACAACGGGGGGTGCACAGCAGCGGGTAGACGAAGGCGTCCCTGTTGCTGTGCTCGTGGATGACCCGGGATGTCAACACCGCTCGTGAGGACGATGTCAACGATCGAGTGCCGGTTCGTCACTGTCCGTCGCTTTGCTCACGATCGAGAACAATGTGGTCGAGGGCAATGACCTAGGCAACCCAACAGGTGCACTGATCTCCAACTCAACTGACAAGGAGTGCAACGAGTCCCCATCTCGTCCGCCAGCTCCACCGGTGCCTGGTGATGGCGGCGAGGGGATCCATCTCATGGTCGTCACGGATTCAGTCCTCTCGGGCAACGTCGTCGTCGACAACTCGGGCGGCATCCTCTTGACCGACGAGTTCAGTCCTACTGCGCACAACACGGTCGAGAACAGCACGGTGAATACAACACCCTCGACTGTGGCATCACGCTCGCCAGGCATTCCGGTGCCGGGTTCGTGAACAGCAGACCCGTTCCGTCAACATCGCGCAACGCGTACTCGGGCGTGAAGGCACACGCGTTCAGCGCATAGCCACGCGTCTTGAGGACAGAGCCCACGACGACCCAGGGCCCTGGCCTGCATCGAGGTTCCTGCCAATGTGGCCCCATGACTCCTGCGAAGCGTCTCTGCATGGCGGACGCTTCGCAGGACCCGATGACCCCGGGCTTGACCGGCGTGGGTGCTTGCGGGTGGGAGACCCGGCCGAAGCGGGGGGATGGCCGGCAGTCACCGAGGGTTGCACGTTCAGGCCCTCAAGGCGATCGCCTCGAGGCAGGGCTCGTGGGCGGTCAGCACGTTTCGTCCCGTCGAGACGGCGACAGGAGCCAGGGATCTCGCGCTCGACCGGGACGTCGTGGCCCGATGTGTCGCAAGCGATGATCACCGCAACGGCTGCCCTTCCGTCAGCCCGTTTACGGTTTGGCCAGCTCGATCGAGATGTTCGTGGCCTTGATGACCGCGTTGACCATCGAGCCCGGGGACAGTTGGAGCTCGTCGGCCGCTTCGCGGCTGATCAGTGCGACGACGCGGAAAGGACCGGCCTGCACTTCCACCTGCGCCATGACCTTGTCCTTCACCACCTTGGTCACGATGCCGGGAAGGTGGTTCCGTGTCGATTGCTGGGAGGGGATCGTCGGCTCCGTCGTGCCGTGAAGCGCCTGGGCGAAGCTGGCGAGCACCGACGCCTCGATGCGGCGCCGCCCTCCGGGGGTTCGGGTCGCAGGCAGCTGTCCGCTGTCGACCCAACGGCGGACGGTGTCGGCGCTCACGCTCAGGATCGCGGCCGCCTCACCAACGCTGTAGTCCGGCATCACCCCAGGCTATCGACGTGATCGGCAGGCAGCGGATGGGATCGCATCGCTCCGGGGACAGTGCCGGCGGTCTGCGACTCGAGCTCGAGGAGCGCGGCCTTGCATGCGACTCCCCCTCCGTAGTTCCCGATCGAGCCGTCGCTCCGCACCACCCGGTGACAGGGGACGACGATGGGCACCGGGTTCGTCGCGCACGCCGATCCTGCGGCACGGACGGCCCGGCTGCCGACTGCCGCGGCGAGCGCGCCGTAGCTGATCGTGGTCCCGAAGGGGACCTCGCGCAGGCGCTCGAGCACGCGACGGCGAAAGCCACGGGCGAGGCGGAGATCCACCGGGAGCTCGAACACGCGGCGGCGGCGCGAGAAGTACTCGTCGAGCTGGCGCGCCAGCGCATCGACGCGCCCGGGTGCCGCCTCGATGCGCGCGCTCAGCCGTGCAGCGAGGTCTCCGAGGACCGCGTCCTCGTCGGCCGTGCCGAAGGCGATCCGGACCACTCCGGCCTCGGTGGCCGCGACGAGCAACGCGCCGATCGGGGTGTCGAGCGTGCGGTAGGAGACGGTGAGTTCGCGGCGCTCGGCAATGGGGATCGCCTCCACCATGGGCCCAGCTCTACCACGTCAGGGCGCCGGTCGCCCCTCCCGGCCGTCGATCCGATGGTCGGCTTCAGCCTCCGACCGAAAGCGTTTGGGGCGTGGCTTGGTAGGTGACGCCGATGTCTCCACCGACGTCGTAGCGCTTGAGCTCGGGGAGCACCTCGGCGGCGAACACCTCGAAGTTGGCTTCTGCTTCGTCGTAGGGCATGCCGCCGAAGGTCACGTCGATCACGAGGCCGCCGGCGTCGCAGCGCTTGGTGTAGTCGATCAGCTTCTCGGTCACCTCCTCGGGCGTTCCCCACACCTGCAGGTCGGCGAGGAACCCGTTGAAGCGCTCGAGCCCGTGCTTGGCGATGTTGGCCGCCAAGGCGCCGTAGTACTCGTAGCCGGGGATGTCGGCGAAGCCGGGATTGTCGAACTCGTAGCACTCCACGGTCGAGCGAGCCCAGCGCTGGAGGTAGACCTCTCGCATGCGCCGTGCCTGGCTCGGGTCGTGGCTGACCCCGACGACCAGGACCAGGATGGGCTTGGGCGCCTCGAAGTTGTTGAGCTCGAAGTAGCGCTCGCGGTACTGGTTAAGCTCCGCCACTGCGGTGTCCCACGGCTTCTGTGCGATGACGAGGATTCCGACCCCGAGCCGAGCCATCAGCTCCATCGAGGCCGGCGACACCGCCGCCGCGAAGGTGCGACCCCGGAAGCTGGCGAGGGGTCGGGGCCGGATCTCGGTGCGGGGCTGGTGGTAGTACTCGCCGTTGTATTCGATGAAGCCGGTCTCCAGCGCTTCGAGGATCGCCTCGGAGTATTCGGCGAACCGCTGGCGTGACTCGCCCATCTCGACCCGGAAGCCGTGGAACTCCCTTCGTCCGAGCCCCCTGCCGAGTCCCGCGATCGCCCGTCCGCCCGAAAGGTGGTCGAGCACCGAGTAGCTCTCTGCCACCCGGATCGGGTCGTGCCAGGGGAGCACGGTGACCATCTGGCCGAGCTTGATGTGCTTGGTCTGGCCGGCGAGCCAGGACAGCACCATCGGGGTCTGGGCCGTGAGCTGGTAGTCCTGGAAGTGGTGTTCGGAGAACCATACCGACTCGAAGCCAGCCTCCTCGGCACGGACCGCAAGTGCCAGCTCCCGGGCGTAGACCTCGGCGTCGCTGACCTTGCCGTCGAGGCTCTGCATGGTGAGGCCCAATCCAACGTGCATGAGTACCTACTTACCACATTGCGAGGAATAAGTAAATACGTACTTACCTCACGCCCCAGGCTCGACTGGGCGCGACCGCTCCCGGGTGGCGGCACCCTCGCGTCGGCAGCTGCGGGTGCGGGCCGAAGGAGGTGTCGAAGCCCTCGGCCGTCGGCTCACGGCGCTGGGGTGTCGCGGCGTCTGGTGGAATTGGCCGAAGATGTCAGGAGGCTGGGACGGCGCGCGCTGCACCGGGCCTTCGAGGTATGCGAGTCCGAGGACGAGCCTCGGTGATGGAAAGAGGAACGGTCATGAGTGAGGCGAGCGTCGAGGGTGCGGCCCACAGCCACGAGCGGCCCGGGATGAAGCCGCGCAGCTACGAGGTCACTGAGGGTCCGACGAGGGCGCCGGCGCGGGCAATGCTCCGAGCCGTCGGGATGACCGACGCCGACTGGGACAAGCCACAGGTCGGCGTCGCCTCGAGCTGGAACGAGGTCACCCCCTGCAACCTTCCGCTCGCGCGATTGGCTCGGCGCGCCAAGGACGGCGTGTGCGCGGCGGGGGGGTTCCCCTTCGAGTTCGTCACGATCGCGGTCTCCGACGGCATCTCCATGGGGCACGAGGGCATGCGGGCATCGCTGGTGAGCCGGGAGATCGTGGCCGACTCGGTGGAGACGATGATGCACGCCGAGCGATTCGACGCCCTCGTCACCCTGGCTGGCTGCGACAAGTCGCTCCCTGGGATGTTGATGGGCGCGGCACGGGTGAACCTCCCTGCCGTTTTCCTCTACGGAGGGTCGATCCTCCCGGGTCGACTCCGTGACCGCGCCCTTGACATCGTGAGCGTGTTCGAGGCGGTGGGGGCGAACGCTGCGGGTTCGCTGAGCGACGAGGAGCTGCGGATGATCGAGTGCAACGCGTGCCCGACCGAGGGCTCGTGTGCCGGGATGTTCACGGCCAACACGATGGCCTCGGTCGCAGAGGCGCTGGGCATGGCGCTGCCGGGCAGCGCGTCGCCGCCCGCGGTCGACCGGCGACGCGAGGATCTCGCGTTCGAGTCTGGCCGCGCGGTCATCGAGCTGCTTCGCCGTGGCATCAGGCCGCGCCAGATCATGACCAAGGAGGCCTTCGAGAACGCGATCGCGGTCGTCATGGCACTGGGTGGCTCGACGAACGCGGTGCTGCACCTTCTGGCGATCGCCCACGAAGCCCGGGTGGACCTCGAGCTCGATGACTTCAATCGTGTGGCCCGACGGGTCCCCCACCTCGCGGACACCAAGCCGCACGGGCGGTTCCACATGGCCGACATCGACCGCATCGGCGGCGTCCCGGTGGTGATGCAGGAGCTCCTCGCCGCAGGGCTGCTCCACGGGGATTGCCTCACCGTCACGGGCAAGACGCTGAGCGAGAACCTCGCGCAGCTGGCGCCGCCCGCGCCCGACGGCACGGTGGTCCACCGGCTCGACGATCCCATCCACCGAGACGGCGGCATTGCCATCCTGCGCGGGTCGTTGGCACCCAACGGTGCGGTCGTGAAGGTGGCCGGACTCGATGACCTGCGCTTCGAGGGGCGCGCCCGGGTGTTCGACGGCGAGGCCGGAGCGATGGAGGCCATCCTGAACGGCTCGATCAAACCCGGGGACGTGATCGTGATCCGCTACGAAGGGCCCAAGGGGGGTCCGGGGATGCGGGAGATGCTCGCGGTGACCGGGGCGCTCACCGGCGCGGGCCTGGGCAAGGACTGCGCGCTGGTCACCGACGGCCGTTTCTCGGGCGGGACGCACGGCTTCTGCGTGGCCCACGTCGCGCCGGAGGCCGTCGACGGCGGACCGATCGCCCTGGTCGCCGATGGCGACCGGATCGTGCTCGATGCGGGCGAGCACCGCCTCGATCTGCTCGTGGACGCCGCCGAGCTCGACCGGCGTCGGCGCGAGCTCAAGGACTTCGAGCCTCGCTATCGCAGTGGCGTGCTGGCGAAGTACGCGCGCCTGGTGACCGGGGCGGACCGGGGCGCGGTCACCGAACCCTGAGGTCGTCCTGGGCGGCGGCGCTTTAAATGCCGAAAAGTTGATCACTTAACTCGACATTCGCTACGCTTGGCCGTATGCGAACGCGACGTCGAGCACCGTTCCCCGATCGTGTCGAGCGGGCCGGGGACCGAGCCGCTCGCCGCCGGGCGAGGAGCCGGGCATGAGCGTGCAGGTGCGACCCTCCGGCGCCGACACCCGGTCGGAGCCCACCTGGGACCTGGTCCTCAAGCGCAACGCCATCGAGCGGCACAAGCGGGAGAAGTTCCCCCTCGACATCATCGACGAGCTTCCCGCGATGATCGCCGCCGGGTACGAGGCCGTGCCCGAAGAGGACATCGTGTTCTTGAGCTGGTGGGGCCTCATGCACGACAAGCCCAAGGTGGGGACCTTCATGGTCCGCATCAAGGTCCCGGGTGGTCGCATCCTTCCCCACCAGCTGATCTCGCTGGGGCGCATCTCGATGGACCAGGGCAAGAACTACGGGGAGCTGACCACCCGCCAGGGGATCCAGCTCCACTGGGTCCGCCTCGAGGCGCTGCCCGAGGTGCTGGACCGGATCGAGCAGGCGGGCCTCACGACGGCCGGCGGGGAGGGCGACACGGTGCGCAACGTGACGAGCTGCCCCGTGGCAGGGATCGACCCCCACGAGCTCTTCGACGTCAGCCCACTGGTCGCGTCGGTCGCGCGGTTCTTCTCGGGCAACCGCGAGTACTCGGACCTGCCTCGCAAGCACAAGTACACGATCAGCGCCTGCCCCGCACAGTGCAACGCTCCCGAGATCCACGACGTCGCGCTCGTCGGGACGGTCAAGGACGGGCGTTTCGGATATGCCGTTCGGGTCGGCGGGGGCTTGTCGGCGACGCCGCGCATCTCGCGCGACCTAGGGGTCTTCGTGCCGGCCGTGCCCGAAGAGGGCGTGATCGAGGTGTTGCGGGCGATCACCGACGTGTGGCAGCACAACCTCCGGTACCGGGTGAGCCGGGTGAAGGCGCGCATCAAGTTCATGGTCGACGACTACGGGGCCGAGGGGATGCGGGCCCTGGTCGAGGAGCATCTCGGCCGCCGGTTGGAGGACGGGGAGGCACCCGTCCCCGACCGTGATGCCGACCATCTCGGCGTCTGCCCCCAGAAGCAGGAGGGGCTGGTCTATGTCGGCGTGCCGGTCCCGATGGGCTGGGTGCGGGGCGACCAGCTGGTCGCGCTCGGGGAGCTCCTCGGGGAGTTCGGCGGGGAGGCTCGCTTCACCCGCTCCCAGAACGTGATCGTCACCAACGTCCCCAGTGCCCAGGTGCCCTGGCTCACCGAGCGGCTCGAGCGCATCGGGTTCGAACCGAACCGCAGCAAGCTCTACGCCCGATCGGTGGCCTGCACCGACCACCAGTTCTGCAACTACTCGGTGTCGGAGACCAAGGGCAAGCTCAAAGAGATCCTTCCCGAGCTCGAACGCCGCTTCGGGGAACGCGCGGTCGAGGAGCTGCGCGTCCACATGGACGGGTGCCCGCACGCGTGCGCCCACCACTGGGTGGGGGACATCGGCCTGCAGGGCACCACCGCGACCGACCCCGTCACCGGCGAGCGCACCCAGGCGTACAACCTGAGGCTGCGGGGCGGCCTGGGCCGTCGGGCTGCCATCGGGGTGCCGTTGCTGCGCCGGATCCCCGAGGACCAGATCGTCGAGGTGGTCTGCCGGCTCGTCGGGGCCTGGGTCCATGACCGGACCCGCCACGAAGACGCCCTCGCGTTCCAGGACTTCCTTGCCGCCCACAGCGACGACGACCTGCGGGCCATCTGCGCCGGGGAGGCCGGTGGTGGCCCCGCCGGCGAGACCGAGGAACCGGCGAAGCGACCGCTCGTGCGCATCCCGGGCATGCTGCTCTCGGCAACCGGTGGCGCCGACCTGATCGAGGTCGACGCGACCACGGTCGGGGGCATCCTCGACGAGCTCAGGCGTCGTCATCCCCAGCTGGCAGGCCAGATCTTCGGCGAGGACGGCGAGATCGTCCCTTCGATCAACGTGTTCGTCGGCGAAGAGGACATCCGTGCACTGGGAGGCCTCGACGCACCGATCGCACCCGGGCAAGAGCTCACCATCCTCCCCGCCCTCTCCGGCGGGGGGTGCTGATCGTCGCTTCGGACGGATCCGGACGGATCGGCAAGGACTCGTCAACGACAAGAAAGGGGACCAGGCAATCGTGTCGCAAACCGTCAGCTTCGACGACCTCGAGATCGGTGAGATTGCGATCGACCTCGACGATCGAGAACCCCAGGAGGTGATCGCGTGGGCGCTGGACACCTTCGCCGACCGCGTGGCGGTCGTGACCGCGCTCCAGGCAGAGGGCATGGCCATCTTGGACATGGCCGCCCGACAGCGCCCCGACGTCTCGGTGCTGACCGTCGACACCCTGCGGCTCCCGGCGGCGACCTACGACTTCATCGACGAGGTCCGCGCTCGCTACCCCGACGCACGCTTCGAGGTCCTGCGACCCGATGCGGGCGAGGTGGCGGAGATGGAGCAGCGCCACGGTCCTGAGCTCTTCCGGGAGTCCGTGCCGCTGCGCCTCCACTGCTGCCAGGTGCGCAAGGTTCGCCCGCTCGTGCGCGCCCTGGAAGGCCTGGACTGCTGGATCACCGGCTTGCGCCGGGACCAGTGGGCATCGAGAGCCGCCATTCGCAAGGTCGAACTCGATCACGACCACTCCGGGATCGTCAAGCTCAACCCCCTGGCGGACTGGACCAAGGCCGAGGTCTGGGAGTACCTGGAGGCCCATGACGTGCCGATCCACCCCCTGTACTCCCGGGGCTACACCAGCATCGGCTGCGATCCGTGCACCCGGCCGGTCGAGCCAGGCGAGGACGAGCGGGCCGGGCGCTGGTGGTGGGAGACCAACGCGCCGAAGGAGTGCGGGATCCACTGCCCCATCGAGACCGGGGGCTTCGAGCACGAAGCCCATGCGATCTTGGGGTCCTCGCACTGAACGACCGATCCGTGGGGGCCGACGCTGCCCTCGAGCTCTCCGAGGAGGAGGCGACGCTCCTCGCCGAGGAGGCCCAGGCTGCCGCAGGTGTCCTCCCGGAGCCCCGGGCCGCCCGGGCCGCGCAGCTGGCGCAGGCCGCCCGTGCCGCAACGGTCCCCGAGGAGCTCCTCGACGTCCTCGCGGACATCCTGCTCGCCTCCATCCAAGGGGGGCGGGCACGGCGCCGATATCGGGCGGAAGGGGAACGGTTGCTCACCGGGCTTTTGCTCAGGACGCCACGGGGGCGCCAGCTCCAAGCGCAGCTCGACGCCGTCAACACCGCCCTCCGATCACTCGCTGGCCAGCGGCTCGAAGGGGTTCGCGTCGGGATGCGGGCTCCGGGCAGCTTCACGGTGACGCTGACCGCCGAGCGCTTCGCGATCACCCTGGCGATTCGGCCAGACGGCGTGAGCGTGGACAGCGTCTCTGCCTGAACGGCCGCCCAACCGGCCCTGGGGGTCCATCGACCTGGGGCGCCGTGACGCCCCAGGTCGTCGTCACGTGGTCGCGCCTGCATCGCCTGCGCCCCCAGCGCGGGCGATGCAGGCGCCGCTGGGCGGGGGCGGCCCGGCGGGCTCGCCGGTCAGCGGGCCCTGAGCCGGCTCGCGGCGCTTACGACGGCTGCCAGCGAGGCGTCCAGGATGCTCGAGTCCAGCCCAACCCCCCACAGGGTCCGGCCATCGGGGGCCTCGACCTCGACGTAGGCGACCGCTGAGGCTCCGCTGCCCGAGGTGAGGGCGTGCTCGCTGTAGTCGCGGACCTCGAGCTCGATCCCCAGCGAGGAGCGCAGGGCCACCACCAGCGCGTCGATGGGCCCGTTCCCCTCGCCCCGAACGGTGCGGTGCTTGCCGTCGACCAGCAGCTGGGCCACGACGGTGGTGTGATGCCCGACCGTGGACACCTCGCTGCTCACGAGGCGGATCTGGGCGTCGGTGTCGAGGTACTCCTTCGAGAAGACGTCCCAGAGCTCGTCGGGACGGATCTCGGTCCCGCTTGCCTCGGTCACTGCCTGGACGGTGCGCGAGAACTCGATCTGGAGTCGGCGGGGGAGGTCGAGACCGTGCTCGACGTCCATGATGTAGGCCACGCCGCCTTTGCCCGATTGGCTGTTCACCCGGATGATCGCTTCATAGGTGCGCCCCGTGTGCTTGGGGTCCAGCGGCAGGTACGGCACCTCCCAGACGTCGTAGTCGTCGCCGATCGCTGCCATCCCCTTCTTGATGGCGTCCTGGTGCGAGCCCGAGAACGCCGTGTAGACCAGGTCGCCCGCATACGGGTGCCGTGGGTGCACGGGCATGCGGGTCGAGTGCTCCGCGACGCGCCGGACGCGCTCGATGTCGGAGAAGTCCAGCTCGGGGTCCACGCCCTGGGAGAACAGGTTGAGGGCCAAGGTGACGATGTCGACGTTGCCCGTCCGCTCGCCGTTGCCGAACAGCGTTCCTTCGACGCGCTGGGCTCCGGCGAGGACGGCGAGCTCGGCCGCGGCGACGGCGGTCCCGCGGTCGTTGTGCGGGTGCACGCTCAAGATGACCGACTCCCGGTCGGAGATGTTGCGGTGGAACCACTCGATCACGTCCGCGTAGACGTTGGGCGTGTACATCTCCACCGTCGCGGGGAGGTTCAAGATGATCGGACGATCGCTCGTCGGCTCGATCACCTCCATGACGGCCTCGCAGATCTCGAGCGCGAAGTCCGGCTCGGTGCCGGTGAAGCTCTCCGGGGAGTACTCGTAGAGGATCTCGGTGCCGCGTGCCCGGTCCTCGAGCTTGCGGCACAGCCTGGCTGCGCTCGTCGCGATGTCGATGATCCCGGCCTTGTCGAGCCCGAAGACCACCCGGCGTTGCAGCGTCGAGGTCGAGTTGTAGAAGTGCACGATCGCACGGGGGATGCCCTCGAGGGCCTCGTAGGTCCGCTCGATGAGGTGCTCCCGACACTGCACGAGCACCTGGACCGTCACGTCGTCGGGGATGCGGTCCTCCTCGGCGATGCGGCGGATGAAGTCAAAATCGGTCCGGGAGGCCGACGGGAACCCGACCTCGATCTCCTTGAAGCCGACCTCGAGGAGGATGTCGAAGAGCGCCATCTTGCGGTCGGGGTCCATCGGGTCGATGAGCGCCTGGTTGCCGTCACGGAGGTCGACGCTGCACCAGCGCGGCGCCTTCGTGAGCGCGCGGTCGGGCCAGGTGCGATCCGACAGGCGCAGCGGAAGGGTCGGCCGGTAGCGCTCGAAGGGCATCGGCGAGACGCCGCCGTGCCCCGCTCGGCGCGGCTCGTGCCCGCTCGGTCGGTCCTTGGCGATGGTTTTGGCTTGCCCGATCATCGATCTCGCTCTCCGTCCGTTTCCTTGTCTCCGTGTGCCGGTTCCGTGTGCTCGCCGCCTTGGCTGTCCTGTTCTGCTGTCACCTGTCTCCTGTCGGTCCTTCGTGGCGCTCGACGACCGCCGTCGGCCACCGAGCGCCGGATCCACAAAAAAACCTCCTGGCCGCTTCGGCGCAGGAGGTTGCAGGCGAACGCGATGTGGCGTTCGCCGTCAGGTAAGCAGGAGGATCCAGAGCTCGTCTCTCGCCCGCACGACGAACTGCCTGGTCACGCGCATAGTGAGCGACAGTGTCCCACTCCACGGTGACCGAGTCAAGCCAGGGAGCCCGGATGCCTTGTGCACGGAGGCCTGCGTATGGGACAATCCGCCCGTGGCGATCCTGTCTCGCTCCGGTCAGTTCCTGGTAGTCGTTCCCTGAGCGCGCAACCGGTCCCGTTGCGCGCCCTCGACCTCCCAGCCGGGAGGTCGATTCAATTTTGGGCCATTTTCGGGACCGCACGCCCGCTGGGCGCATCGACCCAGGACGGACCCGACCCGACAGATCCCACAGACCAACAGAGGAGACACCACCACAGAGACCAGAACCAGGTGGAGACGGACCCGACACAGCGAAGGAACGAACCATGAAGATGACCGGCGCCCAAGCCTTGATCAAGAGCCTCGAGACCCAGGGGGTCGAGGTGATGTTCGGGCTACCCGGGGGAGCCATCCTGCCCGTCTACGACCCGATCATCGGGTCGTCGATCCGTCATATCCTCGTGCGTCACGAGCAGGGCGCCGGCCACATGGCAGAGGGGTACGCGATGGCCACCGGCCGTCCCGGGGTTGCCATCGTCACGAGCGGGCCAGGCGCGACGAACGTGGTCACGCCGCTGTCGAATGCCTACATGGACTCGACGCCGCTGGTCGTCGTCTCCGGTCAGGTCGCAACGGCAGCCATCGGCACCGACGCGTTCCAAGAATGCGACATCACCGGCGTGACCATGGGCATCACCAAGCACAACTGGCTCGTGACCGACGCCGCGGAGATTCCCCGAACGGTCGCCGCAGCGTTCTACGTCGCCACGACCGGGCGTCCGGGCCCGGTCCTCATCGACGTTCCCAAGGACGTCTCGAACGCCCTCATGGAGTGGTACTGGCCGCAGACCGTCGAGGATCTCGACCTCCCGGGCTACCGGCCGGTGACCGAGGGCGATCCCGCCCAGGTGCGGCGTGCCGTCGAGCTGCTGCTCGCCGCGCAGCGTCCGGTCATCTACGCCGGTGGGGGGGTCCTCAAGTCGCGAGCGACTGACGCGCTGCGCGAGCTCGCCGAGCGCACCGGCATGCCCGTGGTGACGACGTTGATGGCCCGTGGCGCGTTCCCCGATTCCCACCCCCTGTGCCTGGGCATGCCGGGCATGCACGGCAACTACACGGCGGTCACCGCCATGCAGCGAGCAGACCTCCTCGTCGCCCTCGGAGCGCGTTTCGACGATCGCGTGACGGGCAAGGTCGCTGCGTTCGCTCCGGAGGCCAAGGTCATCCACGTCGACATCGACCCGGCCGAGCTGGGGAAGGTGCGCCGTCCCGACGTGGCCATCGCCGGTGATTGCAACGTGGTGCTCGAGGCGATGCTCGAGGCGCTCGACGCCGCTGGGCTCGGCCATGACGAGCGCTGCCGTTGGTCCGACGTCGGTGCCCTCCCCCGGCCGGGAACCCCGGCGGCGAACCGCCCTTCGCTCAGTCCCTGGTGGGCCGTCCTCCGGCGCTGGCAGCAGGAGTTCCCCCTCACCTACCACCAGGAACCAGGCGGGCTCCTCAAGCCCCAGCTGGTCGTCGAGACCCTTCGCGACCTGTCCCCCGACGACACGATCGTGGTCGGTGGGGTCGGCCAGCACCAGATGTGGGCGTCGCAGTGGTGGCGGTTCGACTACCCCTACACCTGGATCAACTCCGGCGGTGCCGGGACCATGGGGTTCGCCGTGCCTGCCTCGATCGGGGCCAAGGTCGGACGGCCCGATCGCACGGTGTGGGCCATCGACGGTGACGGCTGCTTCCAGATGACCGCCCAAGAGCTGGTGACGGCGGCAGCCGAGCAGATCCCGGTCAAGGTCGCCATCCTCAACAACGCCTACCTCGGCATGGTCCGGCAGTGGCAGGAGATGTTCTACGCCGAGCGCTACTCGGAGGTCTATCTCTCCCCGGACCTCCCCGACTACGTGAAATGGGCCGAGGCGATGGGTTGCGTGGGCATCCGGGCAGAGAGCCCCGAGGAGGTGACACCGGCGATCGAGAAGGCGAACGCGATCGACGACCGACCGGTCGTCGTGGACTTCCGCATCGACGCCTTCGAGAAGGTCTTCCCCATGGTCCCCGCGGGGGCGTCGAACGACGACATCGTCGTCGCACCGCAAGGTCGCGAGGCGAAGCCGTGACCGGTCAGATCACCCAGCACTACATCCTGTCGGTGCTCGTCGAGAACAAGGCCGGCGTGCTGGCCAGGGTGGCGGGACTCTTCTCCCGGCGCGGGTTCAACATCTATTCCCTGGCGGTCGCGCCGACCAACGACGAGCGCTTCAGTCGGATCACGATCATCGTCGACGTCGAATCGGCCCCCCTCGAACAGGTCGTCCGCCAACTCGACAAGCTGGTCAACGTCGTGGAGATCTCCCAGCTGGATCCCAGCGACGCCGTGGAGCGCGAGCTTCTGCTGGCGATGGTCGGCGTGAGCGTCGCCGAGCGCTCGCAGCTGATCGAGTTGGTCGGCGTCTTCCGCGGCGAGGTCGTCAACGTTGGCCTCGATCGGCTGACGGTCATGGTCGCCGGCACACCCGAGACGATCGACAACTTCGAGCGGCTGCTCGAGAGCTACGAGATCATCGAGATCCAACGGACGGGGCGGGTCGCCCTGCCGAAGCTCGACCACAGCCGGTTCTCGGGGGCCTCGGCGGCGACCGCCTGAGCACGGCGTCGGTCGCCGGAGGACCGCGGAGTTGGCGCAGGGTGTCTGCACCGGTAAGGCTGGCAGAGCACAGCGAGCAAGAGAGGAGACGAAGCAGTGGCGCGGATCTACTACGAGGCCGATGCTGATCCGGCGTTGTTGGCAGGTCGAAAGGTCGCGGTGCTCGGTTACGGTTCGCAGGGCCATGCCCACGCGCTGAACCTTTCCGAATCGGGGATCGACGTCCGGGTCGGGCTGCGGGAAGGCTCCTCGAGCAGGGCGAAGGCCGAGGAAGCGGGCCTGTCGGTGACGAGCATCGAGCAGGCCGCGACCGAGGCGGACGTCGTCATGATCCTGCTCCCGGATACCGAGCAGAAAGCGGTCTACGACGCCGAGATCGCTCCGCACATGGAGCCCGGGGACTGCCTGATGTTCGCCCATGGCTTCAACATCCGCTTCGGCCAGATCGTCCCTCCCGAGGGCGTGGACGTGTCGATGGTCGCGCCGAAGGGACCCGGCCACCTCGTGCGCCGCACCTACACCGAAGGTGGCGGGGTGCCAACCCTCATCGCCGTGGCCCAAGATGCCTCGGGGAAGGCGAAGGACCTCGCGCTGTCGTACGCGCACGCCCTGGGGTCGACCCGCGCAGGCGTCCTCGACACGACGTTCGCCGAGGAGACCGAGACCGATCTCTTCGGCGAGCAAGTCGTGCTGTGCGGGGGACTGACCGCCCTCATCACCGCTGGCTTCGAGACGTTGGTGGCGGCCGGCTACCAGCCCGAGTCCGCGTACTTCGAGTGCTTGCACGAGATGAAGCTCATCGTCGATCTCATCTACGAGCAGGGCATCTCGGGTATGCGCTACTCGATCTCCGACACCGCCGAGTACGGGGACCTCACCCGTGGGCCCCGGGTCATCGACGCCCACGTGCGCGAAGAGATGCGGCGGATCCTCGAAGCGATCCGCGACGGCTCGTTCGCCGAGGAATGGATCGCCGAGAACCGTGCCGGGCGCCCCAACTTCTCCAGGCTCCGCGAGGCCGGCAAGCAGCACCAGATCGAAAAGGTCGGTGCAGAGCTCCGGGCGATGATGCCCTTCATCACGGCCGGCCGGCAGCGCCTCGAGGACGTCTCGGGGGGTTGAGCCCCGTCACGTCGGGGCTGGGGGCGTTCAGGCGTTGACGATCACCGAGCGGATCACCGTTCCGGCCGCCATGGCGTCGAACGCCCCGTTGACCTCGTCGAGGGTGATCCGGCGCGACACCATGGCGCCGACGTCGAGCTGGCCGCGCTCGACCATCCGCACCAGTCGCGGGAAGTCACGGCGCACCTGGGCGGAGCCGTAGAGGCAACCGAGCAGCCGCTTCTCGCCGAAGATGAGCTCGGCGGCGGGGACCGCCACGTCGAGCGCCGCCGATGGCACGCCCACGACGATGCAGGAACCGCCGCTTGCGGTCATGGAGAAGGCCTCGCGGATGGTGGCGACGTTGCCGATGACCTCGAACGCGTAGTCGACGCCGACCCCGTCGGTGAGCTCACGAACCCCTTCGACTGTCCCGGTTCCGCTGTCGGAGGGGTCGAGGGCGTCGGTCGCACCGAGGCGGAGCGCCGTCTCTCGCTTGTAGGCCACCGGGTCGACGGCGATGATCCGCGAGGCGCCGGCGATCTTGGCCCCCTGGATCACGGCTTGGCCGACCCCACCGCAGCCGACGACGGCGACCGTCGAGCCTGGCCGGACCGCCGCGGTGTTGAGCGCGGCCCCCACGCCTGTCGTGACCCCGCAACCGATCAGGGCCAAGACCTCGTCGGGGAGGTCCGTGCCGACGGGGACGACCGAGAGCTCCTCGCAGACCATCGTTTCGGCGAAGGTGCCCAGCCCGGTCATGGGGTACAGAGCCGTGCCGTCGGCCCGCGTGCCGCAGGCCCGTCCCAGGAGCCGACCGGCTTCCTCGCACAGGTGCGACCGGTCGGCCAGGCATTGACGGCAGCGACCGCACGCCGGCAGGAACGAGCCGATGACACGATCGCCGGGGCGAACGCGGGTGACCTCGCGGCCGGCCCACTCGACCACGCCGGTGCCTTCGTGGCCCAGGATCGCCGGCAGCTGGAGTGGGAGCGTGCCGTTGCACACCGACAGATCCGAGTGGCACACGCCGCTGGCGGTCACCCTGACGAGCACCTCTCCGGGACCGGGGTTGCCGCCGGTCACCTCCTCGATGGAGAGCGGCTCGCCGACCGCCCCGAGAACTGCCGCGCGCACGGATGTCAGCGTAGAGGGTGGGGGGCACGCTCGCTGGCGATCAGGTGCCCCCAGCGCCGGGCGGGACGGGCCCGCTCAGGCGCTCTGCTCGGTTGGATCGAGGCGGTAGACGGTGGCCACGTACTCGGCGAGCATCCGCTGGGCGTTGAAGAACGATCCGTTGAGCGCCATCGCCTGGCGGCCGATCCACGTGAAGCGCTGCGGATCCTCGTAGTAGGTGGGCACGACGGTCCCCTCCAAGACGTCGTAGAGGGCCGCGGCCGCGCTGTCGCCATCGGCGTCGATCGCCCACCCGGTCACGGCTTCGAGGTGGCCTTCGCACCACCATCCATCCAGGGTGCTCAGGCTCGGCACCCCGTTGATCGCCGCCTTCATCCCGCTCGTGCCCGACGCCTCCCGGGGCGGGATCGGCGTGTTGAGCCAGACGTCGACGCCCGCGCAGAGCACGCGGGCGTCGCCCAGACCGTAGTCAGGGAGGTAGAGGGCGGCCGACGGCGGGCCCAGCGTGGCGACGGCGCGCAGGATCTGGCTGATCATCGCCTTGCCCGCTGCGTCGTCGGGGTGCGCCTTGCCGGCGAAGACGATCTGGAGCGGCCCGACCGCTCGGCCGATCCGGCCGAGCCGGGCAGGATCGGTGAGCACCAGGTCGTTGCGCTTGTACGCCGTGGCTCGACGCGCCACGGCGATCGTGAGCACGCCGGGGTCGAGCCTCGTCGCGGTTCTGGCGGCGACATGCTCGCAGAGCTGCGCCTTTGCCTCCCGGTGGGCGGCAGCGACTTCGTCGAGGGGGATCGACGACGCGTACCGAAGCAGCGTGTTGTCGCTTCGCCACCCGTCGATGTGACGGTCGAGCAGCCGGCGAGTGCTCGGCGAGGCCCAGGTGGCGGCATGGACGCCGTTGGTCACCGATCCGACGGCGACGGAAGGGAACAGGGCCTGGGTCACCTGCCGGTGCCGTCGGGACACCGCCGTGATCGCGCGTGAGGCCGACATGCCCAGGGCTGTCATGTCGAGGGTGCCCGACTCGATGCACCCCAGTCCTTCGAGGCTTCTGCATCCTTGTGCCCCGAGTACCGCGGTCACCGTGTCGAGGGAGAAGCGCTCGTTGCCCGCTGGTTCAGGGGTGTGGGTGGTGAAGACGCAGCGCTCCCGCACGGCGGCGAGTGCCTCCGGCGGGATCGGCTCCGGGTGGACGGGTCGAACCAGCGGTGCGCGCGCCGCAGCTGGCCCGGTTGGGGGCGAGTCGCTCGCCGCATCGGCCTGGGGCCCGGTGCCAGGACCCAGGCGACCGGCGAGCGCGACCGGGACGAGTGCTGCATGGCCCTCGTTGAGGTGGTAGACGCGGACGTCTTGATGCCCGATGGCCCCGAGCAGCGCGGGGCCGGCCAAGCCGAGCACGGCTTCCTGGGCGAGGCGCAGCGAACGGTCCCCGGTGTAGAGCTGCCCGGTGATGGCTCGATCGCGGGCGTCGTTCTCTGCGAGGTCGGTGTCGAGGTAGTACACGGGGACTTCGCCGCGGTCCCCGGCAAGGAGGAGCCGCCATGCGCCGACGGCGACCGGTCTTGCGAACAGCCGGATCGTGACCCGAGGTTCGAGAGGCTCGAGCACCGCGGCCGGGTCCCACTGCACCGCGAGCTCCACCTGGTCCTCGGCGCTCAGCGCTTGGCGGAAGTAGCCACTGCGGTACAGGAGGGTCACGCCCAGGACCGGGAGCCCGGCGTCGGCGGCGGCCCGGAGGAAGTCGCCAGCGAGCACCCCCAGGCCGCCGCTGAAGGTCGGGATGCGGTCGTCTACCGCCACCTCCATCGAGAAGAACGCGATGGCCGCGGTGGCGGCGGGGTCAGCCGGCAAGACCGCCGACGACGTAGTTGATGCAGGCGCACAGCGCAGCGACGTCCTCGGGCTCGATGGCGGGGAACATGGCGATCCGGAGCTGGTTGCGGCCGAGCTTGCGGTATGGCTCGGTGTCGACGATGCCGTTGGCACGCAGCACCGCCGCGAGCTGCTTCGCGTCGACGGCGTCGACGAAGTCGATGGTCCCGACCACGTGGCTGCGGTCACCGGGGTCGCTCACGAAGGGGCGCGCGAAGTCTGCCTCTTCCGCCCAGGTGTAGAGGATCTCTGCCGAGCGGTCGCAACGGCTCGCGCTCCACTCGAGCCCCCCGTTGCTCAGCATCCATTCGAGCTGGTTGACGAACAGGAACAAGGTGGCCAGCGCCGGGGTGTTGTAGGTCTGGTCCTGCCGGGAGTTCTCGAGGGCGATCTTGAGGTCGAGCGACGGGGGCACCCAGCGATCCGACGCGGCGATCCGCTCGATCCGCTCGAGGCCGGCTGGGGAGACCAGCGCGACCCAGAGCCCCCCGTCAGCGGCGAAGCACTTCTGCGGCGCGAAGTAGTAGACGTCGAACTGGGAGGCGTCGACCCGCAGCCCTCCTGCCGCCGAGGTCGCGTCGACCGCGACGAGGCCGCCCTCGCCCATTGGGCGGCGCCCGGGTCGCTCGATCGTCATCGCCACGCCCGTGGAGGTCTCGTTGTGGGTGAGGGCGTACAGGTCGACCGCGGGATCCGGGATGCACGTCGGGTGCGTGCCAGGCGCCGATTCGATGGTCTGGGGCGACTTGAGGTGCGGTGCCGCGCCCACCGCGTTGGCGAACTTCGAGGAGAACTCGCCGAAGACGAGGTGCTGGCTCTGCTCCTCGATGAGCCCGAAGGTGGCGGCGTCCCAGAACACGGTCGTGCCGCCGTTGCCGAGGATGACCTCGTAGTCGTCGGGCAATGCGAAGAGGTCCCGGAGCCCGGCACGCAGGCGGCCGACGACGGAGCGCACCGTTGGCTGGCGGTGGCTGGTGCCCAGGTAGCGCGGGGCGGCGGCGGCGAGTGCTTCGACCTGCGCCGCTCGGACCTTCGATGGCCCCGAGCCGAAGCGACCGTCGGAAGGGAGGAGCTCGGGCGGGATGACGATGTCGGGGGTCTTGGTCACGTATGGAATCATGGCACCCATGAGTGCCGCTCCTTCACGCGTCGCCGGCGCGTCCGCTGACGCGACCAGCGAGGCCCCTGCGCAGGCGATCCCGCGCCGGTGGGTTTCTCGCCGCGTTGGCGCGGTGGCGCCCTCGGCCACCCTGGCCGTGGACGTCGAGGCGAAGCGCCTGCAGGCGCTCGGCGAGCCGGTCATCAGCTTCGGCGCAGGCGAGCCGGACTTCCCGACGCCAGAGCACATCGTCGAGGCCGCGGTCGCGGCCTGTCGGGACCCGGCGAACCACCACTACACGCCGACTGCCGGCCTCCCGGCGCTGCGGGAGGCCATTGCGGCGAAGACCTTGCGGGACTCAGGCCTCAGCGTCGGGGTGAACCAGGTGCTCGTGACCAACGGCGCCAAGCACGCGGTGGCCAACGCGTTCGCGGTGCTGTGCGACCCGGGCGACGAGGTGCTGGTCCCCGCCCCGTACTGGACGACGTATCCCGAGGCCATCTCGCTCGCCGGGGGCGTGCCCGTCTTCGTCCCGACGGAGGAGTCGACCGGCTTTCGCGTCTCGCTCGACGCGCTGGAGGCTGCGCTCACCCCGCGGACCAAGGTGCTGCTGTTCGTCTCCCCGTCGAACCCGACCGGCACGGTCTACGGGCGAGCGGAGATCGAGGAGATCGGCCGGTGGGCACTCGAGCGGGGGCTCTTCGTCGTCGCCGACGAGATCTACGAGCACCTCGTCTACGGCTCGGCCGAGCACCATTCGATGCCCGTCGTCGTTCCGGAGCTGGCCGACCGCTGCATCGTCGTCAACGGGGTCGCCAAGACCTACGCCATGACAGGCTGGCGCGTGGGCTGGATGATCGGTCCAGCAGCGCTCATCGGCGCAGCCATCAACCTGCAGTCCCAGGAGACCTCCAACGTGGCCAATGTCAGCCAGCAGGCCGCCCTCGCGGCGCTGCGGGGGGATCTCGCGGCCGTCGTCGCGATGCGCGAGGTGTTCGATCGACGTCGTCGGACGATGCTGTCGCTCCTCGCCCAGATCGACGGCCTCAGCTGTCAGGAACCCGAGGGAGCCTTCTACGCGTTCCCCTCCGTCAAAGGGGTGCTCGGCCGGACCATCGCCGGCAGGCGCCCCACGTCGAGCGCGGAGCTCGCCACCTTGTGCATCGCCGAGGCCAAGGTCGCGGTCGTGCCCGGCGAGGCCTTCGGTGCCCCCGGGTACGTTCGTCTCTCCTACGCGCTCGGTGACGAGGACCTCGTCGAGGGCATGCGCCGGCTCGGCGAGCTGCTGGGTGCGGCGCGAGGGTGAGCGCACAACGACACCGAGCGCACAACGACACCGAGCGCACAACGACACAGTGAGCACACGATGAACGAGGTCGAGGCTGGAGCACGATGAACGAGGTCGAGAGGCCCTAGATGGCCCGGGTGCTGGTGACCGAGCGGATCGCCGAGCGCGGTCTGCGCCTACTCAAAGAGGCTGGCCACGAGGTCGACGTCGAGGAGGGGATCAGCCCGGAGGGGCTGCTGGCGGCGATCCCGGGGGCCGGCGCGCTCATCGTTCGTTCCGCGACCCAGGTGACCGCCGAGGTCCTCGAGGCCGGCCGCGACCTCGTCGTCGTGGGACGTGCCGGGGTGGGGATCGACAACATCGACGTCGAGGCGGCGACCGCCCGCGGCGTCATGGTGGTCAACGCCCCTGAGTCCAACATCCTCTCTGCAGCGGAGCAGACCTTCGCGCTGCTCTTGGCCCAGGCTCGCAACATTCCGCAAGCGCACGCCGCCCTCGTGGCGGGCCGCTGGGAGCGAACCAAATGGGAGGGGGTCGAGCTCTACGGCAAGACGCTGGGCATCGTGGGGCTCGGACGGGTCGGCGCCCTCGTTGCCCAGCGAGCCCTGGCCTTCGGCATGCGGCTCCTGGCCTATGACCCCTACATCGCCCCCGACCGAGCCCGCCGCATGAGCGTCGAGCTGCGCTCGCTCGAGGAGCTCGTGGCGGAGTCGGACTTCTTGACCATCCATCTGCCCAGGACGCCCGAGACGCTCGGGCTCATCGGTCGTGAGCTCTTGAAGCGGGCCAAGCCCGGGCTGCGGATCATCAACACGGCACGAGGGGGGATCGTCGACGAGGAGGCGCTCGCCGAAGCCGTCGCCGACGGCCGCCTCGGCGGGGCGGGCCTCGACGTCTTCGCAAAGGAGCCCACCACCGAGTCCCCGCTGTTCCACCTGCCCTCGGTGGTGGTGAGCCCCCACCTCGGTGCCTCGACGACCGAGGCGCAGGACAAGGCGGGCATCACGATCGCCGAACAGGTGCTTTTGGCCCTGGCTGGGGACTTCGTGCCCAACGCGGTCAACATCGCTGCGACCGAGGTCTCCGAGATCGCACGGCCTTTCCTCCCGCTCGCGGAGCAGCTCGGGCGGTTCTTCGCGTGCCTGCACGAGGGCCTCCCCGACCACCTCGAGATCGAGTACCTCGGCACGCTCGCCACCACCTCGACGGCGATCCTGACCCTTGCGGCGCTCAAGGGGTTGTTCTCGACGAGCACCGAGGAACCGGTGTCCTACGTGAACGCCCCACGCCTTGCCGAGCACCGGGGGTTGGAGGTTCGGGAGACCTCTGCTGCGACCTCCCACGACTACGTCAACCTGATTACCCTCCGTTCCGGCGAGCATGCCGTGGCGGGGACGCTCACGGGGGCGGGCGTCCGCCTCGAGCCACGATTCGTGATGGTCGACGACCACGACGTCGAGGTCCCACCCGCCCGGGACATGCTGGTCGTTCGCAACGACGATCGTCCCGGGATGATCGGCGTCGTGGGCACGACGCTTGGGGCAGCCGGCATCTCGATCTCCTCGATGGCCGTCGGTCGAAGTCCCCAGGGACGGACCGCGCTCATGGTGCTGGCGACCGAGGTGCCCGCTCCCGACGAGGTGCTCGACGCCCTACGCCAAGACCCGGGGATCTTCGACCTTCATCGGGTGACGCTCTGAGCGCTGCTCACAGCGAGGGCAGCCAGCTCGGCCGGCGTGCCTCGAAGGCATCGATGGCGTCCGCGTGGCGAAGCGTGAGCCCGATGTCGTCCCAACCGTTGAGCAGCCGCTGCCGGGTGAAGTCGTCGAGCACGAAGGAGCCGGCGAGGTCTGCGCCGGGGGCCTCGATGCGCAAGCGTTGGACATCGATGGTGAGCTCGAGCGATGGGTCGGCTTCGACGGCGTCGATCAGCGCCCTGGCGAGACGCTCGTCGACCTGCACGGGGAGCAGGCCTTGCTTCGTGCAGTTGTTGCGGAAGATGTCGCCGAAGCGCGAGGAGACGACCGCCTCGAAGCCGTAGTCGAGCAGCGCCCACACGGCGTGCTCCCGTGAAGAGCCCGTACCGAAATTTGGCCCGGCAACAAGGATCTTGGCCCCTGCAAAGCGGGGGTCGTTGAGGACGAAGGACCGGTCGTCCCGCCACTGCGCGAACAGGCCGGCGCCGAAGCCGCTTCGTTCGACGCGCTTGAGCCACTCCGAGGGGATGATCTGATCGGTGTCGACGTCGGAGCGGTCGAGCGGGACGGCTCGACCGCTGACCACGGTGATCGGCTTCACGAGGCGGGCTCCTGTGCGGTCGGGGTCATGGCACGGTCGTCCATCAGCCGAGCTCCTCGGGCGCGGCGAACCGGCCGGCGACCGCGGTCGCCGCGGCGACCGCAGGAGACACCAGATGGGTCCTGCCACCGGGACCCTGGCGTCCTTCGAAGTTCCGGTTCGAGGTGGACGCGCACCGTTCGCCGGGGGAGAGCTGGTCGGGGTTCATGCCCAGGCACATCGAGCACCCGGGCTCCCGCCACTCAAAACCCGCGGAGCGGAAGATCCGGTCGAGGCCCTCAGCTTCGGCCTGTTCCTTGACGCGGCGAGACCCCGGGACCACCAGTCCCCGCACCCGGTGGTGGATCCGTCGCCCATCGACGACGGCGGCTGCCGCTCGCAGGTCTTCGAGCCGCGCGTTCGTGCACGACCCGATGAAGACGGTGTCGACGGGGATCTCCCGGATGGGCGTGCCAGCGGTCAGGCCCATGTAGGCCAGCGCCCGTGCAGCGGCGTCGCGTACGGAGGGCTCGGCGAAGGCGTCGGGGTCAGGGACGGTCCCGTCGATGCGCACGACCTGGGAGGGGTTCGTCCCCCAGCTGACGTGGGGCACGAGGGTGCTGGCGTCCAGGGTCACCTCCTTGTCGAAGCGCGCCCCTTCGTCGGTGGTCAGGGAGCGCCACGCCTCCAGGGCTTGCTCCCAGGCCTTGCCCTTCGGGGCGTAGGGCCGACCTTCCAGGTAGGCGAAGGTGGTGTCGTCCGGTGCGACCATGCCGGCACGTGCGCCGCCCTCGATGCTCATGTTGCAGATCGTCATCCGACCCTCGATCGACAGCGACCGGATGACCTCGCCCCGGTACTCGATCACGTGCCCGGCGCCGCCGCCCGTCCCGATCTTGCCGATCAGGGCCAGGACGACGTCCTTCGCGCTGACCCCTGGGGGCAGGGCGCCGTCCAGGGTGACCGCCATGGTCGCCGGACGTGCCTGGGGGAGGGTCTGGGTCGCGAGCACGTGCTCGACCTCGCTCGTCCCGATCCCGAAGGCGAGCGCGCCGAGCGCCCCGTGGGTCGAGGTGTGGCTGTCCCCGCAGACGATGGTCATCCCGGGCTGGCTCAGGCCGAGCTCTGGTCCGATGACGTGCACGATCCCCTGGTTCGGGTGGCCCATCGGGAAGCAGGTGATCCCGAACTCCGCGCAGTTGGCCGCCAGCACCTCGAGTTGCTTCGCCGAGATGGGGTCGGCGATGGGGCGGTCGATGTCCGTCGTGGGCACGTTGTGGTCCGCGGTGGCGACCGTGAGATCGGGACGGCGCACGCGACGACCGTTCATCCGCAGACCGTCGAAGGCCTGGGGCGACGTCACCTCGTGGACGAGGTGCAGGTCCACGTAGAGCAGGTCGGGCTCGCCGGGTGCGGAATGGACGACGTGTCGGTCCCACACCTTCTCGACCAGGGTCCTGGCCTCCGAGGGCTGGCGCTGGGCCGCCGTCATGCGCTGCCGACCTGGACGATCTCGACTCGCAAGGTTCCCCCCGGTGCTTCGTACTCGACCGTCTCGCCCTCACCCCGACCGATCAGGGCCTGGCCCAGCGGGGCGCTGGGGGAGACGACCGGCAATCCCTCGGGACGCTCTTCGATGGAGCCGACGAAGAAGCGCTGGATCTCGTCCTCGTCGTCTCCTTCGTAGCGGAGGGCGACCGTCGAGCCGGTCGTCACGACCGAACCGGCGCCGGCGTCGTCGACGATCTCCGCGTTGCGCAGCAGCGCACTCAGGTGGCGGATCCTGGACTCCATCTTCCCCTGGGAGTCCTTGGCCGCGTGGTAGTCGCCGTTCTCGGAGAGGTCCCCGAGCGCTCGGGCGGCTTCGATGGCATGGGCGATCTCTGCCCGCCCTCTGGTGGTGAGGTCCTCGAGTTCCTGGCGCAAGCGTTCGTAGGTTGCTCGGGTGAGCTGGGTCCGTTGGGGTTGGTTCTTCGGCTCCATCATCGCCATGTCCCATCACTTCCTGGATCCACGTCGTCTCTTCGGGGAGGTCTCGGTGGGGATGTGCAAGGTTGTGCTCGCCAGGTTATCGGCGGGCCAGGCAGGTGGAGAGCCAGCCAAGCGTGCTCCACGCCGCGATTGGCGAGCGATGTTGACGGGCGGGCACGGGTGCGAGAGACTATCGGGTGATGGCCCTGGCTCGCCGCGTCATTCTCATTCTGTAGGCACGCGCCGTCTTGGTGCGTGCCTGTTCGACCGCCCGTCTCCGGGCGGTTTTTCATTGTCCGAGCGAGCGTGCGTCGTGCAGGCTTCACGGGAAGGACGCTCCGAGGGCAAGCCCGAACGCAGGAGTGGAGAAGCAAACCTGAAAGCGAACCCAACACCAAAGCGTCAAGTCGTTCCGGAGGACGAGGGGCGCCATGGTCCTCAAGCCGAGGAGCGTGCCTCGAAGGCCTCGCAGCCCCACCGGGTCGCCGTGATCGGCGGCGACGGGATCGGTCCCGAGGTGGTCGCCGAGGCCCTGAAGGTCGCGGCGGCCTCGGGGGTCAAGCTCGAGACCGTTGCCTTCGATCTCGGGGCCGGCCACTATCTCCGGACGGGCGAGGTGCTCCCCGAGCCCACCCTCGAGGCGCTGCGCGGCTTCGAGGCCATCTTGCTCGGAGCGGTGGGGCCGCCGGTCGGGGACACGAGCATCCCCGCAGGCACGCTCGAGCGTGGCCTCCTCCTGCGCCTCCGCTTCGAGCTCGATCTCTTCGTCAACCTGCGCCCCTTCGTCGGCGTCCCGGGGTCGATTGCCGCCGGCGCCGACTTCGCCGTCGTGCGGGAGAACACCGAGGGGACCTATGCCGGCGAGGGGGGCTTCCTGCGCAAGGGGACGCCTCAGGAGATCGCGACGCAAGGTTCGGTCAACACGCGCTTCGGGGTCGAGCGCTGCGTGCGGTTCGCGTTCGAGCTCGCCGAGCGTCGCCCGGCACGGCATTTGACGCTCGTGCACAAGACCAACGTGCTCACCTTCGCCGGCGACCTGTGGCAACGAACGGTCGACGAGGTCGCACGCGACTTCCCCGACGTGAGCTGGGACTACCACCACGTGGACGCTGCCTGCATCTACCTCGTCGAGCAACCCGGTCGCTACGACGTGATCGTCACCGACAACCTCTTCGGCGACATCCTGACCGACCTGGCAGGGGCGGTGACCGGAGGGATCGGCTATGCGGCGTCTGCCAACCTGAACCCGGCACGCACCGGGCCCTCGCTGTTCGAGCCCGTCCACGGCGCGGCTCACGACATCGCCGGCACCGGAAGGGCGAATCCGCTGGCGGCCATCCGCTGTGTCTCGCTCCTGCTCGAGCACCTCGGCGAGGTCGATGCCGCCGAACGGGTGCGCAAGTCCGTCGACGATTTCGTTGCCAGGAGCCTGCGCCTCGGTGACGGAGAAGGCAAGACCATGACCACTGTCGCCATCGGCGACGCGATCGCAGAAAGGCTTTGAACGTGCCCATCACGCCGAGCGAGAAGATCTGGATGGACGGGGAGCTGGTGGAGTGGGCCGATGCCAAGGTCCATGTGCTCAACCACACCATGCACTACGGATCGGGCGTCTTCGAAGGGATCCGCGCGTACCCGACCGAGCGCGGGATCGCGATCTTCCGGCTGCGCGACCACATCCAGCGGCTCTTCGCTTCCGCCAAGGTCCTGCTGGTGGAGATCCCCTACACCCCGGAGCAGCTCATCGACGCGTGCCGGGCGGTGGTGGCGGTCAATGGGTTCACCGACGGCTGCTACCTGCGCCCGATCGTCTACCTCGGCTACGGCGAGATGGGTCTGAACCCGCTCCCGTGCCCGGTGAACGTCGCCATCGCCGCTTGGTCATGGGGTCCCTACCTCGGGGACGAAGGGGTGCGCAACGGGGTCTCGGTGAAGGTGAGCTCGTGGCGACGCCACGACCCCAACGCCGTCCCGACCGCCGCCAAGGGGATCGGCATGTACGTCAACTCCTCGCTTGCCAAGGCGGAGGCGCTCAAGGCGGGGTACGACGAGGCGATCCTGCTGGCCCCGGACGGCCGCGTCTCGGAGTGCACCGGCGAGAACGTCTACGTGGTGATGGAGGGACGGATCGTGACGCCGCCGACCGCCTGGGGGGCGCTTGCGGGCGTGACGATGCGCTCGGTGGAGACGATCGCCGCCGATCTCGGGGTCGAGGTGGTGCGCGCGCCGTTGCTGCGCACCGACTTCTACCTTGCCGAAGAAGCGTTCCTGACCGGCACCGCAGCCGAGGTGGTGCCGATCCGCGCCGTCGACGACCGCCTGGTGGGCGACGGCACGCCGGGGCCACTGACGCGGACGATCCAAGAGACGTACTTCGCCACCGTGCGCGGGGAGGTCGACCGATACAAGGACTGGCTCGACTATGTCGAGTGAGCACCGAGCCGGCGGCGGGCACGGGAGCGCCAACCGCTCGACGCGAGCGAACGGTTCGCCGCGGGTGACCCATCGGCACTCGGAACGCTCGCACCGCTACGAGCTGCCGAAGCTTCCCGATGCGGTCGACATCTTCGACACGACGCTGCGGGACGGCAGCCAACAGGAGGGCCTGTCCCTCTCGGTCGAGGACAAGCTCCGCGTCGCCGAGCAGCTCGACCGGCTCGGCGTCACCTTCATCGAGGGGGGATGGCCTGGGGCGAACCCCAAGGACGACGAGTTCTTCGCACGCGCGGCCAAGGAGCTCCGACTCTCCTCGTCGACGCTCGTGGCCTTCGGGTCGACGCGACGCGCGCACGTCCGTGCGGAGGACGACGAGACGCTGGGAAAGCTGGTGGTGGCGGGCACGCCGATCGTCTGCATCGTCGCCAAGTCCTGGGACCGCCACGTCACCGACGCACTGCGGACGACCCTCGACGAGGCGGTCGCCATGGTGACCGACTCCGTGGCGTTCCTGAGGGAGTGCGGCAAGCGGGTCTTCTTGGACGCCGAGCACTTCTTCGACGGCTTCCGTCACAACCCGGAGTTCGCCCTCGAGATCCTTCGCGCGGCGGCGAGCGCTGGAGCAGAAACGCTCGTCCTCTGCGACACCAACGGCGGCTCGCTGCCGGATCAGGTCGCCCGCACGGTCGAACAGGTCGTCTCCGAGCTCGACGTGCAGGTGGGGATCCACTGTCACAACGATGCCGGGTGTGCGGTCGCGAACACGATCGCCGCCGTGACGGCGGGGGCGACCCATGTCCAGGGGTGCATCAACGGGTATGGCGAACGGGCAGGGAACGCCGATCTGTGCGCCGCCATCCCCGACCTGTCCCTCAAGCTCAACATCCGGACGATCCCACCGGATCGGCTTGCGCAGCTCACACCGGTCGCGCACCACATCGCCGAGCTGGTCAACCTCGCCCCCAATCCTCAACAGCCCTACGTCGGTGCTTCGGTCTTCGCACACAAAGGCGGGCTGCACGCCAGCGCGGTCGCCAGGCGCCGTGACCTCTACGAGCACGTCGACCCTGCGGTCGTCGGCAACGGGACGCGCGTCGTGGTCTCGGAGATGGCCGGGCGTTCGACGCTCGCTCTCAAGGCTCGCGAGCTCGGGCTCGACCTCGATGCCGAGGTGCTCGGGAGCGTCCTCGACGAGCTCAAGCGTCTCGAGCACGAGGGGTATCACTTCGAGGTCGCCGACGGCTCGCTCGAGCTGCTGCTCCGGCGAGCGTCGGGTTGGGTGCCCGACTTCTTCACCGTCGAGTCCTTCCGGGTGATCACGGACCACCGAGGACACCAAAGCGACGGTCGGAGGGGGGTGGGGATTCCTCCGCTCCATCTGACCACCGAAGCCACGGTCAAGGTCCACATCGCCGGCCAGCGGGTCGTGGCGACCGCCGAGGGCAATGGCCCCGTCAACGCCCTGGATGCCGCCCTGCGCCAGGCGATCGGGACACAGTTCCCGGCGCTGTCGGGGATCCACCTCACCGACTACCGCGTCCGGGTGCTCGACACGGGGCGGGGCACCGGAGCGGTCACGCGGGTCCTGGTGGACACCACGGACGGCGAGCAGACCTGGACGACGATCGGGGTCTCGGAGAACATCATCGAAGCCAGTTGGCAGGCGCTCTTCGATTCGATCGTCCTCGGCCTGCTCCGGGCGACGAGCCGCGATCTCGGGGCCTGAGGGTCCGTCGATCCGACCCGGCTATGGTCTAGGCGCCATGACCCAGCCGAGCTTCGTCCCCATCACGGACGCGGACCAGGTCCGCAACGGCCGTGCCCTGGCGGTGCCCCGGCATTGGGCGCCCCGGCGCCCCGGGGACCTGCGGGCGCCGGGCCAGCCACGAGGAGCACGATTCGGTACGCCTGGACCGGACCAGGGCTTCGCGCTCCGCCTCGCTCGTCGCTTCGTCCCGCGCCTGCACTTGACGAAAGGCGAGGACGTCGACGACGTGGTGACAGGGTGCGCTTTGCTGGCGGCACGGCGTGCCGGTCTCTTCGGAAGGGCCCCGAGCATCACCGACGTCGAGGTCGCCTTCGCGGTGTTCGGGTTCCTCGTGGCGGACCCCCCCGGAGACCTCGTCGCCGCCCGCCGGAAGGCGTTCCGCTCGGTCAGTCACGGCTACGCGGAGCAGCGAGCGCTCGTCGATTCGGTTCCCGAAGAGACGTTGCGACTCAGCCTGGACGAGGTGCGTGCACGGCTCGGGGACTGGCGGTCGCTGCTGGCGATCTGAGGGTGTCCGGCAGGGGTCCCTCGGCCACCGAGCGTGCTCGGAGCTCCTCGCCTGCCGGCACGGGGGCCGTCGTCTCCGTCGCCTCCGCGCCCGGGGCGGCGGGCTGCGGGCACCCCGCCGCTTGCCACGCCTTCCAGCGTGACCAGGTGAAGGCGAGCACCACCAGTCCTGCCACCGCCAGGGCGATCCCGGCTGCCTGAACGAGCACTGAACCCAGGTGCCCGTTGCGGGCGAGCCAGAGGTGCTCGTCGAAGTAGCGTTCGACGCCCCACAGCACCATGCCCGTGCCGACGATCGCTCCGGCGGGGGAGCCACGACGCGGCCGACCGTCAGGAGTTCGAGCGAGCCGACGCTCCAGCCCGATCAACAGCACGAAGATCGTGAAGTCCTCTGCGGCCTGGAAGATCGGGACGGGAAGGCGTTTGCCGGCTTGTCCGGCGTAGTACATGCCGAACCACTGGTGGGTCGGGTGGCCGCCGCCTGCGACCATGAGCTGAGGCCCGAGGAGCCTCCCCATCGCCCAGGCGGCCATGAGGACCGGGGTCACCAGGTCGGTCAAGGCGCCGATCGAGAGCTGGGGACAGCGTCGGCGGGCGAGCACCAAGCCGGTCGGGAGGGCGAAGAGGATCCCACCGAAGGAGGAGAGCCCTCCGTGCCAGATCGCGAGCACCTGGCCAGGTTGGGCGGTGTAATAGCCGAGGTTGGCCAGCACGTGGAGCGCTCGCGCGCCGATGACGGCCATGACGATGACCCAGAGGAAGACGCCGCCGAGCCAGTCGTCGGGGTAGCCCCTCGATCGCAGCCTGCGGGCGAGGTATCGGTAGCCGAACCAGAAGGTGATCGCGAGGCCGATGCCGTAGGTGTGGACGACGAGGGGGCCGAGATGGAAGGAGACGGGGATGGGCTTCATCGGCGCACGTCCTCACGAGAAGGTCTTGGGGCCCAGTATGCCGTCTCTTCGAACGGCGCAGGCCTCAACCGGAGGAAGCCGGCGGAAGGGTGGTCAGGGCCTTCCGGCTCCGACGAAGCCGTCGCCGAGGCGCAGGGGCGTGATCCAGACGACGGCACCGGTGTAGGGGGCCTCGATCATCTGGCCGCCTCCGACGTACATCGCGACGTGCTGGCTCCCCCCGGGACCGTAGAAGAGGAGGTCACCGGGTTGGAGGTCCGAGAGGGGGACCGGAGTGCTGTCGGCATACTGCGCACCGGAGTAATGGGGAAGCGGGACACCGGCCTGCCCCCAGGCCCAAGCGGTGAGCCCGGAGCAGTCGAAGCCCACGCCCGGGGTCTCCCCACCCCAGACATAGGGGACGCCGAGCTGGCTCTCGGCCGCACGCACGGCGATCGCACCAGCCCCGCCTGACGATGGCGGCGGAGGAACATTGGTGTTCGTTGTTTGCAGTCGCTGGGTCTGAAGGCGCTGCGTGGTGATGGCCGCGTTCTGTGCTGCCGTCTGTTGACTGATCAACGTCCCGAGCTGTCCCTTTGCCTGGCTGAGATCGGCCTCGAGCTGTGCTTGCTCTCTGTTTGCTTGCGCTTGGGCGTTGGCGGCCGCGTTGGCGGCTTGTTGCTCTTGGTTGAGCTGGTTCTGCAGGTTCGCCTTGTCGATGTTCAACAGCGCCTGCGCGCTATGGAGCTTGGCGACGTCGGTGTTGAGGTTTCCCTCGACGACCTGGCTGTACTCCTGCTCAGCGCCGAACGCGCTCTCGTTGGAGACGAACAACGGATTGGCGCTGGTGATCGAACCCGCTTCCATGTACGTGTTGACTGCCGTCCTGCGCAGCGTCACCTGATCGTGGGCGACCAGTTGCTCGTCTTGCGCGATCTTCGCTTGTGTCGCGGCGATCTGTGACTGGGTCGCATGGACCTGGTTCATCGCCTCGTCGTATTGCTGGCCGAGCGCAGAGATCTGCTCGCCGAGGGTCTGGATCTGAGCTTCGAGTTGCGACGCCTTCGCTTGGAGATCGCTGATCTGGCTCGCTGTGCTGGTCGTCACGGAGGCCATGGTCATGGCCGCCACGCACGACGAGACGACAGCGACGAAAGCGAGTGGCCTCAGCAATCGCCGAGGGCGTGGGCATCTGGCTGAAACGGGCGCGACCTGCGACGCAGGCCGCTCGACGTCAGTCACAATGGCCAACATCTTGAACGATCGATGGACGACGGTCAATTACCGTTGCCGCCACGCACCCGGCGAGCCAGGCTCAAAACGCAACACATCAGCAGAGAATTTCCTGGTGAGAAGACTTGCGTGGCGAACATGTGACAATTTCGCAACCGACGCAACGGCGCGGGACGAACGTGTTGGATCGTTCATCTCGTGTCGTCACTCGTCGCGGCAAGACCTCACGATCAGCGCGTCGTGCAACGCGCGGGCGATGAACGATCCACAGGACCGAACGCGCTCATGACCAGGTTGAACACGTACGCACGCCATTCGCTCGTCGAGATGATCCACGGATCGTCCACAGGTGACATGAGTGCCGCAGAAGTTGTCCACAGCCGCGACGTTGCTCGAGCATTTCCACGCGGCATGCGAGACATCTGAGTGGCCGACGGCCTTGGGTACGCTAAGCGCGTGTCCGCGCGAACGCGTGAGCTTCCGCGTCGATCGTGTTTGTCGACACCGGCATCGAGCGAACGATTCCTTGCGAAGGCTCCGAGCGTGTCGGCCGACATGACGTTCTTTGATCTGGAGGACTCGGTCGCACCAGCGGAGAAAGTGGCCGCACGCCGCAAGGCGATCGACGCGATCAGGGACCTCTCCTGGGACGAGCGGATCCTGTGCGTGCGCGTCAATGCGTGGGACTCGAAGTGGACCTATGGCGACGTCATCGAGGTCGTGGGGAACGCTGGCGAGCGTCTCGACGAGGTGATGCTCCCCAAGGTGCAGAGTGCGGCGCAGGTGGTGGCACTCGACCTGCTCTTGACCCAGGTGGAGGAGAATGCCGGGCTCCCGCGAGGCCATGTGGGGATCGAGGTGCAGATCGAGAGCGCCACCGGATTGATCAACGTCGAGGAGATCTGTGGAGCATCCCCGCGCTTAGAAGCGGTCGTCTTCGGTCCCGCTGACTTCGCAGCATCGATGCAGATGCCGATGCTCACCGGGGGGGTCGCCGTCCCGGAGTACCCCGGCGACCACTTCCACTACGCCTTGACCAAGATCCTCGTCGCTGGCCGTGCCCACGGGCTCCAGGTGATCGACGGACCCTACCTCTACGTTCGTGATCTCGATGGCCTGCGCGAGCTCGCGACGCGAACACGCGCGCTCGGTTACGACGGGAAATGGGCGCTCACGCCCGATCACGTCGGCATCCTCAACGAGGTGTACTCGCCAAGTCAGGACCAGTTCGACCGCGCGTTCGACATCCTCGAGGCTTACCGGCGCGCCAGTGATCAAGAGCGCAGGGGCGCCATCGTGTTCGGGGACGAGATGATCGACGAGGCGAGCAGGAAGATGGCCCTCCGCCTCGTCGCACGCGGGGAACGAGCAGGACTCCGGCGCTCCGGCTCGTGAGATTCGCGTCGCGATGCTGCGTGCAGTACCGGATCGCTCGGTGCTGCACGTGCGTTCAGCGGGCTCTTCCGATCGCGGTCACCAGCGGCGGGAGGACGATCGGTTCGTCGCCGGGGTCGACGCCAGTCAGTGTCGCGAGGTACGTGCTGACCGGGCCGGGGCCGATCCCAGCGGGTGCCTCGGCCCACGCGTCGACCAGTCGGAGGCCTGCGTCCCGAACGAGGGCAGGCAGCAGCGCGCCGACATCGGGGTGCGGGGCGTCCGCCATGGACAGTGGTCGGCCGCCGAGACGTCCGGCGGAGGTGATGGGTTCTTGCGCAACGACCCACCCGCCGGGCCGCACGGCGCCGGCCATCCGAGCGACGACCAGCGCGGGGTCCTTCACGTGGAGCAGCAGGAAGCGACAGAACGCGAGGTCCACGAGCTCGGGGAGGATGAGGTCCTCTGCGGCCTGGGTGATCGCGAGCACCTGGCTGTGTGCTGCCGCGGCCCGCGCGACCTCGTCACGGGCAAAAGGATCGCTGTCGACCGCGTAGACCCGGCCGGTCTGGCCGACGACCTCGGCCAGCGCGACGGAGACGTCGCCGCCACCGGCGCCGACGTCGACGCAGCGCCATCCGGCTCCGATGCCGAGGCGCTCCAGTGCGGTCGCCAACGGTCGCCGGTAGACGTCGTCACGCAACCCTCTGAAGGAGACCACGGTCGCCAGTCTCCCATGCAGGCGCTCCCTCTTCGTTCCCGCTTCCTCACCTCGGCGGTCGTTCCTCGACGAGACGCCAGTCGTCAACCGTCCCGGCGGGCAGCCGCCCGATAACCTCTTGGCCTACATGAAGGTGACGATGCTGCTGTGCGATGCGGCGCAGGTTGCAGACGGCAAGCTCTACATCCTCGGGGGCGGCTGGAGCATCACCGGTCCGGATCCGGTGCCCTCCGCCATCGCCCTCAAGATCGAGGTCGACTGGAACGAGGCTGGCGTGCCGCACCATTGGGAGCTGTTCCTCGAAGATGCCGACGGCAAGCCGGTCATGGTCGAGACGCCCGAGGGACTGCAGCCTGTGGAGGTGCGCGGCGAGTTCACCGTCGCGCACCCTCCCGGGATCCCCGAGGGTTCACCGATCGACGTCGCGCTCGCGGTCAATCTCGGCCCGATCCCGCTCGCTCCCGCCACGAGGTTCCTCTGGCGCCTCACGGTCGACGGCGACCCGCTGCCTGGCGCGACGCTGAGCTTCACGACTCGTCCGCGCGCCTGAGGCATGGCGATTCGAGGTCGCCGTTGAGCGGATCCTGCGCGGCGCGCGTGCGCGAGCTCGCGCATGCGGTGCTCGAATGGGGCGACGCGAACCGCCGCGCGTTTCCTTGGCGGACGACGCGCGATCCGTGGCTGATCCTGGTGAGCGAGGTCATGCTCCAGCAGACCCAGACCTCGCGCGTCGTCGACCGTTACCGCGACTGGGCGGCGCGCTTTGAGACCCCGCAGGCGTGCGTCGATGCCGGGCTCGCCGAGGTGCTGCGGAGCTGGACCGGCCTCGGGTACAACCGGCGGGCGAGGGATCTCTACCGGGCTGCGTCGATCATCGTCGAACGCCACGGAGGTCGTGTCCCCGCGGACCTGGCGGCCCTGCGTGCGTTGCCCGGTGTCGGGGACTACACCGCCCGGGCGGTCATGTCGTTCGCGTTCGGCACTGACACAGGAGCCGTCGACTCCAACGTGCGACGGATCCTGTGTCGTGCGGTCGCCGGGCGTCCCCTCCGACCATCGGAGGCGCAGGCGCTCGCAGACCGGCTCGTCCCCAGAGGCCGTTCGTGGGAGCACAACCAGGCGATGTTCGACATCGGTTCGCTCTATTGCCGGGCTCGCATGCCGAGGTGCTCGGGGTGCCCGCTCCGACCGCACTGCGTGTGGGCGGGCGGCAGGAACCCTGGGCCGCCGACCCCGGGCCAGGGGAGGCCGTCGCCGGCCCACCCCGACCCGGCGCGTCCGATGCGCCCGCGCGCAGCCCAACGCTTCGAGGGCTCCGACCGCCAGGGCCGCGGACGGCTGATCGCGACGCTGTGCCAGCGCACGGTCGATGCTTGGGAGCTCGGCCAAGTCGCTGGCTGGCCTGACGACCCCAACCGGGCGATGCGCAACGCGGAGGCGCTCGTCGCTGAAGGCCTGGCGATGTGGGTCGGGGAGGCAACGTTGGCGCTCGCCAATGGGCGTGGCGAGGGGCAGCGGTAGGATGAGTCGGTGAACCTGGTCCTCTTCGGAACCCGGGGGTCCTGTCCCTGCGACGGCGACCATTGCGGCTACGGCGGGAACACCTCCTGTGTCGTGGTCGAGACACAAGACAGTGGTCGGATCGTGCTCGACGCAGGGACCGGTCTGCGAGCGTTCGGCCGCACCCTGCTCGCGGGGGGTGGGGGGAAGCCGACGCGGCTGCCACTCCTGCTCAGCCACCTGCACTTCGATCACGTGCTCGGGCTGCCCTTCTTCGAGCCGCTGTTGCAGATGGACACCGTCTTGGAGGTCTTCGGTCCGGCACAGCAGCGCGGGTCCCTCGCAGACGCGCTCTCCACCATGGTCCGGCCCCCGTTCTTCCCCATCGGGCTCCAGGATTTCCCGGCCACCGTGCACGCACTGGACGTCGGTGCCGAGGACTTCGCGCTCGATGGCGGTGCCAAGGTTCGTGCTCGCTGGGTCCCGCATCTCGGGCCCACGTTGGGCTACCGGCTGGAGGTGGACGGTCAGGCCCTGGCCTACGTGCCGGACCACCAGGCACCGCCCAACGGGGACGGGGTGCCCGACGCCGTGCTCGAGCTCTGTGAGGGCGTGGACGTGTTGCTCCACGACGCGCAGTACTCCGTGGAGGAGCTCGCGCGACGGGCGGACTGGGGGCACTCCTCCATCGACTACGCGGTGCGGGTGGCAACCGAGTCCCGGGTTCGCCATCTCGTGCTGTTCCATCACGATCCCACCCACAGCGACGCCGACATCCACCGCCTCCTGCTCCATGCCAGGAAGCTGGCGCAGGGTTCGCCGCTCACGATCGCGGCCGCACGGCAAGGGGACCACGTCCGCGTCGATCGTCCGCTGCAGGCGCAGCGCTCGTGGTGATGGTGGCGGACGAGTCGACCGAGCTCCTCTCGTCGGGCGCCACCGAGGTCGATCCCGGTGCCTTTCGCCGGGCGCTCGGGCATTTCGCCACCGGCATCACGGTGGTCACGGCAATGGAGGGGGGGGAACCAGTCGGCTTCACGTGCCAGTCGTTCTTCTCCCTGTCGCTCGAACCGCCGTTGATCGCGCTCGCACCGGGCAAGTCTTCGACCAGTTGGCCGCGGATCGCGCAGACCGGGGCATTCGGGGTCAACATCTTGTCGATCGGCCAAGAGGAACTTGCCCGCGCCTTCGCGGTTTCCGGCGGCGACAAGTTCGGCGGGTGTGCCTGGCGCAAGGGGCCGGTGACCGGCGCGCCGTTGCTCCACGGGACACTGGCCTGGCTCGAGTGCGCCCTCGAGGCGATCTATGACGCCGGCGACCACGAGCTCGTGGTCGGTCGTGTGCTCGCGCTCGAGGTCGGCGAGGGCGAGCCGCTCGTGTACTTCAAGAGCACCTTCCGGACACTGTCGTCCTGATTCCCGACGCCGTCCCCGCTGGCCATGGCCTCCATTCGTCCGTCCAAGGAGATCGAAGGCGTGGTGATCGTGGACCCAGATCCCCACGGCGACAGCCGTGGGCGCTTCGTCGAGGCCTATCGACGGGAGTGGATCCCCGGGAGCCGTGAGATGCTCCAGGCGAACCGCTCGGAGAAGGTCGCCGGCTCGGTCGTCGGCCTCCACTATCACCTGCACCAGGCCGACTACTGGTACGTGCTCCGAGGAACAGCGCGGGTCGTGCTCCACGACCTCCGCCGTGGCGCCCCGACGGCTGGCGCCACGTTGGTGCTGGAGCTGACCGGGGATCAGGACCGTGGCCTGTACATCCCTCCCGGTGTCGCCCACGGCTTCGCCGCGCGATCGGATCTCTTGCTGTGGTACCTGGTCGATCGGTACTACGACCCCCAGGACGAGCTGGGCGTCGCCTGGGACGACCCGACCCTGGGGATCGACTGGGGCGTCGCGGACCCGATCGTTTCCGCGCGCGACCGGGCCAACCCCCCCTTGGCGGCGATCGCGCCCGAGCTCCTCCCCTTGGCCTGAGATGTCCCCGCTGCCTGACGTCGCGTCTCGCTCGCTGCCATCTTCCCTGACGGCGGGTTCATGGCCCTCCTCGACCGAGGTCCGTCCCCGGGACCGGAGCGCTCCGGCGACCTCCCCGGCACCGGGACCCGGCCCGACGCCTCCTCTCGGAGCGACCCCGGTGCTTCCCGAGGTCGCGTCCAGGCGGCGGTTTGGTTGAATGGTGCGATGGTCGTCGTCATCATCGTCCTCCTGATCGCGGCCGTCGTGCTCGGAGGCCTCTGGCTCTTCCGACGGCAGGGGAGCGACGAGCTGCACTCGGTCGACGGCTACCGCCAGGCCCTCCACACGCTCCAAGAGGTTCGCTCCCGGTCGTCCTCGGTGCGGGTGATCGGTGCCAGCTCGACCCGGTCGGCTTCCGACGAGGAAGCGCACGACCCGCTCGGTCCCGAGGGCGACGACCGTCAAACGCTGCGGATCGGTGGTCCTCCAGCGGCTGGAGGGCCCCGCCGCTTGGTCTTCGAGGACGATCGCCGGGACTTGGGCACCCGCCAGGAGCGCCAGCACCACCGGGGAGGCCGGCAGCGGCACCGCAGGGATTCGGCGATGTCGGCGATGAACCGTCCGCCGAGGCGGCTCGGCGGGCCGGCGCTCGCCGCGGTCATCGTGATCGTGGTCGTCGTGGTGCTGGCGATCGCCGGGTCCCACCTCCACAGCAGCTCCAAGTCCACGGCGAGGCAGACGGCCGGGACGACGGGGAGCACCGGGACGAAGCACCGGGCCGGGACGACGGCGAGCGCGCCCAGTCGACGGCAGGGCACCCACCATGCTTCGGGTGCTGGGTCGAGCCCGTCGTCGACGACGACCACGTTGCCCTCGACGATCTCCCCGGTGTCCTCGACGGCATCAGGGGCGGTCTACGACCTTCCGAGCTCGTCGTACAGCCTCAGCTTCACCGCCACGAACGGGAACTGCTGGGTTCAGGTGACCGAGGAGTCCAACGGCCAGGTCCCCTTCGCCCAGACCGTCAAGGCGGGTCAGACCTTGTCGACGTCGACCATCACCGGCAGCGCCCAGGTCGTGCTCGGGGCCCCGACCCACGTGTCGATCCAGGTCGACAGCCGGCCGGTGTCGCTGCCCTCGAACGGCTCCAGCGTCTTGACGCTCACCTTCTCCGCTCCAGGTTCGGCCGGCGCCGGGTCCACGTCGACGACGACGCCGTCGGGGACCTGAGCGTCCTCGGACGTGGCGCCGATCGAGACCTCGGGCTCGGCTCGGAATTCGTTGGTCCTCGCCCTCTGGCGCGCTGATCCGACGTCGATGGACCGATCCCAGGTGCTCGGCGAGTTGTTACTATCGAGATAGGGAGAATTCCAGCCGAGGGGCACCCGCCCCCTGAATTCCAGCCAGGAGGCCTGATGGCCAACGTTGACCTCGATCTCGGCCGTTACCAGCTGGGATGGAGCGACGCCGAGGATTACGTGTTCAAGCCCAAGAAGGGGTTGAGCGAGGACATCGTCCGGGAGATGTCGTCCATCAAGGGGGAGCCCGAGTGGATGCGGGACTTCCGGCTGAAATCGCTCAAGCGCTTCGAGCGCAAGCCCATGGCCGAGTGGTTCGCCGTCAACATGCCCGACCTGGACTTCGACGACATCTACTACTACGTCAAGCCGACGGAGAGCCAGGTCAAGGATTGGGCAGACCTGCCCGAAGCCATCAAGAACACCTATGAACGGTTGGGCATCCCCGAGGCCGAGCGCAAGTACCTGGCCGGCGTCACCGCGCAGTACGAGTGCCTGCGTGGCTCGACCCAGGTGTGGACGACCCGGGGGATGCGCGCGATCAAAGAGCTCGTCCCCGGCGACGTCGTGTTCGCCCTCGACTTCGCCACTGAGCGCCTTGTCGAGGCCAGGGTGCTCGCCAGCGGCCAATCGGGGGAGAAGGAGGTCTACGAGGTCCGTGCCGGAGGCCGGAGCATCGCCGCCTCGGCGAACCATCCCTTCCTGGTCCGCAGGAGGGAACCGGGTCGCTGCGCCGTCCCGCGTTGGGTCCCCCTCGAGGAGCTTCGGGTGGGGGACCTGGTTGCGGTCGCTACCGACGTGCCGGATTTCGGCGAACCGTTCGCGCTGGTGACACCCGACGGCGGGGTGCGCACGACGAACGACGACCTCTGCTGGTGGCTGGGCCTCTACACCGCCAGTGGGCACGTCGAAGGCCTGGGCGGGTCGCTCGCCGTGCACCTTCGGCTCGATCGCAGCGACGCCGCGTTGGCAGCGGAGGTGTGCAGGGTCGGGCGTGAGCAGCTCGGGGTTGAGTTCGTGGCCGCTGCCGATGGTCTGGGCCTGGTTGCCCGAGGGGCCAGCGCGCTGTCAGCGCTTCTGGAGCTCAACGGCTTCGGCGCCCCGGCCGAGGCGCGCCGAGTGCCGGCGTGGCTGTACGCGCTTCCTCGTTCGCAGCGGCTCGCGTTCCTCGCCGGCGTGCTCGACGCGAGCAACCCCGGTGCCCTCGGTCCGTGCCCTCGGCGCCCGAGCGAGCTGCTCGTCGACGACCTGGAGGAGTTGCTCGCCCTTTGCGGGATCGACGCTCGGCCATCCCTTGCAGGCGGCCCTCCGCGATCCCGGACCAGCTGGGCCACGCTCGATGAGCTCCTGGGCGCCTCCGGCCGGATCCCGGCTCGTTCTGCCCGTCGCCGTGCGGCCACGGACCGTCGTCGCGAGCTCGGCGGTTCGAGCGATCCCCGAGCGCCGCGCAACGCCATGGTGGGCTTCGTCCGGGTCGACGCCATCGAGCCGGTGGGCACGGAGCCCGTCTACGACCTCTCGGTCGCGGGTCATCACAACTTCGTTGCCGAGGGCTTCGTCGTGCACAACTCCGAGGTCGTCTTCCATCGCAACCGCCTGGACCTCGAGGCCCAAGGGGTGCTCTTCTGCGACATGGACACCGCGGTGCGGGAGTACCCCGACATCGTTCGTCGGTGGTTCGGGACCGTGATCCCGCCCGGGGACAACAAGTTCGCGGCACTCAACTCCGCCGTGTGGTCCGGCGGGTCGTTCATCTACGTGCCACCAGGGGTCAAGGTGGACATGCCGTTGCAGGCCTACTTCCGGATCAACGCCGAGAACATGGGCCAGTTCGAGCGGACGCTCATCATCGCCGACGAGGGCGCGCAGGTGCACTACGTCGAGGGGTGCTCGGCACCGGTGTACTCGACGGACTCGCTGCATTCCGCCGTGGTCGAGCTCGTCGCGTTGCCGGGGAGCCGGATCACCTACACGACCATCCAGAACTGGTCCACCAACGTCTACAACCTGGTCACCAAGCGTGCCCGTGCCGAGGCCGAGGCGCACGTCGAGTGGATCGACGGGAACATCGGCTGCCTCGCGCAGGGTTCGGTGGTGACGACTCCGGGAGGGACGAAGCCGATCGAACTGGTGTCGCCTGGAGACCAGGTGCTCTCCTACGACGAGCGCGCGGGGCAGCTGGTCTTTCGGACCGTGACGGCGAAGCGCTTCTCCGGCTACCAAGCGGTCCGCGTCGTGCGCTGCGGGGAGCGGCGCCTTCGCGTCACCGACCACCATCCCTTCCTCTCCTTGTCCCAGCGCTCGCAGCGATCGGGGGAGCGCGGCGGTCCGGAGCTCGCCTACGTCCGAGCGGACCAGCTGCAAAGGGCGGTCATCCCGGTTTCCTCCCTCGACTATGGTCATCCCCACAAGCTGGAGCGCGGGACCGCGCGGATGGACACAGCCGGGTCCCAGGGATCGCTCGCCTCGATCGGAGAGACCACCAAGGAGCTCATGTGGCTCTTCGGGGTCTTCGCCAGTGCCGGCTCCATCGACCGCCGCCCGGCCCGGGTGGGTTCCGGAGCCCAAGGGGTGACGTTCTCGGTCTCGCCGGACAGCCCGGCGACGGCGCGTCTGGTCAGTGTCATGGGACGGCTCGTGCCCGAGGTCGAGCCAGCGGAAGGCCCCAATTCGCTGCGCTGGTCGGACGTCGAGCTCGCCGAAGCGCTCGAAGCGAACGGCTTCAGCGGCCCTGCAGCCGACAAGGGCTTGCCGGCATGGGTGCTCGACGTCCCCGAGGACCAACGCATCGGGTTCGTCGCTGGGTTCTTGGACGCCGCGGGCGCCGTGTCGAGCGGCGGGTCGGGCTTCTCGATCGCTTCAGCGCATCGGCCACTGCTGGAAGACCTCGCTCGGGTGCTCACCTCGCTGGGGATCCCGGCGCGCCTCACCACGGGGCCGGTTTCCACGGACCCGGCCGAGCGCATCGAGCCGCGGGCGTGCGGAGAGCCTCATCGGCTCGAGGTTCGCGCCGACTGGCGGCTCGTTGCCGAGGTGAGCGAAGCGCTGCGCCAGGCGCTGCAGGCACCGGCGTCCCAGGACAGCGGTTCGACGGCCGCGCCGGGGAGCTTGGTCGAGGTCCACGACGTGGAGATCGAACGCCCGCTCGTCCATGCGCCGACCTGGGACATCGAGGTGGAGGGGACCGGGAACTTCGTGAGCGAGGGCTTCATCGTCCACAACAGCCGTCTGACCATGAAGTACCCGTCGGTCTACCTCGTCGGGCCGAAGGCTTCCGGCGAGGTCCTCTCGGTCGCGTACGCCGGCGTGGGCCAACACCAAGACGCAGGGGCGAAGATGTTCCACGTCGCACCCGAGACCACCTCGACGATCGTGTCCAAGTCGATCTCCAAGGACGGAGGCCGGACGACCTATCGCGGGAAGGTGCACGTGGACGAAGGCGCCAAGAACGCCAAGGCGTTCGTGCGTTGCGATGCCCTGCTCCTCGACGATGTGTCCATCTCGGAGACCAAGCCCTACATGGAGGTCGGGGAGCGAGACGCCAGCATCGGCCACGAGGCGACGGTCTCGAAGATCGGGGAGGATCAGCTCTTCTACCTGATGAGCCGAGGCCTCTCGGAGAGCCAGGCCATGGGCATGATCGTGAACGGCTTCATCGAGCCGGTGACGCGCACGTTGCCCATGGAGTACGCGGTCGAATGGAGCCGGCTGATCGAGCTCCAGATGGAGGGGTCAGTCGGCTGAGCCGGGACGACGAACCGGGACGAAAAAACGGTGAACCGGCCGGTTCACGGGTGACACGATGGAGTAGTGCCGATGCGGGAGGAGTGCAAGCACTTCCAGAGCCGCACCTACGCCTCCGGTGAGGTGGCGCGGTTCTGCGTCTTGGATCTCGCGCCCGAAGCCCCGTGGCGCTGCCCCGAGAACTGCCCGGCATACGAGCGACGCCTCGCCGACGCCGGCTGGGTTCGAGGCAGTCTTGTCGAACCTCCCCTCGAGGACGTCCCCGACGTCGCCGGCGGGATCGCCACGGTGCTCGGCCAGGCGGAGCTGATCGTCAACGAGGTGGCCCCAGAGGTCCTTGCCGAAGTGCGCGCCGAGGACCGCAAGGCCCAGCGCCAAGAGCTCGGCCCGCCGGGAAATCGCGGGCGTCGTTGGTGGCGCTGGCGTCGCTGAGCCGCATCCCTGCCCTCTTCCGAATTGCCAACCGAGGAGACCCCAACTGCACCGCTTCACCGTTGACGCCGCCGCCCGTCTCGGCGGGCCCGACTGGCTCCGCCGGCGCCATCGCGAGGCCGCGGAGGCCCTGGCGGCCATGCCACTACCGAGCGAGAAGGAAGAGATCTGGCGGTATTCGCCCATCGACGCCTTCGATCTGGATCGCTACGTGCCGGTCGGCGAGGAGCAGCGAGACCGGCCGATCCAATCAGGCCGAAGCTCGGCCAGCTGGATCGCGCCGGAAGAACTTGCTCCTGGCATCGTGGCGGTCACCGCCAACGGGTGGCTCCAGAGGGTTGACCGGGTCGAGGCACCCGGTTCGGTCGTGGTCCGTTCGGCCCTCGATCTCGATGCTTCCCCTCCTGCGTTCGGCGCGGTGCTCTCCGACGTCGACGCCTTCGTCTGCATGAACGACGCGTTCCATCCGGGCAGCGTCGTGCTCGAGGTTCCCGCTGGCGTCCAGATGGATGCCCCGATCGTGGTCGTGCACCTCGTCGAGCCCGAAGGCCTCGACGGCGCCCCGGCGATCTTCCCTCGGATGACCGTGGAGGTGGGCGAAGGTGCTCGGGCCCGGCTCGTCGAGCTGCTCGTTGCACGCTCCGACCCCGGAGTTGCCCTCGTGGTCCCGGTGACCGAACTGCGCGTGGGCGAAAAGGGCGATCTCTCCTACGTCGCCGTCCAGCAGCTCGGGACCCGGACCTGGCACATCGCACGGCTGTGCGGGGAGGTCGAGCGCGAGGGTCGGCTCCGGACCCTGACCGTCGGGCTCGGCGCCACCTACGACCGCTCACGAAGCGACGTGACCGCCAAGGGCGAGGGCGCGGCAACCGAGCTCCGTTCCGCGTACTTCGGGTCGGATACCCAGGTCCACGACGTGCGGACGATCCAGGAGCACGCGGCCCCCAGGACCACGAGCGATCTGCTGTGCAAAGGGGCGGTCGCCCAGGAGTCGCGATCGATCTACAGCGGCCTGATCCGCATCCGCCATGGCGCCACGAAGTCCAATGCCATGCAGACGAACCACAACCTCGTGCTCGACCAGCGCTCCCACGCCGACTCGGTGCCGAACCTCGACATCGAGGAGAACGACGTTCGTTGCAGTCACGCTTCCAGCGTCGGACCCATCGACGAAGACCAGCGCTACTACATCGAATCGCGAGGGGTTCCCCCGGAGCGAGCCGAGCGGCTCATCGTGCTCGGGTTCTTCGACGACCTCATCGATCGCTCACCGATGCCCGAGGCGATGACCGCGGTGCGCCGGCAGATCGGTGAGCGCGTCGTGCGAGCGCTCGCCTCACGGAGCGCTCCGCCAGGGGACGTCTGTGACTGAGCCGGTGAACCGGTGGGCGTTGGCCGTCGTCGGTCTCAGCCAGCCGGATCAGCAAGGAGGTGCCCATGGGTGAGCGGGTGGTGTTGTGCGCGATCGACGACCTGTCACCAGGCGAGGCGCGCCGTTTCGACGTCGCGGGGGCTCGGATCGCCCTCGTGCGGATCGGCGACGAGTTCTTTGCCATCGGCGATCGTTGCAGCCACGAGGACTACCCGTTGTCAGAGGGTGAGGTGTGGACCGATACCTGCGAGATCGAGTGCCCGCGCCACGGGAGCACCTTCGACCTGCGCACCGGAGCCCCCTCCTCGTTGCCGGCGACCCAGCCGGTGCCCGTCTACGACGTCGTCATCGAGGACGGCAACGTCTCCGTGGTGCTCCCGTGACCGCCCTCGAAACGCCCGAACGGAGCCTCCACGACGACGGGGCGAGCCTCTCGGTCAGGGGGCTCCGTGCGGAGGTTCGCGGGAAGGTGGTGGTCCAGGGGGTCGACCTCGAGGTCCGTCGCGGGGAGGTCCAGGTCCTGATGGGCCCGAACGGGTCGGGCAAGAGCACGTTCGCCCATGCGCTCATGGGTCGGCCGGGGACGAGGGTCACCGCCGGGAGCATCACGATCGGCGGGCACGAGCTCGTCGGCCTTCCGAGCTGGGAGCGCGCACGTGCCGGCCTGTTCCTCGCGCTGCAGGACCCCATCGAGGTGCCCGGCGTCCGCCTGGGCCCAATGCTCGAAGAGGCCCTCGGCGAGCCGGTCGAGGCGCGCCTGCGCGCGGAGGCGGCAGCGATCGGCTTCGACGTGCGGATGCTCGAGCGCTCCTTGAACGTGGATCTCTCGGGCGGGGAGAAGAAGCGCAACGAGATGGTGCAACTCGGCGTGCTGCGGCCGCCGTTCTGCGTGCTCGACGAGATCGATTCCGGCCTCGACGTCGACGCGCTCGGCGCCGTTGCCGCCAGGCTCGAGCGCGCCACCACCGAGTGGGGCCTCGGGGTGGTCGCCGTGACGCATTTCACGAGGCTCCTGTCGGTGCTCCATCCCGACGTCGTCCACGTGATGATCGGCGGGCGCATCGTCGCAACCGGGGGGCCCGAGCTCGCCGACCAGCTCGAGGCCACCGGCTACGGCACCTTCAGTGACGGCGTGCCGGGCTCGGAGCAGTAGGGGAGCGCCGGACCCCGACGATCACACGGTGCGGACTTCAGCCGTGGGCCGCTTCGAGCTCGCGCAGGCCCTGGGCAAGGGCGTTCCAGCTCAAGGTGGCACACTTGATCCGGACCGGGAACTTGACGACCCCCTGTAGTGCTGCCAGCTCACCGAGCGTGGAGAGATCGCCGAGCGCGGGGTCAGGTGCTTCTGCACCTTCTTCTGCTTCTGCACCGTCGGGACCAGAGGCTGCTGCTTCCGGCGCGCTCGCCGCCGCGCGGGAACGCTCGTCATCCGTGCCGGGGGGCTCGCCGAGGGTCGCCTCGTGGATCGACATCATCCCTTTGAAGGTGCGGACCAGCGCCTCGACCTCTTCGACCGGCTTGCCCTTGACCGCAGCCGACATCAACGATGCCGAGGACTGGCTGATCGAGCACCCGGACCCGGCGATCTTGATGTCGGTGAGCACGCCGTCGTCGACGAGCATGGTGACCACGACCTCATCGCCGCAGAGCGGGTTGAACCCCTCGACCCGGTGGGCGGGAGGCACGGGGAGCTCGCCGCGGTTCCGGGGCGAACGATAGTGATCGAGGATGATCTCCCGGTAGAGCTCTTCGAGGTCAGCCACCGCTGACCCCCACGAGACGGCGGTCACCGGGTTCGCCGGAGCGGTCCACACGCGCCTGCATCAGCCGAACAACCTACCGACTTCCTTCAGGGCGCCGATCAGCGCCTCGATGTCCCCAAGGTCGTTGTACACACCGATCGATGCCCGTGCGGTCGCAGGGACGCCGAGCTTGCGCATCAGCGGCTTCGCACAGTGGTGGCCGGGCCGGACGCAGATCCCGAACTGGTCGAGGACCTGTGCCACGTCGTGGGGGTGCACGTCTCTGTAGGCGAGGGAGATCACCCCGCCGCGGTCGTTGCCCGCAGGGGGGCCGAAGATCCGGCAGTCCGCACCCAGCGATTCTTCGATCGCCTCCAGCGCGTCGGCGGTGAGGGCTCGCTCGTGCGCACGAACGCGCTCCATGCCGATCCCCGACAGGTAGTCGATGGCCGCCGCGAAGCCCACTGCCTCGGCGATCGGCGGCGTGCCGGCCTCGAAACGCGCCGGGGGCTCGGCAGGCACGAAGCGGTCGAGGCGGACGTCGAGGATCATCCCACCCCCGCACAGAAACGGTGGCATGTCCTCGAGGAGCTCCGCCCGTCCCCACAGCACACCGATTCCCGTCGGGCCGTAGAGCTTGTGCGCAGAGAACGCCAGGAAGTCTGCACCGAGCAGGCCGACGTCCACGGGCGTATGGGGCACCGATTGGGCGCCGTCGGCGATGACGATCGCACCGTTGTCGTGAGCGGCAGCGGCCAGCTCCTGCACCGGATTGATGGTCCCGAGCACGTTGGACATCGCGGAGACGGCGAGCACCCGTGCCCCGTCGAGCAGACGGTCGAGGGTGGAGAGGTCGAGGCGACCCTGGCCGTCGACGGGGATGTAGCGCAACTCGAGGTCCCGCTCCTCGGCGAGGGCGAGCCACGGCACGAGGTTGGAGTGATGCTCCATCTCGGTCAGCACCACGACGTCGCCACGAGCGAGGTTCCTGCGGCCCCAGCTCTGGGCGACCAGGTTGAGTGCTTCCGTCGCGTTCTTCGTGAAGACGATCTCCCGCCCGGGGTCCCGAGCCCCGATGAAGCGGCCGACGCGGGCACGCGCCCCTTCGTAGAGGTGGGTCGCCTCCTCGGCGGTGGCGTAGACCCCTCGATGGACATTGGCGTGGGTGGTCTCGTAGTAGCGGTCCATCGCGGCAAGGACGGCCCGTGGCTGCAACCCGGAGGCCGCCGAATCGAGGTAGACGACGGGATGCCCGTTGACGACCTGGGACAGCAGAGGGAAGTCCTTGCGCAGCACCTCGACGTCGAGCGGCCGACACTCTGGCGGCTCGGCGAGCGTGTTCTTCGTGGCCGTCCTCGCCACTGCGGCGCGATCCGAGATGCCCGGGGGCTGGTGCTCTTCGGTGCTCATGTCGACCGCCATGGTTCGTACCCCTCGGCTTCGATGCGTGCCGCGAGCTCGGCGCCTCCGCTCGCCACGATGCGCCCGTCGATCATGAGGTGCACCCGGTCCGGGAGGAGGTCTTCGAGGATGCGCTGGTAATGGGTGACGACGAGCACGCCGAGCTCGGGGTGCTCACCGCGCACCGCCTGCACGCCGCGGCCCACGATCCGCAGGGCGTCGATGTCGAGGCCCGAGTCGGTCTCGTCCAAGATGGCCACCTTGGGTTCGAGGAGGGCCAGTTGCAGGATCTCGTTGCGCTTCTTCTCCCCGCCGGAGAACCCTTCGTTGAGGTGTCGCTCCGCGAACGCGGGGTCCATTCCCAGTCGCTTCATCCACTCGGCCATCGCGAAGCGCACCTCGAGGACGGAGAGGTCGATGCCTCGTCGGGCGGACATGGCTTGGCGGAGGAACTGCACCACCGAGACGCCCTCGATCGCTTCTGGGTGCTGGAAGGCCAGGAAGATCCCCGCCTTCGCTCGCACGTCGGTCGGCCACTGGGTGATGTCCTGGCCTTCGAAGCGGATCGAGCCCCTCGTCACCTCGAGGTCGGGACGCCCGAGCAAGGCCGCGGCCAGCGTCGACTTGCCTGCCCCGTTGGGACCCATGAGCGCATGGACCTCGCCGCGATGGAGGCAGAGCTCCACGCCCTTGAGGATCTCGAGGCGCTCCGCGCGCACGTGAAGGTCCTCGACTTGCAGCAGCGGAGACGCAGGAGCGTCGGGCACGGTCACGTCAAAATCCTACGGGTCGAGTCAACAATTCCCTCCGCTGGCGGCGCGTGCCGGACCGGCGACGAGCGCGTCGGCGAGGACAGCGACTACCACCCCCGATCGATCCATTCCTGCAGGTGCGGCGACTCTGCGCCGATCGTCGTCGAGGCGCCGTGCCCCGGCAGGACCAGGGTCTCGGATCCAAAGCGCGCGAACAGCCGATCCTCGATGGAGCGGATGATCCGCGAGAAGTCGCCCCCGGGGAGCGAGGTGTTCCCCGGTCCGCCCGGGAAGAGCGTGTCCCCGGTCAGCAAAAGCGGGGTTCCTTCGACGGCGAAGCACATCGACCCCGCTGTGTGACCAGGGGTGGCGATCGTGCGGACCCTCAGGCGGCCGACGGTCACGATGCTGTCGTCTTCGAGCAGCAAGTCATAGGAGGGGAGCATCGAGGCGTCCTCCGGGGTGACGGCGACGCTGATCCCAGCGTCACGCACGGCTGGGATCGCCTGGATATGGTCCCAGTGCCCGTGGGTTTCGACGACGTTCCTCACGCCGAGCCGCTGGCACGCCTCGAGCAACAGCTCGTGCTCGTTTGCCGCGTCGATCAGCAGCGCCTCACCGGTGCGCCGGCATCGGACGATGTAGACGTTGTTGTCGATCGGGCCGACGACGGTGCGGTGCACCTCGCAGGTGGCGTCTTCCCAGATCCGTTCCAGCGGCGTCATCCCTCCAAGAGGTCGGCGACGAGCTCGTTCGACCCGTCGAGCTCCAGCCTATCGGCCGGCCCGGGTCGCAGGGTTCTGTGGGCCTGGCCGCGGCGACTCGGTGGGTGGCCGGTTCCCGGTCGCGTCTGCTATACGGGCAGTGTGATCTTCGCTTTCACCGAGGAACAGGAGGAGCTGCGACGTTCGATTCGCCGCTTCCTCGAGGACAAGTCGCCGGAGTCCGAGGTGCGCCGCCTCATGGAGACCGAGGAGGGTTACGACCCCGCGGTGTGGGCTCAGATGGCTGACCAACTGGGTCTCCAGTCGCTCATCGTCCCCGAGGCCTACGGCGGATCCGGGTTCAGTTACGTCGAGCTCATGATCGCCTTCGAGGAAATGGGCGCGGCATTGCTGTGCGCGCCCTTCTTCTCGACGGTGGCGCTCGCCGTGAACACCCTGCTCGCCTCCGACGACGAATCGGCGAAGAAGGATCTGCTCCCGGGCCTCGCCTCTGGCGAGACGATCGGGACGCTTGCGGTCACCGAGGACAACGGACGCTGGGATGCCGGCGGGGTCGAGCTCGTCGGACGCCATGTCGCGGACGGGTGGGTCCTCGATGGGCACAAGTCCTTCGTCGTCGACGGGCTCATCGCGAACCTGATCCTCGTCGTCGGCCGGACGCCCTCGGGGCTCTCGCTGTTCGCCGTGAACGGCGATGCGCCGGGCCTCACTCGGCAGTCGCTCACCACGATGGACCAGACCCGCAAGCAGGCACGGCTCGAGTTCGCGCAGACGCCGGCACGGTTGATCGGAGTCGAGGGCGGCGCAGAAGCCGGCCTCGCCAAGGCGCTGGACCGAGCCGTCATCGCGCTCGCGGCGGAGCAGGTCGGGGGGGCGCAGCACTGTCTCGACAGCTCGGTGGAGTACGCGAAGCACCGCATCCAGTTCGGCCGTCCCATCGGGAGCTTCCAGGCGATCAAGCACAAGTGCGCCGACATGCTCTTGGAGGTCGAGTCCGCGAGGTCCGCGGCCTACTACGCGGGCTGGGCGGTTGCCGAGGACTCCGATGAGGTTCCGGTGGTTGCCAGCCTCGCCAAGTCCTACTGCTCGGAGGCCTACTTCCATGCTGCCGCCGAGAACATCCAGATCCACGGTGGGATCGGCTTCACCTGGGAGCACGACGCCCACCTGTACTTCAAGCGGGCGAAGTCCTCCGAGCTGCTCTTCGGCGACCCCGCGTACCACCGAGAGCTGCTCGCTGCTCGTATCGGCCTCTGACCGAGGGAGCGGCCCGCGTCAGTTGCGGTCGCGTTGCGCTTCGTTGTGCTCGTCGGCTCGCGCGATCGCTCGGTCGATGGCGCGGCGAAGCAACCGGGCTGCTTCCTCGGGGTCGGATGCCTGCGTCAGCCATCGGACCGCCACGAAGTGCCGGGCGCCGACCGCCACCAGGCGCTCGACGCAGCTCGGCTCGACGCCACCGGTGACGAAGACGGGCACTGTCGATCGGTGCGTTGCCGTGGCGACGTAGCCTTCACCGGTCCCCGGCCGACCGGGCTTCGTCGGGGTCGGATGCACCGGGCCCGCCGAGAGGTAGTCGACGGGCTCGCTGAGGGCCTCCTCGAGCTCGTCATCGCGGTGGGTGGACAACCCCACGATGGCGTGATGACCGAGGATGCGCCGAGCAAGGCGGACAGGGGCGTCGTCCTGTCCGACGTGGACGCCGTCGGCCCGCACCTCGAGCGCCAAATCCGGGCGATCGTTCAAGATGAACGGGACGCCCAGGTCGTGGCAGACGGCGCGCGTGAGCGCTGCCCGGCGGAGCAGTGGCCGAGCCTCGAGCTCCTTTTCGCGCAGCTGTACGAGGTCGACGCCGCCGCGGATGCACGCAGCGACGAACGCGGCGAGGTCCGGGCGGTCAGGCGTGCAGAGGTAGAGGCGCCGCTCCCTCAGGTCGGATCGCGAAGGCATCGGTTCAGAGACAGGGGTTCCCTGGCTGGGAGCATCTCGGTGAGCGGCCCTACGTGCCCGTCTTTCTGGCAGAGGCCTTCAGGTCACGTTTGAAGTTGCGCACCGCTGCCAGCGAGGCCTCGTCCACGATGTCGGCGACCGAGCGCCGTGCCCCGGGCTCACTGAAGGGTGCTGAGGCCGCTTCCCAGCCCGGAGGCCGAACGCCCAGCTGCTTTCCCAGCAGGGCCACGAAGATCTTCGCCTTCTGCTCGCCGAATCCCGGCAGAGACCGGAGCCTGGAGACCAGCTCTGCACCGCTCGACGCGCTCTGCCAGATGTTCGCGGCGTCACCGCCGTAGCGGTCGAGGACGACGCTGCACAGGGCGCGGACCCGCTGGGCCATGGAGGTCGGGTACCGGTGGAGCGATGGTCGCGCAGCGAACCAACCGGTGAAGGTCTCTTCGTCGACCGCCACGAGGGCGTCGGCACGGATGGGGAGCCCGGAGCGGCGGGCGAGCTCGAGCGGACCACGAAACGCCCACTCGAGAGGGACCTGCTGGTCGAGCACCATGCCGATCAAGAGCGCGAGAGGGTTCTCGGACAACAGTGCGTCTGCCTCGGGGTCCTGTGCCAAGTGAAGCGCTACGGTGCCGGGCTTTCCCATCGCCGGCAGCCTAGACGTCGGCGGTGCCCAACGTCGTCGGAGGCGTCGCCCCCGGTACCGCTGCACAAGGGAACCCTGCGGGTCATGGGCAGCACCCTCGACGTGCGATGCCACGGGTACTGGCTCGGGCGCGCCGGCCTGCACAGGCGGCTTGCGTGGCCGGTTCTTTCGCCCGTGTTGCAGGGTGGTGGCATCGGAGTGTGGTGTGATGGATGCCAACCGCAAGGCAATCACCACGACCCACGGGAGGATCGATCATGGCACTCGACGCGGACGTCGTTCGCTTGGCCAAAGGAGCCAATCTCGCCACCATCGTCACCTTGATGCCCGACGGACAACCCCAAGCGCAGCTCCGTTGGATCGATTGCGACGAGGAGCACCTTCTCGTGAACACCGAGCCCCAGCGTCAAGCGGCGAAGAACGTTGCTCGGGACCCCCGGATCACGATCCTCATCCACTCTTGTGAGAACGTCTACGACTGGGCGGAAGTGCGGGGGACGGTGACCGAGACGGTGGGTGGAGGCGAGGCCAGGGCGCACATCGACACCTTGTCGACGAAATACACCGGCGCGGACTATCAGCTGCCGATCGGCCCTCAGGGTCGGGTCATCCTGCGCGTCACCCCCAAGAAGGTGCTGACGCCAGCGATCATCTCCAGTCGGTGAGCGCTGGCCGGGCGCCTTGGCGCTGATCTTGGCCCGCGGCGCTCGCGGGGTCCCAGCAAGGATCGATCACGGCGTCCCGACTTCGACGGCCCCTGGGCACCGTTGCAGCCGAGGTGGTCTTTGCGTGCTGGATCCCGAAGTGAAGGACACCGTCTGGAGGTCGCTCGAACCGCCCATCGTCGCCCAAAAGAGAAACCCCCTCGGCGGGCAGCGCCGGTGCAAGTCCGACCGGGCGTGCCGGGAGGTGATGGTCGTGCGGCTGGCACGGGATGCCCTTGGGGGGACGCCGAACGCCTGTGCGGCGACGTGGTTACCGACACGACGGTGCGAAGCCGGCGCGACGAGTGGATCGCAGGCTATGACTCGACTCGGGGCCATGCGTGAGCGGCTCAACGAGCGCGACAGCAGCGAACGGTGATCGCCAAGAAGCGGAGCCGCGGCACGACCGGTGGGAAGAAGAACAACCAGCCGGTGGTCCGCGTTGGCTGTCGACCGGACCGACTCGTGCTGTCCCACTTGGTCAGCTGCGCCGCAACGCCGACTGCAATGCGATTCACGAACCCCCGTCGTTACGCCAGCGCCAAGGCTCACAACAACGACGCCGGCACGTCACCACGCACGTCGCCTCGGGCAAGAAACGGGCGGTGCTCGCCCGACACCTCCGCAACCGGCGCCGCTATGACGCCATCGACCAGTGGGCGCTCTGGTCGATCTCGGCGAGTCCGGGCTGTCGGGCCTACCACGACCAGCGACGAGCGGCCGGAGACCGATGCCACCAGGCCCCACGGGCAATCGGCAACCGCTGAGTCGGCATCCGCCACGGGCGCCTCCAGGGTCGGAGCAGCGACGAGGAGATCACCGCCTGGGCGCACCGCTATCCCGTCGACACCGACATGCCGCTTGACCAGCTGCGACCCTGGGGGGTCTAACTCGTCGCACAGTTGGCGTAGATCTCATAGGTGGCTGACGAGCGGAACGACGGTTCGATGACGATGGTCCAGGTAGCACTGTCGCTCGGGTAACTTCCCAGCACGGTGCCCGGTCGATCTTCGCCCTGGTTGGTCAGTGCGTAGCCTCCGCTGATCACAGTGTCGCCACTGGGGCAGCTCAGGCTCTCGGTGACGACGGGCATCCTGTGACCGTTTTCGTCTTGCCCGCGAGGATCGTGCGCTAGCTCCCTGAGGCCCGGTTGTACCGTCACGGTCCGAGCGACCTGAGTGAAGGTCGCGGTGCCACCTGGGGGACCTTGGGGTCCGGGGGGACCTTGGGGTCCGGGGGGACCTTGGGGTCCGGGGGGACCTTGGGCCGAGACGATCGGGATGGAAGCGCCGTTGTCCGTACAGGTCAGTGGGTATCCGCTGCAGCTGACGGACATGAGGTTCTGCGTCTGCCCGAGGATCCAACTGATCGCGCCGGGGGATTGCGCGCAGGCCTGCACCCCGGGGGGCAGGGAGGCGCCACACGGGGTCGGTTCAACCATGATGACCATGACGTCGTCGTTCATGCCCGGTGCGAACGTCGTCGGTATGTCGCTCTGGTTCGGGGTGAACAGGTTGATGGCCGGGGTCACGGTGGTACCGGACAAGTTCAGCACGCTGACATACAAGAAGGTGTCCGGGCCGCTGTTGACTCCGACGGAGACGAAGGGGTACAGCGGTACGTCAGAAGAGCTCTGCGCCTGTGCCCGACTCTGGGTCCACACCACGGCACCACCGGCCAGCGCCAACGAGAGCGCGATGACGAGCGCGAGGCCCTTGTGCCATCTGATTGCTCGCTTGACGACCGTGCGGACCTTGCGCTCCACGGAACCCACTGTGGCCTCCTTCGCATCTCGAGCGTCATGGGCAATGGCCCCAAGGTAGGCGGGGTGCTCCGCCGGGGGCAATGAATGGTCGAAGTGGGGTCCTGGTCTCTGCTGCGTCAGCGACGCCCGGCCGTACCCAGGAATGACCCCCCGAGCCGCGCGAGGTCAGTGATGGAAACCGGATCCCTGATCGGCTGTTTGGAGCGGTCCGCTCTGGCGGGCGAGCTCGGGGACCACGCGCGCGAGGTCTTCCATGAACAGTTCCGCCATATCGTGGGAGAAACCGTTGCGAACCACGACCCGCAGCACACTCAGGTTTGTGCAGTGCTCTGGGAAGCGGTACGCGGGGACGAGCCACCCTCGCTCTCGCAACCGCCGGGAGACGTCGAAGACGTTGAAGGCCTTCACGTCCGGGCGAGTCGTGGCTGCGAACACCGGGAGCTGGTCGCCTCGGGTGATGAGCTCGAAGGGTTCCAGGGCTTCAATACGCGTGGCGAGCTCCGTGGCGACGTCACGTGCGGCCTGATGGACGGAGCGGAAGCCTTCGAAGCCCAACCGGAGGAAGTTGTAGTACTGCGCGGCGACTTGCGCACCGGGACGGGAGAAGTTGAGGGCGAACGTCGGCATGTTGCCGCCCAGGTAGTCGACGTCGAAGATCAACTCCTCAGGGAGCCGCTCGGCGTCGCGCCACACCACCCAACCAACGCCGGGATAGACAAGGCCGTACTTGTGGCCCGAGGTGTTGATGGAGCTCACCCGGGGCAGGCGAAAGTCCCAGAGCAGGTCACCATCCAAGAAGGGGGCGATCATCGCACCCGAGGCGCCGTCGACGTGGATCGAGATGTCGAGTCCTGACCGGGCTTCGAGCTCGTCGAGAGCACTGGCGATCTCGGCGACCGGTTCGTAGCTCCCGTCGAAGGTGGACCCGAGGACCGCTATGACTCCGATCGTCCCCTCGTCGCAGTGCGCCGCCGCTTGTTCTCCGCGCAGGTGGTAGCGACCGGCCTCCATGGGGACCATGCGGGGCTCGACGTCGAAGTAGCGGCAGAACTTTTCCCAGCACACCTGGACATTCGCCCCCATCACGAGGTTGGGGGCGATCTCGGACTTCCCGGTCGCGCGTCGCGCATTGGCCCAACGCTTCTTCATGGCGAGGCCACCGAGCATGCACGCCTCCGAGGAGCCGGTGGTCGAGCAGCCAACCGCCCGGTCTGGGTGGGGCGCGTTCCACAGGTGCGCCAGGATGCTCACGCAGCGCCGCTCGAGCTCGGCGGTCTGGGGGTACTCGTCCTTGTCGATCATGTTCTTCTCAGCGCATTCCGCCATGAGGCGCGCTGCGGGCTCCTCCATCCACGTGGTGACGAAGGTGGCGAGGTTCAACCGGGCGTTCCCATCCAGCATGAGCTCGTCGTGGACGAGTCGGTAGGCAACCTCTGCGGGGATCGGCTTGTCGAGGAGTCGGTGAGTGGGGAGCTCCAGCGAGGCACCGAGCGAGGGGTCCGCGAGGGTGTGGATCGGGTTCGCCCTGTGGTTGACCCGACCGCGTGTCGGCGTCGCTCGATGCAGGGGCATCGATCAATCCCAGTCGTGAAGACGTTGAGGGGTCCGCACGCGCGCTGACCGCTCCCCGATGCAGAGCGGGCTCACCGGGGCTTCATCGTTGCCCTGGTCCTGACTGCGGCGCGCGGGCACGATGACCCGAGCGCACGACACGAGACCAAGCACCACGGCGTGCCTGAGGAGCTCCAGGTGCCAGGAGCCACGATGGCCCTCGACCTGATGCTCCTGAACCTGCCTGCAGGCGCTTCCTCACGGGCACTGCGGTTCAGGTTTTGGTCGCTGCCGTCCGGAGTGATGACGCCCTCGGTGGCCTCAAGGCTTTGGCCAGGCGACGGACTTCACCTCGAGGTACTGCTCAAAACCAGCCAGTCCGTTCTGCCGGCCGATGCCGCTGTACTTGTACCCACCGAAGGGGATGTCAGGCCCATGGGGGGCGCCGCCGTTGATGCTCATCACGCCGGTGCGGATCCGTCGAGCGATCGCTTTCGCACGCTCGAGCGATCCCGAGTAGACGCCTCCAGCAAGGCCATAGATGCTGTCGTTGGCGATCCGGACGGCGTCGTCGTCGTCCTCGAAGGGGATGACGACGAGCACGGGGCCGAAGATCTCCTCTTGGGCGATCTTCATGGAGTTGTCGACGTTCGTGAACAGGGTGGGCTCGACGTAGAAGCCCTTCGGGAGGTGCTTGGGGCGACCTCCACCGAGGGCCAGGGTAGCTCCTTCGGACACGCCAGCCTCGATGTAGCCCATGACCCGATCCCGCTGCTTGGCAGAGATCAGCGGTCCCATCATGACGTCGGGGCGCTGGGGGTCTCCATAGGGGGCGGCGGAAAGGTTGGCCTTGAGGATCTCGACTCCCTCGTCGTAGCGCGAGCGTGGGAGCAGCATGCGCGTCTGGATGGCGCAGCCCTGGCCTGCGTGGAAGCAGACCCCCATTCCGGCGAGCAGCGCCGTGGAGAAGTCGGCGTCCTCAAGGACGATGGTCGCGGACTTGCCCCCCAGTTCGAGGAACAGCCGCTTCATCGTGGCCGCCCCCTTCTCGTAGATGCGCTTGCCGACCGCGGTGGACCCCGTGAAGGAGATGAGGTCGACCTTTGGCGAGAGGGTGAGCTCCTCACCGACGAGGTGGTCCGACGCGGTGACGACGTTGAACACTCCTGGCGGCATGTCGGTCTTCTCGACCGCCAGGCGACCGAGGCGAGTGGCGTTGAACGGTGTGTCGGGTGCTGGTTTGAGGACGACGGTGTTGCCGGTGGCCAGAGCTTGGCCGAGCTTGTTGAGCGTCACCTCGATGGGGAAGTTCCACGGCACGATGGCACCGACCACCCCCACCGGCTCCTTCCAGATCTGGCGTGAGTTGAGCTCGCCCATCTGGCCTGGCGCGTCGGGAAGGTCGACCTCCCAGGCGAACTCGTCGATGAGCTTCGTCGGGTACCGCAGCGCCCAGTCGAGGGGTCCATCGAGCTGAGGGCCGTGGGTCGTCATGCGTGGGCACCCGACCTCCAAGATGAGCTCTTCCCGGAGTGCCTCCCGCTCGGACTCCAGGGCCTCTTGGAACTGTTCGAGACAGCGCTTCCGGAGGGCGCGGTTGGTCGACCAGTCAGTCTCGTCGAAGGCTCGGCGCGCAGCATCGATCGCGCGCTGCATGTCGACCGCGGACCCGTCGGCGACCACGCCCAGGACTTCTTCGGTTGCCGGGTTGATGTTCTCGAAGGTCTTGCCCGACGCAGCCTCGGTCAGCTGTCCGTCGATGAGCATCCGAGTCTCGTGGTGGAGGGTGGTTTCCGTCGTCATGTCTCCTCCTCATCTCTCGCGCGCTCCCGAGCGTAACACGACCGATTTGCTCACGATCTCGGTGTCCTGCCCACCGCGAGCGCATCGGAAGCGGATGGGGAGCCATGCAGTTCGGGCGGTTCGAATGCGTGACCCCAGAGACTGGGCCAGCGATGTCGACCCGCATCGGCGCGGCCGGCGGGTGCCGGCGCTCGTCATCGCATCGCCGCGTCGGCGTGTTCCCATCCCGGCAAGCGGCCTCGAGCCTGGCGCGTGGCGATCGCGGTCGACTGCATGAGGCGCTGACCGAGATCGAAGACGTCCTGGACCCGGACAGGGTGGTTCGGTCCGGTGATGCTCATCGAGAGCAAGACCCGGCCGATCGCATCGAAGATCGGTGCGGCGACGGTCTTGAACATGATCTCGTCGGTGGCGGACAAAGGGTCGAGGAGGAGCAGCATCTCGTCGGTCTGCTGGAGTGCCGAGGTGAGCTCGTGCTCCGCCCCGGCGTCACCGGGTTCGTCGCGCAGGTGCTCGATGGCCTTGGTGACCGCCGGAGACACGATGGCGGGCATCGGCACACTGAACCCGCGGACGCGGACTTCTTCGAGCACGCGCCGGTACAGCGCTGCAGCCCGACCGGTGACGGCTCCACGCTGAAGCCATGCCCTCACGGCGTCCTCGTCCGCCCACGCCATGAAGACCGCCCCGAAAGGTGCAAGCAGCGGCGATCGGTCACCGGCGTAACCGATCGCGTTGGCGAGCGGCTCCGGACCGCGTCGGCCGAGAAAGACCATGTCGCGCCCGGCGATGGCAGTGACTCCGACCTCAGCGCCGAGTTCGTCGGCGAGCAGCTCGGCCTGCTCGAGGGCCGCTTCGATCGCCGGGTGCTGCTCGAGGGTGGCGAAACCGGTCGCGGCCAGGGCCGGCCCCAGCACGTAGGTGCGATGGACCGGGTCGCGCACGACGAAGCCGAAGTCGCAGAGGACGGCCAGGGTCGCGTGCGCCGAGGCGATGTTCATGCCCAGGTGGCGCACGAGCTCGCTGATCGTGAACGCACGGGTTCGGTGCGCGGTCAAAAAGGAGATGATGCTCGCCGCTCGCGCGGCAGCGGGGGCGGCTCGGGCCATGGCTGCACCGTACCGGGGATTCTCGCTGACCGGGCATGATTGCAATAGCAATTTTGTGATAGCAATATCTGGTGTTTGACTTGACGGGCCGGGTGATCGTGGTGAGCGGGGGCAATGCCGGCATCGGCCTGGGATTCGCTCGGGGGATCGCACGGGCTGGCGGTGATGTCGTGATCTGGGGACGCCGGTCCGACAAGAACACCGAGGCGGTTGAAGCACTCCGGGTCTTTGGTCACCGGGTGTTGGCACAGTGCATCGACGTCAGCGACGAGGCCCAGGTCGTTCGGGGCATGGCTGAGGTCGTCGAGGAGCTGGGGCGCATCGACGGAGTGATCGCGAATGCGGGCGTCATGCGCAACGACGGGAGCTTCCTCGACATGACCACCGAGGCCTGGCACAGCCTGCTCGCGATCGATCAGCACGGCGCTTACTTCACCGTCCGCGAGGGTGCCCGGCACATGAAGCGTCGCTACGACGCCGGGGACCCCGGCGGGTCGCTTTTGTTCTGTGCCAGCCTTTCCGCGCTGACCGGCAGCCCTGGAATGCAGCACTACAACGCGGCAAAGGGCGCCATCGTGGCCATGGCGAGAGGCATTGCCGTGGAGGCGGGGCGCTACGGCATCCGCTGCAACGTAGTATGCCCGGGGCACACGGTGAGCGAGTCGGTGCGGCTCCCTGAGGACCATCCGCTCGTGGATCATGTCCGGCGCTTCAACCCGATGGGCCGCATGGGGACGCCGGAGGACTTCGAGGGGATCGGGGTGTACTTCATGAGCGACTGGTCCCGGTACCACACCGGGGACGTCGTGATCATCGAGGGCGGCTGGATGGCCAACGCCGGCAAGACGGACATCTCGGGGCTCCCGCCGTGGCCGTGAGGGTCCTGCGCATCGAAGGGATGCGCCGGGACACGCGAAGTCCTGAGGAGCGCGCGGCACTCGAAGCGGCCGAGGCCAGGCCGGTTGACCTGAGCGTCGGGCGTGTACTGGAGGAGGCATGCCGCCAGACCGGGCTCGATGACTTCGGCCCGATGGAGTTCACCGAGCGCCTCGGGATGCTCCTCGCTGAGGTCGAAGCCGACGACAACGTGTGGAAGGCCCACAAGGAGGCCTTCGTCGGGTTCTGCGTCTCGGCGGCGGCGAACCGGCTCCGGATCCAGCACTACTGGGTGGAGCACCCCGACTCCTTGGAGGTCGCGATCGAACGTCCGATCAACGTGATCGCCCTGCCGCGATCGGGGAGCACGCACCTGGAGAACCTCCTGGCAGCCGACCGACGGCTGCGGCACCTTCCCGTCTACCTGGCCGCACAGCCGGCTCCCCAGCCCGGGGAGCCCCTCGGTCCTGGCGGGGTTGACCCGCGCTGGACCAGGGCCGAAGCCCGCTGGGAGCTCCAGCGCCGCAACGAGGTCATGGCTGCGATGCACGAGCACTCACCGGGCCATGCCTGCGGTGAGAACGAGCTGCAGATGCCGGACTTCTCGAGCTATCAGTGGGAGTGGATGGCACAAGTCCCAGGGTTCCGGGACTACTACCTGTGCCACGACCAGACGCCGCACTATCGCTACATGCGCGACGTCTTGAAACTGATCGCCCACCAGTTTCCTGGCGATCAGCGCTGGATGCTCAAGTCGAACCAACACAGCGAGCAGCTGGGCCCGTTGCTCGACGTGTATCCAGACGCGACCGTCGTCATGATCCACCGGGACCCGGTGGCGACGCTGCAATCATTGCTGATGATGCGCGCGCTGGCGCTCAAGAGCAGCCAGAAGGCGCTGGACATCGATGCGCACGTCGACTATTGGGTCGACCGGATCGAGCGGATGCTCCGAAGCTATCTGCGGGACCGCCTCCAGGTGCCTCAGTCCCAGCTGGTGGAGCTCATGTTCGAGGAGATCGTGAGCGACGACGTCCGAGCGGCATCCCGGGTGCTCGAGCAGGCCGGCCTGCCCGTGACCGAGGAGTGCCTCGCGGACCTCGAGGCGTACATGGCATCGCACCCCCGCGGCAGGGACGGGCGCGTGATCTACGACCTCGAGGGTGATTTCGGTCTCAGTGCTGACGAGCTGCGCGAGCGGTTCGCGTTCTACATCGACGCCTTCGGGATCGCTCCCGAACGCAGAAGGGAATCGTGATGAGTCCCGGCCAGTCCCTCGGGCAACCCCTCAACGCCCTGATTGTCCACGAGGGTGAAGGTGCCCAGGATGCAGTGCCCATCAACGATCACATCTTCATGTCGCGGGGGATCTCGAACTGCTACCTCGTGACGACACCCGACGGTGATGTGCAGGTCAATACCGGGATCCATTGGGAGGCAGCGGAGATCAAGCGTCGATTCGAACGCGTGAGTGCCGGTCCGCTGCGAGTCATCGTGTTCACCCAGGGGCATAGCGACCATGTGGGTGGCTGGTCGCTATTCGATGCGCCGGGGGTCGAGACCATCGCGCAAGCCAATCATGCCGTTGTACGCGAGTACTGGCGTCGCCTCCAACCGTTCTTCTCGCGCCGGACCGAGAAGCTTTGGGGTCGCGACATCACCAACGTTGACCGCTCGTTCCAACCACCCGAGCCAGTGGTGACGACGACGTTCCTCGATCGTCACGCCTTCAGCGTGGGCGGCCGCCACTTCGAGCTGTATGGGACCCCCGGAGGGGAGACGACCGATTCACTCATCGTGTGGCTCCCCGAGGAACGAACGCTGTTCACGGGCAACCTGATGGGGCCACTGTTCGGCCACGTGCCCAATCTCTACACGGTGCGCGGCGACAAGATCCGAAGCGCCATCGGGTTCATCCACTCCCTGGACCGGGTCATCGCCCTCGAGCCGGAGCTTCTGATCACCGGGCATGGTGAACCGATCAGCGGCTCGGCCGAGATCCGCCGCCGGATCACCCGGGTCCGAGATGCCACCGAGTACCTACGGGATCGGACGATCGAGGGGATGAATGCTGGCGCCGACCTGTGGATGCTGATGGGGCAGATCAGCTTGCCGCCAGCGCTCGACATCCCCCAGGGTCATGGCAAGGTTCCCTGGATCGTCCGGGCGATCTGGGAGGAGCACGCCGGCTGGTTTCGCTACGAGTCCACCACCGAGCTCTACGACGTGCCACCGTCGGCAATCTGGGGCGAACTCATCGAGCTCGCCGGTGGGCCAGCGCCGCTCGTCCAGCGCGCTCGACGGCATCTCAGTGCGGGGCGACCCCTGGAGGCCCTCCACTACCTCGATGTGGTTCTCGCGAAGAACCCCGCGGACCGTGATGCCCTCCACGTGAAGCTCGATGCCCTCGAGCTGCTCCTGGAGCGCAGCGGCCGGGAGAACTTCAGCGAAGTCCGATGGCTCGAGGCAGAGATCGCCGAGACGAACACCGCGCTTTCGTGATGCACGCACGTCTGTCGGTGAGCGAGATGTGCACCTTTCCCTGGCCTTTGTTCGAGGAGCTCGCGCTCTGGGACGAGCTCGGCATTCGCCAGGTGGGGTTGCTCTCGAACAAGGTCGACGCGTTCGGCCGGGAAGCAGCGATCACCACGATGAAGGCGCGAGCGATGGTTGCAACCACCGTGATCACCGCGCACTTCGACTTGTCGGCGCCGGGCACCTGGGACATGACACGAAATGCGATCAACCGTTCCGTCGACCTCGCGGCGACGCTGGGGGGATGCACTTATTTCACACCGGGCCGACGGGACGGTCGCTCCTTCGACGAGCTCACCGCATCGCTAGCTGACGCGGTCGCGCCGTGCATCGCGTACGCAGAGGCACGCGGCGTACGCCTGGCAATCGAGCCCTCCCTGCGCACCGATGTCTCTTTCGTCCATACTCTTCGTGACGGTCTCGATGTCGCGGAGCAGTGTGGGATCGGCGTCGTTGTGGATCTCGGGAACTGCTGGATGGAGCGTGACTACGAAGCCACTGTGAGGCGCGCGGGTGAACGCATCGCCGTGGTGCAGTTCGCCGATGCAGTCTTTGGCACTCCAGCGGAGCCGCCTCGAGGTGGACGCGCCGTACCTGGTGACGGCGATCTCCGCATCGACAAGTTCATCGAAGCTGCTGTTGATGCCGGCTACCGCGGGGCGTTCGAGCTCGAGCAGGTGGGACCAAGGATCGAGGCCGAGGGCCATGGGCCAGCGCTGCGTCGAGCGGTCGAGCGCGCGAACGCCCTTTTGACCGAGGTGTTGGGGTGAGGCGGGCCTCCTCGGCGACCTCGAGTGGCGATCATGACGGACGTGGACTCGCGCAGGAGGAGCAGCGGACGTGATCGAGCCGGGAACCAATGCGCGCCCGGACCAGGAGCTCGCTGTCGTCGTGGGCGCAGGGGCCATGGGCATGGCGGTGGCGCGCCGACTCGGCGCCTCGTATCGGGTCCTGCTGGCGGACTACGACGCCGGGCATCTCGAACGCCAGGTTGGGACACTGAGGGCCGAGGGCTACGATGCGCTCGGCGTCGTGTGCGACGTCACCGATCGGTCGGCCGTGGAGGGTCTTGCAGCGGCCGCCCATGCAGCAGGGCCGGTGCGGGCCCTCGCGCACGTGGTCGGGCTGTCGCCGAGCATGGCCGACGCGGAGAGGATCCTGAGGGTGAACCTCGTCGGTCCTGCTCTCGTTGCCGACGCGTTCTTCGCACTGGCCCGGCGCGCAACCGCGGCGGTGTTCGTTTCCTCGCTTGCCGCACATCTGGGTGAGATCGCTTCCGAGGTCCTTGGCGCGCTCGCAGATCCGTTGGCACCCGATCTCTTCGAGCGAGTGAGAGACGCCGTCGCTGCTGAGATCACGCCTGGTCTTGCCTACCAGCTCTCGAAGGCCGCCCTGATCCAGATGTGCCAGCGACGGGCACCGACATGGGGGGAGCGCGGAGCGCGGATCCTCACCGTTTCCCCGGGATTGATCGCGACTCCCATGGGTGCGCGGGAGTTCGCGGCCCAGCCTGCCAAGTACCGCCTTTTGGAGCTGACGCCGTTGCGACGGGAGGGCACCATGATCGAGATCGCAGATGCGGTGGACTTCCTCATCTCCGATCGAGCCTCTTACATCACCGGCACCGACATTCTCGTCGACGGGGGAACCGCTGCTGGCATCCGCTACGGCATCTCCCCGACCCCAAGCCCATGAGCGCAACGAAGCTGTCGGAGCGAGGGCCGCGCCACCTCTTGAGATTGCTGCCTAGATCGAGAGGGCGAACCCGGCGCTCACGCGCAACGTTTCGCCCGTGATGAACCGGGCGGAATCCGAGCAGAGATACAACATCGCATCCACGATGTCGTCCTCGGTCCCGTCCAGCGGGAGGATCTGCTGTGCCTTCACGGCGGCGAGTGTCTGAGGGGAGAGCTCGGCACGGATCGTGTCGGTCAGGTGCAACCCTGGGGCGACTGCATTGACCCGGATGCCGTCAGGGCCGAGCTCACGTGCCCAGGCCATGGTGAGGCCACGCACTGCGAGCTTGGAAACGCCGTAGGCACCTCCTGACGAGTAGGCGGCCGAGGAGGAGATGTTCAAGATGCATGCCCCTGGTCGCCCGAGCATCGCCGATCGAGCCGCCATCGTGCAGATGATGATCCCCATCACGTTCACGTCGAAGAGCCGACGGAGCTTGGGGAGCCCAAGCTTCATCATCGGCTCGCTGTAAGCGGCCGAATGCAGTCCTGCGTTGTTGATCAAGATGTCGATACCGCCCAGGTCGCGTACCACCTCGGCCACCATTGCCTCGACTTGGTTCTCGTCGGCCACGTCGCACGCAATCGCCGTGGCCCGACCCCCTGCGGCACGGATCCGAGATGCTGCCTCTTCGCCCGCAGCATCGTCGATGTCGGCGATGACCGCATGCGCGCCTCGGTCGGCGAGGGCAATGGCGAACGCTTTGCCGAACCCACGTCCTGCACCGGTGATCACCGCAACCCGGCCCTCATATTCGCTCATCGTCGTCCGTCCTCATGAGATCGCCCGAGCTTTTCTCTTAGGGATCGTACAGAGGCGATCGTTTCCGAGCGAGGGTCGCTGCAAACGAGGCGGTGGCGCTTCCAGGTGATCAGCAGCAACGACGTGCTCATCACACCGTTGCCAGGGACGGACCGCACGGATCGAAGATCTGTGCTTGCAGGGCAATGGAAGGTGCTCAATCGAGTTGTAACGCCACGCGTATCGAATCTCGTCCTGGGGTGCTGCGAGTGAGGAGTGCAAACGCGTCCTCGAAGTGGTCGAGGGAAAAGGTGTCCCCGAGAAGGTCAGCAGTGGGAACCCTTCCTTCGTTGATGAGCCTGACCGCACGCTGCGTGTCGAGACCCGCGCCAGGGTGGATGGTGATCTGCCTGGTCGGGATCCAGTCACTGTGAAAGCCTTCGAGGGGGCCGTCCTTCATGCCCGCGATCACGACGTGTCCGCCTCTGCGCACGAGGTTCATGGCGACATTCACGGTGACAGGGCTACCTGATGCGGCATCGATCACCACGTCTGCCATGTGGCCGTCAGTGATGGTCCTGACTCGCGCGACGACGTCCTCGGACTCGACATCGATCGAGTGGTCAGCGCCGATATGGCGTGCACGCTCGAGGCGGAGGAGATCTCGTGCGACGCCGGTTACGATGATCGTCTTCGCCCCGGCAGCACGCGCAGCGACGATTGTCGCCATACCCATGTGGCCGGGTCCCTCGATGACGACGACATCACCCGTGTGGATCGGTTCGACCCAGGTCACCGCGCAGCTCAGAGGTTCGAAGACGGTGAGCTCCGTCGCAGGACGGTCCTCGCGGAGGCGATAGACCATCGAGCCGGGCAGAAGCTCGAGATGCTCGGCGAAACCGCCGTAGAGCCCGGAACCCTCCTCGACAGAGAAGTCGTGCCCGTAGATGCGGTAGCCCTCGGGGGTGACCACGAAGTCCCGAACCGCCACGCGATCGCCCTCGCCGACCCCCCACGCCCTCTGGGCTGCCGGATCGATCCGCTCGATCCGTCCGACGATTTCGTGGCCGGGGATCGAGGGGAACCTCCCACCCCACGACGTGTGGACGTGGCCGCGGAAGTGATCGACGTCGCTGTGACACAGGCCGGTCGCCTCGACCCGCAGCACCGCACCACCGGGCTGGGGGTCCGGGACAGGAAGATCGCGCAGCTCCCACGTCTCGTCACCGTTGAAGACCACCGCACGGCTCACAGCGAACCTTCCTTCGGGCACTGCTCAGCCATCGATCAAGCCGCGCTGAGCGGGGTTCAAAAGGAACGATCATATTGCAATCGCAATATCAGTATTATCATCCGATGCTCGTCTGGCGATTCGGCGACGGAAGCCACACGACGATGGCGGGTCGACACGGTGGTTGACGCAGTCGGGGATGCCAGGAGAATCCCGCGGTGAGTGCGGGGTAGCGGGCATGTGCAGCGGTTCGTGCAGCCGCTGTGCGTTGCCGCCACGGATCTGTCATGCTGGCCGCGGGCAACGGAGTGGAGGAGCGACGCATGAGTCGCGTGGTCGAGGACATTTGCCGTCACTGTGGCCGACCCATTCGCAAGGTGGGGGGAACGCATGGGCTTTGGTACCACTCGGAGAGCACGCTCGTTCCTTGCGAACCGCCGCGGGAAGTTCCGGTCGCCGCCCCTCCGCCCTAGCCCGTCGGTTTTCTGAGGTGGTGGTCGCAAGCGCTTGATGGGGACTTCCGGCACGGCCCTCACGACGCGTGCCTCAGCGGTGCGCGACAGAGAAGAGCACGTCGGCTCCGGAAGGGCGGAGGCGCCTGAGGAGGTTCCCGACCGCCGGTGGGTGCGAATCCAGCAAACGAAGTGCCTCGAGATCGCCGACTCGGAGTTACCGCTGATGGTCGCTTCGAGTTCTTTGCCAATGGACTCTGCCACGAGACGGCCACAGCAGGTAGCTTGCTCTGTATCGGTGGTGGTCCCCTTGCTGGTTTGGTGTTTTCACGGGACGCCTGAACACCGTGCCTACTGACCGGCGGGGCACTGCCACCTCAATACCCACAAGCTTTGGGAGAAGCTCCTTCGCTGTGGAGTGAGTGGTTTGACAACCCCAGGTCCTCTCCGACTCGGACCTCCAGGCCGGGGGAATCGACTCCGTCGTTCTGCGACGTGCGCACCGTCGTAGCCTTGCGTCCACCTCGCCGGGGCCTGATCCTGGGTGCACTTCGGAAGTTTCGTGACGCGGGTGTGGCGAGGCGCTCCTTCGTCACAGCCGTCGGCGGTGGGTTCGTGAGCGACGGAAGTAGAGGCACCACAGAACATGGGCAAGTGATGGCGCTGCTCAAAGCGCAGACCGCCGACAGGTTCGGATAGGGCCGCTACCGGCACTCGTTCCTCGCGGTATGGCAACGAAGGCACGCGTGCACCGCAGGAGCCAATACGTGAAGCGATGAGCGGGAGGTGCCATGATCAGCGAGATTTGGGTCGGTCGCCGACAAATGGCGCACTCCATCGAGCCTTCGTTGTCATCGAGCATCGCATCACTCGCCAACTCATCGCGGCACCTTCGCCAGCAACGCATTGACGTGGTCTACAGCCGCTTGCCCGCGACCGAGCAGGTCGATCGCCGCCGCCAGTTCCCGGGCGGCAGCCGTGTAGGAGGAATCCCCTCGCACCGTCGTGATCGCAGAAGCGATGGCCTCGGGTTGGGCGTCCATCTCCAGGCTGATTCCTGCTCCGCAGGCTTGGACGCGTTCGGCGTTGAGAGGCTGCTCTCGCCCCTGGGGGATGCACACGAGGGGAATCCCGTGGGTGAGCGTGGCCATCACTGTGCTGAGGCCGCCATGGGTCACTACCAATGAGACCTGCGGGAGGATGGCGGTGGGCGGGAGGTAGTCGTGCACGACGACATTGTCAGGTACCGAGTCGTATGGGAGGTCGACGGCGATCCCTCCGAGCGTGACCAAGCCACGGACGGGAAGTGCGCCGAGCGCTGCCAGGATCGGGGGAAGCGCCTCGTGCTGGCGCATGGGCGTGGTCCTCAAGGAGACCAGCACCAGCGGGCGATCATCGGAGGCATGCAAGCCCAGATCGCTCAGCGGACCACCAGCGCGCTGGCTGAAGATGGGACCGACGTAGTGGGTCTCCTCGGTTCTCGGGGCATCGGGATAGTCGAAGGCCTCGGGTACGAGGACGAGCACCTTGGCACAGCGTTTCAGTTGTTCGAAGACGACTGGCGCGTCCAGCTCGGGCATACCGAAGACCTTTCGGCAGCGACGCACGTCCACGGAGATGTCCGCCCAGTACGAGACGAAGGGCTGGTAGAGCACGTGGACCAGCACGGCGGTGGGAAGGTTCAGCTTTTCGGCGGCGACCAAGCCCGCGGTGGGGACGCCGTTTCGCATCTCGTCGAAGCGCACGGGGTCCTCCTCCAGGCTGAGGCCGGCCGGCCAGGGCTCCACGGAGCGGTACTCGAAGAGCTGGGCTCCGCAGCCGGTCAGGCTTTCGACGACTGAGCGATCGGTCGGGGCGGCACCGGCCATGACCCCCACTTCGTGGCCGCACTGGACGAGACGATCCGAAAGGTCTCGGGCGGGCGGGAAGTTGCCTCCCCCGCTTCAGCTCACGATGAGCACGCGCCCCATCAGGAGCCTGATTCGGCTTCGGCGAGGACCTTGATGCGTCCGAGCGTCTGGCGCATGGCCTGTTCCCGGCGCCGGTCCCGGTCGGCCATGAGGTAGTCCTCGGCAATGCGGGCTGAGATCGGCAGCCAGTGGACCTCGAAAGACTCGACCAGGTCCACCCCGCCCCCCGATGGTTCGAGGCGGTAGGTCCAGGTGACCATCTCCTTCCCCCGCACCAGGGTGGACCAGCTGAGCTCCTTCTCGGGAACGGCGGTCTTCACCACGCAGGCGACCGACCACTTCAGGAGTCCGTAGCGGTTCCAGCCTCGAAAGCGCGCCCCGGGCACGGCCGGCGATGATGCGCCGTCCTCCCATTCGACCCGGTAGCACTCAGGGCTCCACTCCCCCATGCGGTCGAGGTGCGAGAGCAGGGCCCACACTCGCCCAGGAGGGGCGTCGATGTGAACCTGGACGCTTCCGGTCCTCGCCGTTCTCATGCTTGACCTCCTTCCGATCGGCTTAGGTGGCATGGCGCCCCCTCCGTCGCTTCTTCTTCATCACGTGGTCGTAGGCCATGTCAGCCACGGTGTCGACCAGCCTTGCCCAGCGGTCGCCGCCTGGGTCGTTGGCGACTTGCTGGTCGACCAAGCCTGAGCTCAGCGCGGTGAGAAGGTCCTCGTCCTGTTGGTCGCCGGCCAGTCCGATGCTGGCGAGGTCCTCCCGGAAGAGCCTCAGTACTTCGATCGCCTTTGCGTAAGAGGCCTCCGAGGGTTCGAAGTCGGGGATCGTCCGCTGGAACAGCAGCTGGTAGCGAACCGGATCTTGTGTGCAGAAATCGAAGTAGATGTGAAACGCTCCTCGGAGCCGCTCTCGGGGATTCTTCGGCAGGCTCGCCTGACGATCCTTGATGAACTTGATGAACTCGTCGTTGCCCTGGGCGAACATGGCGTCGTAGATCGCATTCTTCGACGCGAAGTACGAGTACAGCGACGGCACCCGCATGCCGACTCGGGTCGCCACGTCCGAGAGGGAAAGACCGGCGACGCCCTTCTCTCTCGCCACCTCCCAGGCCGCGTCGACGATCGCTGCTTTGGTCTCCTCGTGGCGCCGGGCTCTCCGATCCTGGATCGGTTGTCCTAATGTCACTAGGAAATTCATAGGACGATAGGAGAACGCCGTCAAGGGTCTGCCCACGAAACCCACGTGCAGTGCACGGACTTGGTGCACGCTGCGGTGGCTGCGTCCGATCCGCACGACGATTTCTTTGTTGTGGAACCTGCTCGAACCATCTGCGGATCTGCTCTGGCCACCTCCGCGGCAGTGGCGTGGGTTTCACGCCTTCGCGGACGTGGCCAGAGCACCTCGTCCAGCGCGGCGCTGGCTGCCTTCCTCAGCCCGCGTGCGACGGCGAGCTCGTGCCCGAGGCCTCCCGCACGGCCCGTGAGGTCGCGTTCGAGACGTTGCGTCGCCTGGGGTTCGAGGAGCTGGTCGCGCCGGCGCCGTTCAAGGCGAAGGAGTGGTCGCGACATCTCGAACGTGTTATCCAGTCCGATGGGGTGCCGGCTTGCCTGAGCGTGACGGCCATCAGAGGGGCACCCTTGTCATCGGGCCAGCGTCAGGGGTTCGCAAGCGTCGGGCTCCTCAACGTGTGCTCGCGCAAGCTCTCAGGCAAAAGCACCACCGCTGGAGCCGCATGCTTCGGCACCGATGTCACCGACCATGACGACCGACTACGTTGCCAACCAGCGATTGCGAGGATCTGTAGTCCGAAGATCCTCTCCATTGCGTGACGAGGTCACCGCCGCCTGGCAGGTGCACAGGCCCAGCTCGGGGCGACGAGGGAGACGACGAGCAACTGGAAACTCGACTCGTAGCTCGGTGGTCCGATTCGATGGTGCTCCCCTTCGTCGTCAAGTCGGACGAAACGGCGGAGCCGCTTCCGGGTCGATACCGAACTGCTCGATTGCCTCGGCAACCTCGGACCATTTGGCCTGATCCATTCGAGCCAGTCCGGACAGGACGGCGACGACCACGTGGCCTGTGTCGACTTCGAAATGCCGGCGAAGGGCGTCACGGGCGTCGGACAGGCCGAACCCGTCCGTTCCGAGGGACGTGAACGGCCGCGGGACCCACCGTGCGATTTGGTCGGGCACCGCCCGTAGGTAGTCGGTGACGGCAACGACGGGGCCCTCGAAGGAGCTCAGCGCAGAGGTGACGAAGGGGATTCGATGCGGTTCGCCGGGGTGAAGGCGATTCCAGCGCTCCACCGCGAGCGCCTCGTTCCGAAGGTTCGACCACGAGGTGACCGACCAGGTTTCGATGCCGACGTTCCACTGGGCTGCCAGGATGCGCCGCGCCTCCATTGCCGCCTGCCACATGGGTCCGGAAAAGCAGACCGTCGCTTGTCGTTTGCCCCCTTCGGGCGGGCCGGCGAACCGGTACATCCCGTCGATGATCCCGGCACGGATGGTCTCGCTCTGCGGGCCCTCGGGGAACGGGGGCATCGGATACGTCTCGTTGTAGAGCGTGAGGTAGTAGAAGCGATCCTCCGGACGCGGACCGAGGATCCGCCGGATGGCATCCTCGACGATGATCGCGAGCTCGTAGGCGAACGATGGGTCGTAGATCGTCGCCGCAGGGTTGGCCGATGCTAGAAGCGGTGAATGCCCGTCGTCGTGCTGGAGCCCTTCCCCCTGGAGCGTGGTTCGTCCAGCCGTACAGCCGGCCAGGATGCCGCGGCCGCGCATGTCTCCGAGGGCCCACAGCAGATCTCCGACCCGCTGGAAGCCGAACATCGAGTAGAAGAGGTACACCGGAAGCATTGGGCGTCCCCAAGTGGCGTACGACGTCGCGAGGGCCGCGAAGGATGCGAGCGCGCCGGCTTCGGTGATCCCTTCCTCGAGCAGTTGGCCGGACGGGCTCTCGGCGTAGCGCAGCGGCAGGTCGGCGTCGACGGGTGTGTAGAGCTGGCCTTGGGGGGCGTAGATCTTCGCCTCGGAAATGATCGCTTCCAAGCCGAACGTCCTGGCTTCATCCGGGACGATCGGCGCAACCAGCGGGCCGACCGTCGGGTCGCGAACGAGGTTGCGCAGGAGGCGAGCGAACGCCATCGTCGTCGAGACGGCCTGACCGCCGGACCCTGCCAACAGATCGGCGAAGACCTTCGAGGCCGGAAGCGCCGGGGCCACACGCCGGACGACCCTCTTGGGCACCGGACCGGCCAGCATCTTCCTCCGGGCCATCAGGTACTCGTGCGCTTCGGACCCCTCCGGGGGGCGATAGTAGGGGGGGCGCTCTCCTTCGAGGGCCGAGTCCGGGATCTCCTCGCTGAGGTAGAGACGATCGCGCAAGGCACGCAGCTGCGCGGTTGTCATCTTCTTGATCTGGTGGGTCGCATTGCGGGCTTCGATCTCAGGGCCGAGGGTCCAGCCCTTGATCGTCTTGGCGAGGATCGCCGTCGGAGCATCGCGTTGTTCCGTCGCGAGCTTGTAGGCGGCATAGAGCTTGCGGTAGTCGTGGCCACCCCGAGGGAGCGCTCGGAGCTCGTCGTCGCTCAAGTGTTCGACGAGCTTGCGGAGTCTTGGATCGGGGCCGAAGAAGTGCTCCCGAATGTAGGCCCCTGACTCGGTCGCGTACTTCTGGAACTCGCCGTCGACCGTGGTGTTCATGCGATCCAACAGGACGCCGTCGACGTCGCGGGCAAGCAGTTCGTCCCATCGAGATCCCCAGATGACCTTGATGACGTTCCAACCGGCACCGCGGAACAAGGCTTCCAGTTCCTGGATGATCTTGCCATTCCCTCGCACGGGTCCGTCGAGCCGCTGGAGGTTGCAGTTGACGACGAAGATGAGGTTGTCGAGGTGCTCGCGCCCAGCGACACCGAGTGCTCCGATGGACTCTGGCTCGTCCATCTCGCCGTCCCCGACGAAGCACCAGACGCGACTCTCGCTCGTATCGACGAGTTGGCGGTGACGCAGGTAGCGGTTGATGTGGGCCTGGTAGATCGCAAAGATCGGACCGAGCCCCATCGAGACGGTCGGAAACTCCCAGAAGTCCGGGAGCAGGCGTGGATGGGGGTAGCTGGGGAGCCCGCCCCCGCCGACCTCGTGACGGAAATTGTCGAGCTGTTCCTCTGTCAGGCGTCCCTCGACGTAGGCACGCGCGTAGATGCCGGGAGACGCGTGACCCTGGATGAACACCTGATCGCCGGGACCGCCGTTGGACTTGCCTCGGAAGAAATGGTTGAACCCGACTTCGTAGAGCGACGCTGAGCTGGCATAGGTCGACAGGTGTCCGCCGATGCCCTCGGTGCGCATGTTGGCCCTCGTGACCATGACCGCGGCGTTCCAGCGAATGTAGGCCCGGATTCGCCGCTCAAGGTGCTCGTCCCCGGGGAACCATGGTTCTGCGTCCGCGGGGATCGTGTTGACGTAGGGCGTCGACACGGTCGCCGGGAAGTCGACTTGGCGGGTACGCGCCCGTTCGAGGAGCTTCATCAGGAGGAAGCGCGCTCGGCTGCGGCCGCGCGTTTCAACGACCGAGTCGAAGGAATCTAACCACTCAGCCGTCTCGGCGGGGTCGACATCGGGAACGCTGTGGGATATGCCGTCGAAGAGCACGGTCTTTACGCTCGCATCTCGTTGTCGCAACCACATGGCGGGAAGCCCTCGGCCTCCTCGTACACCCTAAGGGCGGCGGGAGGATTTGGCGCGCACCGCGGTTGGCAAATGCCTCATGCGCCGTTGTTGGCTCGTCACGGCACACTGGCCGGATAGGGTCGCCTGCGATGACGCCGCCCTCCAATTGCGAACCAACGTGGCATCGAGCGTCGAGGGCGGATTCGCCCCGCCTGCGAGCGCGGCCGTTGTCCTTGGGGCCACCCAGTGATTCGACTCGCTCCGTCGCTTCCGGACCTGCTCGTTGTGCCCTACGAGCAGCCCGGCGATCAGCGACGGGGGGTCTCGCTTGCAGGACCGCGCCGTGAGCACGGTGTCGCCTGGCGACGCAGCACCGTCTCGCGGGGTCGTCTACACCGACGGGTCGTCGCTTGGGAATCCAGGTCCTGGGGGATGGGCCTGGGTTGTTCCCCATGGGCCCTACGCCAGCGGCGCCGATCCGCACTCGACGAACCAGCGAATGGAGATCACGGCGGTGCTCCGCGCACTGCAGGCATTCAGTGAACCTGCCGGTGCCCGGTGGTGGCCAGTGAGCGGGCTCGAGGTGGTCAGCGATTCGGCATACGTCGTGAACTGCATCCGGCAGCGGTGGTGGGAGGGCTGGTTCCGGCGGAACTGGCGGAACGCACAAGGAAAGCCAGTCGCCAACCGCGACCTGTGGGAGCAGCTCTTCGCGCTGGCCCTGGAACCGCCCCGGCCACTCACCTTTCGGTGGGTCCAGAGCCACGGAGTTGACAAGTGGAACGATTTCGCGGACCGGCTTGCCGTCGAGGCCGCGTCCAGCGGACAGGGGACTTCAGGACTGTTGTCGTAGCGGGAGGATGTCGTCACCCTTGTCCTCAGCGGCTCCCGGTAGGGTTGGAACCCGGTTGGATGGCTCGGGGGTGGACCAGCACCACAAGAGAGCGGAAGGCGATCAGGAGGAGCGACCGTCGTGACGGCTGATGCGGAGGAGTTCGACGTTGTCGTCATCGGCGGAGGCCCTGGAGGGTACGCGACCGCCCTCTACGGCGCAGCCGCTGGCCTGTCGGTCGCGATCGTCGAACGAGACAAGGTCGGTGGGACGTGCCTGCACCGTGGCTGTGTGCCAGCCAAGGAGTTCCTCGAAGCCGCAGCCGTGGTCCGTACCGTGCACGGGGCAGGCGAGTTCGGGCTCTCGGTCACCGCTGCGCCGATTGACTTCGCGATCAATCAGGCGAGGAAGAACCGCGTGGTCGACGGGTTGTTCCGCGGTCTCTCAGGGCTCCTCCGGGGCCGAAAGGTACGGGTTGTCTCCGGAACGGGGGCTCTCGAGGTTGGCCACCGGGTTCGGGTCATCGACGGGGCCGAGGCCGGAACCGAGCTGATCGGTCGCAATGTCGTGCTTGCGGCCGGTTCGGTGCCACGGACGCTCCCCGGCTTCGAGGTGGACGGGAGGCTCGTGGTCACCTCCGACGAGTTCTTGGATCTCGACCACGTTCCGTCATCTGCTGCGGTGATCGGTGGCGGGGCCATTGGTTGCGAGTTCGCCTCGTTGCTCTGCGACCTCGGCTGCAGGGTCACCCTCGTCGAGGCGCTTCCTTCGATCCTGGCCAACTGCGACGCTGATGTCGTTGCTGTCGTCGAGCGGTCGTTCCGTAAGCGCGGCATCGAGGTCATCGCCGGCGCCACGCTCGTCGATCACGTTCCGCGGCCCGACGGGACCGGGACGACGGTCCGTTTGGCGGGTGGTCAAGAGATCGATGTCGAGCTCGTGGTGGTCTCGATCGGTCGACGACCGCGAACCGAGGGGCTTCTCGCGGAAGGGACTGGCGTGGTCCTCGACCGCGCCGGGTTCGTGGTGACCGACCAGTACCAGCGCACGGACGCCGAGGGCGTATGGGCAGTCGGTGATCTCGTTGCCGGAGCTCCGCAGCTCGCCCATGTCGGTTTCGCCGAGGCGATCGTCGCGGTCCGCTCGATGCTTGGCGAGCAGGTCGCCCCCGTCGACTACGAGCGGGTGCCGTGGGCGATCTACTGTCATCCTGAGGTCGCGTCCGCGGGGCTCACCGAGCAGCAGGCGCGTGAGCGCCGACTGGACGTCGTGACGAAGACGGATCCCTTCGCCGGCAACAGCCGGGCAAGGATCCTCGGCGACATCGATGGGATGGTGAAGGTGGTCGCGGAGCGAACATCGGATGGTCGACCTGGCCGGATCCTCGGTGTTCATCTCGTGGGTCCCTGGGTGACCGAGCAGCTCGGCGCGGGCTACCTCGCTGTCAACTGGGAAGCGACTCCGGAGGAGACCGCACAGTTCCTCCTGCCGCATCCATCGCTGTCCGAGACCTTCGGGGAGACAGTCCTCGCTCTGACCGGAAGGGGGCTGCACCTTGCCTGACGTGACGATGCCACAGCTTGGCGAAACCGTCGTCGAAGGGACGATCACCCGTTGGCTGAAGTCAGTGGGGGATCGCGTGAGCCGGGACGAACCGCTCTTCGAGGTGTCCACGGACAAAGTCGACACCGAGGTCCCCTCGCCGTCCTCGGGCATCCTCCAGGAGATCATCGTTCAAGAAGGGGATACGGTCGAAGTTGGCGCGCGCCTTGCGGTGATCGCCGAGAGCGTGGCTGACGGGGAAAGTCCGGCAGCCAGGGGGCCGGCAGCCACGGTTCCACCCTCGACTGCGCCCCCTCAGGCCCAGCCTCCGACAGCGGCAGCGACGCCATCGGCATCGCCGACCGGGGGGACCTCGGCAGCTCCCGAGGCTCCTTCATCCCCACCGACACCACCACCGACACCGGGGTTCTCCATCAGTGCGCCGCCTGCGCCGACGACGGTCCCTCGGCCGACACCGACGTCCGAACCCGCAGCTCCTTCCGAACCCACAGCATCGGTGGCCTCAGGTCCGAGTCCTGGGGCAGGGGGTGCTGCGACCCCCTCGGCGGAGGGCTCAGTCCAGGCGTCCCCTCCCTCCGCCCCTCCGGGTGGAGGGGCGGAGGGAGGCCATCTCCTGCTCTCCCCGGTGGTCCGTCGACTCCTGGACGAGCACGGAATCGATCCAAGCGACGTGCCAGCGACCGGCGTCGGGGGCCGCCTGACGCGCGAAGACGTGCTCCGGTTCATCGACGCACAACGGGCGGCGTCGAGGACCGCACCGTCGACTGCATCCCCCGCCGCGCCAGCGAGCGTTCCGTCGAAAGCCGAGTCCTCGACTGCGCCCGCCACCGCCGCGGCGCCGTCGGCGACCGCCACGCCACCCGCTTCGAGTGCTGGGCGCGAAGCGGCGCTCGTGTCGATGCACCCTTCGAGGACACAGGTCGTCCCGCTCTCCAACATCAGGCGGCGAACGGCCGAGCACATGGTTCGCTCGAAGGCGACCTCGCCACATGCGTACGTCACGGTGGAGACGGATTTCGAGGCCGTCGAGCGCGTACGGAGAGAATGGGGACCGCGTTTTCGGGCTGAAGAGGGCTTCTCGCTCACGTACCTGCCCTTCGTCGCCAGGGCCACGGTGGAGGCCCTCCGCGAGTATCCACACCTCAATGCCTCAGTCACCGAGGACTCGTTGGTGGTGTACCAGGACATCAACCTGGGGATCGCCGTCGACCTGGACCACGAGGGGCTGATCGTTCCCGTCGTGCATCGTGCGGAAGAGATCACGCTCCGAGGGATCGCGAGGAGAATTCGTGATCTCGCCGATCGAGCTCGCACGAAGCAGCTCCGGCCTGACGACGTTCTCGGGGGCACCTTCTCCATCACCAACGACGGGCCTTTCGGGACCTACTTCACGGTGCCGATCATCAATCAACCTCAGGTGGGGATCCTCTCGACGGACGGCGTGAAGCGAAGGCCCGTGGTCGTCGAGCTGCCGGACGGATCGGAATCGATCGCCATCCATTCCGTCGGGCTGATCGGCCTGGCCTGGGATCACCGGGCGGTCGATGGCGCCTACGCCTCCTCGTTCCTCCGCCGGGTGAAGGACGTGCTCATGACCAGGGACTGGGCGTCGGAGCTCTAACGGCGCCAATGCTTCGCGTTCGGTGGCTGGGGCGAGTTCCCTACGAAGAGGCCTTCGATCTGCAACGCGCCCTCGCCACCCGTAGTCGGGAGGACTACCTGCTCCTGCTCGAGCACCCGCACGTCTACACCCTCGGGGTGAGAGCGCGGCCCTCTCACGTGCTGGTGGACCCCGAACGCGTTGGTGCCGCCCTGATCCGCTCGAACCGGGGAGGTGACGTCACCTACCACGGTCCAGGGCAGCTCGTGATCTACCCGATCGTCACGGTCACGGCCGATCCGTCCTCGGGCCGCGAGCACGTGGCGCGCCTCGAGCAGGTCCTGATCGATGCATTGACGGGGCTCGGGGTGGACCGCAGTGCCGGAGGCCTCGGCCGACTCGAGGGATTCCCCGGCGTCTGGGTCGGCCTCTCGGACGGGCGACCGAGGAAGCTCGCCTCCATCGGCGTGCGCACGATCCGCACTGCGGATCGTCGACGTCGCACGCTTCATGGTGCGGCACTGAACATCGATTGCGACCTGTCGATGTTCCGGCACATCGTGCCCTGCGGGATCACCGAGTATCCCGTGACCTCCTTGGCCAACGAAGGGCTCGGCATCGGCCTTCGCGATGCGATGGACGCGATCGTGGAGCGAGCGTCACGGGAGTGGGGAGCTGCCAATGCGCCAATCGATCGCCAAGGCGTCGCGAGCGCTCGGCTCCGCTTAGGGGTGCGCGTGCGAGGCGAAGCGCGATCGGACGACCAAGGACCCGGTCTCCAGCCACTGCGAGATCCAGGGCCTGCCGGTGCGAGCCCTGACCGCGGCGCGTGCGGAGACGGACGTCAGCCGGGTTCGCCGGGCCCTGTCTACGACCGGCCACTGACGCGTCGCCTGCGACAGGCTGGGGTGGATCCCGATCAGGGACTGTCGATGGCTGATCGCAAGCCCCCCTGGCTCAGGGTGCCGGCACGGATGGGTGGCGAATTTCTGCACCTCGGAGGAACCCTGCACGCACTGAACCTCGTCACGGTCTGCGAGGAGGCAGGTTGCCCGAACATCTTCGAGTGCTGGAACGACGGGACGGCAACCTTCATGGTCAATGGCTCACGCTGCACTCGTGCGTGTGGATTCTGCAAGGTGGACACACGACGGCCCTTTCCCCTCGATCCCACCGAGCCCGAACGCGTCGCCCGAGCAGTCGAACAGATGGGCCTTGCGCATGCAGTGGTCACTTGCGTCGCGCGAGACGATCTCCCAGACGGGGGTGCCGGCGCGATTGCCGCGACCATCCGGGCGATTCGCGAGCGATGCCCCTCGACCACCGTCGAGACCCTCGTTTCTGATTGCAAAGGGGATCCCGAGACGCTGGCAACGATCTTCGAAGCCCGTCCTGACGTCTTGAACCACAACATCGAGACGGTGGCGCGCCTTCAGCGAGCGGTTCGTCCCTCAGCTGGGTACTCGAGAAGCCTTGCCGTGCTTGCGCGCGCCGCTGACGCCGGGCTCGTCGTCAAGTCCGGCCTGATGGTTGGGCTCGGCGAGGAGCGCGACGAGGTGCTCGGGACGCTCGCGGACCTGCGCGGGGTCGGCGTGAGCATTGCGACGATCGGTCAGTACATCCGCCCCAGCCGAGACCACATCCCCGTTGCCCGGTGGTGGAGCCCAGAGGAGTTCACGGACCTCCGTGAGGAAGGCCTGCGACTTGGGTTCACCCACGTCCAAGCCTCGCCGCTCACGCGCTCGAGCTACCACGCGCGAGAGGCAGCAGAGGCGAGTGGTCAGCTCCGCTGGGCGACGTGCTCAGTCCAACGAGTGCCATCCCAGTAGCGGAGCGTGTCCGGCGCACCACTGGGATCGGGCAACCATCCCGGGGGGGGTCCAGGCGGTGGGGTCGGAGCTACCGGTGGCGAAGGCGGCTGCTGCGGAGGGGCGGCAGGCGGGCCGAACATCGCAAAGGGATCAGGTTGCCCGAGGGACGAAGACCCGATCCCCGTCCCCGACGATGCACCGACCAAGGTGTTGAGGTTCCCGTAGTACGAGGAAGCATCGTTGCTGTGCGACGCGCTGTGCCGGGACTTCGTGGGCGCCTTGTTCTGGCGCCGATAGAGGACGAGCAACCCCAGGAGCAGCGCCACGACAATGACGAGCACCGCGACCTCGGCCATCTTGGTCGAGCTCGAAAGGGCGGCGAGCACAGCCGAAACAAGAGCCACGAACCGAACCGTAGTGCGTCGAAGGCCGGAATTCGCGGATCCTCTCCGGCGGGGGGCTCCCACCGACCTGGGCCGAGCCGCCGGTTATCCTCGACGTCGGTGGCGCGGATCTACACGAGGAAGGGCGACGACGGGACGACCGGCCTGCTCTATGGGGCGCGGGTCTCCAAGGCCTCGCCCGTGATCGAGGTCAATGGCGCCGTCGACGAAGCGCAGGCCGTCCTCGGGCTCGCGCGTGCCGAGGCCGAACCAGGATCCGAGCTCGACGAACTCCTCGTCGGGATCGAACGAGACCTGTGGATCCTCATGGCCGAGGTGGCCACCGCTCCCGAGCATCGTGACCGGTTGGTGCCGGGCAAGACTGCTGTCACCGACGACATGGTGACGGCGCTCGAGGGGCGGATCGACGACCTCACGACCCGCACGGCGATGCCCAGCGAGTTCGTGGTCCCCGGGCAGAACCGTCGCGCTGCGGCGCTCGACTTCGCGCGGACCGTCGTCCGACGCGCCGAGCGATTGGCGGTGGGGCATGTCCCGAGCCAATCGTTGGCGGTCAAGTACCTGAATCGGCTGTCCGACCTGCTCTGGACCATGGCCCGCTGGCAAGAGGGGCACACGCACGTGACTGCCCGCCAGGCGACCCGTGGCGGTCGCCCGAGGTGACGGTGACTGTGAGCACGCTGTCCGTTGCTGCTGCACCGCGAGATCTCGCTCTGTCGGACTTCACGGTGGTGGGCGTGCCGATGATGGAGGCTTCGGACGCGGGCGCTCCCGAGGCGGTCCCGGGGCTTCCGGGACACGTCGGCGGGATCGCCGTGCCCGAGCGCCTCGATCCTGAGTGGGCGAAGGGCCGAGGGTTCTCTGCCCGCCCCGGGGAGACGGTGGTCCTCGCCGCCGCACCAGGTAGTCCGACGCTGATCGGCTTGGGGATGGGCAAAGGAGAGGGGCTCGGCGTCGGGGTCGGCGGAACCGCGGAGCTGGACCGAGAGCGATGGCGCCGGGGCGCGGCGGCACTGGTCCGTTCGTCTGGGAACGGTGTCCCGGTCATGGTGCTCCCGGCGCGCCGGCTCGAGCGCGCAGCGGAAGTGGCCTCGGCGGTCGTCGAGGGCGCGACGCTTGCTGCCTACCGCTTCGATCCCTATCGCAAGCCGGACGAGCGAACAGGAGTCGAGCGCTTTCTGATCGCCGGCGGTGACGGGGGCGAAGAACTCGCTGCAGGGATCCGCTACGGGCGCGAGGTTGCGGCTGCCGTGTGCTTTGCCCGGGACCTGGTGAACACCCCTCCGGGGGACCTCACGCCAGCCCGCCTCGCCGAGACCGTGGCGGAGGCGCTTTCCCAGTGTTCCAGGACCAGGGTCGAGGTTTGGGACGAGGCGCGAATTGCCAAGGAGCGCCTAGGGGCGTTGCTGGGCGTCGCCCGGGGGTCAGCGGAACCGCCTCGACTCATCTGGGCCAGTTACGAACCACAGGGCGGTTCGCTCGTCACGCCGCACGTGGCCTTGGTGGGGAAGGGGATCACGTTCGACTCGGGTGGGCTCTCGCTGAAGACCGCCGACGGTATGACGACGATGAAGACGGACATGAGCGGAGCGGCCGCGGTGATGGCGACGATCAAGGCGTGCGCTGCGCTCGACATCTCGGCGAGGGTGACCGCGATTGCTCCTGCGACCGAGAACATGCCGGGCGGGCGGGCGATCAAGCCCGGCGACGTGCTCACCGCCAGGAACGGGTCCACCATCGAGGTGCTCAACACCGACGCAGAGGGGCGCCTCATCCTGGCTGACGCGCTTTCGCTTGCCACCGAGCTTCAGCCTGATGCGATCATCGACGTGGCCACGCTGACCGGTGCAGCCGTGGTCGCGTTGGGTCGTTCGATCGGCGCGTTGTTCGGCACCGACGATGTATTGATCCGCCGTCTCCGTGATGCAGCGACGCGTGCTGGTGAGCCACTGTGGCAACTGCCGCTCCCCGAGCAGTACGCGGACCACATCGACTCTGAGATCGCCGACATGAAGAACGTGGGGAAACAGGGCGAAGCCGGTTCGATCGTGGCTGCGCTCTTACTGGCGAAGTTCACGGGCAAGATTCCGTGGGCACATCTGGACATCGCCGGTCCCGCGCGCGCAACCGAGACGAGCGGTTACCTCACCAAGGGGGGCACTGGGTTCGGCGTACGAACCTTGATCGAGTTGCTCTTGGACCTTCAACCGACCGCGACCTTGTCGAGCCGCCACTGAGTCGCATCCTCGCGTCGTTCCTCGGCCCCCTTGGGGCGTCCTCAGCATGGGTGATTCCACGGCGGGCGCTCGAGGGCGGCTTATCGGTTTCGATCAATCACTCTCGGGACCGGCCACCGTTTCGGGGTCCTCGTTGGACCATGCCCATCGAGCGGAATCGAATGCGATGCTGGGGTGGAGAGAGCGCCGGAGCAGATGGCGTTCGATCCCGGATCGGTCGACGCCGAGCGAGCGGAGCTCGAGCGCGATCAGGCGGGCACGCCGACGAAGCAGCCATGGTCCGGGTTCCCGGGCATAGTCGTTTTCCCACTGGGCGTGACGGACCTGGAGCGCAGAGGGCAGGCGCGACAGGTGACGGCGAGGAACCGGGGCCACGAAGCGCCGAACGGCGAGCTCGTTGATCCCGAGTGGGCGCGCAAGGCCAAAGCGTACGCACCGTCCGATGGCACGCGTGACCGGGGTATGCCTACTGGTTGCCGATCCGATCCCAAGGGAACCCTCGAGCTCGTGCAGGTCGACGTCGACGCCACCGGGTTCTTCCTCGAGGAGGTCCGCGAACCTGCGGAGGACCCATGTTGCCGATGGACCGAGCACGCCCAACCAGAAGCTCTCGACGTACAGCGAGCGAGCATCGATTTTCATCTTGTCGATGATGGGGTCAGACCAAGGAACGATCCGCATCGATCCCTGCTTCGGTGCCACCTGGGTACTCGAGATCAACGAGAGGGCCGGCTCGCCAACGCGTCCTGGCCTCGGGGCAAGGACGCGCTCGGTCGCTCGAAGACCGCCACGACGCAACGCGCGGGGCGCGCTCTGCAACGAGGGATCGTCTCCATGGTGGGGAGCTGGATCGTGGAGCTGCGAAGGGTCATCTACTCCAGACCGGGCGCTGGTGTCACGGGGAGAACCAATGGTCATCTGCGCAGGATGCTCGTCGCATCTTGCAGACAACCTTGCTGAAACGCCGGCGCCGGGCATCGTGCGAGGCGCGTGGCTTCGACCAGGGCACAGGGCCCTTCGCCGCGAAGGCTCGGAGAGGTGAAGTGGGCACTCCAGGGCTTCTCGGTCGTCGTCTGTTTCGGTCGTCGTCTGTTATCGAGTCGATCCCCATCTGCCCCAATGGATCGTTGCGGTTCGCGGGCCGAGGCGGTCGAGGGACGCGGATCGTGGGTCATCTCCGCCAGGATGCCCGATGAGCACGGCGCCAAAGAGCCGCCAGGATCGGGGGACGCTCAGGGCCTCGAGCAGCTGGCGCTCCCCTCTGAAGTTGCCCAGAAAGCACGCGCTGAGCCCGGCGTCCACGACCGTCAGGAGCACCAGCATGGTGGCGAACGCGGCGTCGCCGAACCAATAGGGGACCGACCATGCCGCTTCCCCGCCACCACCGTTCTCGGTCACCCCGAGACCGGAGGACGCCTTGTCAGGTTCGCTGTAGCGCAGGACGTACGCCGGCGGTGAGCAGAGGGACAAGGCGATGACCGGGGCACGCGACAGGCCGGGCCACCGGCGGGAGCGGCGGCGCCACGCGTCCGTCGTGGTGTGCTGCCAGTACAGCGATGTCTGCTCGGGGCCCGACAAGACGATCCAGGCGACGCCGTTGGTGTTGCCCGCAGCCGGCGCCCTGGCGGTCACCGCCAGCAGGCGTGCCAACAGCTCATCGGGGACCGGGGTCTCGCTGAAGCTCCGGACCATGCGCCGTCGCCGAATCGCTGCATCGAGCTCCACTGGTCCTCCTTATTCCTCGTCGCTGCCGTTGACCTGGGGTCGCAAGCCCAACGACGACCTGTTCGAACCTCCTCGGTCAGCCGGTGCCTGCGCGGGGCTGGTCGCCCGAGCCTGTACGCCGAATCCGTCGTGAGCCAGCCAAGACTGCCGGCGCTGGTCTGTGCGAACGCGGTCGGGCGGGAATGTCGACCCTTCTGGTAGGGTTTTACTATCAACGCAGAGTCGGTGGAACGCTGTCCGCTGTTCGGAGGGTCCAAATGCCCACAGTGCGAGAACTCCTGAGCCAGGCGAAGGCCGCCATCCGCGAAGTCACGGTGGACGAGGCGGAGGCGCGCCTTGGCAGTGCGGTCTTCCTCGACGTTCGAGAGCCCGATGAGCACGAGCAGGGAGCAATTCCTGGCGCGATCCACCTGCCCCGAGGACATCTCGAATTCCAGATCGAGGGCCTGGTGCCGGACAAGGGCACCCCGCTCGTCGTCTACTGCGCCGGCGGGGTTCGGTCGGCGTTCGCGGCGAAGACCCTGGGGGACCTCGGGTACACCGACGTGGTGTCGATGGACGGCGGCTTCAATCGTTGGAAGGACGGCGGCAAGCCATGGTCTGCGCCGCGGACCTTGAGCGCCGAGCAGCGGAACCGTTACCACCGCCATCTCCTCTTACCCGAGGTCGGGGAGCGGGGGCAGCAGAAGCTGCTCGACTCCAAGGTGTTGCTGCTGGGAGCCGGCGGTCTGGGTTCCCCTGCTGCGCTGTACCTCGCCGCCGCTGGCGTCGGGACGTTGGGGATCATCGACATGGACGTGGTCGACGCCTCCAACCTGCAACGCCAGGTGCTGCACAACGTCGACCGGATCGGCGAGCGCAAGGTGGACTCGGCGAAGAAGACCATCACCGCGCTGAATCCCGATGTCACTGTTGCGACCTACGACGTGAGGCTCGGGGCGGACAACATCTTGGACATCATCGATGGCTACGACGTGATCGTCGACGGCACCGACAACTTCCCAACCCGCTATCTCGTCAACGACGCCTCGTTGCTCAAGCGGATCCCCGTGGTGCACGGGTCGATCTTTCGCTTCGAGGGTCAGGTGACCGTCTTTGACCCGTATCACGGGCCTTGCTACCGGTGCCTGGTCCCCGAGCCTCCGCCCCCCGAGCTCGCCCCCTCGTGCGCCGAGGCCGGCGTCCTTGGGGTGCTCCCGGGGATCGTCGGCTCGATCCAAGGCCTCGAGGCGATCAAGGTGTTGCTCGGTCTCGGGGACCCATTGGTCGGCCGTCTGCTCTCCTACGACGCCCTGGAGGAGTCCTTCCGCACCTTCAAGGTGCGTCGAGACCCGAACTGCCCGGCCTGTGGTCCGAACGCGGGCGAGATCGTGATCGCCGAGTACGACGAGCTCTGCATGCCGCACCCCCGCCAGCCAGCAGCCTGACTGGCCATGGAGCGCTCCCAGCCGGCAAGCTCTGATAATGATGGCTGAGGAAGGGTCGAACCGAGAGAAAGAGCCGCTTCACCGCACCGATTCGGGGATCGCCATCAAGCGGGTCTACACCGCGAACGACCTGGAGGGATGGGATCCGAAGACGGCGCTCGGCGATCCCGGCGAGTATCCCTTCACGAGGGGGATCCACGCCGACATGTACCGGCAGCGGCTCTGGACCATGCGCCAGTACGCCGGTTTTGGCAATGCCGAGGCGACGAACGAACGCTTCCGGTTCCTCCTCGAGCACGGCCAGACGGGGCTTTCGTGCGCGTTCGACCTCCCCACCCAGATGGGGTACGACTCCGACCATCCACGGGCCGAAGGAGAGGTCGGGAAGGTCGGGGTGTCGATCGACTCGCTCGCCGACATGCGCCTGCTGCTGGCAGGGCTTCCCCTCCAGAGCGTGACCACGTCGATGACCATCAATGCGACGGCTGCGATCTTGCTGTTGCTCTACGAGCTGGTCGGTGAGGAACAGGGGGTCCCCGGTTCCGAGCTCCGGGGAACCATCCAGAACGACATCTTGAAGGAGTACGTTGCGCGCGGCACTTACATCTACCCGCCGCGGCCGTCGATGCGCCTGATCGTCGACACGTTCTCCTACTGCGCAGAACGGTTGCCGAAGTGGAACACGATCTCGATCTCCGGCTACCACATCCGTGAAGCCGGAGCGACCGCGGTACAGGAGCTGGCCTTCACGCTCGCCAATGGGATCGCCTACGTCGAGGCAGCGATCGCCGCGGGCCTCGACGTCGATGCATTCGCGCCCCGGCTCTCGTTCTTCTGGAACGCGCACAACAACTTGTTCGAGGAGGTTGCCAAGTACCGGGCGGCCCGCCGCATGTGGGCACGCATCATGACCGAACGCTTCGGTGCCAAGGACGAGCGTTCGAAGATCCTCCGATTCCACACCCAGACCGGTGGGTCAACGCTCACGGCTCAGCAGCCCGAGAACAATATCGTCCGAACGACGATCCAGGCGCTCGCGGCAGTCCTCGGCGGCACCCAGAGCCTGCACACGAACGGCTTCGACGAGGCCTTGGGCCTTCCGACCGAGAAGGCGGCCAAGTTGGCGCTACGGACCCAACAGGTCATCGGGTACGAGTCCGGCGTCACGGACACCGTCGACCCGCTCGGAGGGTCCTACTTCGTCGAACGTCTGACCGACGAGGTCGAGCGGGGTGCGCAGGCGTATCTCGATCGGATCGACGAACTCGGCGGCGCGGTCTCGGCGATCGAGGCGCGTTTTATGCAGGACGAGATCGAGAGTGCCGCCTACGCGTATGCGAAGGCAATCGAAGATGGCGAGAAGGTCGTCGTTGGGGTCAATCGGTTCGTCGAGCCCGAGCAAGAGCCGGCCGAGGTCTTCCCGATCGATGTCGAGCTCCAGCGAGCGCAAGCCGAGCGTACGAGGCGAGTTCGCGCCGAGCGCGACCAAGCAGCCGTGGATGCCGCGCTCGACGACCTCCGCAGAGCAGCGCGGGGGACCACGAATTTGCTGTACCCGATGAAGGAGGCGCTGCGGCGCATGGCAACGCTTGGTGAGGTCTCCGATGTCCTGAGGGAAGAGTTCGGGACCTACCAGCCCACCGGGTAGACGCGAACTCGCGGCGCTTCGTCGTCAGCCGGTCAGGCGGCCGCACGGCCCAGGAGGCGGTCCCGAAGCGGCGGCAGCGTGGCGGCATCGATGCCCGTCCAGGCCAGGGCAAGGGCGCCGTCGTGCAGTGCCGCGTCGGCTGAAGCGCTGATGCAACGGGCAGCGAAGCCCGGCTGGTGATTGACCGTGCCATCAGCCTCGATGCCGATCATCGGGTGGATGGCCGGGATCTGCAGGGAGACATTGGCCATGTCTGTTGAGATGACCGGCGGCGGCACCCCGCGGTCGTCGAGCTCGAAGCGCCGGCCGAGCCGCTCTGCGTTCTCGCGATAGCGCGCGAGCAGCTCGACGTCCGGCTCCATGTGCGAGTACACCGGGCAGAGCTGTTCGTAGGAGACCGTTGTGCCGCTCGCCAGCGCGCCGGCCTCGAAGCAGCGGCGGACCCTGGGCTCGAGCACCGCCAAGGCGTCGAGCGAGCCGGATCGGCACATGAAGCGCCCGGTGGCTTCTCCGGGGATGACATTGGCGGCACGGCCACCCGACAAGACGACGCCGTGGACCTGGTCGCTGGGCGCCAGCTGCTGACGGAGCAGCCCGATCGCGACCTGCGCGATGGTCATGGCATCACCGGCGTTCAGGCCCTCCCATGGCGCGGCAGCCGCGTGGGCCTCCTTCCCGGAGTAGTGGACGTCGAAATGGGAAACCGCCAGGCAGGTTGCAGTCAGACGATCGGCGGGCCACGGATGGACCATCATCGCGGCGTGCACCCCGGCGAAGGCCCCACGTTCGAGGAGCAGGATCTTGCCACCCCCACCTTCTTCTGCCGGGGTGCCGATGACCGAGACACCGATCCCGAGCTCCTCTGCCACCGAAGCGAGCGCGATTCCCGCGCCCACCGCGCTGGCGGCGATGACGTTGTGGCCGCACGCATGACCGATGTCGGGAAGGGCGTCGTACTCGGCACACATGGCGATCACGAGCGGGCCGTGGCCTGCTCGGGCCGAAAAAGCCGTCGGGAGGTCGCAGATGCCTTCTTCGACGCGAAATCCGCTGTCCTCGAGCAATCTCATGGTTGCTGCGGCACATGCGTGCTCCTCGAAGGCAGTCTCTGGGTGGCCGTGGATCCAGTGACTCAGGCCGATCAGGTCCTCCAAGCGCGCAGCGAGCGAGGCGCGCGCGATCTCCTTCAACCGGTCGACCGCTGGGCGTTGCGTCTCCGGCGCACGGTGCGGTGGGACCCCGGAGCCGGGGTCCGGCTCGAAGGCATCCCGGTCCTTCCCGAGGGTCTGCGCTTCCCCGTCAGGCGCTTCCTGTCTGGGCACGCGCCTATTCGATCACGGCGACGACGTCGCCGGTGCCGACCGAGTCTCCAGCCGCCACCCGCAGCTCCTTGACGACGCCGGCCTTGTCCGCGTTGATGGCGTTCTCCATCTTCATGGCTTCGAGGACCGCGATCGTCTGCCCAATCTCGACGTGGTCCCCCTCGGCGACGGCGACCGAGACGATGGTGCCCTGCATGGGGACCGAGATCGTGCCGGATCCTGCCGTGACGGCGACAGGTCCCCGAGGGCGCTGGGCGGTCCGACGCGGCGACCCCGGTCCGAGCACTTGACCGTCGGCGATCGGGAGCCAGAGCTTGACGCGATATCGACGACCGTCGACTTCGGCCGTTACCTCCTCCATGGTTGCCGTGCCCCCGTTCCTCGCCGGATCCGGCAGGGGCGATTCCTCCGACACCACGTTGGAGAGGTCGAGGACCTCTTCGACCCACTTCGTCGAATGCGTGCCGTTCGCGAAGTCGGGATGGCTGAGGATGGCCTTGTGCGCCGGGATCGTCGTGGCGATCCCTTCGATCCTGGTCTCCTCGAGGGCTCGAAGGCCCCGCCGTCTGGCAGCCTCCCGGTCCTCTGCCCAGACGATGAGCTTGGCGACCAGGTTGTCGAAATGCTGGCTGACCGTGTCCCCGGCCTGGTACCCCGCGTCTAGCCGCACACCGGGGCCCGCAGGCACGTCGAAGCGCGTGATGGTGCCCGGGCTCGGCAAGAAGGCCCCACGTGCGGGGTTCTCGGCGTTGATGCGGAGCTCGATGGCATGGCCGTTGTGAGGGATGTCGTCCTGCCCGAAGGGAAGGGGCTCTCCCGCTGCCACCCGGAGCTGCCATGCCACTAGGTCGAGCCCGGTCACGAGCTCGGTCACCGGGTGCTCGACCTGCAACCGGGTGTTCATCTCGAGGAAGTAAAAGTTGCCGTCCTCGTAGAGGAACTCGACGGTTCCGGCGTTGGTGTACCCGCAGGCCTTTGCGACCCGGACCGCGGCCTCGCCCATCGCGCGTCGCACCTGCGGTGCCAGGTTGACCGCTGGGCTCTCCTCCACGAGCTTCTGGTGCCGCCGCTGACAGGAGCAGTCGCGTTCTCCCAGCCAGAGCATCGTGCCGTGGGTGTCGCCGAGAACCTGCATCTCGATGTGTCGAGGCCAGGAGAGGTAGCGCTCGAGGTAGCACTCCGAGCGACCGAAGGAGGCCTGAGCCTCGCGCTGCGCCGACTCCAGCGCTGCCGCGGCCTCTTGCTCCGAGGCCACGACCCGCATGCCACGGCCGCCCCCACCGAATGCGGCCTTGATCGCAACCGGCCAACCGTGCTCGCGTCCGAACTCGATAACTTCCTCCGCCGAGGTCAACGGTTCCGATCGCCCTGGGACGCCAGCGACATCAGCTTTCTCAGCTGCGTGGCGGGAGCTGATCTTGTCCCCCATGATCTCGATCGCCTCGGGCGGAGGGCCGACGAACACCACACCCTCCGCAGTGACCGCGCGGGCGAAATCGGCATTTTCGGAGAAAAAGCCGTACCCAGGGTGGACTGCCTCGGCGCCGCTGTTCTTGACTGCCGCCAGGATCGCCTCAACGTTGAGATAGCTCTCAGTGGCAGTATTGCCACCGAGAGCGTAAGCCTCGTCGGCGAGGCGGACGTGGTACGCCTCGCGATCGAGCTCGGAGTACACCGCGACAGTACGGATGCCCATTTCACGGCAGGTGCGGATGACCCGCACCGCGATCTCCCCGCGGTTGGCGATGAGCACTTTGCTGAACATGGTGCTTACCTTGCCACCTCGGGCCTGGTTCTCATGCGCTCACCTTTCCGCCCGAACCGGGCTCCTCTACCCCTTGGCTCCCTGAAGCTCTTCAGTGCCCCATGTATGGGCTTAACCTGTTCATGAGGGTAGCCAACCCCCAGCCACCGATTTCACCCCCAAGGTCCAGGTCGTTACGGACCGCAAAGGTCCACCTCGATATGGCTTTGATATGGCTCCGCGTCGGGGCTTGGCGGGTTTCCAGGATCTACCTGCCCCAAGGCAGCGAAAGAAAGCGGTCCTGACCACGATGAGCATGGCTTGCCCTCCGGTGGTGCGCGGAGAGTCGTCGCGCGCTCTTCGCACAGCGAAAGCTCGGGATACCACTGACCACAAGATGGCAGCGCCACCCCGATGAGGTCTCGCGAGGAGGTGGCTGACCTCCTCGGTCACCGGAGCGGGAACCTGGCGATCGACCTCTGCAGGACCTTCCAAGCGACCCTCGGGTCTTCCCGAGGACTTGGGGATGTGGTCCGCGGCACGGTGACCGATGCTGCCGGCCAGGTTCCCAATCTCCTCGAACGGACCGAGTTCGTCTCCCAAGTGGTCGTTCGGCTCTGGCGAAGACTGCTTCTGGCTCATCTTGGTGTTCTTCTCACCTGCGGCACCACGGGTGGAAACGCCTCCGGCGGCTCTCCTCCTGGGGCTACCAAAAGGTGGTCGAGGCGTTGTTGCACCTCGAGCTCCCCGACACCCAGACCGGGATCAAGCTCTACCGGCGCGAGCTGCTCGACGCCGTCTTGGGGC
>Ga0209061_1000386_pt1 | contig 120691 bp, 123 predicted proteins | sample Coa_R1_10_FD_187157 | JGI IMG/M metagenome (GOLD analysis project Ga0209061, IMG submission 187157) | Surface soil microbial communities from Centralia Pennsylvania, which are recovering from an underground coalmine fire - Coalmine... | ecosystem: Environmental > Terrestrial > Soil >... | reverse complement strand
CACCATCGCGATCCGGCCGCCCGGCGCCACCACCCGCGCTAGCTCGCGCATCGTCCGCGCGGGGTCGTCGACGTAGCGAAGCAGGTAGGTGAACGTCAGGGCGTCGAAGGCCCCGTCGCCGAACGGCAGCCGCTCGGCCTCGCCGTGGACGAACTCGACGCGCTCCCCGTGGCGGGCGCGCGCGACCTCAAGCATCGACTCGCTCTGATCAAGCGCGGTCACGCGCGCGCCCCGGCGGGCCAGCTCGGCCGCGACCATGCCCGTGCCGGTGGCGACGTCGAGGATCCGCTGGCCGGGGCGCGGGTCGACCGCCTTCACCATCGCCGCGCGCCAGCGGCGATCCTGCCCCAGGCTCATCACCGCACCGACCGCGTCGTAGCGGTCGGGCAGCTCCCGGAACAGCTCAAGCGCGTGGCGCTTGCGGGGGGAGGTTGGCGCCTGCACTGCGGCCAAGGGTACGCGCCGCGGAGCGCCAGTCCGCCCCAGGACCGGCGCCGGCGCCGCCCGAGGCTGCCCGACGGCTCGCGGGCCCGGCGCGTCGGACAGGTAAAGTGCCCGCCGCATGTTCGCCAAGGTCCTGATCGCCAATCGCGGCGAGATCGCGATCCGCGTGATGCGCGCCTGCGAGGAGCTGGGGATCGCGACCGTGGCCGTCTACTCGGAGCTTGACCGGGACGCGCTGCACGCTCGGCGCGCCGATGAGGCGTATCTGATCGGCGGCGGGCCGGCGACCGAGAGCTACCTGCGGATCGACCGCATCCTCGAGGTCGTGGAGCGCTCGGGCGCGGAGGCGGTGCACCCCGGCTACGGCTTCCTGGCCGAGAACGCGGCCTTCGCGCGCGCGCTGGAGGAGCGCGGGATCACGTTCATCGGCCCGCCCTCCTCGGCCATCGAGGCGATGGGCTCAAAGACCCGAGCTCGGGAGCTGATGGCGGCCGCCGGCGTGCCGATCGTGCCCGGCACCACCGAGCCGGTGGAGACGGTGCAGCGAGCCCGGGAGCTGATCGCCGACTCGATCGGCTACCCGGTGGCGGTCAAGGCGGCGGGGGGCGGCGGGGGCAAGGGGTTTCGGGTTGCGCTGTCAGACGACGAGCTCGAGCAGGCGTTTGAGGGCGCGTCGCGGGAGGGCGAGAAGTTCTTCGGCGACCCCACGGTGTACCTGGAGCGCTACCTGCCCGACCCCCGGCACGTCGAGGTCCAGGTGCTCGCCGACCGCCATGGGAACGTGATCCACCTGGGCGAGCGCGACTGCTCGCTTCAGCGCCGCCATCAGAAGCTGATCGAGGAGGCGCCGGCGCCGGCGGTCGACGCGCAGCTGCGCGCCAGGATCGGCCGGATCGCCGTCGAAGCGGCGTCGGCGGTGGGCTACGCGGGCGCCGGCACGATCGAGGGGCTGCTGGCGGGCGGCGAGTACTTCTTCCTGGAGATGAACACGCGCGTGCAGGTGGAGCACTGCGTCACCGAGCTGGTGACCGGGATCGACATCGTCAAGGAGGGGATACGGGTCGCTGCCGGCGAGCCGCTGTCGATCTCCCAGCAGGACGTGGTGATGCGCGGCCACGCGATCGAGTGCCGGATCAACGCCGAGGACGCCTCGCGCAACTTCGCTCCCGCCCCCGGCCGCATCGACGCCTATCGAGAGCCCGCCGGACCGGGCGTGCGCGTGGACTCGGGAGTCGGGCCGGGGTCCGAGATCTCGCCGATGTACGACCCGATGGTCGCCAAGCTGATCGTCTGGGACGTGGACCGCCAGCAGGCGACGGCGCGGATGCGCCGGGCGCTGCGCGAGTACCAGATCACCGGCCTGCGGACGCTGATCCCGTTTCATCTGGCGATCCTCGGCACCGAGCAGTGGGCGCGCGCCGAGACCTGCCGTGACCTGATCGAGGACCGTGAATGGCTCCGCTCGCTGGCCGAGCAGTCCGCGGCGCTCGCCGCCGACGGCGATGCGGCGCCGGCCGGTCCGGAGGCGAGCGTCGAGCAGACCTACACGGTCGAGGTCTCGGGCCGCCGCTTCGACGTGCGCGTGATCGGGCCGCCGGCGGCGGCCGCGACCGCCAACGGCAGCACCGCGGCCAGCCCAGCCGCGCGGCCGGCCCGGCGTCCGCGGCGCGCCGAGCGCGGCGCCGGCGGATCGGCGGGCGCGACCGGCGACACGCTGCGCTCGCCGCTTCAGGGAACGGTGCTCAAGCTGGCGGTCGAGCCGGGAGCCGAGGTCCAGGAGGGCTCGCTGATCTGCGTGATCGAGGCGATGAAGATGGAGAACGAGATCACCGCGCACCGCGCGGGCCGGGTCGTCGAGCTGCCGATCCAGGTGGGCGCGGGCGTGGCGACCGGGGACACGCTGGCGGTGATCAGGGACGGCGCCGGCGGGGGCTGAGGGCTGCCTCGCGCGCGCCGCGGGGACCGGCGCAGCGGGGCACGAGCGAACGTAGCCGGCGGGACGGTCTGGCACGGCGGCGCGCCTTCGCGGCGCTCGTGGTCCTGCCGGCCGCGCCCGGGCTTGGCCAGCGGGTGCCTGGCGCTCCGCTCGCCTCAGGGGTGCGCGTGGTCCTCCTGGATCGTGTTGCCGCCGTCGACGACCAGCGAGTGCCCCGTCACATAGGAGGCGCCCGGGCCGGCGAGAAAGGCGACCACGGCGGCCACCTCGTCGGGGCGTCCGGGCCTGCCAAGCGGCGTGCGCCTGCCGCTCTCAAGCTCCGCGGGCGTCGAGGATGCGGTGGCTATCCAGCCCGGGGCGACGCTGTTGACCGTGACGCCGTGCGGGCCCAGCTCGAGCGCGAGCGTGCGCATCAGGCCGTCCAGGCCGGCCTTGGCGGTCGCGTATGCGCTCGAGCCCCGCAGGGCGACCACCGGCCCGGTTACCGAGGAGACCATCACGATCCGGCCGTGGCCGGCGGCGATCATGTCGCCCACGACCTCGCGCGTGATGTGCACGGCACTGGCCAGGGTGATCGACAGCTGTCGATCCCAGCCGCCGGCATCCAGCTCGCAGAACGGCAGGCTCGGCAGCTGCTCCCCGGTCTGGACCATCCCGGCGTTGTTGACGAGGATGTCGACCGGGCCCAGCCGCTCGCGCACGTCCGCCGCCAGCCGCCGGGCCGCGGCGCGATCGGTCAGATCGGCCACCCATGATCCGGTGGATGCGCCCTGGTCCCGCAGCTCGGCTGCGCGCGCGTGGATGCGCTCAGTGGTGGAGGTGATCGCCACGCTGGCCCCGTCGAACGCCAGCGCGCGGGCGACGGCGAAGCCGATGCCGCGCTCGCTGCCGGCGCCTGTCACCAGCGCGACCCGCCCCCGCAGTGGCCGATCGCAGCCCATTGGGCGGGGAAGCTATCAACCGTGACGGGCGAACCGCCAACCTTGCCCGGCGAGCCGTGACGCGCGCGGGCGGCCGTCGCGGTCAGCGAGCCGACAGAAACGCGACGTTGGCGGCATGCGCCCGCCGCTGCACGTGGTCGTCCCTTGAGGCTGGCAGCGGCGCCGACTCCCCTAAGTCGCGCAGCGCGCCAAGATACGCCGCATCCTCCTCCAGCACCGCCAGCGCGCGCTCGCGTCCGATCGGCGCCCCGTGTCCGGGCACCACCCACTCGCACCGCGCCACCAGCGGCCGCAGCCGCTCGAGCGTCTGAAGGTAGGCGTGTACGCCACCGCTTGGGCTCAGCGCGGGGATCTCAACCGGTGACAGGTGGTCGCCGCAGACGAGCACCCGCGCCCACTCAAGCCAGTAGGCGACCCCGTCGCTGGTGTGCCCGCCGGTGGGGTGCAGCTCGAGCTCGCGCGCCTGCGCGCCGGAGCCCAGCTGGATCCTGCCCGGGACCGGGAGCGCCTGCAGCTCCCCCAGCTCCAGCGGAGCGTCCCGCTGCACGTAGTGCTCGGCGTCGAACTCCGCCAGCTCGCGCGCCGGCTCGTCTGGGCTCTGGGCCAGGCGCGCTGCGGTCGACTCCGCGCAGCCAAGCGTGGTGCCCGGGAACGCGCTGGTGGCCAGGAGGTGATCCCAGTCGCCGTGGGTGGTCAGCAGCCCGCGCACCCGAAAGCCCGACTGGGCCAGCATCTGGGGAAGCGCTCGCAGCTCCTCGGGGTAGATCGGGGAGTCGATCAGGACCGCCTCGTCGCCGGCGCGCACGGCCGTGCAGGTCGTCTGCCACACCTCGGAGATGGCAACCACGACGTCCTTGTGCAGGGCGACCGCTCTCATTGGCGCTGATGGGGGCCGCCCGGGAGGGTGGCGCGCTGGTGGCGGTGGCCTGCGATCGCGCTCAGCCGATGCCCAGGAGCTTGGCCGCCTCGCGCAGGCTGGTGACCTCGGCGTCGGGCCGCTTCTGCGAGGGCTCCAGCTGTTCGCGCTTGCGGTTGACCCAGATGACGGGGATCTTCTTCTTCAGGCACGGCTCGACGTCGTAGTAGTAGCTGGCCGCGATGTGCACCCACCCCTTCTTTGAGCCGATCCGGCGCTCGCATTCGGTGAAGTGGGCGGGGTCCGGCTTGTAGGAGCGCACCTGCTGGGCGGTCACGACCAGGTCGAAGTCAAGCGGCGTCTGCTGGGGGCTCTGGATGTGCCGGCGCGTCTGGCCCAGGAGCTTGTCGTCGACGTTTGAGATCAGCCCGATGCGGTGGGCCTTGGCGATCTTCTGCAGCACCGGGTTGGTCTCCTTAAACGGCGGCCAGCGCTGCACCGATTCGGGCAGGAACCCCGAGCGCGACGGCTCAAGCGGCCAGTTGAGCTGCTTTGCGATCTGCAGCGCCGTCCGTCGCAGGACCTCGGCGTAGAGCTCGTAGGAGCCGGCCTGAATCTGGCGCTGGACCTCGTGGAACATCGGCAGAAGCTCGTCGCGGTTGATCGTGAACCCGTCTCGAGCGGCCTCCTGCTCGAACGCCTCGGCGACCCCCTCCTCCCAGTCGATCAGCGTCCCGTACACATCGAAGGTGACAAACGAGACGGATTTTGGGATCGCCATGGCGCGCGGATGATGCCACGGCCGGGCCGAGCACGTCGGCCGCGGGCCCAAGCCGCGCGTCGCGGGCGCCCACCAGCCGCCGGCCGCGGGCCCAAGCCGCGCGTCGCGGACGCCCGCCGGCCACCGGCTGCCACGCGGCAGCCGCCGCTCGTGCCATCAAGGCGCGGCCCGGCGCCGATCAATAGAGTGACGCGCCGATGGACCTGCTGGAGTACCAGGGCAAGCAGCTGTTCGCCCGCCACGGGGTGCCGGTCCCCGCGGGGCGTCGGGCAACGACGGTTCAGCAGGCGGTGGACGCGGCCGGCGAGGTTGGCTTTCCGTGCGCGGTCAAGGCCCAGGTGCAGATCGGCGGGCGCGGCAAGCTCGGCGGCATCCGGATCGCGCACGATGCCGCCCAGGCGCGGGAGCACGCGCAGGCGATCCTGGGCATGGACATCCGTGGCCTGACGGTGCGCGAGCTGTGGATCGAGGCCGCGTCGCAGATCGCCGCCGAGTACTACGCCTCGATCGTGTTCGACCGCTCCGCCAAGGCGCCGCTCGTGATGCTCTCGACCCGCGGCGGCGTGGACATCGAGCAGGTGGCCGAGGAGGATCCGGGCGCGATCGCCCGCCTGCACGTCGACCCGCTGCTCGGCTTCCAGGCCTTCCACGGCCGCAGGCTCGCGTTCGAGGCGGGGGTCGAGGCCGACGTCGTGCGGCCGGTCGGAGAGCTGCTGGCCAGGCTGTATGAGGTGTTCTGCTCCGAGGAGGCGACCCTGGTCGAGGTCAACCCGCTGATCGTCACGCCCGAGCGCGAGGTCAGGGCGCTGGACGCCAAGGTGACGCTCGACGGTAACTCCCTCTTCCGCCACCCCGACAACGCCGCCCTGCGCGACCCGTCGGCCGAGGATCCGCAGGAGCGGATGGCGGCCGAGCGCGGCCTGACCTACGTCAAGCTCGACGGCGACATCGGAGTGCTCGCAAACGGCGCCGGCCTGTCCATGTCCACGCTCGACGTGGTCGCCGAGGCGGGCGGGCGTCCGGCGAACTTCCTCGACGCGGGCGGCGGCTCGCGCGCCGAGGCGATCACGAGCGCGGTCGAGGTGATCCTCTCCGACCCGCGGGTCCGCGCGGTCCTGTTCAACATCTTCGGCGGGATCACGCGCTGCGACGAGGTGGCGCGCGGGCTGATCGAGGCCTTTGCGCAGATCGACCCGAGCGTCCCGTTCGTCGTGCGCCTGGACGGCACCAACGGCGAGCAGGGCCGCGAGCTGCTGAGGCAGGCGCGGCTGCCCAACGTGACGATCGAGGCGACGATGGACGGTGCCGCGGCGCGCGTGGTGGAGCTGGCGAGGACCGGCGGGTGAGCGCGGCGAGCAGGGCACAAGACCGGGGCGCGAGGACCGGCGGATGAGCGCGGCGAGCAGGGAACAAGACCGGGGCGCGAGGACGAGTTGAGCATCCTCGTCGACGAGCGCACGCGGCTGTGCACGTCCGGGATCACCGGGCGCGAGGGCACCTTCCACACGCTGCGAAACCGCGACTACGGGACCAACGTGGTGGCCGGGGTGACGCCGGGAAAGGGCGGCCAGGACGTGGACGGCATCCCGGTGTTCGACACCTTCAGCCAGGCGGTGCGCGAGCGCGGCGCCAACACCGCCATGATCTTCGTCCCCCCGCGCTTTGCCGCCGACTCGATCCTCGAGGCCGAGGACGCCGGGATTGAGCTGATCGTCTGCATCACCGAGGGGATCCCCGCGCACGACGAGCTGCGCGTCTACAACATCCTGCGCAAGAACGGCCGCAGCCGGCTGGTCGGGCCCAACTGCCCTGGGATCCTCTCGCCCGGCAAGGCCAACGTCGGGATCATCCCCGCATCGTTCTTCTCGGCCGGCAATGTCGGGGTCGTGTCCCGCTCCGGGACGCTCACCTACCAGATCGGCAGCGTGCTCGCGCAGCGCGGCTTCGGCAACTCCTCGATCGTGGGGATCGGAGGCGACCCCGTGCCCGGGACCGACTTCATCGACGTGCTGGACATGTTCGAGGCCGATGACCAGACCGAGCTGATCGTGCTGTGCGGCGAGATCGGCGGCGACGCCGAGGAGCGCGCTGCCGACCACATCGCGCAGCGGATCTCAAAGCCGGTGATCGCCTACATCGCCGGCTTCACGGCTCCGCCGGGCAAGACGATGGGCCATGCGGGCGCGATCGTGTCCGGATCCCACGGCACGGCGGCCGCCAAGGCGCAGGCGCTGGAGCAGCGCGGGGTGCGCGTCGGCCGCACTCCAACCCAGGTCGCCGAGGAGGCGGCTCGCCTGCTGGGCGGCTGAGGCTGGCCCCGGCGCCGCGCGATACGCTCGCCGACCCATGCCGGGGTCCCCGCTCGACGAACATCTCGCGGAGATCGACCGGCGCCTTGCGGCGATCCAGTCCGCGCTCCAATGGCCGCGTGCCGTACCGGAGCCGCGTTCCGTACCGGAGCAGCCGACGCACCTGCCCGAGCAGCCTCGCGGCACGCCAGCTGAGGAGCGTGAGGCCCCGCTCGTCACGGCGACGGTCTGCGCCGGGCCGTTTGACGGCACGGAGGCGCTTGCGCGCTTTGAGGCCGGGCTGCGGTCGCTGCCCGGGGTTCGCTCGCTGCGGTTGCGCGAGTACGAGGGGCCCGACCGGGTGCACTACGAGGTGCTGATCGATCCGAGCCTGTGACCGGCGGGCGACGCCGGGCCGATCGATCCGAGCCTGTGGCCGGCCGGCGACGCCGGGCCGATCGATTCAAGGCCTGTGACCGGCCCGCCGCGCCGGACGCGGCTGACCCGGCGTGCGTCGCAGGGGCGAGGCCCCGGTAGTCTGTCGCCCGTGGCTTCCACGATCTCCTTCGCGCGCGGCGCACCTTCGCTTGACATAGTGGACGTCGAGGGGCTGCGCGCTGCAGCGGCGGCGGCCTTTGAGTCCGATCCGGGCGGGCTGACGGGCTACGGGACGGCGGTCGGCTATCCACCGCTTCGCGAGTGGATCGCCCGGCGACATGGTGTCCCGGTGGAGCGGGTGATCGTCACCAACGGCTCGATGCAGGCAGACGCGTTCCTGTTCGACGCGCTCGTGGCCGAGGGGGTCACCGTGGTCGTCGAGCGGCCGACCTACGATCGCACCCTGCTGTCGCTGCGCAAGCGGGGCGCGGACGTGCGCGCGGTCGGCCTGGAGCCGGACGGCCTGGACGTCGACGAGCTTGAGAGGCTGCTGGAGTCGGGCGCGCGCCCCGCGCTCGCGCACATCATCCCCAACTTCCAAAACCCGGCGGGCTACACGCTGTCGGATGCCAAGCGCCGGCGCCTGATCGAGCTCGCGCGCCGCCACCGCTTCACGATCTTCGAGGACGACCCGTACGTCGCCCTGCGCTTCGAAGGCGAGCCGCTTGAGACGATGGTGTCGATCGCCCCCGACGTGGTCGTCTACGCCTCGTCGTTCTCAAAGACCGTCTGCCCGGGGATCCGCGTCGGCTACCTGGTCGCGCCGGAGGCGCTGATCGAGCGGGTGACGGCGCTGGCGGTCGGCGCCTACATCTCCCCGAACATGGTCGCCCAGGGCATCGTCCATCGGTTCTGCACATCCGGCGCGATCGACCGGTCGATCGAGACCGTGTGCCGCGCGCTGCGCGAGCGCGCGCGCGTGCTCTGCGAAGCGCTCGCAGAGGCGCTCCCGGACGCCCGCTTCGTCGCTCCTCAGGGGGGCTACTTCCTGTGGGTCGACCTGCCCGACGGCACCGATGTCGACGCTCTGTTCCGCGCGGCCGCGGCCCGTGGAGTGCAGTTCGTCAAGGGCAGCGACTTCCTGCTCGACGGAGGCGGATCGTCGCTTCGCCTCGCCTACTCGGGCGTCACCACGGCCGAGATCCGCGAGGGCGTCGGCCGCCTGGCCGACGCCTACCGGGAGGTCGCTCAGGCCGTCCGTGCGGCCTGACCCACGGGCGGGCGTCTCCCCGCGCCGTCCGCGCCCGCGTGCGGCTTGAGCGGCGCCGGCGCCGTCCGCGCCCTGCGGCCGTCCACGCCCGGGCAGCGTGCCGCCGCCGGATGCTCCGCCTCGCGGCTCAGCGCCCGTAGCGCTCGCGTCCCAGAACCAGCTGCTCGGGCAGCGCGGTGCGAGGCGGCGGCGAGGGCTCGGCGAGCACGGACACGGTCTCGGCGACGCTGTGGGTGATCTCAGCCACACGCTCGGCGCAGCGCACCGCCACCCGCCTGCCGTCGTTGGCCTGCACGGTGCCGTCCATCCCCGGCTCGATCCCGGAGGCCCTCAGGTAGCGCAGCAGATCCTCGGCCTCGTTCTCCAGCCGCAGCACCCTGACGCGCGCGCCAACCTGGCAGTCGGCGAGCGGAACGCCGTCGATCCTCGCTCCGACCCGGATCGGGTGGCCGTGCGGACAGGTGGTGGCATCGCCGATCGCGCTGCGCATGTAGGCCTCAAGCCGCGGCGTCATCGCGTACTCGAGCTTCTCCGCCTCCTCGTGCACCTCGTCCCAGGGGACGCCGACCACGTCGGTCAAAAAGCGCTCGATCATCCGGTGGCGGCCGACGATCTCCTCAGCGTGCGCGCGCCCGGCAGCGGTGAACGTGATCCCGCGAGAGCTGGAGCGCTCGATGTAGCCGTCGCGCTCGAGGCGCACGAGCATCTCGTGAACCGCCGGCGCCGACAGTTGCATCGCACGCGCGAGGTTGGCGCCGGTCATCGGCAGCTGCGCCTCATAGAGCCAGAAGAGGGACTCCAGGTACTCCTGCTCGGCGGCGGTGGTGCTGGCGGACGGCACCCGGGTGATGCTAGTCGGCGCCGCGCGGCGCCAGCCCCTACCATCGCGCGATGGCGCTCGCGCTCTCTCCGCCGCTTGAGCCGCAGCTGGCGCGCTCCGCCGCCGAGGTCCCCGTAGGCGAGCGCTGGTCCTATGAGCCCAAGTTCGACGGCTTTCGCGCGATCGCGTTCGTCGACGGCGCGCAGGTGACGCTCCAGTCTCGCGGCGGCCGGCCGCTTGAGCGCTACTTCCCGGAGCTGCGCTTCCCGGCGGGCGGCTACGTGCTCGACGGCGAGATAGTGATCGACGCCGGGGACGGCGGCCAGGACTTCGGAGCCCTGCAGCAGCGGATACACCCGGCCGCAAGCCGCGTGGCGCTGCTGTCGCGCAGCACGCCCGCCACCTACGTCGCGTTCGACCTGCTCGCGCTCGGCGGGGAGTCTCTGATCGGCCGTCCGTTCGCCGAGCGGCGGGCGGCGCTCGAGGAGCTCGCTCGGCGGTCCGGCTTTGATCAGGCGGGCGTGCGGGTGACGCCCGTCACGCGCGACCCGGCCGCCACCGGCGCCTGGCTTGGCGATGGCGAGGGCGTCGTCGCCAAGGACCGGCGAGCGCCCTACCGGCCGGGGGAGCGTCGCGGGATGGTGAAGGTCAAGCGGGTGCGCACGATCGACGCGGTGCTCGCCGGCTGGCGTCCGGGAAAGGAGCCGGGGACCGTCGGCTCGCTCATCCTGGGGCTGTTCGGGCCCGATGGGCAGCTGCGGATCGTCGGGCACTCGTCGGGGCTGAGCGCGCGGGAGAAGCGCGAGCTGCCGGCCCGCCTTGCGCCCTATGAGACCGGCGAGCGGGGGCGCGGCGAGCCGAGTCGCTGGCAGGGCGAGCGCGAGCTTGAGTGGATCGCGCTCCGCCCCGAGCTGGTCGTGGAGGTCGCCTTCGACCACGCGAGCGGAGGGCGGATCAGGCACGGGACGCGGATCGTGCGCTGGCGCACCGACAAGCCGGCGTCCGAGTGTCGCATCGAGCAGATGTCCTAGAGCCGCCGAGCGGCGCCGGCGCTCGCCCTCCAGCCTCGCTCAGCGCTCGTCGCCCGCCCTCGCGGCCTCAGGCGCCGCTGCGTCGCTCGCCCTCGCGGCCTCAGGTGTCGCTGCGTCGCTCGCCCTCGCGGCCTCAGGTGTCGCTGCGTCGCTCGCCCTCGCGGCCTCAGGTGTCGCTGCGTCGCCTACGCGCCCTGCTCGGCTGCACCCGCGCCGGCTCGCCCGGCTGCTTTTTGAAGTGCGGCGGCCACGGGGCGTCGCCGAGGCCGCGGTCCACCTCGTCTTTGCGCGCGAGCTCGAGCAGCGCGTCCAGCGAGCCCGCGTGCTCGTCGATCCGGGCCGCCGGATCGCCCCGGCGTGCGACCAGCTCCGCGACCGTGTCGATCCGCATGTCGGCCGGCTCGGCGTGCGGGACCTCATCCCAGCTCAGCGGGGTCGAGACGCGCGCATCCGGGGTGGGACGGACGCTGTAGGCGGACGCCACGGTCCGGTCGCGCATGTTCTGGTTGTAGTCGACGAACACCCCGTGGCGCTCCTCCTTCCACCAGCTGGTGCAGGCCAGGCGCGGCGCCCTGCGCTCCACCTCGCGGGCGAGCGCCAGCGCCGCTTTGCGCACCGAAAGCCAGTCGTGCTCGGCGTGGACGCGGACGTTGATGTGCATGCCGCGTGATCCGCTGGTCTTCGGAAAGCCGGTGAGGCCGTGGTCTGAGAGGACCTCCCCGCAGACAAGCGCCACCCGCCGCACGTCGTCCCAGTCGGCCTCGGGCGTCGGGTCAAGGTCCACGCGCAGCTCGTCGGGATGGTCGAGGTCTGAGATGCGCGCCTGCCACGGGTTCCAGTCGATCACCCCCAGGTTGACGCCCCAGACGAGCGCCGCCGCACTGTCGGCCACGAGCTCGCGAGCGGTGCGCCCGCTTGGGAAGGTGACGGTGGCCGTGTGCAGCCAGTCGGGCGCCGAATCGGGGATGCGCTTTTGAAAGAACTGCGAGGAGGTCGTTATCGAGGGCCGGCAGCGCCGGAAGGCGGGGCGCTGAGGGCATCACGGGCATCTCTGGTGAGCCCAATTTTAGGCCGATTTGCGCAGTTCTGTTGGTGCCGGTGTTGGTGGCCAGATGGGGGCTAGCTGACCGCCCGCATGCGCGCTCCACCGCCAACTAGCTCGGTCACCACGCTAGCCCATTGTCCTCGCATCGCGCAGGAAGGCGTAGGAGAAGTTCGCTGGCCCCGCGTCCAAGCGTTACGCGAGAATGAGGATGCCTGAAAGCCCGTTCAGCTATTCTTATTTCTATGGCCCACGGAGGTATCCAGCAGGACCCGTCAGAGCTTGACCGCGAGTTCGCGCAGGCGGTAGCCGAGACGATGCAGGCGCTCGCGACCCCGAGCCGCCTGCGCATCCTCGGACAGCTTCACGCCGGTCCGTCTCCGGTGAACGAGCTCGCGGCCGCGGTCGGGATGGAAGCCTCGGCTGTGTCTCACCAGCTTCGCGTCCTGCGTCATCTCGGGCTTGTCGTCGGCCGGCGCGAGGGCCGGCAAATCGTCTATGACCTGTACGACGACCACGTCAGCGAGCTCCTAGAGCAGGCCATCAGTCACGTCGAGCACCTGCGGCACGGACGCAGCCGCTCAGCACCAAGCATCGAGCTCGCGGAGGCCTGAGGATGAGCGAGGCAAGGCTGCACGCCGATGAGGCGCAACTCACGCACGACCACGCCCACCTCAACGGACATGCGAACCGCGAACACAGCCACGACGGGCACGAGCACGACGATGGCGCCCACGGGCACTCCCACGGGTTGGTGCATGAGTCCATCAAGCGCTCGCGGGCTGGGGTGCGCGCGGTGCTCATCTCGCTCGGGGTGCTTGGTCTCGCCGCGGCGGCGCAGACGGCGGTGTTCGTCCTGTCGGGCTCGGTGGCGCTGCTGGCCGACCTCATTCACAACTTCGGCGATGCGCTGACCGCGGTGCCGCTGGGCATCGCCTTCCTGATGCGCTCTGACCGGGCGGAGCGGGGCGCTGGGCTGTTCGTGGTGGCGGCCATCTTTATCAGCGCGTGCGTAGCCGGCGTGGAGGCCATTCAGCGGCTCATCCATCAGCAAGCCCCGACGCACTTGTGGGCGCTCGCGGCCGCCGGCGCCATCGGCTACCTGGGCAACTTCGTCGCCTCGAAGGTCCGCAAGCGCGCCGGCCATCGCCTGAACAGCCCCGCGCTCATCGCAGACGGCAACCACGCCGCCGCCGACGCTTACGTGTCGCTGGCGGTCATCGCCTCGGCGATTGTCGTCGCCATCGGCGCTCCCATCGCCGACCCGCTCATCGGTCTGGCCATCACCCTGGTCATCCTGCGCATCACCTGGCAGAGCTGGAACACGGTGCGCGGACACGACCACCACCACGGGTAGCACCGAGACACCCATGACGACCGAGCTGCCAACCCTTCCCGCCGGTCGCGTTTCGTCGGTCACACCGACTCGCGACGCTGCGTGGCTTCGTGACGCTCGCCGTGCCCGCTGGCTGTCTTATCTCAGCCTCGCCTGGATGCTGGCCGAGGGGGTGCTCGGCATCATCGCCGGCGGGCAGGCGAACTCCATCGCGGTCATCGCCTGGGCCCTCGGCTCGGCGGTCGAGGCCGCGGCTGCGGTCATCGTCATCGTCCGCTTCACCGGGCGGAACCGCTTCTCTGAGACAGCCGAGCGCCGGGCTCAGAGGTGGGTGGCCGGCAGCTTCTTCTTTCTCGTCCCCTACATCCTCTATGAGTCGGTCAGCAAGCTGGTGGCGGGCAGCCAGCCGGAGCGCAATTGGCTGGCGGTCGCGCTGCTGGCATCGAGCATCGTGGTCATGCCAGTGCTGGGCTGGGCCAAGCATCGACTCGGTCAGCGCCTTGGCTCCGGCGCGACCGCTGGCGAGGGCACGCAGAATCTGTTGTGTGCCGCCCAGGCGGCCGCTGCGCTCGGCGGCCTGTTGCTCGGCAGCGCCGGCCTCGGGTTCCTTGACCCGGTTGCCGCGCTCATCATCGCCGCCATCGCGGCCAAGGAAGGCGTCGAGTTGTGGCGCGGCGAGGAGTGCGCGTGCCAGTCCATGCCGGGACTACAACCCGCGGCCAGTGGCTGCGCTGACGAGCACTGCGAGTCCTGCTGATGCCCCACGACCACGACCATGACCACAATCACGGTGGTCACAGCCATGCTAGGCACTCGCACGGTGTCTCCGCTGACGCCGACCGCGGCAAGCTGAAGATTGCCCTCGGGCTCATCCTCGGCTTCATGGCCTTCGAGGTCGCGGTTGGCGTCCTCTCCCACTCGCTGGCGCTGCTCTCAGACGCAGCGCACATGCTCACCGACGCGGCCGCCATCGGCTTGGCATTGGTAGCCATCAGGCTCGCCGCCCGGCCAGCCAAGGGCTCCATGACCTTCGGGCTCAAGCGGACAGAAATCCTCTCGGCGCAGTTCAACGGCGCGACCCTGCTGGTGCTCGGGTTGCTCATCATCTATGAGGGCATTCGCCGTCTCATCACGCCCCCGCCGGTTGCGGGCACCGCCGTGCTCGTCGTGGCCTTGGTGGGCATCGTGGTCAACCTGGCCGCGACCTACACGCTGTCGAAGGCCAACCGTCAGTCGATGAACGTCGAGGGGTCCTTCCAGCACATCCTGACTGACCTGGCTGCGTTTATCTTCACCGCCATCGCCGGCGTCGTCATCATCACCACCGGGTTTCATCGTGCGGACGGCATCGCGTCGCTCATCATCGCCGCCATCATGCTCCGCGCCGCCTACGGCCTCCTGAAGACCAGCGGCCGGGTGTTCCTGGAAGCCGCCCCGGCCGGGATGGACCCGGATGCCATCGGGCAGCGGATGGCGGCCGTGGCCGGTGTGACCGAGGTCCACGACCTGCACGTCTGGGAAGTCACCTCCGGCTTCCCGGCGCTCTCCGCCCATGTGCTCGTTCGCGAGGACAGCGACTGCCACGAGCTCGCCCACAAGCTCAAGGCGCTGCTTCACGACGAGTTCGACATCGACCACACCACCCTCCAGGTCGACCACCAGCACACCCAGCTGCTCAGCATCGAGACCGCCGAGCAGCGGGCGCGGGCCATTCACCCGGCAAAGGGCTGAGCGTGGACGCCACGGTCGCGGCCAGAGGCCGACTGTTGCGCCGGGGGCTCGTGCTGGAGTACGCGACGCTCGGTTGGAACGTAGTCGGTGTCATCGTGCTCGCCATCGCCGCCATCGCCGCCGGGTCGGTCGCGCTCGCCGGGTTCGGCGTCGACTCGCTCATCGAAATCGTCGCCTCCGCCGTGGTGGTCTGGCAACTCAAAGGCGGGGAGGGCTCAGACCGCGAGCGAACCGCGGTGCGCATCATCGCCATCGCCTTTGTCCTGCTCGCCATCTACATCGCTATCCAGAGCGCCATCATCATCAGCTCGGCGAACCACCCGGGACATTCCACGCTCGGCATCGCCTGGCTGGCGGTGACCGTTGTCGCAATGTTCGCGCTGGCCGCCGGCAAGCGAGACACGGGGCGCCAGCTCGGTAATCCCGTGCTCCAGAGCGAATCCCGGGTGACCGTCGTCGACGGCGCCCTTGCCGCCGCGGTGCTGACCGGCGTTGTGCTGAATGCCGCACTGGGCTGGTGGTGGGCCGACCCGCTCTCAGCGCTGGTCATCCTCGTCTACGGACTGCGCGAGGCCCGCCACGCCTGGACCGAGGCCCGCTGAGCGTGCCGGCCAAGCTCATCGCGCTCGTCCCTCCACTCGGCAAAAGGGGGCATCCGCTTCGTTGTCCGTGCGGGACGCGCCCGGCCCGCGCTGAGACGGCCTCCGTCTGGCCGCTACGCGGTGCTTGGATGTGACGGACGACCGTGCCGTCGCGGCCGGCGAAGTACGGCGTAGGCGACTACGCCGCCGAGCGCGAGTGCCGCCAGAATTGCGCCGAGGACCGCTCCGGTGCTCCAGCCGCTGCTGGGGTGCATCATCCAGCCGTTGCCCATCATGTAGGAGCCGGTGTGCTGCCAGTCGGCGCGGCTCATGTGCTGCCAGGCTCCGTTGCGCATCCACGCGTATCCGGAGCCCATCATTGCGCCCCAGCCGCCGGCGCCGGTCGAGCCGGCGCCCATCATGCCGCCGGTCATCATGCCCGCGTCGCTGCTGCTCGTGGTGGGGCAGTCGGCGTAGCGGCGGCCGAGCGCCTGGTGCATGCGGTCGGCGTTAGCGGAGCCCATCATCGTGTCCATCCGGGCGTTCATAGCCTCGTGGGTGGCGCGGGAGCCGGCCATGCGGTCCATGACGTACTCGCCGAGATGCTCGAAGTCGGAGTTGCTCAGGCTCTGGCAGCTCGCCTGACCGCTCTGAAGCCGGGCTGCGACGGTCTGGCCGGCTGACACCTCGTCGGTGAGCGCGGCCAGTGCGGGCGCGGCCGGGAGCAGCCCCACCGTTGTGGTGGCGATGAGCAGTGCGATGAGACGCCGAGGCATGACTCCACCGTAGGCGGGCTGTCCGTGGCTGCCATCCGCAGGCGTCCGCGAGCCGGCTGCGGTCCGTTACGGAGCGGCTCAGGAGGTGGCGTCGTAACGAGGGCCGTCGCGGCGAAGGCGCGCGAGGATGTGCTTGGCGGGCATGGTGTGGTCAAGGCCGTGGTCCTCGCGGACGTGCTGCTGGACCTTGGCCACGAGGTCGTCCTCGTCGGCGGCGTCGATGACCGCGTCGCAGCGCGGGCAGGACATGGTGATGGTCATGAGTTCCTCCGTAGGGTTGCGGCCGCGGGGACAGGGCGGTCGCGGTCCTCTTCGTGAGCGTGATGGTGCTTATGGTCGTGGTGACGGGGCGCACGCTGTTCGTGCCCGTCGTGGGTCGCCTCGCTCGGCTGGGCGGGGTGGTTGTAGCGGTCGGGGTCGGCCTCGAAGGCGTGCAGGCAGTGCTCGGAGCAGAAGTAGAACGTCTCGCCGCCGAACTCCTTGGTGACGGCCTTCGAGCGGTCGACCTTCATGCCGCACACCGAGTCGGTCGCGCCGCGGCGAGCGGTCAGCCAGAACAGGACCGCGAACACGGCGAGACCCGCGATGTTCAGGACCAGTTTGTAGTTGACGCTGATGTTGCTGAAGATGTCGGCGCGGGTGGGCCGGGGTCCGGAGGGAATGAGTCCGAGTGCGCTAAACAGCCCGTCGATGATGAGCGCGGCCGCGACCATGGTGACGAACATCAGGCCGGTGATGCGCAGAGCGAAGCTCCGGCCGTAGTACTTGATGTAGATGGCGACGATGGGCAGGACGATGAGGTCGGCGAAGATGAAGGCCATCACGCCGGCGAAGCTGATGCCGCCGCTCCATAGCACGGCCGCCAGTGGCACGTTGCCGACCGAGCAGACGAACGACAGGACGGCGATGACGGGGCCTATGACTGCGCCCCAGAGGGTCTGGACGATGGCGGGGGAGTCCTTGAGGAACAGGCTGTTGAAGAACCCGTTGCCGAGTTGGGCGACGAACCCGGCGAGCAGGAAGCCGATGGTGATTTCCTTCCACAGCATCTGCCAGTCGCCGCGGAAGTTGTGCGCGACGTCAGACCAAGCTGACGCACTGGTCAGCCGCTGACGCCAGCTCATCTGCCCTCCGACGGAGTGGTGTTGGTGGCCAGTGTCGGCCTGCTGGGCGTGTCGGCGGGCCTGCTTCTCCAGCCCTGGGGAGACGAACAGGCGCAGCGCGAGCGCCATCAGGACAATCATCACGATGCCGCCGAGGTATTCGGCCAGGGTGAACTGCCAGCCGATGAGTACCCACAGCACGAGCCCGAGCTCCCACACCAGGTTGGTGGAGGCGAATTGGAAGGCGAGCGCCGAGGCGGCCGAGGCGCCCTTCTGAAACAGGCTCTTGGCGATGGCCACCGCGGCGTAGGAGCACGAGGAACTGGCGGCGCCGAAACCCGTGGCCACCACCACCGGACGCGCACCATCGCCTGAGAGGGCGCTCTCGATGCGCCGGCGGGGCACCCACGCCTGCACCACAGCCGAGATGAAGAAACCGAACACGAGCGCCCACCACACCTCCCAGCCCATCAGGAAGGCGTCGCGCAGGGCGTGCCATATGACGTCAAGCACCGAGTTCATGACAGCCGCTCTTTCATATACCCCCTAACCGTATCAGATACCCGGTGGGGGTATCTGCTAAAGTTCCGGACATGAGCTCCGGAACGACGCCAACGCGCGGGTACTCCGCCTCCAAGGCCCAGCTTCTCACCCGCCTGCGCCGCATCGAGGGCCAGGTACGCGGCATCCAGGGCATGGTTGAGGACGACCGATACTGCATCGACGTCCTCACGCAAATCAGCGCCATCCAAGCGGCGCTGGACAAGGTCGCGCTCGGCCTGCTCGACGACCACGCCCACGTCTGCGTGATGGGCGCCGCCAAGGAGGAGCGGGACGCCAAGACCGAGGAGTTGATGGCCGCGGTCGGGCGACTGCTGCGCCGCGGTTAAGCCCCGGTTCCGAGGGGCTCCGGCAGTCAGCGCTCGAACAGAGCTCGCAGGTTGCGTATACCCCAGGCGGGTACCCGAAGAGAATGCCGCCCACCTGGCTGACCGTCCTCGCCTGGGTCTCGCTCGCAGTGGCATTCCTGACTGCCGGGCTCATCCTCCACGACATCTACGGCCGCGGCTACCGCCAGAAGATGGCGGTCATGGAGGCCGTCTGGCCCATCACCGCGCTGTACTTCGGGCCGCTCGCCTGGTGGGGCTACCGCCGTTGGGGCCGCCTCAACAGCCCGCGATATCAATGCCAGACCGGCGCCGAGCCCGACTACGATGAGCCCGCATCGGTCTCCATCGGCGTCAGCCACTGCGGCGCCGGCTGCACCCTCGGGGACATCATCGGCGCCTGGGTCGTGTTCGCCGCCAGCTGGAAACTTCTTGGACTCGCTCTCCCCGGCGAGTACATCGCCGACTTCACCCTCGCCTTCGCGCTCGGCATCGCCTTCCAGTACTTCTCCATCGCTCCGATGCGCGGCCTCGGCCCACGCGAGGGCATCATCGCGGCGCTCAAGGCCGACACACTCTCGCTGACCGCGTTCGAGGTCGGCCTATTCGGCTGGATGGCGCTCATCCAGCTCGTGTTCTTCACCGCCCCGCACCTCACCCCGGACCACGCCACCTACTGGCTGCTCATGCAAATCGGCATGGTCCTCGGGTTCGCCACCGCTTATCCAGTCAACCTCTGGCTCATCCGCCGAGGCATCAAGGAAGCGATGTAGTAACAGCCGCGAGCGGTTGGGGGCAGCGAAGCGGATACCCCCGTCTCGGCAAAGACACTTCGCGGTGACAGCCGTGTTTGGGGTCGCGGGCATCTCCCTGCCCTGTCAGGAGCCGAAACCGGGGCAACCTGGCCGCGGCGTTGCGGACAGAAGAGCTGACGCGATGTCGCGAGCTACGCCAAGTCGTCGAGGTCGAACGTGTCGGCGACCGAGTCGGCCTGGGCCTCGTACAGCCAGCTGTAAGTCGCAAGGGTGAAGCCGGCGTTGGTATGACCGAGCCGCCGGGCAAGCAGCTTCACGTTGACGCCCGCGGCTATCTGCATCGAGGCGTACGTGTGGCGCAGGTCGTGGATGCGGGTGCGTGGCCACAGCCCGAGCTCGGCGTTGGCGTCCCGGATGAGGGTCACCAGGTTCTGAGCGCTCAGGTGCGTGTGCCGGCGGGCATGGAACATCCACCCGGTCTCCATGCGCTCAGGACGCCGGTCACGCTGGCGCTCGGCCTTGCTGGCCATCAGCAACGCATGGATGGTGTCGGGCAGCACCTCACGGCGCTGGCAGCCGGTCGTGTCGGTGAACGACAGCGTCCTCGTCTCCGGCTCGTAATCGGTCCAGTGCAGGCGGACCGCATCCGCCGTCCGCAGACCGTCGAGCTCGCGCAGAGCCGTCACCCGGACGAGAAGGTGGTACTCCTTCGGCAGCCGGGCCAGCAGCGCTTCGAGCTGGAGCGGGGTCAGGAGCTTCACGCGCATGTCCACCAGCGCCGGGTTGAACCGCTTCTCGCGGAACGACGTCCGGTCCCTTGGCTTGCCCGTGCTTGAGCGGAACATGAGCGCCTGCCCGCTGGCGGTCTCGGGCAGGCTGTCGAGATGCTCACACAGCAGCCGGTCCAGGCCCTCGCCCAGGGTCAGCCGTCGCCGGCCGGCCTTGGTCTTGACCGTACCTATCTTCCAGCCGCCCTTGCCGTCCCTGGTCATGGTCCGGTGGACGTACAGCGACCGGGTCTCCCGGTTGTAGTCCTCGACGTACAGCGCCAGGACCTCGCCGAAGCGCAGACCGCAGTGCAGCATCAGCAGGACGGGGAGCAGTTCACGCGGGCGCGTCTGCGCCACCAGCAGTCCTGACTGCTCCCGGGTGAGCGGGACGATGTCCTGGTCCGGGGGAGGGACGTCATCGACGTCGTCCAGGGGGTTCTCGTCGATGAGCTTGTCAACCTTGGCCTGGAGCATGATGGACCGGACCACCCGCATCATCTGCTTCACCGTCCACTGCGCCAGCACGCGGACCGGTACGTCCTCGTCCTCGGGCCCTACCTTGATGTCAGGGTTGCCGGCCAGCTTGCCCGCCTGGAAGATGCGGAAGTGCCGGGCGGTCAGCTTCGCTATCGGGTCATCGCCGAAGGCGGGGATGAGATGGTGATTGACACACCGCTCGTAGCTCTCATACGTGCTGGGCCGGACGAGCGCCTTCTTGTTCTCAAGCCACTCGGTCGCGTAGTCGCTGAACGGGACGCCGTCGATGGCACGCGCAGACCGCTTGTGGCGCTCGGCCAGCCTCTGGTCAAGCAGCGCCCATGCCTTCGCCTCATCGGCGCCGGCGCGCTCGAACACCGGCTTGGCACCCCTCCGTGGCCGGTAGTAAATCTCGAACACGCCCTCAGGGAGCAGGCGCACGCCTCCGGAGCCCGGAGGGCGCTTGGTCTTGCTGCGACGACGAGTCGTAGTGCTCATCTCGCCCACCTCCTGACCGACCTGACACCGCCCCGGCGCCCGCGAACCGGGAAGGGGCTGACAGTTGCCTGCTCGTCATCCCGAGTGCCGCCAGCCGCCAGCCACTCGGCCAGCCAGGCGACGGGAATGCGCTTCGTCCCGCCGAGCTCGATGTAGGGCAGCTCGCCCGCTGACATCAGGTCGTACACGTGCGCTCTGCTGACACCGAGAAACTCCGCCGTCTGCAGTGCTGACAGCAGGTGCTTCGGACCAGCCACCACCGCCAGCGCCTCACGGAACTCACGCACCCGACGCCCGTGGTCCGCCTCATCCACGAGCGCGTGCGTCCGCGCCAGACCAGGTCTCGCCATATTCATCTCCTCCGTTCGCATGAGCGGAAGAGAGGGGCCCGAGCTGCCAAGACCCGGGCACCTCCCATCTCCGCCGAGAAATCCCGCGCTTACAACAAGCATGTGAAGCCGGGTATCAGTCCGGATACTTACTTTCAGGTCCCCGCCAACAGCTACTCTCGCCCCGTGCCAACGGCCGCTGACAGCTGGTTCCGTCAGCACGCCCGCGACCAGGTCCTGCTCAACCTGGTCCGCGACGTGACCCAGCGCGTTCCCCTCTGGCGCTCGCGCTGGCTGACCATGCGCCGCTACGACATGCACAGCGGCGAGGGCATGCCCACCGCGAAGGCGCTGCGTGCCAAGCTCAACGAGGACCTTGCTCAGCCGCTCAGCTGGCCTGAGATAGTCGCCCTCGCCCAGCGCTCCCCGCGCGACCGCCTGCTGGAACTCCGCGCCAGGGGCCGCCGCCCGCCATCTCCCCGTGCCCGACGTCTGCTCGTCTTCTACGGCCTGCGCAAGGTGGCACTCGCACTCGGGGCTGAGACGCTGACAGCTGACCAGTACCGCCGGGGACGCCTCCGGGTCATGCGCAAGGTCCCCGGCTCCGCCAAGCAGCCCGAGTGGCTGCCGACGGTCGACGACGTGCTCGCAGCCGCCGGCAACTGGGAGGGGGCACTGCGCATCGCCAAGCTCCAGCCGACCCCCGACCGCCCGCCGAAGAAGATACGGGCCACCGACAGCGGCATGGCCATCCCCGAGGCCGTCGCCCGCTTCTGCGAGCTCAACGACTTCCTGCCCTCGCGCACCACCCTTGAGCAGTTCATGGCCGACTGCGGCGCCCGACTCGCCAACCAGCGCCCGGGCGTGCCCTGGTCTGAGTACCTCAACGACGCGGCCGCGCTCATGCAGGCCCGCGGCCAGGCGGCGCCCCGGGTCAAGCCCCGCTCCGGACGCCAGGTCGAGTACCGCCTGCCCCGGGGAGGTTCCATCTCCGGCGCGCCGCAGGCCCGGTCCTACCGCAGCGGGACCGTCACCCTCCCGAGGTGCGAGGCCGCGCTCAAGGAGTTTCTCCGCGGCCGCGACCCCAGGCAAGCCACGCGAGCGAAGTACCTGCGCTGGCAGGTCGGCACCGAGTGGCCGGCGCCCAGCAGCTTCCGCCAGTACGGCGGCTTCGCCGACGTCCGCCGGCGGGTGCTCACCCTCAACCCCTGGCTGCCCTCCCAGCCGCCAGCCGAAGGCTCCCAATGAGCCCGGTGTTGGTGGCCGGTGTTGGTGCCCCCGACCGAGAAGAGCCACCGGGCGGCGTGAAACATTGGGATTTGCAGGTGAATCCGGCGCCGGAGCCGAACCTGGGTCGCCGGCGCCAACATGCTGCCAACAACCGCGGGTTCGTGAACGGGTGGACCAGCCGGCGGAACGTTTACGGGCGGGCGACCCGGATTGAGAACCCCTGAGTGTTGGTGAAAGTGTTGGTGTCAGCCCGTCGGCGACGACCGCCCGGACCAGCAAAACCTGCGTATTTGCAGGGCTGACAGTTGATGGGCGGTGCCGGGCTCGAACCAGCGACCTCCTGCTTGTAAGAACGGCCGGCCGGCGGCGCCGTCGACGTAGCGCTTGAGGGTCGTGGGGCGCTCTCGCAGATGCACCAGCGCGGGCTGCGCCATGCTCAGGTAGTAGTCGACCAGGTCACGCTTGGTCAGGCCGCGCTCCGGGAAGAACACCTTGCCCGGGTTTGACAAGGGGACCCTGCGGCCGTCGACCTCGATCAGCTCTTGCTCGGCGATGGGCGAGAGGATGGCGCATACTGGCGCCGTGAGCCCGATCCCCGGCTTTGGCCCGGCCCCGGCGTCCCCGGCGCCGTGAGCCCGATCCCCGGCATGCCTGAGCCGTGAGCCCGATCCCCGGCGTCCCAGAGGTGGTGCTCGTCGCCTGCGACTCGTTCAAGGGGACCTTCACCGCCGCCCAAGTGACCGAGGCGATCGGCCGCGGCCTGCGCGAGGGCGGCCGGCCTGTGGATCTCTGCCCGGTGGCCGACGGGGGCGAGGGCACGCTCGAGGCGCTGGCCGGCGCGCTCGGCGCCCGGCGCCTTTCGGTTGCGGCCCACGACCCGCTCGGTCGTCCGATACAGGCCGCGCTTGCGATCGCCGGGCCCGTGGCGATCGTCGAGACCGCGGCGGCCAGCGGCCTGGGGCTGGTGTCCGAGCGCGAGCGCGACCCGATCGCGGCCAGCACCGCCGGCACCGGGGAGCTGATCGCCGCCGCGATCGACGCCGGCGCCCGCGTGGTCTACCTGGGCGTCGGCGGCAGCGCGACCACCGATGGAGGCGCGGGCGCGATCGCCGCCATTCGCAGGCGTGGCGGCCTGCGCGGGGCGCGGCTTGTGGTCCTGTGCGACGTGCGCACCCCCTTCGAGCACGCGGCGCGCGTGTTTGCCCCGCAGAAGGGCGCCTCGCAAGACCAGGTCCGCCGCCTCACCGCTCGCCTGCACGCGCTCGCTCGGCGCCTGCCCGCCGACCCCCGCGGACGCGCGATGACCGGTGCGGCCGGCGGGCTCTCCGGGGGCCTGTGGGCCGCGTTCGGCGCCGAGCTGGTCGCCGGCGCGCCGTTCGTGCTCGACTCTGTCGGCTTCGACGCCCGGATGCGCAGGGCGCGGGCGGTGGTCACGGGCGAGGGCAAGCTCGATCAGCAGAGCCTGGCCGGAAAGGTCGTCTCCGAGGTCGCCACCAGGGCCCGCCAGTCCGGCGTGCCCTGCCACGCGATCGTCGGGCGCAGGGAGCTTGACGCGATGGGCGCACGCCTACTGGACCTGGACCGCATACTGCAGGCCACGACCCTGCCCGCCATGGTCTCCGCCGGCCGGCGCCTGGCCGAGCTGCTCTGAGGTTCAAGCGCCCGGCGGCCGGTCAGTGCGCGAATGCGGTGGCGGCCTTCACGTCCGGCTTGGGGAGCGGCGTGGGCAGCGCCTGCAGGCGCGCGGTCTGGCGGCGCAGCTGCGAGAGCAGGTGGTCGGCCATGTCGGCGTGCATCCCGGACCGCACCACGATCCGCAGCACGCTGAGGTCCTGGCGGTTCTCCGGGAAGGTGTAGGCGGGAACCAGCCAGCCGCCCTCGCGCAGCCGGTCTGAGACGTCGAAGACGGTGTAGTTGCGCACCTGCGGCGACAGGGCGAACGCGAACACGGGCAGCTGGTCGCCGCGTGAGATCAGCTGGTAAGGACCCAGCTGGGCGATCTCGTCGGCCAGCGTGGTGGCGATCTCCCGCAGCCGGCGCATCGTGGCCGTGTAGCCGTCCCGTCCCAGGCTCATGAACATGAAGTACTGGGCGATCACCTCGCTTCCCGGGCGCGAGAAGTTCAGCGCGAAGGTCGGCATGTCGCCGCCCAGGTAGTTGACCCTGAAGACCAGCTCGTCGGGCAGGGCGGCGCGGTCGCGCCACACGGCCCAGCCAACCCCCGGGTACACGAGCCCGTACTTGTGGCCCGAGGCGTTGATCGACTGAACCCGCGCCACGCGGAAGTCCCACTCCAGCTCGGGGTCCAAAAACGGCGCGACGAAGCCGCCCGACGCCGCGTCCACGTGCATCGGAACGTCGATCCCCCGGCTTGAGTGCAGCTCGTCCAGCGCCCGTGCGATCTCCGCCACCGGCTCGTAGCTTCCGTCGAACGTGGAGCCGAGGATCGCGACCACGCCGATCGTGTTCTCGTCACAGCGCGCCACCGCCCGCTCCGCCGTCAGGTGGAAGGTGTTGCCCTCCATCGGCACAAGACGCGGCTCCACCTCCCAGTAGCGGCAGAACTTCTCCCAGCAGACCTGGACGTTTGAGCCCATCACCAGATTGGGGCGATCGGCCGGCCGCCCCGCGGCGCGCTGACGCGCGCGCCAGCGCCACTTGAGCGCCATCCCGGCCAGCATCGCGGCCTCGCTTGAGCCGGTGGTGGAGCAGCCGGTCGCCTGCTCGTGCTCAGGCGAATGCCACAGGTCGGCCAGGATGTTCACGCAGCGCGCCTCGATCTCCGCCGTCTGGGGGTACTCGTCCTTGTCGATCATGTTCTTGTCGGCGGTGTCTGCCATCAGCCTGGCGCCGAGCGGCGGCATCCACGTGGTGACGAACGTCGCGAGGTTCAGCCGGGCCTGACCGTCGAGCAGGAGCTCGGCGCGGATCGTCTCGTAGGCGGCGTCGGCCCCCGCGCCGCGCTCCGACAGCCGGTCGATCGGCAGCTCCACCTCCTGCAGCCGGCGGTGGGCCAGCGCCACCGTGCGGTTGCGTCGCCGGTCCTGCCGTCGGGCGTTGAGTGCCATGCAGCCTCCTGGTCTGACGTGGGTGCTTGGGAGGGTAATCGCAACGCAGCGGCCCGGAGGCGAGGCCCGCCGTCAAGCGGCGGGCGGCTCACCGATCGCTTGAGGGGCCCGGAGGCGGCTGGCAGCCCAGCTTGACCAGGTGGCGCACAAACGCGGTCCGGTCGCGGCCGGGGTCAAAGGGATCGGCTCCGGCCCGAAGCAGCGTGCTGACATGGTCGATGTCGAACAGCAGCGCGAGCTTGCCGGGCGGGTCGTCCCATTCGCCCGAGTCGTAGCGCTCAGTCCAGGCGGCCAGCGCCGCGAGCGCCTCCACCTGGATCTCGTCCTCCCACCAGCGGGAGCGGACGGCCAGCCGGTAGCGGCCGCGCAGCGCGCACACGTCGCTCCACAGCTGCTCAAACCAGATCCATCGCTCGCGCGGCAGAAGCCCCCGCCAGGTGAGCGGCCAGCGCCTGCGCCCGCCGCCGGCGAGCGCGTCGTCGCGCTCCCAGTCATCGCCGAGCCAGTCGCCGGGCGGGCTGTGGTCGGTCATCGCCTCGGCCGCTGTGCGCCGCTCACGGGGCGCCGATCAGCGCGCGCCCGCGCGTCTTGGGCGCCGGCCCCCGCCAGCCGGCGCAGGTGGCGGTCGGCGAACCACAGCCGCAGCCTCAGCCGCACGGGCGCAAGGCGGCCGTAGAGCAGCAGCGCCTCTCCGTCGGGCAGCCGCCGCAGCGCCTCCGGTGGGGCCAGCGGCCGGCGCCGGACGCCGACGGTGCGGCTTGCTCCGCCGGCGCCGCTCGTGCGGCTGGTGTCCCGCGCGTCCTGATCGCCGAGCAGGTCCGAGAAGTACCGCAGCGTGTCCAGGTCGGCCACGCCGGGCAGCAGCATCCGCGCGCGGTGGCTGTTGACCACCGTCTCGGCCTGACGGCCGTAGCGGCTCCTGGCCTGCGCGAGGTCGTGGAAGATCGAGACCAGCTGGATGTTGTGGCTCGGCGCCGTGGAGGCCACCTCGGCCAGGTTGGGCAGCGGGGCCACGTTTCCGGCCTCGTCCAGGCACAGCAGGAGCGGAAGCTCAAGGCGTCCGCCGGCCGCGTTGGCCCGCTCGTAGGCGCGGTCGACGACCTCGGACAGCAGCGCGAGGAAGATCGGGCGCAGAAGCCGCGAGGCCTTGGCGTCGCCGATCAGATACAGCGTCGCCGGCTCGTCAAGCAGCGCGTCGGCGCTGATCTGGCAGGAGCCGGCGGAGCGCAGCACGCGCGCAAAGCGGTAGGCGCGCAGCAGCCCCTGCACCGTGGCCTCGATCGAGGATCGCGTCCGGTCCGCCTGCGCCTCGAAGGCTCGCAGGGCGTCGTAGGCCGCGTGGGCGCCCTCGAGCTCGGCCTCGCTGCGCGCTCGTCCGGTCACCAGCGAGAGCGTCTCGTCGAGCTCGCGCGCGCCCTGGCCGTAGGCCCAGCGCACGACCGCGCCCATGCCCGCGCCGCCGGCGGCCGCGACGAACAGCAGCGGCGCCAGCCGCTGCTCGGCCGCGACCGCCCAGAAGTCCCCTCCCTCGACCCCGCGCTGGTCAAGCTCGCCGGCCGCCGCGAGCCTCCAGGCGACCTCGAGCGCCCCGTCCCAGGTCCGCGCGCATGGCAGCGGCGACCACGTGCTGGCGCGCTCGCCCGAGAGCCCGAACGGATCGAACACGAACACGCGCCCGAGCGCTCGCCGCCGAGCGGCGGTGCAGGCGAGCAGGTCGGTCTTGATCGAGGAGGCGACCGCGGGTCCGCGCCACTCGAGCAGCGCCGGAACCGCCAGGCCGGCCGACTTTCCCGACTGCGGCGGGCCAAAGGCCACCAGCGCGTGGCGAGCCTCGGCGCGCAGCGGCCGGCCACGGTGGCACCCGAGCGTCAGCCGGCACCCGTCGCCGGCGCGGCCGGCGCGCGTCCGCATCGGCCCGCCGCATCGCCGACGCCCGCCGCGGAGCGCGCGCAGCTCCCGCCCCGCGGCCCAGCGTGCGCCCTCGGCTCCGCCGAGGCGCCGGCGCGCGCCGGCGGCGCGGATCGCCCGGCCGGCGGCGCCGGCGCCAGCCGCCGCGCAGGCCACCAGCAGCGCCAGCGCCGCATAGCATCCGGCGGTGCCGGGCAAAAGCCGCCTGGCGGCGCTGGGCCACGCCGAGGCCGGGTGCCCAACCGAGCCGGGGAGCGCCACGACCACGCCGATCAGCTGCGAGGCGCTGAGGCGCGGCCAGCCGGACCCGAACAGCGCGCCGGCGAGCCCGCCCCACAGCCACACCGCGCCCGCGACGGCCAGCGCGAGCCCGACCGCGGCCAGCGCCGCGGCGTCGCCGAGTGGCCCTCGCGGCTCGCCGGCGCTCACCTGCCCCCCCGCGTGAAGGCTCCCCCGGAGCGCGCCCCGGAGCGCGTGCCATCACCGGGCGCGGCGCTCATCCCCGCGTCGGTGTCGGTCAGCCGGCGCTCCAGCCAAGAGCGGTCGTGCGCCACCAAGAACGACCGGGCGCCGATCCTCCACAGCGCCTGGCCGGGCCCGAGCATCGAGATCAGTGCGGCCTCGGTCTCGCCGAGGCCCAGCAGCGAGCGCGTCAGCTCGACCTGGCTGTCGTCCTGGTGGTAGATGATGCGGGTCGAGGCATCGGCGACCAGCCCCTCGGCGATCCTTGCCGCCCGAGAGCCGGCGTCGCCTGCGGCCTGCAGGTCGGCGAGCTTGTGCAGGACGACGATGTTCATGACGCCGAACTGGCGCGCCAGCTTGAAGTTGGACTGAAACCACTCGCCGAGCCCTGCGTGCTGGACGATCTTCCAGCACTCGTCCGCGACGCTGATCAGCCGCTCGCGTCCGGGCCGTTCGGCCGCGCGCGCGAGCAGCGCGCCGATCCACGCGCTCGCGCACGCCATCAGGATGCCGACGGCGGGCGAGTCGCGGACGGCGTGCAGGTCGAGCACCAAAAGCCGCGAGTCCAGCTGCAGCCCGGGCGTGGTGGGCCCATCGAAGATTCCGCGCAGCGGCCCCTCGCAGAGATCCTGGATGGCGAGCGCCACCCGCCGAGCGTCGCGCGCCAGCTCCTGAGCGGTGGTGCACAGCGCCCGCGCCATCTCGTCGACCGGTGAGAACAGCACCGTGGCGATCTCCGGCAGCGTCGGCTCGCCGCCGCCGCGCAGCCTGACGACCCGGAGCGCCTCACGCAGAGCGCCAGCCTCCAGCTGGCTAAGCGGCCCGCCGAGCGCGCACACCGCGACCGCTCTGAGCAGCTCCAGCTGAGCATGCTCCTCCGGCCTTGAGGCAAGCGGGTTCAGCCGCACTCCCCCGCCGGGCTGCAGGGAGATCGGCGAAACGCCGGCCGCCTTGCACAGCGGGCCGTACTCGCGCTTGACATCGAGCACGAAGGCCCGGCGCCCGAACACGAGCATCCTCCAGACGAGCGTCTTGACCAGCGCGCTCTTGCCCTGGCCGAGCTTTCCGAGCACGATCACGTTGGGGTCGTCCAGGACCCCCTCGCGGTACAGCTGCCAGGGGTCGTAGCAGAACGCGCCCCCGCCGGAGTCGCGGCCGATGTAGACGCCGCGCCCGCCGAGCCCGCAGGGGTTGATGAACGGATGGATCGCCTGCGCGTGGCGCGTGGTGGCGCGATGGCCAGGGCGCGCCGCGCTCATCGCCGTGCTCCGCCGGCTCTCACGCCAGCTCCCCGGCCTCCCAGGCCAGTCCCTGTGCCCCTCACGCCAGCCCTCACGCCAGCCCCCGGCACAGCGGCAGCGTGAACGTGAAGGCCTCGGCCTGCTGCCAGTACAGTCGGTGCAGCTCCAGGCGGGCGCGGGCGGCGTGCTCGGCCACCTCGGCGCACGCTCGGCGCAGGTCGCCGCCGTCGCGACCGGATACGGTCACGAACCCCGCCAGCCTCACCTCCGCGTGGCCGGCGGCAAGCTCGGCCTCTCGCCGCGCCGTGGCCTCGGCGGCCTGCCGGTGGCGTGCCGTCTCGGCCTGTCCGAAGCGCGCCCGCAGCTCGCGGTCGGCGCGGTCGCGGGTGATCGCCGCCTCCACCTCGCGCGTGGAGCGCTCCGGCGCGAGCGGCTCGAACGTGACAGCCACCGTGCGCACGGCCGCGGCCTGGCCGAGCAGCGAGTCCATGAACATCGGCGAGACGCCCGTGCGCGGCCAGGACGCGATCCAGTAGGTCGCGTGCAGGGCGCCGTCGGTGTGATGGTGGTCCCAGCACTCCCGCGTCCCCAGCGGCCACGCGTTGACCTCGTCGAGCCCGCCGTCGGCGCCGGCGGCCTCCAGCGCCGCGAGCTCGGCGCGCGCGTACGGGTCAAACGACGTTCGCAGCAGCCGCGCGAGCTGTCCGGGCGAGAGCGCGCCGAGCACCGAGACGTCAGCGTCGCGCAACCCCCTGACGACGCGCTGGACCTGCTCGGCGAGCTCCCCGGCGAGCGCCTCGCGCCCGCGGTCGCTCAGCCGCGAGGCGTCGACCTGGACGGCGACGAGGATCTCGTGCTCCTGGCTGACCCGCGCACCGGCGGAGATCAGCTCCAGGTAGGACTCGACGACCGGCGTGCCCCTTGGCGGCAGCGCGGGGTCCCGCTGCTCGTGCAGCCACCGGGCGAGCTCGTCGCCCTGCGCGGGGACGGTGCGCTCGAGCCATTGAAGGCGGCGGATCGACGTGCCCGCCGCCGTCGACAGCACGAGCCCCCAACGGGCCAGCCGGCGCTGCTGGGCCTCGGGGTCAAGCAGCGCGAAGGCGTCCACGCGGCAGGCGAGCACGGCCGTCAGCCTCCGCCCGGCGCGCTCTGAGAGCGCGCCGAGCGCCCGCCCGCGGTAGCCGATCTCGACGATCCGCAGCTCGCCCAGCCGAGCGGGCGGGTGCGGCCGTGGCAGCTCGAGCGCTACGCCACGTCCGGCGGGTGACCAGCGCGCCCCGGCCGTCGCGACCGGCGATCTGAAGGCTCTCCCCCGGCGCCGCCTGAACCAGAAGGCGAGGGCGATCGGCAGCCACTGCGCAAGCGTCCTGCCTCGCACCGGCGCAAAGCTGGCGGCGGTGAGCGCCGCCAGGAGCGCGAGCAGCGGCAGCGCCGACGATGCCCGCCCGGCGGCGTCCAGCACCGCGACGCACCCGCAGGCGCCCACCGCGAGCAAGAGCGCCTGGCCGGCCCGAATCGGCCCGAGGAGCCCTCGGCGCTCGAGCGGGCCGAACGTGTAGGCGAGGTGGCGCTCGCTCATGGACGGCCGTCATGGTCCGGCGCCTGCTGGGCGCGCGGACCGTCGGGATCGATCCGGCAATCGGCGCCTGCCGGGTCGCTCTCGACGGCTGCGGGTGCGGCGGGCGATGCCGCGACCTCCTCCCAGCCGATATCCGGTGCGGCGGGCGATGCCGCGGCCTCCTCCGAGATGTCGCGAGCGGCGGGCGATGCCCGGCCTGCCTGCACCGAGCCGGTGCCCGGCGCGGCCGCCGATCCCAGGCCGGCCTCCCATTCGGAGAGCTCGGCCCAGGGCGGCCGTGGCGCGCCCCAGCGGGCGGGGTCGATCGGCCCGCGGCCGGTGGGGCCCGCGGCAAAGGGCCCGGGGCCTGAGAGGTCAAGCCGGTCGGGGATGACCAGCCCGGTCTTGGCCAGCGCGTGGTCGGGTGCGGTGCGCGAGCCCGCCTCGCGGTCCTCGCCCTCGTCTTCCCCGTCGGCGGCTGCCCGCCGCGGCTCGGCCCCGCCGGGAGCCTGGACGCCGAGCGCGCCCTGCGTGGCGCCGCCAGGCGGCCGCTCGCGGGCGGGCTCGTCGCCGGCGAGCGTGTCGCCATCGATCGACGGCAGGGGGGCCGCGTGGTCGGCATGAGGCGCCCCCTCCGGCCCGGCCCCCGCGGACGCGGCCCACGCCGGGGTGGCCGCCGTGAGCGAACCTCCTGCCGGCTCGGCCCCCGCGCGCGAACCTCCCGCGGGCGCGGCTCCCGCGGTGGCGTGCAGGGCGCCGCTCAGGGCCGTCTCGGGCAGCGGGTCGACCGACGCGTCAACGGCGTCCAGCGGCTCGGCGAGCACCGGGTGGCCCCACTGCACGCGTTCGGTCAGCGCGTGCGCGTGTCGGCTCACCCCCTCCAGGTCGTGGCGCGCGGACCGGCTCATCCCACCCAGCGCAGCCCCTGCAAGCTCGTTCAGCGGCAGCAGCCGCATCAGCGCCCAGGGGCACAGCGCCGCCATCAGCACCAGCGTCGTGCCCGCCAGCAGCCTGCGCAGCCCGAGCGCCGACCCATGGTCGAGCGCAAACCCGCCCAGCGAGAGCACGGCCACGATCGCGAACTTGGACAGGATCAGCGCGACCAGGAGCTCCACCGCGCGCGCCGCCCACACGCGGCGCGCGGGCCAGGCCATCGCGGCGAAGAACAGCGGCAGCATTAGCACGATCACGTAGACGGAGGCAGCGCGCACAAGCAGCTCGATCCACAGCACGAGCGCGCCCGCGGCCGCCAGCAGGGCGACGAAGAAGCCCGCGAACAGGTCGCCGTGAAGCCCGATGGTCGCGCCGCCGGCGGCCGCGCCCTCAAGCAGCGCGCCTCCCGCACCCCCGATGCCGAGGAGACCAGGCCGCACATCTCGTCGGTGCCGGCGACCAGCAGCATCGTCAGCGGCGCCGCGATGCCGACTCCGAGCATGCCCAGCGGCAGCCATCCGAACGCGGCGCGCACCAGCAGCGCGGGGTCCCCGCGAACGACGGCCTGGATCGCGGCCGCGCACAAGAACGGGAGCGTGAGCAGCGCGGCGACGGCGGCGACATGCCAGTAGGGGCCGGCGAACCAGGTCGCCCGCAGGTCGGGCGCGGTCGTGGCGCCGATGGCGTGGGCCACATCTCCCAGCAGGAGGTGGGCTCCCTCCGTCACGGCGACCGCGATTGCGGCGAGGCCGGCGGCGCGCGCGGCCACGCTCGCCGCGCCACCGCCGGTGACCGCGGAGATCGCGCTGCCCACGTGGCCGGACAACAGCTTGCCGGCGGCCGAGATCAGGCTCCCCGCGTGGCCGGCGGCCGAGCAGGCCCGCCCCAGCAGGCCGCTGACCAGGCCGGTGAGGCTGCACAGGGTTCCGAGGTTCAGGCCCGCGGCATGCGCGGACGCGGGCGGCCAGACGAGCAGCGCCGCCAGCGAGCCGCAGGCTGCCGCGGTTGCCAGCGCGGCGAGCGCGGCGGTGCGCCGCGGCCGCCGCACCGCCGTGGCGACGGGTTGCGGGCGGGCGCTCACCGCGCGCTGGCCCCCAGGCGCTCGAAGAAGTTGACGAGCCCGGGCGCGGCGCCGACGATCAGCGCCGCCGCGGCCGAGATCAGCGCCGCCATCCGGCCGCGGGCGGCGTAGTGGTGGTTGTGGGTGTGGGAGGCGATCGCCCACAGGCCGGCGCCGACGAAGGCTCCCAGCAGGGCGATCACCAGCGCCCATGCCTCGGCGCCGTTGACGATCTGCTGCAGGACGTTGCTGCCCGGCAGTGCCTGGAGGTCCGGTTGTGCGCTGACGAGCCCGGTTACGCGGAATACCATTTGATCCTCCTGAATCTAATTGAACCTAATGGAGTTGATGGAAGCTAACAGAGTGTGTTAGAGTGCTTTGTAGCCATTTAGTTTCAATTGGACTCGGAGGGTGATCGATGGCACTGGGAGGGCATCGACAACTGGACGTGGCCGAGCTGTACGCGTCGCGCGCGACCTGGATGCGGCGTCGCCTGCGACGCGCGACGGGTGCTCCCGAGCCCCTGATCGAGGACGCCTGCCAGTCGGCGTGGATCAGGCTGCTGGAGCCCGGCCGCCGGGTCGAGCCCGGCGCGGTGCTGTCGTGGCTGGTTCGCACGGCCGAAAGGGAGGCCTGGCGCCTGAATCGCCTGGATGGACGGGACCTGTCGCTCGAGGCCCTGCTCGACGAGGCGGGCGACGAGGCGCATCCGCAGGCTCGGGCCGAGTCGCCGGAGCACCTGGTCGTCCAGCGGGCTCGGCTGTCAGAGATCTCCCGGCTCCCCGAGCGTCAGCGGCGGCTGCTCTGGCTCTCCGGGCTGGGGCTCAGCTACGAGGAGATCGCGTGCGTCTCCGGCTGCACGGTCCGCACGGTCGAGCGCCAGCTGCACCGAGCGCGGCGCCGCCTGGCATCGGGGCCCGGTGGCGGGGCTGCCGGCGCTGGGAGCACCTGCCCACCGTGCGCCGCGACCGCAGACCAAGGCCGAGCTGGCGCCGCGACCGCAGACCCCGGCCCTGCGGGCGCCGCACTCACGCCCTCAGCGGGCGCGCCCGCGTCTGCGCCGGCGGCGCTCAGCGGGGCTGAGCTTCCGTGACCTGGGCGGCGGCTTTGATCCGCTCCGACGGCCACCCTGAAGCCACTGATCGGGGCTGCGGCCGCGAGCCGGGGCGCGCCGACGCGCGTCACGCCAGATGAACAGCGAGATGCCGCCGATCAGGATCACGGCGCCGACGACGATCGCGAGCGCGCTGGCTGTGGAGAGGCTGCTCGAGCCCCCGGCTGCGGTCGCGGTGCGAACTATCGTCGCGGTGGGGCTCGTGGTGGTCGTGACGGGGGGCCCGGGCGGCGCAACCCCCTCCGACAGGGGGCCGGTGCCCGTGGGCAGCACAGGCAGGCTCACCGAGCTGGAGGACGCCGTCGAGCTGGAGGACGCCGTGGTGGAGCTGGAGGGCGCCGCGGAGCTGGAGCGTGCCCCGGTGGAGCTGGAGGGCGCCGTCGAGCTGGAGGATGCCCTCGCCGAGCTGGATGCGCTCGCCGAGGTGCTCCGGGCGGCTGAGGCCGCCGAGGTCGCCGCGATGGCTGCCGGGGCCGGCGCGAACAGCGTCCACGCCAGCACCGCCGCCGCTGCGACCGCGGCGTTCGACGCGCCCGCAGCCGTGCGCGCCCCCATGACGCTCACCGGTCTGGACTCAGCTGCCGGCTCATCGGCGGGGGGCGACCGTCATCGGCGGGGGGCGACCGTCATCGGCGGGGGGCGACCGTCATCGGCGGGAGGCGACCGTCATCCGGGGCGACCGTCAAAGGTCGTGCAGGACCGTCATCGGTCGGAGGCCAGCGGGCGGCTCATCGCGGGGGTCTGCGGTGGCCGGCGGTACGGGTCCTCGTTCTCCTGGTGCTCCTCGTGGTAGACGCTCTCGGCGTTGACGGCCCAGATGTCGTGGTCTGCGCCCAGCAGGATGTTGTCGACGGCCCGCATCGCGGTCAGCATCGAGTGGTCGGAGTTGTTGTAGCGGTGCAGGCCGTTGCGACCCACCTGCGTGAGGTTGTCGATCCCCTCAAGCCAGCGGCGGATCGTGGCGACGCGCTCGCCGTAGCGCTCGTCGTAGATCGGGTAGGCCTTGTGCACGCGTTCGACGAACCCGAACCGCACCCGGCTTGCGCTTGCGAGGTGAAGCTGCTCGATCTCCCTTGAGGCCATCGCCACCAGGTCCTCGTCGGCCATGCTCCACAGCTCGTCGCCCTCAAAGCAGAAGTACTCCATGCCGATCGAGGCTGCGCTCGAGCCCTCGGGCACCATCCAGGGGCTCCAGGACTTGAAGTTCTGGATGCGCAGCACGCGCACGCCGGGCTGGTGGATGTAGATCCAGTTGTCATCGAACAGGTCCTCGCCGTCGATCACCAGCAGCACGGTGAGGAACTCCCGGTATCGCAGCCCGCGGGCGGCATCGCGCACCTCCCGGGGCGCCTCGGGCTCGGCGATCCCGACGGTCGTCCGCAGCGGCAGCGACGAGATCACATACGACGGCTGCAGCGTCTCGCCGCCCGCGACCACCTCCGCAACACGGCCGTCATCGGTGCGCAGCCTCGTGACCGGCGCGTTGAGGCGCACCTCGCCGCCGTGAGCGCGGATCTCCTCGGTCATCCGCTCCCACATCTGGCCGGGTCCGTAGCGCGGGTAGTTGAACTCGGAGATCAGCGACTTGATCTTGTTGCCCTCGTTGCCGAAGAAGGCCGACTTGGCGGCCGCGAAGAACGAGAGGCCCTTGATCCGCTGCGCCGCCCACTCCGCGCGGATCTCCGTCGCGGGCACGCCCCACAGCTTCTCGGTGTAGGTCTTGAAAAAGTGCCCGTACAGGCGGCGGCCGAACCTGTTTGACACCCACTGCTCGAACGACTCCTCGGGGCCCTTGGGCTTGATGGCAGCCCACAGGTAGGAGGCCATGCAGAGCGTCAGCTCCACCGGCCCGAGCTTGCGGATCACGTCCATCCCCTGCAGCGGGTACTCGAGGAACTTGTCGTTCCAGTAGATCCGGCTCTTGCGCGGGCGGCGCAGGAACTCGTCGCCCATGATCTCGTGCCAGAGGTCGTCGACCTCCTTGACCTTGGTGAAGAAGCGGTGGCCGCCGAGGTCGAACCGGTAGCCGTCGCGGACCGTCGTGCGCGCGATCCCCCCGACCTGGTCGGTGGACTCCAGCACGACCACGGGACGGCCGCCCCTGGCCAGCAGGTAGCCGGCGGTCAGGCCGGCCGGGCCGGCGCCCAGCACAGCCACCGGATGCTCGGGCGTGATCTCGGCCCCGGGGCGCGTCAGCTCGCTTGGCTGTGTCTCGGTCATCGTGTCGGTGCCTTCCGGTAGAGCACGGCGCTTGAGGCGATGCAGCACGCGCTCGGATAGTTCTCGGGCGCGTGGGCCACCTGCTCCAGCGTGCCGCGCGCGACGTCGCCGGCCAGGATCTCGCCCCACTGGGCCGCCCGCCGGCGCACCAGCTGCGTCCACGGCTCGTCCCAGTTGCGTTCGCCTTCGGTCAGCGGGCGCACGTAGAGCAGCTGCTGACCGGGTCTCAGACTAGCAACCAGCCCTGGCAGGAGCGCCTGCGGGCGCGCTGAGCGCAGCCGGGCCAGGGCGCCGTCCCAGTCTGTGAAGCTCGGATGCGGGTCGGCGCCCAGCGTGGTCTCCCAGCGCAGCCCCGCGGGCAGGTAGTAGTAGGCCAGCGGCGCCTGCTCGGGCTGCGCCACCACGACCAGGTCGCCGGGCGACAGGAGCGGTGTCATCTGCGCCGCCACCTCGGCCATGTCGGACCTGTGGGCGGGCACGAACGACGCTGGATTGGCCAAAAAGGCGATGCAGAAGACGACCACGGCGACCCCGACGACGCGCGCGCGCGCGCATCCGAGCGCGCCGAGCAGCAGCAGCGGCGGGACCACCGGACCCAGGTAGCGGGCCGCCCAGACCGGGATGATCGAGCCCGCGATCCTGGCCGCGACGAACGCCGCCGCCGGCAGCGTCAGGAGCGCCCACAGCGTCCGCGCTGCCTCGGTGCGGCGCAGCGCGCGCGACCCAAGCTCAGCGGCGGCGATCACGACCGCCGTCAGCAGGACCACGTCGACCCGCTCTGAGCCCAGCAGCTGGCTGGGGATCGTGGCCCCCAGAAGCGGCGTGTAGTGCCACACCGCCGTCGAGTGGGCCGCCTCCTGCAGCGTGGAGGGCAGCCAGGGCAGGTAGGCCACGGCCGCCGCACCGAAGCAGATGAGCGCGTCTCGGGCGATCGCCCGGCGCTGCGCCGCCGGCGCGGTCCGCGCCAGCACCCAGGTCGCCGCCGCGGCGCCGATCCACCAGAACAGCCCGCTGCCCTGGGTGTAGAGCATCAGCGCCATCGCGCAGCCCAGCGGCCACAGGAACGCGCGCCGGCGGTGCACGAACGCGAGCACCAGCGAGCCGGTCGCGACCAGGCTCAGCGCGAACTGCAGCGCGAAGGGGCCGTCCTCCTGGCCGTAGCGGGTCAGGTAGGCGCTGAACGCGAACAGCACCGCGGCGAACACGCCCGCGCGCCGCCCGCCCAGCGTCCAGCCGGCCCACATCGCGATCGGCAGCGTCGCGAGCGAGATCGCCAGCGAGAGCGCGCGCGTCGCCGCCGCGCCGGAGCCGAAGGCGGCGATCCAGACGTGCAGAGCCAGGTAGTACAGCGGTGCGGCGCCGGCCCGGCGCACATCGCCGAGCAGGTGCGACAGCGGCTGCTGGGCCAGTCCGACCGCGCCCGCCTCCTGAAACCACAGCTCGCCGGAGATCATCCGCGTGCGCAGCACGGCGGCGACCGCCAGCGCCAGGGCCAGCACCACGGTCGCGATCGCCCAGCTGGGCGCTCGCGCCAGCCGGCGGGGGGCGTGGACATCGGCGATCGGCGGGATCTGAAGCAGATCCGAGAGCGGACGCCTGGCGGGTGCGGTGGCCATCGACTGAGCGAGCCCGGCGGGCGGTCAGCCGGCCTTTCGGTACAGGACCGCGCTGTTGGCCACGCAGCAGGCGCTGCTGTAATGGTCGGGCGCCCAGGCGACCTGCCGCAGAACCCCACGCTCGACCTCGGCGGTCAGGGCCGCCCCCCACTGGGCCGAGCGCCGGCGCACGAGCGAGGTCCAGGGTGCCTCCCAGTTCTGCGCGCCCTCGGTCAGCGGGCGGATGAACAGCAGCTGCTGGCCGGGGCGCATCGACGCCACCAGCGCGTCGACGGCACGCACCGGGTCGGTGTCGGTCAGCCGCCTGACCGCGTTGACCCAGTTCATGTAGCTCGGATCCCTGAGCTGCCCGTAGCCGGCGGTGTTGTAGAAGCGCAGCCCCGCTGGGAGGTAGTACCAGGCCAGCGGCGTCTCCTCCGGCTGGCCGACGACCACGTCGTCGCCACGGTGAAGCAGCGGCGTCATCTGCGCCGCCACCGTGCCCATGTTGGACTTGTGAGCCGGGGCGTAGGTCGCCGGGTTGGCCAAGAACGCGATCGCGACCACCATCCCCACCAGCCCCAGCAGCTTGGCGCGCGCGCAGCCCCACGCGATCAGGATCAGGATCGCGCCGATCACCGGCGCGAAGTAGCGCGCCACGAACGCCGGGTTGATCTGCGACTCGACCCAGGCGACGGCCAGCGTGGCGGTCGGCAGCGCTATCAGCGTCCAGGCGGCGACCCATTCGCGGCTGCGCGCGCGCGACCGCGCAAGCAGCGGCGCGATCCCGATCGCTGCCGGCAGGACCAGCATCATCGTGATCCGGTCGCCCCCCATCACGTCGCGCGAGAGCAGGATCGGGGCGCCGAACCGCGGCGGGCTGGCCCACGGTGCGGCGGTGTGCGCCGCCTGCCACAGCAGCGTCGGAGCCCAGGGCAGGAACAGGACGCCGGCGGCCACGAACGTCATCGCCGCGTCGCGCACGAACCGGCGGCGGTCGTCGGAGGCGACCAGCGCCGGGACCAGCGAGATCAGGGCGCCGGCGAAGAAGAACGTCCCCCAGGAGTGGGTGTACAGCATGACCGTCAGCGTCAGGGCGAACGCCGGCAGAAAGCGCCGCCGGCCGTAGACGAAGCCGAGCATGAAGAAGGCGGTCGCCAGCACGCCGAGCAGCCCCATCAGCTCGTACATGCGCGTCTCCTGGGCGTAGGCGGTCAGCCAGGCGTTGAACGCAAACAGCAGCGAGGCGTAGATCCCGGCGCGCCGGCCGAACAGCCGCCAGGCGGCCCAGCCCCCCGCGGGGATCGTCGCCAGCCCGAACACGAGCGACAGCGCGTGCGTGGCGGTCTCGCTGGAGCCCACCAACGACATCCACACGTGCAGGAGCATGTAGTACAGCGGCGGATTGCCGTCGTAGCGCAGCACGCCCGGGATCTGCGCGAGCGGGTGCAGCGAGATCCCGGTGGTGATCGCCTCATCCATCCAGAACTGGTCGCCGATGAAGCGCGTTCGCATCAGCGCCGAGATCCCGATCAGCACCACCAGTCCGCCCAGGATCCAGGCGCGCTCCGGCACGCGCCCAAGCCCTGCAAGGGCGCGCTTTAGCCGGCTGGGGCCCGGCGCGCCCAGGCCGACCTCAGGGGCGGTGGCGGTCGCCATCTGCGCTCAGCCTCCCGAGCCGCCGGCGCAGTGGGTGAACATGTGAAACGGCCCGCGGGTCCCGACGTAGTGGTAGTGGACGCTTGGCCAGCTTGAGAGGAACGGCAGGAGCGCCGCTGAGCGCGTGTCACGCGTCTGCAGGATCACGTTGGGCGCCGGCCCGGGATCGGCGGCGTCGGCCGGCGGCGCCTCGATCCGCGGGGTGGCCACATCCAGCGTCCAGGCCACCATCGGCACCTGGAAGCCCTCGGTCATCACCGACCCGCACGCGAGCACCTTCGCCGGCCCGCCGTAGGCGGCGACCAGCTCCGTCAGCCCGCGGCGCAGGTTGGCCTGATAGACCAGCGCGCCGTGCGTGCGGGGGATCGAGATCAGGTTCGGTCCGATCCAGTTGGGGCCGAACAAGAAGACGATCGCCGCGCCGGCGGTCGCGCTCCAGGCGAGCGCCGGCTCGCGGGCGCGACCGGCCCGGGGCACCCGGCGCAGAAGCACGCCCAGCTCGCGCGCGGCCCAGCCGTAGCCGATCGCCCCGCAGCAGTCCACCAGCGCCGAGCCGAGGACCAGGTAGCGGTTGTTGCCCGAGAACCCGATCTGGGTCATGACCGCGATCACCAAAAACCACACCAGCCCGCCGAGCGCCATCAGCGCGGCCGCGATCCGGGCTCGATGGGGATCGCGCAGCAGCGCCGCCGGCCCGCCCGTGCGCCACGCCCGCCAGGAGGTGACCGCCACGGCCGCGACCAGCAGCGCCGCCACGGCCTTGATCCGCAGCAGCATCGTCGGCCACGCCGCCTGGGAGAGCTCGGCCTCGAACGGATTGGACGCGAACGCGAGGCTGTTGGAGCGCGGCTTGAGCGCGCGGCTGACGCTGCAGGTGAACGAGCCGCAGCCGAGCTTGACCGGCACAAACCACAGCGCCAGGACCAGCACGGCGCTGGCCAGCACCAGCACGCGCGCTCCCGGGTCGCGCCACAAAAGCCACAGCCCGAGCGGTCCCCAGAACAGCCAGATCTCGGGGCGGTCCAGGGCGACGAAGAAGCCGACCACGAACGCCTGCCGGGGGTGGCCGTCCAGAAGCCGCTCGATCGCGACCAGCAGCAGAGCGGCGGCCAGCGCCTCCGAGTATCCGAGCGCGTTTGAGGAGATGAACGCGCCGGAGGCCGAGAGCGCCAGCGAAACCGCGGCGATCGCGCCCGCCAGCAGCGCCGGTCCGGCGCTCGCCGCAGGCGCCGCCGGCTCCCCGAACAGCCCGCCGACCCGACGCGTCAGCCGCCACGCCAGGCGAAACACCATCGCCACGGCGGCGATCGCGCCCGCGCGCGCGACGATCAGCCACAGGTTCGGCGCCGCGCCGCCGGCCAGCGCGAACGGGATCGTGAACAGCATCGGCAGCGGCTTCCAGGACGTGCCGCTGGTGGTGATCGTCAGCTGCCCGTGGATGATCTCCCGCGCCCACAGAAGCCATGACCACGGGTCGTAGCTGGGCGTGGAGGGCAGCAGCAGCGACAGGGCGCCGAGCGCCAGCGAGACGATCGCCAGCGCGAGGTAGAAGGCGCCCGGCGTGGCGATCGCCCGCGACGGGCGCGTCGCGGCGACCGGCGGGGCCGGCGTCCGCGAGGCGCCGGGTGGCGCCTCGGTGGCCATCACCCCTTGACCCCCAGGGCGACGCACGCTTCGACCTTGGCGTCCAGCGCGTCAGGCGCGAGGTTTGGGTACACGAGCGCCGCGCCGATCACCTCGGCCGCCTGCGCCTCGCCCTGGATCTGGGCCGCCTGCGCCGCTCCGGGGGTGGGCTCGAACGCGACCGTGGGGCCGTAGGGCGCGGTGGCGACCTGGAAGGCGGGCAGGCTCTGGCCGGCGACGGTGACGCGCTCCAGATGAACGGGGATGTGCTGCGCCTGAAGGCACGCGACGTGGCGGGCCCGAGGGTCGTCGAGGCCCAGCCGGCTTTTGGCGATCGCCGCCGGCGTGCCGGCCTGCGGCTTTGAGGCCGTCCCGCACGCTGACAGCGAAAGTGCGGCCAGCCCGATGGCCACCGCGCGCTTCGCAGAGGGCATGGGGCAAGAGCGTAGTGGATGATCTGCGGCAGGTGCTGACCCTGGCCGCCCTCACCGGACCTGTCCCCAAGGCGGGCGTGATCGCCGTGACGCTGCTCGCGGCGGCGGCGCTCGTGCTCGGCGCGCGCCGGCAGCGGGCGGCCGCGATGCTCGCCGCGCTCGTGCTCTCGCCGGTGCTGCTGGCGGCCGAGGTCTGGCATTCGCCGCAGCTTCAGACCCTGCACCGGCACGCCGCCCTGGCGGCGGTTGCGCTCCTGCTGGTTGGCGTGCTGGTCGTCGCGGGCGCCACGGTGATTGGAGCCCACCGCGGATGGGCCGCGCTGCTGGCCGTGGCGGCGCTCCCGTTCCGCGTGCCGATCCAGGCTGGCGGGCGGTCGGCCAACCTGCTGGTCCCCCTCTACATCGTGGTCGCAGCTGCCACGCTGGCCTGGATCTGGGACGCGCTTGGCAAAAGCGACCCGGCGGACGCCCGCCACTCGCCGCAGGGGCGCGCCTCGCCGGGCCGGTCCGGGAACCGCCGGTCGCCGGGCGCCCTGGAGCGAGCGGTCTCGCGCCTTTTGGCGCTCTACCTCGTGCTCTACGGCGTCCAGGCGACCTACTCCGCCGGCTTTGAGACCGCGCTGCAGAACGTGGTGTTCTTCTATGTGCCGTTCGCCCTGCTGTACTGCGTCCTGCGCGAGGTCCCCTGGAGCGCCCGCCTGCTGCGCGACTGCCTGCTGGTCACCGTGGCGCTCGCGCTCGCCTTCTCGCTGCTGGGCTTCTACGAGTACGCGACGCGGACGATCATCCTCAACTCCCGGTTGGCGCTCAGCAACGAGCTGCACACCTACTTCACGGTCAACTCGGTGTTCTTTGACCCGGACATCTTCGGTCGCTACCTGGCGCTGACGATGATCCTCGTCTCGGTCTGGCTGATCTACGATCGCGCCCCCGGCCAGCAGGGGCTGGCGGCGGCGGCGCTGGCCGTGCTGTGGGCCTGCCTGGTGCTGACGCTGTCCAGGTCCAGCCTCGGCGCCCTGCTGCTGGGGATGGGGGTGCTGGCGGCGCTGCGCTACCGCCCCGGCCGCGCGCTCGTGGCGGCGGTCGCCGTGGTCGTGGCGGGCGGGATCGCCGTTGCCGTCTCCCCCAAGACCTTCGGCCTCAACCAGGGGATCAACGGCGCCTCCAGCGGTCGCGGGGGGCTCGTCTCCGGGGGGCTTGACCTGTTTGCCCAGCGTCCGCTGTTGGGATGGGGGTCGGGGTCGTTTGTGACCGAGTACCGCCGGCACGACCCCCACCGGTTCACCGCGCTTTCGGCCTCGCACACGATCCCGATCACCGTCGCGGCCGAGCAGGGGCTGATCGGCGAGGCGGCCTACGCGGCGTTCGTGGCGGCGGCGATCGCGCTGCTGGTAAAGGGCGCGCGCGGGGACCCGGTGCGCTCCGCGGTGGCGGCGGCCTTCATCGCGCTGGTGTTCCACACCCTCCTGTACGCGGACTTCCTGGAGGACCCTACGACCTGGACGCTGCTGGCCGTGGGCGTGTCGCTGGCGGCGGCTCCGATCGCCACCCCCGCGAGCCCGAGCGGGCGGCGGGCGCTCAGCCGCCTGCCCGGCGCTTCGGCGGCGCCGGGCGGCTCCTGACGGGCCGGCGGCCCACCTCGGTGGCGGACCACTCGCCCGCCGCTTCGTCCGGTTGATCGCCGCCGGTCGCGGCGTGGGCGGCGTCTGCGGCCGTGGCGTCCTGGGCCGCCACGGCGAGCGCCAGCAGCAGCTTGTGCAGGTCGGCGCGCTCCCGTTCTGAGAGCGGCGCCAGCAGCTCCTCCTGCGCCTGGCGGGCGAGCTCGCGCCCGCGCTCAAGCGCCGCCCGTCCGGCCGAGGTCACGTGCAGCGCATGCGCGCGGCGGTCGGACGGGTGCGGACGGCGCTCGACATAGCCCAGCGACTCGAGCGCGTCGATCGCGGCGACCATCGAGCTTGGATCCATCCCGATCGCGCGGCCCAGCGCCTGCTGGCTGATGCCGTCCTCGGATGCCAGCACGTTCAGCGCGCCCCACATTCGCGAGCTGAGCCCGATCGTCGCCATCCGCTCGCCGAAACGGCGCGCGGCGTAGTGCCCGACGCGGCTGACGAGGTAGCCGGTGTTGCGCAGCAGGGCGGCGTGCAGGCCGGGGGCGCTCGCGCCGGCCGAGTGCTGGCCCGCCGTCTGCGCGGCGCCGGCGCGTGGGCCTGAGGCGCCCGCACCGGTGGCGTGTGGCGTGCCCGCGCCGGTGGCTTGCGCAGCGCCCTCGACGACCGGACCGCCTGCCCGGGCGCCGCCGTTTCCGCCGTCCGCGGGTCGTTCGGGTCGCGGCCTGCTCATCTGCCCATTGTAGCCACAGCTCCTTGACATCAACAACTATTGGTGTTACAAACGATTTGACGGACAAATCGATTCGAGGAGCACGAGCCGCGATGATGAGCAGGATCACACGCTGGGTGCTCGCCCACCGGCGCCGCGTCGGCGCCTTCTGGGCGATCGTGACGGTGGCCGGCGTGGCCGCCGCGGGCCCGGCCACGCACTCCTTCACCAGCCAGTTCGCCGCGCCCGGCCGCGAGGGCTTTGAGACCAACCTCCAGATCGCCCGCCTCTACCACCAGGGCGGCGCGGGTGCGCCCGTGCTGGCCGAGGTGACGCTGCCTGCCGGGCGGACGGTCGCCTCGCCCGGCGTGCGCGCGCAGCTTCAGAGCCTGACCGCCCGGGCGCAGGCGGCGCTTCCCGGATCGCGCGTGGCCTCCTGGGCGACGACCGGCAGCCGCGCGTTCGTGTCCGCCGACGGGCGCACCACCTTCCTGCTCGCCTACCCCGTGCCCGACCACGAGGCGTTCGGCACGGACACGCGCGCCGCGCGGGCGCTGACTTCGGCGCTGGCGGGCGCGCGTGTCGGCGGCGCCCGGGTGCTGGTCACCGGCGTGGACGCGCTCCAGAGCCAGACGGGCGGCTCCGGCGGCCCCAGCGTGCTGGTGGAGTCGGTGCTCGGCGGCCTGGGAGCGCTGGCCGTGCTCGCGTTCGTGTTCGCCTCCCTGCTGGCGTTCGTGCCGCTGGTGATGGCGGTCGTCTCGATCATGTCCACCTTCCTGATCCTCTGGGGGCTTGCGCAGATCACGAGCGTCTCGTTCATCGTCGAGTTCCTCGTCGCGCTGATCGGGCTGGGCGTGGCGATCGACTACTCGCTGCTCGTGGTCGTCCGCTGGCGCGAGGAGCGCGCGCGCGGGCTGACCGGTGACGAGGCCGTCGTGCGGGCGATGCAGACCGCGGGTCGCGCCGTGGCCTTCAGCGGCACCACGGTGGCGATCGGGCTGCTGGCCCTGGTCGTGCTCCCGCTCCCGTTCCTTCGCTCGATCGGCTTCGCCGGGATGCTCATCCCGCTGGTCAGCGTGATCGTCGCGACGACCCTTCTGCCGATCGTGCTGGCGAGTGCCGGGGAGCGGCTGGACTGGCCCCACCTGCGCTCCGAGCGCCGCGCCAGCGCCGCATGGACGCGGTGGGCCGGGCTGGTGGTCTCACGACGGTGGCCGGCCGCGGTCATCGCGCTCGCCCTGCTCGTGGCGCTTGGTCTGGCGGCGACCTCGCTGCAGCCCGGCCAGGCCAACCTCAACACGCTCTCGCGCGGCGGCGAGGCGCGCGCCGGGCTTGCGGCGCTCGAGCGCGCCGGAATCGGGCCGGGCGCGCTGACGCCGATCGAGGTGCTCGCGCCCGCGGGCGAGGCCGCCGCGGTGGCCCGCGCCGTCGCCGCCGTCCCCGGCGTGCACGGCGCCGTGGCCCCGGACACGGCCGCCTGGCGTCGCGACGGCACCGCGATCGTGGACGCGTTCGCGGTCTCGGACGGCTCGACCGCCGCCGGCCAGGCGACGATCGACCGCGTCCGCGCCGCCGCGCACCGCGCCGGCCGAGACGTGCGCGTCGGCGGCACCGGCGCCGAGAACGAGGACTTCGTATCGGCGATCTACGGGAGCTTCCCGCTGATGGTGGCGCTGATCGCGCTTTTGACCTACCTGCTGTTGGCGCGCGCGTTCCGCTCGCTGCTTTTGCCGCTCAAGGCCGTGGCGCTCAACGTGCTCTCCGTGGGCGCCGCCTGGGGGGTGATCACGCTCGTGTGGCAGGACGGCCACGGCTCGGCGGCGCTGTGGGGGATCCCCGCCACCCACTCGGTCTCGGCCTGGATCCCGCTGATGGTGTTCGCGTTCCTGTTCGGGCTGTCGATGGACTACGAGGTGTTCATCCTCGCGCGCATGCGCGAGGAGTACGACGCCGGCGGCTCCACCGACGCCGCCGTCGTGCGCGGCATCGGCCGCACCGGGCGGCTTGTCACCAGCGCCGCGCTGATCCTGTTCCTCGCGTTCGTCTCGATGGCCACCGCGCCCAACACCGACGTCAAGGTGTTCGCCACCGGGCTGGCCGCCGGGATCATGCTCGACGCGACCGTGATCCGCGCGCTGCTGGTGCCGGCGGTCGTCTCCCTGCTCGGCCGCTGGAACTGGTGGCTTCCCGCCCGGCCCGCGCGGCTTCTGCGGGTCGCCCCCTCGCCCGCGGCCGTCCAGGGCGCCGGCGCGAGCCCCTGACGAGCTGCGCAGGGGGCGGTGCCTTGAACCCGCGACGACCCTTGCAATCACGGCCGCGAGGCGTAGCATCCCCGGCGCGGTGACCTGGGGTTTCATCTGGATCATGCTGGCGCTGAAGATCCCGCTGGCGGCGCTGATCGTGCTGGTCTGGTGGGCGATCAGGCAGCGGCCCTCCGAGCAGGGGGACGGGTCCGATGAGGGCGACGGCGGGATCCGCCGCCACCGCCGCCATCCGCGCCAGCCGTTCCCGCGTCGCCCCCGCCGGGGCCCGCACGGCGGCCAGAGCCCGTCGCCGCCGGCGCGCGTTCGCACCGTCAGGGCTCGCGCCCGCAGCCTCGGCCACTGATCTCTGGCGCCCGGGCGCTCGCACCGTCGCCCCCGATCTCCGGGGCCCGCGCCCGCGGCGCCGGCCGCCGATCCTCAGCCGCCGCGCGCCCGCGGGCGCTGGCACACTTGCGCGTGATGCCCGCAGACGCCGCCCCCAGCCCCCCGGCCGCGCCGGGCGGCGCGGTTCTCTCGGACGCCACGCTCGCGGCCCTCGTGGAGGCCGGGCGCATCAGGATCGACCCGTGGGAGCCGGGCCTGGTGCAGCCGGCCAGCGTGGACCTGCGCCTGGGCGACTCGTTTCGCGTCTTTCACAACCATCGCAGCGCCGCGATCGACCTTCGCGAGCCGCCGGCCAACCTCACCGAGGAGGTGGTCGTGGCCGAGGGGGACTCGTTCGTGATCCACCCGGGCGAGTTCTGCCTGGGCCGAACGCTTGAGTGGATCGAGCTCCCGGACGACATCGTCGCGCGGATCGAGGGCAAGTCCAGCCTCGGGCGCCTGGGGTTGATCGTCCATGCGACCGCGGGCTTCTGCGACCCCGGCTGGCGCGGCACCCTGACGCTTGAGCTCAACAACCTCACCCGCGTGCCGATCATCCTGCGCCCCGGCCTGCAGATCGCGCAGCTGTCGTTCATGGCCCTGGATCGCCCCGCGCGGCGTCCCTACGGCAGCCCCGGGCTCGGCAGCCACTACCAGGGCCAGAGGGCCGCGACCGCCAGCCGCTACCGGTCCGATCCGGCGCCGAGCGAGTGAGCGTCGCGCCGGCCCACGGTGCCGAGCGAGCGAGCGCCGCAGCGGCCCTGCGCGCCGCCGGGGCGGCGAGGCATCGCATCGGCCCGGCACGGCGCGGCGCACGCCTCCGGCGCCAGACCGCGGTCCGGCGCGGGCGTGCGCCACGGGCACCGCGCGATCGGGTAGGCTCGCGGCGATCACATCATGCGCCTGCTGCTGATCACGGCCGCGACCTCGAAGGTTCCGTTCTTCATCCTCGGCGGGGCGTTTGCGGCCTGGGCCGCGGTGCTCGCGTGGCTGGGGCTCACGCGCCCGCAGTTCCCATACGGCGAGCGCGGCTCGCGCCTGGTGATGCTCGCGACGCTCGTGCTGATGGCGCTCGCGATCGGCGCCTCGATCGCCACCGCCTGAGAGGGCCGCGGGTCCGGGCCGCGCTTCGGGCGCCCGGCGATCGCCGGTGCGGCGAGGTCGAGCGCCGTCCGGTACTAGAGTCTGGATCAGTCCCGGCCGCGGACGCCGCGCCCGGGGGCCTCCGACATCACGCCTCAAGGAGGGCCATGACCACCGAGACCCAGCAAGCGAACGACGGGGGCGGCGTAGCGACGGCGAAGGAGACGCTCACCGTCACCGACAACCGCACCGGGCGCACGTACGAGATCCCGATCCAGGACGGCACGATCCGCGCCACCGAGCTTCGCAAGATCAAGCTCTCAGACGACGACTTCGGCCTGATGACCTACGACCCGGCGTACATGGCGACCGCGTCGTGCCGCTCGTCGATCACGTTCATCGACGGGGATCGCGGGATCCTCGAGTACCGCGGCTACCCGATCGAGGAGCTGGCTGAGAAGTCGACCTACCTGGAGGTCGCCTACCTGCTGATCCACGGCCGCCTGCCGACGCGCAGGGAGCTCGAGGACTGGGACCACATGATCACGATCCACACGTTCGTGCACGAGAACGTGAAGGAGTTCATGCAGGGTTTCCGCTACGACGCGCATCCGATGGGGATGCTGCTGGCGTCGGTCGGGGCGCTGTCGACGTTCTACCCGGAGGCCTCGGCGATCAAGGACCCCGAGGTCCGCTACACGCAGGTCATCCGCCTGCTGGCCAAGATGCCGACCCTGGCCGCCTTCGCATACCGCCACAACCGCGGCATGCCCTACGTCTATCCGGACAACGACCTGAGCTACCCGGCCAACTTCCTGTCGATGATCTACAAGGTCGCCGAGCTCAAGTACCAGGCCGATCCGCGTCTTGAGCGGGCCCTGGACGTGCTGTTCATCCTGCACGCCGATCACGAGCAGAACTGCTCGGCCAGCGCGGTGCGCAGCGTCGGCTCCTCTCAGGTGGACCCCTACTCGGCGATCGCGGCGGGGATCGCCGCGCTGTACGGCCCGCTGCACGGCGGCGCCAACGAGCAGGTGCTGCGGATGCTGCGCCGCATCGGCCACAAGGACAACGTGCGCGAGTTCGTGCAGGGCGTGAAGGCCGGGCACGAGCGGCTGATGGGCTTCGGCCACCGGGTCTACAAGAACTACGATCCGAGGGCGAAGATCATCCAGCGCGCCTGCTACGACGTGTTCGAGGTCACCGGCACCAACCCGCTGCTGGACCTGGCGCTGGAGCTTGAGAAGATCGCGCTCGAGGACGAGTACTTCGTCGAGCGAAAGCTCTACCCGAACGTCGACTTCTACTCGGGGATCATCTACGAGGCGATGGGGATGCCGGTGGAGATGTTCCCGGTGCTGTTTGCGATCGGTCGCACCGCCGGCTGGATCGCGCAGTGGCTTGAGATGATCGACGACCCCGAGCAGAAGATCTCCCGGCCGCGTCAGATCTACACCGGCGAGCGGGGCCTGCACTACGTGCCGCTCTCCGAGCGCCCCGGCTAGCGCCCGGCTCCACGGCCCCCGCGGGGCGGGGCGATCGCTGGGATCATGGGCGCGTGCCGTTCAGGCTCACCGTCAGATCCGGTCCGCGGGTGCGCCATCTCACGTTCCCGAGCCTGCCCGGCGCGCTCGAGGAGCTTGAGGCCCAGGCGCGCGCGCTGGCCGCCGGCGCGACCGGCGAGGCCGTCAACGCCGGCGTGCGGCGCTTTGAGGCGGGCGACCGGGTGATCGCCCGGATCGAGCTGGCGGGCCCGCAGCGGCTTGCGCCGAGCGTGCGCGCCGGCGTCGACGTGCGCGGCGACGGGACCGTGTCCGCCTATCGCGGCAGGCTGCGGCGAGCGCCGCTTCTGCCGCGCCGCGGCGAGAGCGTCTATGCGGCGCTGCGGCGCGAGCTGACCACCGGCTGACCCTCCCCGCCCGTGGGCGCTGGCCACCTGGGCAGCACCAGCTCTGAGCCGTGGCGGCGAAGCCACGCCGCGTGCTCGCGCCAGGACGGGCAGCGGGCGGACACCAGCGCCCAGAACCGCGGCGAGTGGTCCATCACCTCCAGATGGCACACCTCGTGCCAGATCACGTAGTCGAGCACGTCCTCAGGGGCCAGCAGAAGCCGCCAGTTGAAGCTCATCGCGCCCGCGGCCGAGCAGCTCGCCCAGCGGGTGCGCTGCCCGCGGATCGAAAGCGAGGCGTAGCGGCCGCCCACCGTCGCGCAGGCTCGCTCAAGCCGCGGCTCTATCTCCCGCCTGGCGGCGCGCCGGTACCAGCGCTCCAGCGCGCCCTCCTGATCGCCGCCGGCCGGCACCAGCAGCTCGTCGCCGCTGCGGCGCACGCTCAAGCGACCATGCTCGGCGCGCAGCCTCAGCATCTGCCCCAGGTAGGGCACGCGGTCCCCGCGCCGTGCCACCGCCTCGGCGGCGGCGCGAAGCTCGGCGAGGCGCCGCGCGATCCAGGGCTCAAGCTCGGCGACGGCCGCCGCCGCCTCCCGCTCGGCGGCGCGCGCGGGAAGCACCGCCTCCACGCCCTCGGCCGTCACCCTCACCTGCACGCGACGAGCGCGCGGCGAGCGCCGGATCGTGTAGTCGATCGACTCCGCATCTGTGCCGTCGCGCATCCGCGCAGGGTACGTTGACGTCCTGACATGCCGTCCTTCCCGATCCTCCCGGCGCCGCTGACAGGGCGGCTCGCGCGCCTTCGCCCCGCCGCCGAGCGCGACATACCCGAGGTGCTGATCGCCCACCAGGACGACCCGGGGCTTCACGCCGCGCTGGGGGAGCGCCGGCCGCCCAGCGGCGCGGAGCTGGGGCGGCGGGCCGAGGCGGCCGCGGCCGAGCTGGCCTCCGGGACGCGCGCGTGGCTTACGATCTGCGAGGGAGAGGATGACGAGTGCCGCGGGCAGCTGGACGTGTTCGACGTCGAGTGGGCTCATGGCCGCGCGCGCCTCACCGTCTGGGTGGCTCCGCACGCCCGGGGCCGCGGCCTGGGTGCCGAGGCGCTCGGCCTTTCGGCACGCTGGCTGCTGGGCGACTGCGGGCTGGTGCGGCTGGCGCTGTTGTGCGAGCCGGCCAACGCGCCGGCGCTCGCGGCCGCCCGCTGCGCCGGGTTCGTGCACGAGGGAGTGCTGCGGGCGCACGAGCGCCGCGAGCATCGCCGGGTGGACCTGGCCGTGCTGTCGCTGATCGCCGGAGACCCTGCGGCGGGCGCCGATCCGCATCCGCGCCTCGGACCGGGGGCTGACCGCTGAACGCCTCAGAGCACCCGCACGGCGGCGCCGGGCACGCGGGCGCCGGCGGCCGGCGCCGCGAGGAGGGCTCGCGCGTGCCGCTGCCGCCTGGAGTCACCGCGCCCTACGAGGTGTACGTCAACGGCGTGCGCCAGGAGCTGGGGACCGACTTTCGCGTCCAGGATGGCGAGCTGGTGTTCCGACGGACGCTTGTGACGCGGAGGCTGGGGGCGTGGGCCTGGTTTCTCGGCATCTGGGGCATCGGGACCTACGGCCGTGACGAGATCGACGTCCGCTATGAGCGCGGTGGCCAGGCGTTCGTGGCGCACGGGCTGAAGGTCAAAGAGCCCGGCCGCTAGCCCCGGGAGACAGATCAGGCCGCGACCAGGGCGGACGCCTGATCGGCTGCGGCGACCGCGGCGGGCCGATCTGGGCCGACGAGCGCGGCGGCCGGACCCGGGAGGCCGAGCGCGGCGGCCTGATCCGGGGTTCTGGCCGCGGCGCCTTTATCTGGGGCGCCGAGCTTGGACGCCCAGCCGGCCGGCCCGGCGTCCGATGCCCCCGGTGTGCGCGCCGCGGCGCGGCCCTCCCATGGGCGCAGCAGCCGCAGCGCCGACAGGATCGCGCGCGTGGCGTGCGAGCGGTTGAGCGTGTAGAAGTGGATCCCGGGGGCGCCCCGAGCCAGGAGCTCGGCGCACTGCAGCGTCGCGTATGAGACGCCCAGCTGCAGGACGGCCTCGGGGTCATGGGATCGCCACTCCAGCGCCTCGCGAAGCTCTGCGGGGATCGTGGCCCCGCACATGCCGGTGATCGTGCGGATCTGGCGAAGGTCGGTGATCGGCATCACGCCGGGCAGGATCGGCACATCGATGCCGGCCGCGCGAGCCGCCTCGACGAACGAGAAGTAGCGCTCGTTGTCGAAGAACAGCTGCGTGATCAGAAAGGACACGCCGCTTTGGACCTTCTCGCGCAGGAAGCGCAGATCGTGATCGAGGTCGGGTGCCTCCGGGTGCACCTCCGGAAAGCACGCCCCGCCGACGCACAGCCCGGCGTGGTCGCGGATCAGCCGCGCGAGCTCGGTCGAGTGGCGCAGGCCCTGCGGGTGCGCGGCCCAGCCGCAAGAGCCGTGGGGCGAGTCCGCGCTCAGGGCGCGCGCCGGCTCCGCGCATGAGCTGCGGGGCGGGTCGCCGCGCAGCGCCAGGATGTTCTCGATGCCCGCCATCCGCATGCGCTCGACCACCGAGCGCAGCTCGTCCTCGCTTGAGCCCACGCACGTCAGATGCGCCATCGCCTCGATGCCGAGCTCGCGCTTGATCCACTCGGTCAGCTCGAGCGTCCGCTCCCGCGAGCTGCCGCCGGCCCCGTAGGTCACCGAGACGAACGACGGGCGCAGCTGGCGCAGCGACTCAAGCGCCAGCCCCAGGACGCGCTCGCCCGCGTCGCTGCGCGGGGGAAAGAACTCGAACGAGAAGACGGGCTCGGTGGCCTCGGCGAGGATGCGGTCGATTCGCACGGCGTCAGGCTATCAACCTTGACATGAGCATGTCAAGGTTGATCGGCAGACTGCGGTCCTGCTTGAGCCCGGCGGCGGGCCCGGTCGCGCCGTCCCGGTCGGGCTGGTCGCGCCGTCCTGGTCGGGCTGGTCGCGCCGCCCCGGTCGGGCTGGTCGCGACCGTCAGGCGGCGAGCCAGCGCTCCCCCTCGGCGGCCACCACCCGCCCGGCGAGCTCCAGGTGACGCAGGTAGCAGAGCGTCTGGGACAGGAACCACGGGGCGTTTCGCTCGTCCAGCCGCTCGTCGTAGACGACCGGAACGATCTCGGCCGCCGTGCGCGCGGCCCCGGAGACCGCGCTCAGGACGGCCGCAAGCCGATCTTCGACCAGCCGTCGGTTGCCCTCGATGTGGCCGCGCACGTCGACGAACGGGCGGCCGTGGCCCGACAGCCCAAGGCGCGCGTCGAGTGCCTCGATGCGCACCAGCGACCCCAGAAACTCGCCCACCGGGTCCTCCGAGAGCCCGTAGTCGAAGTACAGCGAGATGCGGCCCAGGATGTGGTCGCCGGAGATCAAAAGGCGCCGCTCGGGCTGGTGCAGGCACACATGCGACGGCGTGTGCCCCGGCGTCTCGTAGGTCACCCAGTCGCCGAGGTCGGTGCCGAGCTTCACGCCGTCGATCAGCGGCCGGTCGCCCGAAAGCGCCCGTGCGACGCCTGATGGCATGTCACGCGCGCGCTCGGCGTAGCGGGCGAGCGCCGCCTCCGGCACGCCGCTCTGGCGGCCGATCTCCAGCCTGTGCGCGAGCGCCGCCTGCGGATCGTCGACCAGGCGCGCGGCATCGGCGCACTTGGGGTGAATCCACACCTCGCATCCCGCCCGGTCGGCCACCGTCGCCGCCTGGCCCCAGTGGTCGGCGTGCGCGTGCGTGATCGCAACCAGGCGCACCTGCTCGAGCCGGAGCCCTACCTGCGCAAGCGCCAGCTCAAGCTGCGCCAGCGAGCCGGGCTCGTGCAGGCCTGTGTCGACGAGCACGACGCCGTCGCCGGCGGCGATCGCCCACGCGTTGCAGTGCGGGACGCCCGGCCAGGGCAGGGGCAGGCGCAGGCGCCAGAGGCCCGGAAGGACCCGCTCGCCGCGTGCGAGCTCCCGTTGTCCTGCCATCGCGCAAGGGATGTTGGCGAACGGCGCGCCGCAGTGCCCGCCGCCTCGCCGCCGCCGTGCTCGGCGCGCCGCCGCCGCGCCCGCCTCGCACGCGCAGTGCTCGCCTCGCACGCGCAGTGCCCGCCTCGCACGCGCCCTGCTCGGCGGGTGCGACCACAGGTGAGCGGCCGTGCCCCTGGGCGCGCGGCCGCGGCGGCGGCGTAGACTCGCCAGGCCGATGGCGACCACCTCCGAGATCGCGCGGCGCTACTTCGACGCGCTGGCGGCGCGGGACCTCGACGCCGCCGTCCAGTGCTGGCGGCCCGGCGCGCAGCAGCGGCTGTCCAGCGGCGAGGCGCTTGAGGCGCCAAGGCAGCTGCGCGAGCACCTCCGGCGGCTGCTGGATGCGCTGCCCGATCTGGCGGTCGAGGTGGTCGACCTGACCACCTCGCGCCAGCGCACCGCCGTGCGCTGGCGGGCACGCGGGACGTTCGCCGGCCCCGGGCGGCTGGACACGCTCGCGCCCAACGGCGCGAGCGTGAGGCTTGACGGCTGCGACGTGCTGGTCGTCGAGGACGACCGGATCGTCGCGGGCGACTCCTATCTGGACAGCGGCGCGCTGGCCCGTCAGCTGGGGCTGGCGCCGGCGCCCGGATCCGCGCCGCACGCGGGCCTGGCGCGCCTGGCCAACCTCAGGACCCGCGCGCGCGGCGCGATCCACGGCGTCCAGGCTGAGCCGATCGCGCCCGGCGTCTGGCTGGTGCGCGGCGGCTTTCCGCTTCGCACGATGAACGTCTATCTGATCGAGGACGACGGCGGGGTGACCGTGTTCGACGCCGGCTGTCGCACGATGGCGGTGGCGCTGCGGGCGGCGTGCGCGCGGCTGGGCGGTGTGCGCCGGGTGATCCTCGGCCACGCGGACGCCGATCACCGGGGCGCCGCCCCGGCGCTGAGCGCACCCGTGCTCTGCCATCCGGCCGAGCGGCCGGCCGCCGAGTCACAGGCCTGGATGCGCGACTACTGGGACCTGGGACGCCTGCGGCCGTACGCGCGCCCGTTCTTTGCCAGGGCGCTTGAGAGCTGGGATGGGGGCGCGGTCGAGATCTCAGGCACCGTGGTCGAGGGCGATCGGGTGGCGGGCTTTGAGGTCGTGGAGCTGCCCGGGCACGCGCCCGGCCAGATCGCGCTGTTTCGCGCCTCCGACCGGCTGGCGCTGATCTCCGACTGCGTCTACACGCTCGACATCCAGACCGGCCGGCACGGTCCCCCGCGGGTTCCGCATCCGGCCTTCGACGCCGACGTGGAGCAGGCGCGCGCGTCGATCCTGAAGCTCGCCGGGCTCGGGCCCTCCGCCGCCTGGCCGGGCCACGCCCGGGCGGTGGCCGGCGATGTCTCCGCGCAGCTGCGAGCGGCCGCCCGGGCGGCGATCTGATCGCCGTGGCACAGCTCGCGTCGGGTACGGTCTGAGATGGGTCGCCGGCAGCGCCAGCGTACGCGATCCGCCGGGCCGGGCGCCGGAGCCCCGGCGCGCCCGACCGGCGAGTACCGGGACCAGGAGGCCGGCGTGCTGGAGCTGCGGTGCGTGCTGGGAGCTGCGGCACGGCTCGAGTACGCCAGGACGCTGGCGGGCGGACTGAACCGGGAGGACGCGCGCCAGCGGGCGATCGAGCTGCTGTTCGAGCGCCTGGCGGTTTCCTGGACGATCCACGGCCTTCGGACGGACCGCCCCCGGGAGCTGCTTGGTCGCTACCGGATGGCCTCGCAGGCCGAGCGCCAGTTCGTCCTTGAGGCGCTGCGCGAGCACCTCGCCGAGCACTTCCCGGAGATGGAGGCCCCGTGAGACGGAAGGTTGCCCTGTGAGCGAGGCCGGGGTCGCCGGCCCCGACCCGCACGCGTTCGCCGCGCTGCTGTGCGACTGGTGCCTGGCCGTCTCGCCCGGCGACCGGGTGGGAGTCCTCTCGACGACGCTCGCGTGCGACCTGGGCGCGGCGCTGCACAGCGCGATCCTGGCGCGCGACGCCTGGCCGTTGGTGTCGCTGGAGCCTCCGTCGCTGGCCGCCGAGCGCCACCTGGCCGCGCGGGAGCGCCATCTCACCGAACCCAACCCGGTGGAGCTGGCGCTGGTCGGCGCGCTCGACGCGCTCGTGCGCATCCACGCTCCACAGAGCACCACCGAGCTGGCGGATGTCGACCCCGCGCGCGTGGCGATGCTCACCCGGGCACGGCAGCCGATCCAGGAGGCGGCGCTGGCGCTGCGATGGTGCGCGACGCTCTCGCCGACCCCCGCGCTCGCCCAGCAGGCGGGGATGGGAACGGCGGCCTACGCCACGTTCGTGCGCCGGGCGCTGTTCCTGGACCGGCCCGATCCCGCGGGCGCGTGGCGAGAGCTCAGCGAGCGCCAGGCGCTGCTGGTGGCTCGCCTGGAGCGCGCCCGCCAGATCAGGATCCAGGCGGAGGGCACCGATCTGACCCTGAGCGTCGCCGGTCGCCGGTGGGTGAACTCGGACGGCCGGCGCAACATGCCCAGCGGCGAGGTGTTCACGGCGCCGTTGGAGCGCTCCGCGAACGGGACGATCAGCTTCTCGGTGCCCGGCGGCCCGCGCGGCTCGATCGTCAGCGGGGTGCGGTTGACGCTCAAAGACGGCGAGGTGGTCGAAGCTCACGCGCAGCGCGGCGAGCAGCGGCTGCTGGCCGCCCTGGCCACCGACGAGGGGGCCAGGCGGCTGGGCGAGCTGGGGATCGGCACCAACACGGGCATCGATCGGCCGACCGGGGAGATCCTTCTGGACGAGAAGATGGCCGGGACCGTGCACCTGGCGCTCGGCCGCGCCTACCCGGAGACCGGCGGCATCAACCGGTCGGCGCTGCACTGGGATCTGATCTGCGATCTGCGTGACGGCGGGCGGCTCACGGCCGACGGCGAGCCGGTCGTCGTCGACGGCGCGCTTGAGGCCTGAGGCGCCTCTGCGGCCCCGCCGGCAGCGACCCGTCGCTTCACAGGAGCGCAACGGCTTTTCGCTAGCTTGAGCGCGCGATGCGCCGCACCAAGATCGTCGCCACGATCGGCCCCGCCTGCCGCGATCTGGAGACGCTGACGCGCATGGTGCAGGCCGGCCTGGATGTCGCGCGGCTGAACTTCTCGCACGGAGATCGCGACCTGCACGCCGAGAACGCCGAGCTCGTCCGAGCCGCCGCCGCCGCGGCCGGGCGGCCGGTGGCGATTCTGCAGGACCTGCCGGGTCCCAAGCTTCGGATCGGCGCCCTGCACGGCGACCGTGTGGAGCTCAAGCCCGGCGAGCGGCTGGTGCTGGTGTGCGGCTCCGATGAGACCGGCAACGAGCGGCGGATGAGCGTCTCCTGGGCCGGCCTGGCCGCCGCGGTCGACCCCGACGACGCGATCTTCCTGGCCGACGGCGCGATCCGCCTGCGCGTGGAGCGCGTGCGCGATGGGGCCGGCGAGATCGAGACCGCGGTGGAGATCGGCGGCTCGGTCGCGTCGCGCCAGGGGCTCAACCTGCCCGGCTCCACGCGCGGCCTTGAGGCGATGCCCCAGGAGGATCTGGAGATGCTGCGCTTCGGCGAGTCGATCGGCGTCGATGTGGTGGCGCTGTCGTTCGTGCGCACCCCCGACGACATCAGGGCGGTGCGCCGGCACACCCGCCTGCCGCTGGTGGCCAAGATCGAGAAGCCGCAGGCCGTGCAGGACGCCACCGAGATCATCCGCGCCGCCGACGTTGTGATGGTCGCCCGAGGCGACCTCGGGATCGAGCTTCCGCTGGAGGAGGTGCCGATCCTGCAAAAGCAGCTGCTTCGCACCGCCGGGCGGCTCGCCCGGCCGTCGATCACCGCCACGCAGATGCTGGACTCGATGGTCGTCTCGCGCAGGCCGACCCGCGCCGAGGTGGCCGACGTGGCCAACGCGATCCTCGATGGCACCGACGCCGTGATGCTCTCCCAGGAGACCGCGATCGGGGCGCACCCGGTTGAGGCCGTGGCGACGATGGCCGCGATTGCCGAGCGCACCGAGACCGCGCTCCCCTACGACTCCTGGAACGAGACCCGCGTGCGCCGCGACGCCCGCGACCCCGCCTACACGATCGCATACAGCGCATGCGCGGCCGCGCGCGACCTGGGGCTGGCGGCGCTCGTCGTGCCGACGCTGTCGGGCCGCTCCGCGCGGCTGATCTCGGCCCACCGGCCCTCGGTGCCGATCTACTGCCTGTCGCCCGGCCGCGAGACGGTTCGCCGCTGCAACTTCATGTGGGGCGTGCAGGCGGCCTGGATGCGCCGTCACGAGGTCACCGAGGAGCTGATCGCCGACGCCGCTGCGCGCGTGGTGGAGCTTGGCTGGGTCAAGCCGGGCCAGCGTGTCGGCATCACCGCCGGGCTGCCCAGCGGGCGTCCGGGCACCACGAGCCTCTTTCAGGTGCAGACCGTCTGATCCGGCCCGGCGCCGGGCGGCGCCGAGCACCGGTCAGCCGCCGGGCCTGGGCATCGCCGGCAGGACCTCGGGCCGACCGGGTGACGCCTCATGCGGCCGCGCACGCAGAACGCGACCCGGATCGCATCAACTGCCCTGCCAGGCGGCCGCGCGCGCGTAGAAGGCGGCCTCCTGGCGTCCCAGCTCCGTCTGGGGCTCATCCCCGTAGAACCACTCGCGCGCGATCCGGTGGAAGTTGCCCCGCGCGTGCAGCTGCGCGATCACGGCCAGCGTCAGCACCTCCATCCGGCGGCCGAAGATGTGGTCGGGCGGGGCGGACTCGTGGCGCAGATAGCCGAAGTACTCCGAGCGCGGATCGCTCATGTCGATCAGCACCTGCGTCGCGTACTCGGGCGTGAGCGTCACCTCGCGGTCGGCCGTGTACCAGGAGGTGGCCGCGCGGAAGTGCGCCAGGACCCGGTCGGGGTTGAACTTCTCCGGCTGCGGGAAGAACCCCACCTCGGTGCCCAGGCGCATGATCGTGTCGGTGTCGCCCTCGATGATCGCCCGCGCGACCGCCTTCTCGAGCTCCAGGGCGCCCGGCGGCATCACCTTGAACAGCCCAAAGTCGAAGAACGCCATCCGCCCGTCGTCGAGCAGCATCGAGTTGCCGGGGTGAGGGTCGCCGGAGAACTGCCCGTGGCGGTACAGGCAGCCGAAGTAGAAGCGGAACAGGATCTCGCCGATGCGGTCGCGGTCGGCCTGCGGCAGCGCTCGGATCTCCTCAAAGCCGGCGCCCTGCACGTACTCGGAGACCATCACGCGGGCGTGCGACAGGGACGTGATCACCTCCGGGATGACGATGAACGGGTGGCCGCGGAAGATGCGCGCGAGCGTCCGCTGATTGGAGGCCTCAAGCTCGTAGTCAAGCTCCTCCTGCACGCGTGCGCGGATCTCCTCGCCGATCGCCTTCGGGTCAAGGCCGGGCGCGATCCGCTTGAGCAGGCGCAGGATCAGGCCCAGGTTCTGCATGTCGGCGCGCACGGCCGCCGCGACGCCGGGGTACTGGACCTTGACGACCACGTCGCGCACCACGCGGCGCGATCCGTCGGCCGAGCGCCGCCCCGCGCCCTCGGCCACGTCCTCGCGCAGGCGCGCGCGATACACCTGTCCGATCGACGCCGCGGCGATCGGCTGCTCGTCGAACTCCTCGAAGACATCCGACAGCCGTTCGCCCAGCTCCTCCTCGATCACCCGGCGCATGTCCCTGAAGGTCACGGTCGGCGCCGCGTCGCGCAGCACCGCCAGCTTGCGCTGGAACTCCTCCCGGTACTCCTCGCCGACCATCCCCACGTCCAGGAACGAGAGCACCTGGCCGACCTTCATGGCGGCGCCCTTCATCGTCCCCAGCGCGGCGACGATCTGCTCCGCGGCCTCGATCTGGCGGCGCTCGAGCGCCGCCCGGCGCGCCTGCTCGCCGCGCGCGACGTTTGCGGCGCGGGTCCCGGCCTCGCGCAGCACCTGGCCGGCCGCGAGCCCCCCCAGCCGCGCGGTGCGCCCCACGCGCGACGTCGGGATCCTGTCCTTCGCCACCTCGCCTCAGGCCCGCTGAACCTGCGAGCCGGGGACGATGTCGTCGGAGCCGTCGGGCCAGCGCACCCACGCCTTGTGGCCTCCGTCGTAGTCGTCGCCCAGCAGGATCAGCGTCGCCGGCCGCCCCATCGCGGTGCACGGCTCGTCGCCCTCCGGGTCAAGACCGCGCCAGATCCGCACGAACCGGTTGTGCTCCAGCTCGTCGGCCACGGTGCTCGGCTCCGTGTGCCCGGGGTGGATGCGCGTCGCGGGCGGCAGCTTGAGCAGCGTGTCCATGATCGACGACCGCAGGTCCTCGTAGGTGGTGTGGCCCGGCGCCCTGACGCCTCCGACCGAGCCCCTGAACAGCGTGTCGCCGGTGAACACGTCGGTGCCGCAGACCAGAAGCGACAGCATCCCGGCCGTGTGCCCCGGCGTGTGCAGCGCGACGATCGACAGCTGGCCGGAGTGGACGGTCTCGCCCGGCGAAAGCGTGCCGGTGGCCCCGTCGACCAGCTCGCGCTCAAGCGGGTGGATGAGGACCGGCACGTCGGGGAACTCGTCGCGCACGCGCGAGAGCTCGGCGACGTGGTCGTGGTGGTGGTGGGTGAGCAGCACGTGGGTCAGCGTCAGCCGCTCACGGCGCAGGAACGCCAGCAGCGGCTCGACCGGCCCCCCGGCGTCGATCATCACGGCGCTGCCGCCCGGCTCGTCGCCCACGACGTAGGTGTTGGAAAGCCACCCGTCGCTCATCGACCGCTCCAGCAGCATCCGCCCAGAGGCTAGCGGTTGTACCCTTCAGGGCGCGCATGGGCCTCGTCCACACCTGCTACCGGATCACCGACATCGACCGCTCCGTCGCGTTCTACCGGGCGCTTGGCTTTGAGGAGGTGCGGCGGATGCCGATCCGCGACGAGGCGACGAACGTGTTCATGAACATCCCTGAGGACGGCGAGGAGCCGAGGCTCGAGCTGACCTTCAACCACGGGCGCACCGAGCCCTACGACATCGGCACCGGCTACGGCCACATCGCGATCACCTCGCCGGACCTGGACGAGACCCTCGCGCGGCTGGCCGAGCAGGGCATCGAGCCCGAGCGCCCGCCTTACACCGTCAGCGAGGGGGGCAGCCGGATCTGCTTCGTGCGCGACCCCGACGGCTACAGGATCGAGATCATCGAGCGCCGCTGAGGAGCACCGGGATGGTCGACACCGCGACGATGGCCAAGCTGCTTGAGCGCTTCGCGCAGGGCGTCGCCGCCCACGACCGTGAGAACCCCACGCACAACAGCTGGGGGATCGGGATGGCGCACTTCGACATCGAGCGCCTCGGCCTCGAGGAGGGCGAGGAGATCCTGCCCGGGATCGTGCTGTGCGCCGATGGCGGCGTCACGGGCAACTTCCGCGTGCTGTGCGACGGACAGCACGATGGCGCGGGCGAGGCGCGGGAGGCCGAGGTGGTCGACGCGGTCGCCTCGCAGGAGCTCGCCGAGCCGGTGCGCGTCGGATCGCCGGCGCCGCTTCGCCCGCCGCTCTGAGAGCCCCGTCCAGGACCGCTAAGGGCGCCGCCTGCGGCGCTCGCGATCGGCGACCGTCCGGGGCCGCTGCGGGCGCCGGCCGCGGCGCTCGCGATCGGCGACTGCGCCGGCGAGCCGTTCGATCGTCGGGCAGCTGAGCGAGCGCGCCGCCGCCGCCCGCAGCACCGCGCCGGCGATCGCGTCAAGCTCGGTCGGGCGGCCGGCGGCCAGGTCGCGCCGCATCGAGGAGTCAAGGCCCGGGTGGGCAGCGCGCAGCTCCGCCGCCGGCACCGAGGGGTCAAGGCCGGCGCCGTGCGCGTTGGCGACCGCCACCACCTCCGCGATCGCCTCCTCAAGCTCCGCGCGGCGGCGAGGATCCTCTCGCAGCGGCCCGAGCGGCGCGTCGTAGGCGCTGGTGGCGAGCGCAAGCGGGCACAATCGCGCGAGCTTTCCCCACATGACCTCCGCCTCACCGGCGCCGGTCGCCAGGCGGATTCCGGCGGCCTGCAGCTGGCGGGCCAGCTCGCCGGCGCCGGCGCGCGCTGCCGGCGGCGCCGGCGCCATGTCGATCCGCACCACCGGACCGCGCTGCACGATCAGCCCCGGGGCGGGTCGGTCCGAGTGCACGCGGATCACCGCCGCGAGCACGCGCTCTGCGCCGAAGCGCTCGCGCAGCACGGTCAGATGCTCGATCCCGTTGAGCAGCGGCACGACCAGCGGCGGCTCGTAGAGCACGCGCCCAAGCGCCCCGCTCAGGTGCACCGACTTGGTGGCGAGGATCAGCGCGCTCGGACGCTCGCGCAGCGCCTCCACGGCCTGCGGCCGCGCGCTGAAGTCCCCCAGCGCCTCGCTGTGCACGGTCAGCGCGCCCGCGCGGATCGCCCGCGCGCTGGCCCGGCGCGCGACCAGAATCACCGGCGTTCCGGCGCGTGCCAGGGCCCCGGCGATCAGGCCGCCGACGCCGCCGGCGCCCAGCACCGCGACGGGCGCCCCCGGCCGGTCGTGGGGGTGCGCTGGCCGGTCGCCCGGGCATGGCTTTTGCTCGCTCACGGTCGCACCATCTTCGTGCACGGCGGCCAGCCCGTACCCTGAGACGAGATGAACCCGCTCGGCGCGCCGCGTGGCGCCCCACCACCGCACCGGCCGTGACCTACTCGATCGTCGCGCGCGACCCGGCGACCGGCGAGCTCGGGGTTGCGGTGCAGTCGCACTGGTTCTCCGTCGGCCCGATCGTCCCGTGGGCGAGGCCCGGCGTGGGCGCGGTCGCCACCCAGGCCAACGCGGAGCCGGCCTACGGGCCCCGCGCGCTTGACCTGATCGCGGCTGGAGCCAGCGCGCACGAGGCGCTGCGCGCTCTGCTGGACGGCGATCCGCTGGCCGAGTCGCGTCAGGTCGCGGTCCTGGACGCCGCCGGGTCGGTCGCCGTACACACCGGCTCGGAGTGCATCGCGCACGCGGGGCATGCGGCCTCGGACGGGGTGAGCTGTCAGGCCAACATCATGGCGTCGCCGACCGTCTGGCCGGCGATGCTCGATGCCTACCGGGCCGCGGAGGGGCCGCTGGCCGACCGGCTGCTTGAGGCGCTGCGAGCCGCGGAGGCGCAGGGCGGCGACCTGCGCGGCCGGCAGTCCTCGGCGATCCTCGTCGTCCCGGCGGCTGGCGAGAGCTGGCGCACGAGCTGCTCGCTGCGCGTCGAGGACCACCCGGAGCCGCTTGCCGAGCTTGAGCGGCTCGTCGCGCTGGACCGCGCCTACCGGATCGCCGCCGAGGGCGACGAGCTGCTGGCCGCAGGCCGCGCGCAGGAGGCCGCGGCCCGGTTCGTGCGCGCGCTGAGCGCGGGCGCCGATCTGGGCCAGGGGGCGGCCGAGCTGCGCTTCTGGGCGGGCCTGGGGCTCGTGCACACCGGCGAGCTCGAGCGCGGCGCACGGCTTGTCGCCCAGGCGCTGCAAGAGCACGCCGCCCTTGCGCTGCTGCTGGAGCGCCTGCCGGCGGGGATGGCCTCCGCGGCGGCTGCGGTGCGCGAGCGCCTGCGGTGAGCGCGGCAGCGCCGGGCGCTGTGCGCCGCGGCGCGCGAGCGCCTCGTGGACCGGCGGGCTCGCCTGCGACCGGCGGCTCGCGCGGCACCACCGGGTACCGTTGCGGCGTGACGGCGGTCCCCGGCATACTCGCACGCGGCCCATGGCGGCCATCCGACGTCGAGGTCATCTGGCGCGAGCGCGCGTTCGTGCCCGCGCCGGACGCCACCGCGGCGGCCGATCTGGCGCTCGAGGAGCTTCGCGGTCGCGGCTCCCCGAGCCACGATGGGCTCGCCGGCCGCCTGGCCGGCTTCGCCTCAGACCGCGGGCGACTGCGGCTGGAGTGCGAGCCCGCGCGCTGGGCGCTGCGCCTGCTGCCGCAGGGGGCGATGCAGAGCCTGTCCGCGCTGTGCGTCGTGCGCTCCGCCGACGGCGACTGGCTTGCGGGCCGCCGGGCCGAATGGGTGGCGACCTGGGCGCGGCGCTGGGCGCTGGGCGCCGCGGGCTCGGTGGAGGTGGGGGAGCACCCCGTCCAGACCCTGCGGCGGGAGCTGGCCGAGGAGTGGTCGGTGACCGAGCGGCGGCTGGACGTCGAGGCCCTGGTGCGGATGCCCAACGGCGCTGTGATGCTGGTCGCCACCGCGTGGCTTGAGCCCGGGGCCCGCGTCACGCCGGACCGCGAGCACGACGAGTTCGCCTGGTGGCCGCGTGAGGTCTCGCGCTGGCCCGAGCAGGCCGACGCGACCCTGCGCGCCCTCGGAAGGCTGCTCTCGGAGCCAGGGAGGTGAGCGCACGGGGCCCGTTGCGGCTGGTGACCTTCCGCCGCCTGGAGATCGCGTCCTTCACGCACTCGACGATCTACCTCGGCCTGCTGGTGTGCGCGTTCGCGCTCGGACAGGTGCAGCCGGAGACGCTGATCCTCGGCTGGGCGCACGGAAGCGCCTGGATCATCATGTCGCTTCTGTGCATCTACGCCGCCAGGCGCGCCGTGATCCCGTTCTGGCTGGCGATCCTGGTGGCTGTGCTCGGGGGCCTGGGCCCGTTCGCCGGCTCGATCGGCTTCATCGTGGCGGAGCGCCGCGGCGTCGCGCGCCACCGCGGGCGTTCGGCCGCCACGCCGCAGTAGAGTGAGAGCTCCAGGTAGATGGCTGTCGAGACCGGCACTGTTCAGGTGGTCATGCCGGCGATGGGTGACTCCGTCGCGGAGGGCACCGTGCTCGAGTGGCACCGTCGCGAGGGGGAGGCGGTCGCGGAGGGGGAGACGCTCGTTGAGATCTCCACCGACAAGGTCGACGCGGAGGTGCCCGCACCGGTCTCCGGGACCGTGGCCGCGCTGCACGTGGCGGAGGGGGAGACCGTCGCCGTCGGGACGCTGCTGGCTGAGATCGCCCCCAGCGAGCCCGCGGACGACACGGCCGCACGCGTGGTCGACATCGTCACCCCCGCCGGCGGGGAGTCGGTCACCGAGGGCACGATCCTCGAGTGGTCGGCCAGAGTGGGCGAGCGCGTCTCAGAGGGCGACACGCTCGTCGAGATCTCCACCGACAAGGTCGACATGGAGCTGCCGGCGCCAGCCTCGGGCACGCTGACCGAGATCCTCGCCAAGGAGGGCGACACGGTCACGGTCGGACAGGTGATCGGACGCCTTGCGGTCGGCGGGCGTGCCGGCGCTCCGCCGCGCCCCTCGGCGCAGGTTCCCTCCTCCCGCCCGCTCGCGCCAGCGGCCGCCGAGACCGCGGCCGAGGTGAGCGCCTCGCCGGTCGCGCGCCGCGTCGCCGCGGCCGAGGGCGTTGACCTCAGCTCCGTTCACGGCAGCGCGCGGCGGGGGCGGATCACCAAGGCCGACGTGCTGGCCGCCGGCGCGCAGGGCTCAAACGGCGCCGCCGTGGCGCCGGGGCGCGCGAGCGAGCCGGAGGCCGCCGGAGCCGGGGCTGGCGGCTCGGCGCCGCCGGGCCCGACCGCGCAGCCGCTGCGCGGCGGCGCCGCGGCCCTTGCGCGATACATGGAGGAGAGCCGGTCGCTGCCGACCGCGACCTCGCTGCGCACGATCACCGTCACAGAGCTCGAGTGGCGCCGCCGCCAGCTCAAGCAGGCCGGCGCGCGCGTGTCGTTCACGCATCTGATCGCCTACGCGGTCGTGCGCGTGGTAGCCGACGAGATGCCGCAGATGGCCCACCACTTCCAGGAGATCGACGGCCGCCCGCACCGCGTCGACGACCGGGCCGTGCATCTGGGCCTCGCGGTGGACGTGGAGCGCCGCGACGGCGGCCGCACGCTGATGGTCCCCGTGATCCGTGACGCGGGGCGGCTCGGCTTTCGCGAGTTCGTGGCCGCCTACGACGCGCTGGTCGAGCGCGCCCGCGCCAACACGCTGACGGCCGACGATCTGCAGGGGGCCAACATCTCGCTCACCAACCCCGGGGGCATCGGGACGATCGCGTCGGTCCCCAGGCTGATGCCCGGGCAGGGCACGATCGTCGCGACCGGAGCGATCGGCTATCCGGTGGGGCTCGAGCGTGTCGGTCCGGCGATCGGCGCCGAGCGGGTGCTGACGATGACCTCCACCTACGACCACCGGATCATCCAGGGCGCCGAGTCCGGCCGCTTCCTGGCCCGCATCGAGGCGCTGCTGCACGGCGAGGAGGGCTTCTACGAGCGGGTGTTCGGTGATCTGGGCGTGCCGCTGGGACCGCCGCCGCCCGAGCCCGCGCCGCCCGGGCCGCAGGCCGCGCCTCAGGCCCCTGCCCCTGGCGCCACCCCGGCGGCGGCCGACGGACGCGAGATAGAGCGGCTGATGGCCGCCGTGCAGGCCGCGACCTCGCTGGTCAAGGCCCACCGGACGCACGGGCACCTGGCCGCGAGGCTGGACCCGCTGGGCCGCGAGCCCGAGGGCGACCCGGCGCTCGACCCCGGCCCGCTGGGCCTCAGCGACGAGCTGATGGCCCAGATACCGGCGCGCGTGCTGCGCATGTACGTGCCGGGGGAGACGCTGGCCGAGGCGCTGCCGCACCTGCGGGAGACCTACTGCGGGACGATCGCCTACGAGATCGAGCACATCTCCTCACACCGGCAGCGGCTCTGGCTGCGCGAGGCGATCGAGTCCGGCGAGTTCCGCCGGCCGCTGACGACCGAGGAGCAGAAGGCCCTGCTGCGGCGGCTGACCGAGGTCGACGCCTTCGAGCGCTTCATGCACCGGGCCTACCTGGGCCAGAAGCAGTTCTCGATCGAGGGGCTCGACATGACCGTGCCGATGCTCGACGAGCTGATCCAGCTGGCGGCCGCCCGGGGCGCGCGCGAGGTCGTGATCGGGATGGCGCACAGGGGCCGCCTCAACGTGCTGGCGCACAACCTCGGGCGCTCGTACGAGTCGATCTTCGCCGAGTTCGAGGGCGCGTCGACGCTTGCGCCGATCACCACCCTGCCGCAGGGTGGCACCGGCGACGTCAAGTACCACCACGGCGCGCAGGGCTCATATCGGCTGCCGGGCGGCGAATCGATCGTCGTGCGCCTGGAGTCGAACCCGTCGCACCTGGAGGTCGTCGCGCCGGTGGTCGCCGGCGCCACCCGCGCCGCCCAGACCACCCGTCAGGGCCCGCACGCCCACCAGGACACCAACGCGGCGATCCCGGTCATCCTGCACGGCGACGCCGCATTCCCCGGACAGGGAGTGGTCGCCGAGACGCTTAACCTCCAGGCGCTCGACGGCTACACGGTCGGGGGCACCGTCCACATCATCCAGAACAACCAGGTCGGCTTCACGACCGATCCCGACGACGGGCGCTCGACCGCGATGGCGTCCGACCTGGCCAAGGGGTTCGACGTGCCGATCATCCACGTCAACGCCGACGACGTCGCCGCGTGCATCAGCGCCGTGCGCCTGGCGTTCGAGTTTCGCCAGCAGTTCGGGCATGACGTGCTCATCGACCTGATCGGCTACCGCCGCTTTGGCCACAACGAGGCCGACGAGCCCGCCTACACCCAGCCGGAGATGTACCGGGCGATCAAGCGCCATCCGCCGGTCCGCGAGCTGTTCGCGCGCCAGCTGATCGAGGCCGGCGTGGTCTCAGAGCAGGAGTCCACGGAGATGACCGACCAGGTGTGGGCGGTGCTGGCCGACTCGCACCGGCGCCTGAAGGAGCGGATCGAGGCCGCCGGCGAGTCCGGCGAGCACGCCACGGGCGAGTACGAGCTTGACCGCACGCCATCGCCGGAGGTCGTGACGGCCGTCTCCGAGGAGCGGCTGCGCCTGCTCAACGAGCAGCTGCTGGCGGTGCCCGACGGCTTCACGGTGCACCCCAAGCTGGTGCGCCAGCTCGAGCAGCGCCGTGAGGTGTTCGCGGTCGCCGAACAGACGCTTGAGCACGGCGACCAGGCGCGCGGGCACGGCGGGGACGGGGCCGCGCGGGTCGAGCGGGCGGCCGCGCGCACGGACGGGGATGCCGGGCGCGGCGAGGCGCAGGGCGCGCCGGCAGACGGGCAGCGGCGGGTCGCGTGGGCTCATGCGGAGGCGCTGGCGTTCGCCTCGCTGCTGGTGGAGGGCATCCCGATCCGGCTCACCGGCCAGGACACCGAGCGTGGCACCTTCAGCCAGCGGCACCTGGTGCTGCACGACCCCAACACCGGCCAGGAGCACTGCTCCATCCAGCACCTGCCCGGCGCGCTGGCGCCGATGGAGCTTCACAACAGCCCGCTGTCGGAGATGGCGCCCCTCGGCTTCGAGTACGGATACTCGCAGGAGGGCCCTGAGACGCTCGTGCTCTGGGAGGCTCAGTACGGAGACTTCGTCAACGGCGCCCAGGTCGTGATCGACCAGTTCATCACCTCGGGGCTGGCCAAGTGGGGACAGACCAGCCGCCTGACGCTGCTGCTGCCGCACGGATACGAGGGCAGCGGGCCCGAGCACTCCTCCGGCCGCCTGGAGCGCTTCCTGCAGCTGGCGGCCGAGGGCAACATCCGCGTGGCGATCCCCACCACCCCGGCCCAGTACTTCCACCTGCTGCGCCGCCAGGCTCGGATCGCCAAGCAGCGCCCCCTGATCGTGATGACCCCCAAGAGCCTGCTGCGCCTGCCCCAGGCCACGAGCGCGCTCAGCGAGCTCACCGAGGGGCGCTTTGAGCCGGTGATCGCCGAGCGGGGCGTGGACGCCGAGCGCGTCACGCGGCTTGTGCTGTGCGCGGGCAAGATCTACTACGACCTGTCGTCGAGCCCGGAGCGCGCCGAGCGGCCGGAGGTCGCGATCGGGCGCGTGGAGCTGCTTTACCCGTTCCCGCAGGCGCAGATCGAGGCGCTGGTGGCCACCTATCCCAACCTGCGCGAGGTCGTCTGGGTGCAGGAGGAGCCGCGCAACATGGGCGCCCGCGCGTTCATGTCCCCGCGGCTGCTGCAGGTGCTGCCCCAGGGCCTGCGCTTCGGCTACATCGGTCGTCCGGAGCGCGCCGCCGCCGGCGAGGGGTACCCGGTCGCCCATGCGGCCGAGCAGAGCCGCATCGTCCACACGGCGCTGGACGTCTCCACCCCGGTCTCGCAGTACCCGCGCAAGCCGCCCGGCGAGCGCTGAGCCCGTCGCGCGGCCGCCGGCCCCGCCACCGCTGCCTGCCGCCTGCCGATCGTCCCGGGGCGCACCGGCAGCTCGGCGGCGGCGGTCGCGCTGTGGCAACCTCTTGGCATCCGCTTTCGCAGAGACGGCTCCCGTCGCGACAACTCCCGCCGGCACCTGGTGCCCACCTTCGGCGTCCATGACGTCGCGATCGACCTGGGCACCGCCAACACGCTCGTGTACGTGGAGGGGCGCGGCATCGTGGTCTCCGAGCCCTCGGTGGTGGCCTCCGACACGCTCACCGGCGAGGTGCACGCGGTCGGCTCCGAGGCCGAGCGGATGATCGGCCGCACCCCCGCCACGATCGCGGCCACCCGCCCGCTCCGACACGGGGTGATCGCCGACTTCGAGGTGTGCGAGGAGATGCTGCGTTACTTCATTCGCCGGGTGATCGACCGCCGCAGCGCGCATCCGCGGCTGATCGTCTGCGCGCCCTCCGGGGTGACCGAGGTCGAGAAGCGCGCCGTGGAGGAGGCGGCGCTGGCCGCCGGCGCGCGGCGCGTGCACCTGATCGAGGAGCCGATCGCGGCCGCGATCGGGGCCGGCCTGGCGATCGAGGAGCCCGTCGGCCGAATGGTCGTCGATGTCGGCGGCGGGACCAGCGAGATGGCGGTGATCTCGCTGGGTGGGATCGTCGTCAACCGCTCGGTCAGGGTCGGCGGCTACGAGCTCGACGAGGCCCTGGTCGCGCATGTGCGCGGGGTGCACCAGCTGGCGATCGGCTCGCGGACCGCCGAGGCGATCAAGATCAGGCTCGGCTCCGCGGTCCCCGTCGGCGACGATGACGAGGCGTGCGAGGTTCGCGGGCGTCACCTGGCAACCGGCCTGCCGACAGCCGTCAGCCTCACCGCCGCCGAGGTTCGGGAGGCGATCGCGCCCCCCCTGCGCGAGATCGTGCAGGCGATCCGCGACACGCTCGAGGTCACGCCCCCCGAGCTGGCGGCGGACATCGCCACGCAGGGGATCCTGCTGGCGGGCGGCGGGACGCTCGTGCGCGGGTTCGACGAGCTGGTCTCACGCGAGACCGGGATGCCGGTCGCTCACGCCGACTCCCCGCTGACCTGCGTGGCGATCGGATCCGGCAGGGCGCTCGCGCACCTGGACCAGCTGACCCGCTCGCGGGCCCTGGCGCGGGCGCCGGTCGCCCCGGACTGGCGCACGGCCCAGTCCTGAGCGCAGCCGCGACAGGGCTGCGGCGAGCGCGCATCCGGCGAGCATGACCACGAACGGGTCGATCGGCTCACGGAACCGGGGCGTCTCCACGTTGATCGGCGCGATCGAGATCCAGTACAGCAGCGGCATCGCCCAAAGCCACCGCGGCGCCGCCCGCGCGGCGCGCGTGAACAGGCCCGCGATCGCCGCCAGGGCCGCGAGCCAGAAGGCGTAGATGCCCACCCGAGCGACCGAGATCCGCAGCCCGATGGCCGCCGCCGACGCATGCCAGGCGAAGCTTCCCCTGAGCTCGAGCATCCGCAGCGTGTTGCTGGCGAAGACCTCAAGCGGCGCGAGCGGGTGGGCCTCTATGTAGTGCAGTGCCTCGCCCTGCAGCTTGTTGGACAGCTCAAGCTCGGTCTCGTGGCGGGCCTGGATGCGGAAGCGGCGCAGCTGCGGGATCTTCAGATACAGCCTCCACTTGTAGGGCAGACGCGGATTTGCGGCCGACTCCGGGTTGTAGGTGCCCGCGAGCGTGATCCCCGTCTCGTCGGAGATCGGCACGAACGCGTGCAGCTCGATCGCGTTGCGAATCGTCCAGGGGGCGATCGCCAGCGCCGCGCAGGCGACCACGACCAGGCTCGCCGCCCAGGCGCGCACCCCGCCGTATCCCCGGTCGCGCGCGACGCCCCACCCGGCGACGGCCAGCGGCAGGATGTACAGGACCGCGTTCTCGTGCGCGAGCGCGCACAGCCCGGCGAGCAGGCCGGCGGTCGCCAGCCACGCCCAGGCGCGCCGGCCCGCCGCGCGGCGCGCGCGCAGCGCCGCCCACGCGGCCGCGAGCTCGAGCGCCACGACCAGGTTCTCGGCCACCAGCGTGCCCGACAGCTCGATGAACACCGGGTAGATGGCCGCGATCATCAGCGCCGCCAAAGCGGGGCCCTCGCCGAACGCCTCCAGAGCGACCAGTCCGCACAGCCCCACGCTGAGGGTCCCGAGCGCGGCCATCTCGATCCTCTCGGCCGGCACCGCCGTGGGGCCGCCTGACGTGTGGCCGTCGATCAGGTCCGCGACGGCGAGCAGGTACGGGAACGCCGGTGGGAAGTATGCGCTTGGCCCGCGTGAGCCGCCGGCGCCGCTGTGCGGCCCAGAGCCCGTGTGGTAGTCCCCGTAGCGGGAGATCATGCTGGCCAGCCGGTTGTAGGTGCCGGCGTCGTTGATCGCGTGGTAGGGCTCGGCGGACACGAACGCCAGGCGCAGCGCCAGCGCGAGCGCGAGGATCCCGACCACGAGCGCGACCCGGCGGCCGTCTGGGCGCAAGCGCGGGACCGTCGCAGGCTGGCGCATCGTGCTCAGCGGTAGCCGACGATGCCGGCGCACACCCAGTTGGACGCGCCCGCTCCGCCTCGCCAGATCCGGGCGGCGACGGTGTCCTGCTCGGACTTGGGCGCCAGGTAGGCGGCCGGGCCGCTGCCGCCGAACAGCTTCCAGGTGCTGGGGATGATCTGGTAGTAACCCGACGCGCCGGCGCTGTTTGGAGGCAGGTTCTGGCCGCCGGACTCGCACAGAACGATCGGGTAGGGGATCGCCCAGCCGCCGGGCGCCCCGGCGGGCCCGTAGCTGGGGCTCGCCTGAGCCGCGCGCTGCGCCGCCGCGGCGGCCGCGGCCAGCTGCGCCTGCACGTGTGCGATCTCCCCCTGCAGGCGCCGCCCGCGTGCGGCGACGGCCCCAAGCGCTGCCTGCTGCGCGTCGCGCGCCCGCGTGATGGCGGCCTCACGCGAGGTGAGCAGCGCGTCCATCCCGGCGAGCGCCCGAGCGTGCAGCTCCGTCTCGGCCGCCAGCAGCCGGTCGGAGCGGTCAAGCGCAGCGAGCGCGCGCGTCGCCGCGTCGGCCTGTGCGCGGGCGGCGCGCGTGATCAGGATGATCGACTGCTGGCGGTTCTCGGCCGCTCCCAGGTACACGAGCTCGTCCAGCAGCTGGCTGAATCCGTTGGCCTGCAGCACGACCGACATCAGGTCGGGGCGGGCGGACTCGTACCCTGAGACCAGCTGGCTGGCGAGGATCGCCCGCGCTCTTGCCAGCCGCAGCTCCAGTCGGGCTCGCAGGGCCCGCTCCCGCGCGAGCGCGACGCTAACCCGCGCCAGGGCGCCGCGGTCGGCGGCCAGCTGCGAGGCGACGGCCGCGGCGCGCCGGCGGACCAGCGAGATCTGGCCGTCCAGCGAGGCGATCGCTCCGTCCAGACGCGAGATGCTCGCCGACAGCGACCGCTCCCTCGCCCGCTGGCCCGCCAGGGCCGAGCGCAGGGAGCCGAGGCTCGGATCCGCCCTGGAGTCGTGAGCCCACACCAGCGCAGTCGCCATCAAAAGCAGCGCGACGATGGCCGCAGTGGCGGGTCTGCTCCGTGCGGTGCGCCTGCGGATGGTCATGCCTGTGGCCCGAGCCGCCCGCTGATCCCCGTCAGCGGCCGCGACCGCGCGACCATAGCAGCGCCCCGGGCTCGCGGCTTCACGCCTCTGGGCGTGCAACCGCGCCGCCGCCACGCCTGGGGCCGTGCGCGCCACCGGCAGGCCCGAGACCGTCCGCGCCAGGGCACGAAGTGCGATCCTCCCGGGCGTGACCCGCCGCGACCGCGCGCAGATGATCCTCGCCAGGGTGCGCGCGGTACCGGAGGGGTTTGTGCGCACCTACGGCGACGTGTCGCCGGGCGCCCCGCGCGTGGCGGGCGCGGTGCTTGCCGACTGCGAGGACCCGGACGTGCCCTGGCACCGGATCGTGCGCGCCGACGGGTCGCTCGCCAAGGGAGAGCGCCAGCGGCGGCTGCTGTTGGGCGAGGGAGTTCCGTTCAGGGGCGAGCGGGTGGACATGCGCGCGGCGCGCATCCCGGACTGGGCGGTCGCTGCGGGGGCGCGCACCACCAGTCGCCGGCGGGAGCGGCCGGGGCAGGCACCGCGAGCGGCCGGGGCGGGCAACGGGAGCGGCCGGCCGGTGGGGCGGGGTCCGAGCTGAGGTGGGTGCAGTGAGCGCCTGGGTTCAGCGTGAGATCGTGCTCGCCCCGCGCCCGCGTGGCTTTCATCTCGTCACCGCCGAGCTGCTCGAGCGCCTGCCTGAGCTTCGCACGCTGCGCGTCGGGCTTTTGCACCTGCTGATCCGCCACACCTCCGCCTCGCTGGCGCTCAACGAGAACGCCTCGCCGGATGTGCGGCACGACTTCGAGAGCTGGTTTGACAGGGCGGTCCCCGAGCGCGCCGGCTACTGGACGCACACCCTCGAGGGCGATGACGATATGCCCGCTCACATCAAGGCGGCGCTGCTCGGCCCGTCGCTGACGCTGCCGGTGGCCCGGGGCCGGCTGGCGCTTGGGACCTGGCAGGGCATCTACCTCTGCGAGCACCGCGACCGGGGCGGGGCGCGGTCGGTGATCGCCACCGCGTGGGGAGAAGGCTGAAAGGGCCTGCGAGCCGAGGCAGTTGAAGTCGGCGAGGCCGGACAGCTGACGCCTGCCAAGCAGGCAGCTGAAGCCAGTCCGACTCCCGACCGCGGGACCGACCGAGCGACCGACCGCGCTGCCGGACGCGCCGCCGCCGCTTGCCGGCCCGCTAGCGACCGCGCCACACGGGAGCGCGCTTCTCGGCGAACGCGAGCGAGCCCTCGCGGGCGTCCTCGGATGCGAAGACGGGGCCCGCGATCGCCTCCTGGCGGTCGAAGAACTCGCTGTCTGGCCAGTCCGGAGACTCGGTCAGGATGCGCTTGGTGGCCCGGAGCGCGAGCGGCCCATTCTGCGCGATCGCGCCCGCGAGCTCAAGCGAGGCCTGGAGCGCCTCCCCCGGCTCTACCAGCCGGTTAACCAGCCCGAGCGCGTGGGCCCGCTCGGCGTCGATCGGGTCGCCCGTCAGCGCCATCTCCATCGCCACGTTTCGCGGCAGCGAGCGTGGGAGGCGCAGCAGCGCGCCGCCTGATGCCACCAGCGAGCGCTTGACCTCCGGGATCCCCAGGCGGGCGCCGCGGGAGGCGACGATCAGGTCGCACGCGAGCGCGACCTCGAGCCCTCCGGCGACCGCGAACCCCTCAACCGCTGCGATCAGCGGCTTCTCCGGCGGCCGGCGAACGATGCCGGCGAAGCCCCGGCCCTCAACCCACGCCGATTCGCCGGCGACGAACGCCTTCAGGTCCATGCCCGCGCAGAATCCCCGTCCGGCGCCGGTCAGCACCCCGATCGCGAGCTCCTCGTCGCCGTCGAGCTCGTCAAGCGCGGCCGCGATACCGCGCGCGACCGCGGAGTTGATCGCGTTTCGCTGATCCGGTCGGTTGATCGTGACCACGAGCACGCGCTCGCGGCGCTCGCACAGCACGGCGGGCTGGGCATCATCGGCCATCCTCGACCTCCGTTGGCTTGTCGTCACTGGCCCGCGGGCTTGACGCCGCGGACCACGGACCACGAAGCCTCGCATGTCGGCGTGCCGGGCGCGGCCCGGGCGAGCAGCCGTCGGCAGGTGCGGGCGAGCAGCCGTCGGCAGGTGCGGGCGAGCAGCCGTCGGCAGGTGCGGGCGAGCAGCCGCCGACCCGCGCGGTCATCGCTCAGGTGGCCAACGCGGCGCCGGCGCGACGTCGCTCAGGCGGCGAACAGGCGCAGCTCCGGCTCGCGCTCGCCGCGCAGGACCGACAGATCGACCTCCACGCACTCGATCCCGCGCGCCTGGGCCAGCACCCGGGCCTGTGGGCGGATCCGCTGGGCTACGAGCATCCCGCGGCATTCGGCGAGCCGCGGATCCAGGCGCATCCGCTCCAGGTACCTCGTCAGCTGCTCGACCGCCTCGATTCCGGCGATGCGCTTGACCTCTACGGCCACCCACCGGTCCTCCCGGTCCCGGCACATCAGATCGACCGGTCCGATATCTGTCGGCCACTCGCGCCGGACGAGCCTGAAGCCCTCGCCGCACCACTGCGGAGCATCTGCCAGCAGCTGCTGCAGATCGGACTCCACGCCGTCCTTGGCCAGCGCCGTGGCGGCCTCGGCGGCCTCGAGCTCGTGCGTCTGATCGGAGATCACCTCGCTCAGCTTTATTCGCACGAGCTCGTCGCCGCCACGCTTTCGGACCTCGATCACGCCGTCCAGCTCCTCGACGACCGTCGGGGGGGTCATCCAGTTGAGCGGCTTCACGCTCGAGCCGCCGCGATCGGACCAGACCATGAACGTGCCGTCTGACTTGAGCATCAGCAGCCGAACGGCCTCGGGAAGCGCGGTGGAGAGGCGGCCGCTGTAGGTCACCGAGCAGCGTGCCACGATCAGGCGCACCGGCGCAGGATATGAGCCGCGTCGGACGCGCGGGGGCGGTGGCGCCGTCGGTCCGCCGCTGACGCCGGCTGCGACCTGGCCCTGGCCCGGCGGTGACGCGCGCGGCGGGCGTTAGCATCGATCGTATGCGAAGCCAGCTGCGACCGCTGTTCGACCGGGTGGTGATCAAGGAGCTTGACCCCGATCGGGTCCGCCGCTCCGGCCTGATCGTCCCGCCCGGCACCGATGAGCCCCCGCCCCAGCACGGGATCGTCCTTGCCGTCGGCCCGGGGCTTGACTGGTGGGATCACGTCGGGGTGCGAATGCCCGTCAAGCCGGGCGATCACGTCGTGTTCCCGGCCGCCGCCGGAACGTGGGTGGAGGTGGACGAGGAGCGTCTGCTGGTGTGCCGAGTGGGCGAGCTGCTCGGTGTGATGGAGGCGCTCGAGCTGTGCCCGGCGTGTGGCAACAGGCCGCTGGGCGAGCTTGAGAGCTGCCCCGTCTGCGGGCGCGAGGGCTCGGCCGCCCCCTCGTAGGCGGCGCGCGGCTCAAGCCGGAGCCCTCGGGCCCGACCCAGGACGGTCAGGCGGCCGTTCGCCGCGCCAGCCCGCGCGGGCGCATCGAGGCGAGCCGCTCGAGCAGCTGGGAGACCTCGTGATCGTCGCCCAGCTCCAGCGCGCGACGGCACGCCTCGCCGCACTCGCTCAGTCGATCCGTGCGCGCCAGCGCGTGCGCGTAGGCCGACCACGCGCGCGGCGATCCGGGATCGAGCCTGGTGGCGGCCTCGGCCGCCGACACCTCGGCGCCCACGTCGCCGGCGAGGTGGTGCGCGAGCGCCAGATCGAGCAGCCCGTCCACCGAAGGCCCCACGAGGCGGGCTCGCTCGAGCGCGCCGATCGCCCCGGCGCGATCGCCCAGGCGCAGGCGCAGCCTGCCCAGGCGCTCCCACGCGGACGCGTCGCCGGGGGCTCTGTCGGCCGCGCGCACGGCCGCCTCCGCCGCCAGGTCCACCGCACCCATCGCCTCATAGATTCGGGATGCGAATCGCTCCGGGGTCGGCCGATCGGTCTCCGCGCGCGCCCAGTCACGCACCGCCCGCGCCGCGGCCTCGAGGTTGCCGGCCTGCCAGAAGGCGGCCGTCAGAAGGCGCAGGACGGTCGGGTTTCCGGGGTCGGCATCGCGCGCGTAGACCAGGCGCTGGGCGGCAAGCTGAGCGTCCCCCTCCGCCAGCGCGTGCTGGGCCGCGGTCATGAACCGCTGCACCCTGTCGGCCGCGGGGTCCGGCTTGGAGAAGTCCACGAACTGAAGCGAGCCGGCCGGGACCGTGCGCACGCCGACCGAGAACAGCACCCTGGCCCACTGCTGCGGGCTGTCCTCGTCGCCGGAGAAGTAGATCCCCGAGACGGTGCCGACTCCCCACTCGGGATAGGAGACGCAGCGCGCGTAGCGGTGCACCACCGAGTGGTCGGGAACCCGGGAGCCGAACGGGTCATGCCGGGCGCGTTCCGCCGCCGCCGCCCGCTCCCGCTGCTCGGCCTCATAGGCCCGGCGTCCGGCCTCGGCACGCGCCCGGCGGGCCGCGGCGGCTGAGACCTTCACCGCGTTGCGGCTCACCCGCCCGCCGCGCGAGCCCTCCGCAAGCTGCTCCAGCGCGTCGGCCGCCTCGTTGATCGCCTGCAGGTGGCGCTGGTGCTCGTGCTGGCGGCCGGGCGGTGCGATGTCCGGGTGCCAGCGCTTTGCCAGGCGTCGCCGCGCGAGCTGAACGTCCCGCTGATCGAAGGGCGCCTCGATCTCAAGCAGCAGCAGCGCGGCCTCGACATCGAAGATCCTGGGCATGAACAGCCAACGTTAGCGGCAGGCGGCGGCCGTCAGAGCGCCGGTCGCGCGCTTGTGCCCGAGCGTGGGCGCCGGTGACAGTTCGGCGCCGCTCGTGTGCCGATTGCGTGCCGTCCTAACCGCCATCGGCGCTGCGGACCATATGGTCGGCCGGTGCGCTCTCGCGCAAGCATCGTCGCCCCGCTCCTGCTGGCTGGAGGGCTCGCGGCATCCCTGGGCACGGGGCTGCTCGCGCTCGCCGCGGTGCAGGCCGCCTCCCCGCCGGACCCATGCTCGATCTCCCTTGGCCCCGTCGCGGCCGCCCAGCAGGCGGGCGGCCAAGCGTCGCCGGCCGGTGAGCTTGTGGGAGCGACCGAGTACGGCGGCCCCGGAGATCCGTCCAGCGGCACGGTCGGGGCGTCCGGCGTGAACCTGGTCACCCACCCCGACAGCTACGCCGAGCTTGGCGGCTACACGTTCCAGACCGCCGATGCGCTGGGCGACCTCCCGTATATGACGCCGCTGCGCATAACCTGGCATGGCCACTCCGCGATCGCCTACAAGCGTGACTTCGGTCTGGGTGGCGGGCCGATCGATGGGCTTCCGCGGGCGATCGACCTGTGGTGGATGTTCGCGCGCAGGCTCGGAATCCCCTACGAGGACGGGCTCTGGTCGGGACTTGTCCGGATCTCGCGGCCACCGGCCACCGGCGCGGGCCCGCTCTTGGGGCTGACGCCCGCCGCGGTGGAGCCCGCCGCCGTGGACCCCGCCGCCCTGGAGCCCGCCGCCCTGGAGCCCGCCGCCCTGGAGCCCGCCGCGCTTGCACAGGCCGGGGCCGGCCCCGCCGCCTTCGGTCCCGCCGCCGGCGCTGCCGCCGGAGCCCCGTGCCCCGCAGGGCCACCGCCAGCGGATCTGCCCGTCGTGCCCGGGTCGCGCGCGGTCCTGTTATCGAACGGCCTTGCGGCGGCGCCCGCGGACGCTCCGCCGGCCGTGGCGGGGATCATCGCGGCCGGCAACCAGATCGTCGGCAAGCCCTATCTCTACGGTGGCGGTCACGGACTGCCGCTTGACGAGGTGGCGCCCGCGTACGACTGCTCGTCGAGCGTCGAGCACCTTCTGTGGGGAGGTGGACTGCTGCCCGTCGACTACGACGCGCCATCGGGGACGCTTGAGTCCTTCGGCCTGCCGGGACCCGGCCGGTGGGTGACGATCTACGCGAGCGCCGACCATGTGTTCATGTACGTGGCCGGGCTGCGCTGGGACACGTGGAACGCCGCCGGCCCAGGCGACGGGACCGCCGGGATCGGCTGGCACCCGCTGGTTCGAGACGCCGCGGGGTTTGTCGTGCGTCATCCAGCGGGTCTGTGATCTGGGCCCGAGCAGATGTGTGTCGGTCTGGCGGTGATGATCGCGGGCAGCCGGGGTGATCGTGGGCCGGCGGGCATGACCACCACCAGCCTCCCGAGATGATCGTGGGCCGCTGGCGCGATAGCTGCCCCTGCTCAGAGCAGCAGTGCGGCCTGCCGGCCTGCGGCGCTCCGATCCCGGCGGTCCGTGGACGCGGGGGACGGCCGGCCGGCCCAAGTGTGCGGGTGGCCGCCGCCGTCGCTGTGATCGCCGCCCTTGCCCTGGCGGTCGGGGTGGCGGTCGTCGTTGCCGGCGGGCCCTCGGCCTCGACCCCTGGAGCGGCTGCGCGCGCCCCCTCCCGCGCCGGTGGGGCTGCCGGAGCGGCTGCGCGCGCCCCCTCCCGCGCCGGTGCGTCCGCCGGAGCGGCTGCGCGCGCGTCCTTGCGCATCGGCGCGAGCGGCGCAAGCCCGGCGCCCGTCCGCGCTACCCGTTGGGCGGCGGCTCCCCGTGCCAGCACGGCGGCGGGCGCGGGTAACGCCTCCGCTCGGGCTCGGCCGACGGCCTCCGGCGCCGCGGTGGCCGCGGACGTCGTACGCGCTGATCGGGCGCACGAGTATCCGGCCCCGGCGCCCCGCCAGACCGTGCTCGGTGGATGGCGAAGCCCGCTTCAGGCAGTCTGGGTGTTCGCCCGCACGTTCATCAACTGGAGCTCCGCCACGCTGCAGGCGAGGTTCTCGGCGCTTGCGCAGGTGAGCTTGGGGCAGGCGCGGTCATTGCTTGCGCTGGCGGCTTCGCAGGCGGCACACGACTACGAGCTTCAACGTTCCCGGGTGGCCAACTCGGGCACGGTGGAGGCGGTCGCGCCGCTGCCGGGCAGCCCCGGCCACTACGTGGTCGTCACCAGGGAGCGCACGACCGCGACCGGCTCGGCGGACTACCGCGGCCTGCCGCCCGCCTGGCACGTCACGCTTGCGGCCGTCGCGCGTGTCTTCGGCGGGCTATGGGTCGTGTCCGCCTGGCAGCCGGAGAGCTGAAGGGTCTGGAGGCGGGCCACCGCGCCTGGGCGCTGGAGAGCTGAAGGGCCTGAAGGCGGGCCACCGCGCCTGGGCGCTGGAGAGCTGAAGGGCCTGGCGGCGGGCCACCGCCTGGCCCGCTCAGTGCGTGAGGGCGCCGAGCGCCACCGCCGCCGCAAAGCAGGCCAGCGAGAGCGCGCGCAGCGCCCATCCGGCGCGCGCGCCGGGTCGGCCGGTGACCATCCCGGCGATCGCGGCGAGCATGCAGACCAGCGCCGCCAGGGCGAACGCGAGCGCAAGCAGGTGCGCGGTCACCTGGCCGCCCGGCTGTCGATCAAGCGGTCGTCCCGCCTTGCGGTGGCCCCGTCGTCCTCGCCCCCCTTGAAGGCTCCCTCGTTCTCGCCCCCCTTGAAGGCTGCCTTGTCCTCGGCCCTCTTGAAGGCTCCCTCGTCCTCGGCCCCCTTGAAGGAGCCCTCGTCCTCGGCCCCCTTGAAGGCCCCATCGTCCATGTTCATGGGGCCCTCATCCCGAGCAGTCGCAGATACCGCGCCACCGCCTCTGCGCGGTTGGACACCCGGAGCTTTCGCAGGATGCTGTTGACGTGGAACTTGACCGTGCCCTCGGAGATCACAAGCGTCTGCGCGATCGAGCGGTTGGAGCATCCATCCGCCATCAGCCGAAGCACCTCCAGCTCCCGACGGGTGAGCAGCCGCTCGAACACGAGCCGGTCATCCCGCGCCGCGGGGGTCGCTCCGGGCCCGGGCGCGGGCACCACCACCGGTCGTGATGCCCTTCGGATCGTGGACAGCCGTACAGGGGCATCCGTCAGCGCGGCCGATCGCGCGCCCACCCAATCCAGGAACTGACGCATCTGCTCGCGCTCCAAGCGCAGCGCCCGCCGCAGGGCCGCCGTCTCGTACGCCTGCGCCAGCAGGCTGGTGAACTCCCACAGCGCGTCACGGTCCAGCACGTCCAACCGCTCGCTGGGACCCCGGTCGGCGTGCAGCATCCCGATCACGCGGGAGCCCACGAGCAGGGGCGCGGCCACATAAGAGGTGCAGCCGAGCGCCCCGACGAGGTTGCGGTCCACGCGCGGGTGCAGCTGCGCGTCCACGACGATCGTCGCCCGCCGCCGCCGCATCAGCTCGGTCTCGATCAGCGGGTGCTCAAGGCGGATCGGCCCCGCGCGCAGCCGCTCGAGCGCCCGGGCCGCCGCCTCCGGCTCGTGCTCGAAGTGCGCCGACGAGGCCACGAGCCGTCCGTCGGACGTGATGCTCAGGATCGCGCGACGCAGGCTCGTCGAGGCGCACAGGGCCGCCGGAGCCCGCTCCAGGATCGCGGCCGGCGAGGTCAGCCCGCGCAGGTCATCCACCGCCCGGCGAACCGCCGCCAGCACCTCGATCCGGGCGTCGTAGCGCGCCCTCAACCGCGCGATCGCGGCGTCGAGGTCCGACACCTCCGCGGCGCCCTGCGGCCCCAGGAGCACCGCGAGCCCCTCGATCAGCGAGCGACAGCGCGCGATCAGGACCGCGTGGGGGTCCGTCGTGCCGCTGCGATCGGGCGCACCATCCGCGGCTGGTCGCGCATCTTCCGCCTCCGGCGAACCGGATCCTGGCGCGCCCTGGCGGCGAACGGGCGTGCCGCCGGCGGCGAGCGCCTCGGCGGCCTGCTCCGCGGCACGCTCCAGGCGCAGCCGCAGCTGCGCGCCCAGCGGGCCCGAGAACGCCTCGGCCGCGATGGTCTCGCCGCGTGCGGCCGCGCCGGCCGACGGCGAGCGCGCGCTGCCCGAGCCCGCCGTGGACCAGCGACGGGCGCTCATCTGCCTGCCGGTCCGTTGACGGCTCTGACGTAGCGCGCCACGGCGTCGGCGCGGCTCGTGGCCCCGAGCTTGCGCAGGATGTTCTTCACGTGGTACTTGATGGTGCCCTCGCGCACCATCAGCTCAAGGGCGATCGCCCCGTTCGTGCGCCCGCGCGCGAGCAGGTGCAAAACGTCGAGCTCGCGCCGGGTCAGCGTGTCGATCGCCTCCCGATCGGCGGTGTCGGGCCCCTGCGCGTGCTCCCCTGCGCCGGCGTCCTCAAGCCTGCTGAGCCTGCCGCCAAGCCATTGGACGGCGGTCGCGAGCTCCTCACGATGGAGGTCCAGAGTGTGGCGCAGAACCGCTCGCTCGAGCGCCCAGGAGAGCTCCTCGGCGAAGCGGCCCAGCAGCTCGGCGTCCAGCGGCTCGGCCGCTCGGCCCCGGCGGGTTGCGTCGCCGTGCAGCAGGCCGATCGTCTCTCCCCCGGCCGTCAGCGGCGCGACCGCGTAGGACTCCCAGCCCAGCTCCCGCGCGAGCAGCGCCGGCGTGCGCGCGCCGGCGCCGGGCACAGACACCACCTGCGGCACGCGCCGGCGTGCGACCTCCTCCTCCACCAGCGGGTACTGCAGCGCGATCGGCTCATCGCGCAGGCGAGCGAGCGTCGCCTCGGCGCGCGCCCGCGCGTCGGCGTCGGAGTCCCAGATCGCCACCGGCGCCATGCCGCCCTCCGACACCTCGCTGATCAGAACGCGGTCGAGCTCGCTCGCCGTGCCCAATGCCGCCGCCGCACGCTCCAGCAGCCCCTCGGCGCGGTCTCCGAGCCCGCGGCCGGCGTCGGAGACCGCCTCAAGCGCGTCGCTGCGGCGCACCAGCGCCAGCTCGTGCAGCTCGCGCTCGATTGCGATCAGCTCCGCGAGAGCCCTGTCCGCGTCCGTGGGCTGCATCGGCGCTCCGCCTCCGTCCGCCGCTTCTGCGGGGGCCATGACGCCGTCTCTCGGTCTCGTCGGGGCCCATCGGTCCTCGGGGGTCCGGTCTTGGCCGGCCCGGCCGGGTGGCACGCCTATCCTTTGTGCGGGTGCCGGCATACCCAACAGACCTCGTGAGCAGGCGCGCCGGGCCTGATCGCCTTCAGGGCACGATCGAGCACCGATGCTTCCCAAAAGTCTAGGTCGTTTCGGCAGTGTGGGGGTAGCGCCGAGGGCCGGCCGCCGCCAAGCTTCGCCTGCGACCGAAGGTGCCGAGGCGGCCACCGCGCGGCGCGGCGAACATGAGGGAGAGCGATAGATGAGCACCCGGGCCGATCAACGCGGCGCCCCGGCGGCGCCCGGCGACCGTCGTGCCGCGGCGACGGCCGGCTCTCGCGCAGCGGCGACCGCCGGCTCTCCCGCAGCGGCGACGGCCGACCGCTACGCGCGCCTCATGCGCATGATCGCGACCGACCGGTGCGTGATCCTCGACGGGGCCAACGGAACCGAGCTGATCAAGGTCAGGGGCGCGCGGCCCGGCGACGATGAGCACCTGTGGGGGCTGACCGCGCTGCTGGACAGCCCGGACGACGTCGCCAGGGTGCATCGGAGCTACATCGATGTCGGCTGCGACGTGATCTGCACAAACACGTGGGGCCTGCCCACCGCGCTGCGCGACCCCGGTCGGCTGGCGACCGGCTCTGAGCCCGTTCACTGGATGGACATCGCGCGGCTGGCCGTCGCCCTGGCGCGGCGCGCCGCGGCGCAGGCCGGGCGCCTGCAGGAGGTCGCGGTGGCGTTCAGCCTAAACGGCGACGTGGACACGCCAGACGGGCGGGAGACGATCGCGCTGCTGGCGCGCGCGTTCGAGGAGGAGCCACCGGACCTGATCCTGCTTGAGACCCTGTCGCTGGTGCGCAGCTCCACCTACGCCACGGTTGAGGCGCTGCTTGAGACCGGCATCCCGGTGTGGCTCAGCTTCCGCCGCTGCCGTCACGGCGTGTGCGGGGTCTACGGCGAGCACTGGGGCGGCCCGGAGGGCGACGCGTTCGGCCGTGCGGCCAGGCGCTTTGAGGAGATGGGGGTCGGGGCGCTTGCGATCAACTGCATCCCGCCAGATCACGTGCGCGGAATGCTCGCCTGGCTGCGCGACTTCACCGACCTGCCGCTGGGCGTCTACCCCAACCTCGGCTACCTGTCCTCCGCCGGCTGGCGCGAGGAGCCTGGCGTGGCGGGCCGCGAGTACGCCGAGCTGGCGCTGGCCTGGCGCGCGGAGGGGGCGCAGATCATCGGCGGCTGCTGCGGCGTCTCCCCTGAGCACCTCAGGGCGGCCCGCGCCGCGCTGGAGGGGACAAAGCCAGGTCACGAGCGGCCCGATCCGCTGTCGGAGGAGAACGGCGGGTCTCGGACGCGCGTCGACGTCAAGCCGTGGGCGGACCCGCGCGGGCGCCGGCTGTATCCGCTGGACATGCCCGAGATCGAGGTGCAGGAGGGCGTGTTCGTGCCCACCCAGGGCAGCTTCCTGATCTGGAAGTACCTCTATCGCGAGGGGATCGGCGCCCACCAGCGCTGCCTGGACGTGGGCTGCGGCTCGGGGCTGCAGACCGTGCAGCTGGCGCGAAACGGCGCGGCCCACGTCCACGGGATCGACATCGACCCGGTGTCGGTGCGCAACACGCTCACCAACGCGTTCCGAAACGGGGTCGCCGACCGGGTCACGGCCGCCGTTCAGGACCTCTACCCGTGGGTTCCGGAGGAGCGCTACGACGTGATCGTCGCAAGCCTCTACCAGACGCCGGTGGACCCCTTCGAGCAGGTCGCCAGCCACCGCCCGCTCGACTACTGGGGGCGCAACCTGCTCGACCACATGCTCCGCCAGCTGCCCGATGCCCTGGCCGAGGACGGCGTCGCCTACGTGCTGCAGCTGTCGATCATCGGCCAGCGCCGCACGTCGGAGCTTTTGGCGCGCCTGGGCTTTGGGGCGCGCGTGGTCGATTTCGCGTTCTTTGAGTTCTCCGACCTGTTCGCGGCCCGGCGCGACCACATCGCCCGCGTCGAGGAGCGCTCGGACGCATACCACCTGCGGTTCGGCGACACCGACGTGATGGTCGCCTACCTGCTTGAGATCCGCCGCCTGAGCGACAAGGAGGGGCCACGCCCATGACCCCCTCGGGGGACTCGTTCCTGTTCACCTCGGAGTCGGTCACCGAGGGTCACCCGGACAAGATCGCCGACCAGATATCCGACGGCGTGCTGGACGCCGTGATGCGCGATGACCCCAACGGGCGGGTCGCGTGCGAGACGCTCGTCAACACCGGCCTGGTCGTGGTGTCCGGCGAGATAAGCACCACCACCTACGTGGACATCCCGGCCATAGCCCGCTCGACGGTCGAGCGCATCGGCTACACCGACGCTGCGTTCGGGTTCGACTTTCGCACGTGCGCGGTCATCAACGCGATCGATCGCCAGTCGCCGGACATCGCGCGCGGGGTCGACGCCGCGATCGAGGTCCGCCTGGGCGGCGGAGACGAGCTGGACGCAGCGGGAGCGGGCGATCAGGGGATGATGTTCGGCTACGCCTGCGACGAGACGCCGGAGCTGATGCCGATGCCGATCTCGCTGGCGCACCGCCTGGCCCGGCGGCTGGCGCAGGTGCGAAAGGACGGCACGCTGCCCTACCTGCGCCCGGACGGCAAGACGCAGGTTTCGGTGCGCTACGCCGGTGGCAGGCCGGTGGCGGTCGAGAAGCTGCTGATCTCAAGCCAGCATGCCGAGGGCGCCGAGGAGCGGATCGCCGATGATCTGTGGGAGCACGTGGTCGTGCCGGTGCTGCCGGCCGAGCTCTACGACCCCGAGGCGCTGCGGCGGGCGTTCCTGGTCAACCCGACCGGCCGCTTTGTGATCGGCGGCCCGATGGGCGACTGCGGCCTGACCGGCCGCAAGATCATCGTCGACACCTACGGCGGCATGGCCCGGCACGGCGGCGGCGCGTTCTCGGGCAAGGATCCCTCCAAGGTCGACCGCTCGGCGGCATATGCGGCGCGGTATGTGGCCAAGAACGTGGTCGCGGCGGGCCTTGCGCGCCGCGTGGAGGTGCAGGTGGCGTATGCGATCGGCGTGGCGCGCCCGGTGTCGGTGATGGTCGAGACCTTCGGCACCGAGCGCATCGGCCGCGAGCGGATCCTGCAGCTGATCGCCGAGCACTTCGACCTGCGGCCGGCGGCGTTCAGGGAGTACCTGCGCCTTCACCGCCCGATCTACCAGCGCACCGCGGCCTACGGGCACTTCGGGCGCGAGGAGGAGGACTTCACCTGGGAGCGCACGGACCGCTCCCAGGCGCTGCGCGAGGCGGCCGGGCTGTAGCTGTCCGAGCGGGCCGTGGCCCGATGAGCGCTCACGGCCGGCCGCCTATGCTGGGAGGCCGTGCCGGAGCCCTACATCTTCACCACCCACCGGCTCTCCCGCCGATACCCGCCGGATCGCCAGGTTCTGAGCGACATCTCGCTCTCGTTCCTGCCGGGGGCCAAGATCGGCGTGCTCGGCTACAACGGGGCCGGCAAGTCGACGCTTCTGCGGATCATGGCGGGGATCGACACGGACTTCGACGGCCACGCGCAGCTGGCCCGCTCGGCGAGCGTGGGGCTGCTCGAGCAGGAGCCCCGCCTGGACGCATCCAAGGACGTGCGCGGCAACGTCGAGGATGGGGTCGCGGAGATCCGCGCGCTGCTTGCGCGCTTCGAGGAGCTGTCGATGAGCTACCGCGAGGAGATCGCCGACGAGTTCGCCTCCCTGCAGGAGCGGATCGACGCGCTGGACGGCTGGAACCTTGACACCACGGTGGAGATCGCCATGGACGCGCTGCGCTGCCCGCCCGGGGACGCGGACGTCTCGACGCTGTCGGGCGGCGAACGGCGCAGGGTGGCGCTGTGCCGTCTGCTGCTGCGCGCACCGGACCTGCTGCTGCTCGACGAGCCGACCAACCACCTGGACGCCGAGTCGGTGGCATGGCTTGAGCAGCACCTGCGCGACTACCGCGGCACCGTCGTTGCCGTCACCCACGACCGCTACTTCCTGGACAATGTGGCCGGCTGGATCCTGGAGCTCGATCGCGGGCGCGGGATCCCCTACCGGGGCAACTACTCAAGCTGGCTTGAGCGAAAGCGCGAGCGCCTGGCCGCCGAGGAGCGTCAGGAGTCGGCTCGCCGGCGCACGATCGAGCGCGAGCTCGAGTGGGTGCGGCTGAACGCCTCGGCCAGGCGCACCAAGCCGAAGGCGAGGCTCAACGCATACGAGCAGCTGCTCTCCCAGGAGCGAAGCGTGCGCCTGGAGGAGGTGCAGATCCACATCCCGCCCGGCCCGCGGCTCGGCGAGGTCGTCGTCGAGGCCGAGGGGCTGCGCAAGGCCTACGGCGACCGCCTGCTGATCGACGACCTCTCGTTCAGGCTGCCGCGCGGCGGGATCGTCGGGGTGATCGGCCCAAACGGTGCGGGCAAGACGACCCTGCTGCGGATGATCTGCGGCCAGGAGCAGCCGGACGCCGGCACGCTGCGGCTGGGCGAGACGGTTCAGCTGGCCTACGTCGACCAGTCGCGCGAGGCGCTCGACGAGCGGCGCACGGTCTGGGAGGAGATCTCCGGAGGCCAGGAGCAGATCCGCCTGGGAGAGCGCACGGTTTCCAGTCGCGCCTACGTCGCCGGCTTCAACTTCAAGGGCTCAGACCAGCAGAAGAGGGTGGGCAACCTGTCAGGAGGGGAGCGCAACCGCCTGCATCTGGCCAAGCTTTTGCGCTCCGGCGCCAACCTGCTGCTGCTCGACGAGCCCACCAACGATCTGGACACGGACACGCTGCGCGCGCTGGAGGAGGCGCTGCTCGCCTTCGCGGGATGCGCGGTGATCGTCTCCCACGATCGCTGGTTCTTGGATCGCGTCGCCACGCACGTGCTTGCGTTCGAGGGCGACTCGCAGGTGCGCTGGTTTGAGGGCAACTTCGAGGCCTACGAGAGCTTCCGCCGCCAGCAGCTCGGCGCGGCCGCGGATCGTCCCCACCGGATCACCTACAAGCGCCTGGCACGCAGCTGACCTCGCGCTCTGCCGCGCCGGCGGCGGATCGTCTGCCCTCAACTCCGCCGCCGGGCAGCGTGTGCCCTCAGCTCCGCCGCCGGGGAGCGTCTGCCCTCAACTCCGCCGCCGGGCAGCCGATGACAGCGGACATGAGCCACGACACCTCCCCTCACGCGCAGCCGGGCGGCCAGGATGCCACCGCCCGTCTGTCGTCCGACCCCCGGTCGCAGCCCGCGGTCGGACTCGGCCGCGCGCTCGGCCGGCTGAGCATCCGCACGCGCCTGTTCGCGCTGGCCGCCGCGGTGGCGGTGCTGGGCGCGGTCGCGGTGGCGGTAGCCACCAGCGGCCTGATCGGCCAGAAGGGGAAGGTGCACGATGTGGCCGCGACCTTCAGGGGCTTTCGCACGGCGCGCAACGCATACGAGGGCTGGCTGACCGCCGACGACCAGATGAACATGTACGCGGCGCTCGCGATCCTGCGCCAGCCCGGCGAGCAGCAGCTGATGGCCGCCACCTGGCAGCAGCTGGCCGCCGGCCACGCCCAGGCGGTCTCCTCCCTTCAGACGCTGATCGTCAGCGCTCCGGAGGCCAGGCTGCGCAGCGCCGCGCGCGCCGCGCTCGCTGACCTCAACCGCTACTACGCCTACACGCTTCGGATGCGCGCGCTGGTGGCCGCCGGCCGTCTGCGCGCCGGGGTGCACGAGGTGACGGTCTCCAACGCCGGCATCTCAAACCGCGTCCAGGCGGACCTGCAGGCGATCAGCCACGCGTTCACGCTGCGGGTCGCGGCGATCGACGCCGGGGCGATGTCCTCCGCGTCGAGCTCCGTGCAGCTGGTGATCGTGGTGTCGGTGGTCGCCGTCCTGCTGGCGCTCGTGGTCACCCTCCTGCTTGCCCGTTCGATCATCCGCCCGCTGCACGAGATCACCTCGGCCGCCGAGCGGATCTCCGAAGGGGATCTGGAGGTCGCCCTGCCACCCGAAGCTCAGGACGAGATCGGCCGCCTGTCGGGCGCCTTCCGCCGCTCGGTCGGCTACCTGACCGAGATGGCCGGCGTCGCGCGCAGCGTCGCCGAGGGCGATCTGACGGCCGAGGTGCGCGCGCGCTCGGAGCGGGATGTGCTCGGGACGGCGTTCGCCAGAATGCGAGAGCGCCTGGCGGCGGCGATCCAGGAGATCGCGCGCAGCTCCGACAGCGTAGGCTCCGCGTCGGCCGAGATGGCGCAGTCAAGCCAGCAGGCCGGGATGGCGGTCGGGGAGATCGCCAATGCGGTCGGATCGGTCGCCGAGGGCGCCGAGACCCAGGTGAGGGCGCTCGAGCAGGCGCGCGAGGTGACCGTCCAGGTGGCCGCCGCCTCGCAGGCCTCCGCCGCGGACGCCGAGCAGACCGCGCTCGCGGCCCGGCAGGCGCGTGAGGTCGCCGAGCAGGGTGCGACGTCCGTTCGCCGCGCGTCGGACGCGATGCGTGCCGTGCACGAGTCAAGCTCGGAGATAACAGAGCGAATGCGCGAGCTGGGCGCGATGAGCGAGCAGATCGGCGGGATCGTCGAGACGATCACCGGGATCGCCGAGCAGACGAACCTGCTGGCGCTCAACGCCGCGATCGAGGCGGCGCGCGCGGGCGAGCAGGGCAAGGGCTTTGCGGTGGTGGCCGAGGAGGTGCGCAAGCTGGCCGAGGAGTCCCAGACCGCCGCGGGCTCGATCGCACAGCTGATCTCGCAGATCCAGACGGGCACGACCAAGGCGATCGAGGTGGTGAGCACCGGCGCTCGCCAGACCGAGGAGGGCGTGGGGATCGTCGACGAGGCGCGCCAGGCGTTTGAGGCGATCGACGCAAGCGTGCAGGACATGGACGAGCGGGTGCAGCGAATCGCCACGGCGGTGGCGGAGATAGTCACGGCCGGCGCGCAGATGCAGGAGTCCATCGAGCAGGTGCTGAGCGTCGCCGAGCAGTCGTCGGCCTCCGCCGAGCAGGTCTCGGCCACGACCGAGCAGACCAGTGCGTCGGCGCAGCAGATCGCCGCCTCAGCGGGCGAGCTTGCCAACACCGCCGAGGCGCTGCAGGGCATCGTGCGCCAGTTCAGGCTGGCGGTGGACGGCTCGGAGGATCGGGCGTGAGCGCGTTTGCGTCCACGGCCAGCTCGCCGCACGCATATCGCGCGAGCGCGGTGCTGACCGCCTCGCACGGTCAGCTGATCGTGATGCTCTACGACGGAGCCCGGCGGTTCCTGCGCCAGGCGCGCGTGGCGATGTCCGAGCGGCAGATCGCGCTCGCCCACACCAGGCTCAGTCGCGCCGAGGACATCCTGCGCCATCTGCGGGCGACCCTGGACATGGACCAGGGGCAGCTTCCGGAGCGGCTGCTGGCGATCTACACCTTCTCGCTCAACGAGCTGCGTCTGGCTCGCATAGAGCAGGACCCGACCAGGATCGACCGGGTGTCGGAGCTGCTTGGGCGACTGCGCGACGCGTGGGCGGCGGTCGCGGGCGAGGCGTGAGCGCGGTGCCGGACCGCGAGCCTGCGGGCTGCGCAGCACAGGACGACCCCGTGCCTGCCGCCCCGGCGGGCGATCGCGGCGGCCGCGCGGGCCGGATCCTCGCCGACTACGAGCGGCTGGCCTCCCTGTTTGAGCTTGAGCTCAAGCTGGTCTCAGAGCGCCGCTTTGACGAGCTGGAGCAGCTCACCCGCGCCCGCCTCAGGCTTCAGGACTCGCTCCCCAGCACCCCTCCGGTGCAGGCACGGGATGCGCTTGAGCGCTGCTCGCTGCTGCGCAGGCGCGTCGAGATCGAGCTGCTGCGGGTGCGAGAGACGCTGCTGCTGGAGCTCGAGCAACTTGCGCGCGCACAGCGCGCGGCGGCCGGCTACGCGCCTGCTCGCCAGGGCGGCCGGCGCATCGCCGCCAGCGCGTGACCGCATCCTGAGGCCTCGCCGGCGCGGGCGCGGCCCGCAGCGCTAAAGACTTGACCGCGCGGGCCGACAACAACGGGTGACCGCAGGGAGCGGCGGAGAAGACGGCCCAGGGAGGGCCAGTGCGACCAGACCTTCCCTCATGTCGATTCTCGATACGACCCAGCTCGCCCTCGAGTCCGCGATGAGCGGCTCCGCGCTGCGCCAGACGCTGCTCACCAACGACCTCGCCAACGCCGACACGCCCGGCTTTCAGCCTCAGGACGTCAACTTCCAGGGCACGCTGCAGAGCGCCATGGCCGCCGGCCAGTCGCCGAGCTCCGTGCAGTACACCCCGTACACCGTGCCGGGCGTCGTCAGCGCCGACGGCAACGGCGTCAACGCCGAGCAGACCTCGGCGGAGCTCGCGTCCAACGGCCTGCTCTACGAGGAGCTGACCGCGGTCGCCGCGCAGCGCGAGCAGATCCTGCTGTACGCCATCGGCGGGCCCGGCGCATGAGCTTCTTCGACGCGATCGACATCGCCGCCAGCGGGCTGACGGCCGAGCGCACGCGGATGGACGTCACGGCCGAGAACCTCGCCAACGCGCAGACGACCAACGGCCCCGGCGGCCAGCCGTACCGCCGCCAGGAGGTCGTGCTGCAGGCGGTTGGCTCGTCCCCGTTTCAGGCGACGCTTGCCGGCGCGATGGGCGCCTCGCCCGCGCCCGGCGGGGTGCAGGTCGCGGGCATCGTGTCAGATCCCACGCCTGACCAGTTGGTCTACGACCCAGGCAACCCTGCCGCCAACGCGCAGGGGTACGTGCGGATGCCCAACGTCAACCCGGTCACCGAGATGACCGACCTGATCGATGAGTCCGACTCCTACGAGGCGGACGTGACCGCGATGGAGACCGCCAAGACGATGTTCACCAAGACCCTGGACCTGCTCAAGTGATCCCGCCGATCTCGGGCGCGATCGGGCCGTTGGGGGCGTCGGAGTGGAACGTCGGCTCGCTCAACGGCAGCGGGCCGACCAACGCCGGCGCCACCGGCGGCTCCGGCTCCTTCGGCGGGGCGCTGGCCAACGCGCTCAACACCCTCGAGGCCAGCCAGGCCAACGCCACCACGGCCGCCCAGCAACTGGCGACCGGCCAGGCCGCCGATCCGATGCAGGCGATCACGGCGGTGGAGAACGCGTCGCTGGCGATGGACTTCGCCGCTCAGCTGCGAAACCAGCTGGACACCGACGCCACCACGATCTTCCAGACCCAGGTCTAGCCGGTGCCCGATTTCACGGAGATCATCAAGCGGCTGTCCCCCAAGGGCTGGGCGATGCTCGGCGCCTCGGTGCTCGTGGGGATCGTGTTCCTGGTGGTGGTGATGCAGATGGCCTCGGCGCCCACCTACACGACGCTGATGGCCGGCATCAACCCCGCCCAGACCGGGAAGATCACCTCCACCCTCGCGGCCCAGGGCATCTCCTACGAGCTTCAGAACAACGGGACGGCGATCGGCGTCGCGCCAAGCCAGACCGCCCAGGCGCGCGTGGCGCTGGCCACCGCGGGCCTTCTGACCACCCAGCAGCCCGGCTTCTCGCTGATGGACAGCCAGTCGCTGGGTCAGAGCAACTTTCAGCAGCAGGTGACCTACGAGCGGGCGCTTGAGGGCCAGCTGGCGTCGACGATCGACACGATCAACGGCGTCTCCTCGGCGGTGGTCAACCTGGTGCTGCCCAACACGCAGGACCAGCTGTTCACAAACAACTCCCAGCCCGCGACCGCCTCGGTGCTCTTGGGCACCAACTCGCTGGGGCCAGACTCGATCCGCGGGATCGCGCAGCTTGTGGCCTCGAGCGTCCCCGGGCTGTCGATCGACAAGGTCACGATCACCGGCGCCGACGGCACCCTGCTGTGGCCGTCCTCCTCGGCGTCGGACAGCGGCGGCCTGCTGGCGCAGGAGGCCGCCCAGCAGCACTACGACGCGGCGATGTCCGGCGAGGTCAACGCGATGCTCGCCCAGACGCTCGGCGCGGGCAAGGCGCAGGTGGTCGTCAACGCGACCGTCAACGCCAACCAGACGACCCAGGACACGCTCACCTACGCCAAGAAGGGCGTGCCGCTCACCCAGCAGGTCTCCACCGAGACGCTCAAGGGCGCCGGCACGACCGCCGGCGGCGCCGCGGGCACCGCCTCGAACATCCCCGGCTACACGGCCTCCGGCGGCTCAGGCGGCAACTCAAGCTACTCCAACCGGACCACGAGCACCACCTTCGGCGTCGACAAGACGATCACCCACACGGTGGTCGCGCCCGGCCAGATCACCCAGCAGAGCATCTCGGTGCTGGTGGACCGCTCGGTGCCGGCATCGGCGCTGCCGGCGATCAAGGCGGCGGTCGAGAACGCGGTTGGCTTTGACCCCAAGCGGGGCGACACGATCTCGATCGGGCAGCTGGCGTTCGCCAAGCAGCCGGTGTCAACGGCCCCGGCCGCCTCGCCGACCGGCTCGATGATGACCTACGCCAAGTACGGCCTGGCGGGGATCGGCTCGCTGGTGTTCCTGGTGCTGACCGCAAGGATGATCCGCCGCCGCGAGCGCGAGTCATTCGCCGGGGAGCCCACCTGGCTGCGCGAGCTCGAGGCTCCCAGGACGCTGGCCTCGCTCGAGCGCCACGCGCCCGTTCCGGTCGGCCCGCCGGAGGAGACGCAGGTGCAGGCGCTGCGACCGGCGGTCAACGTCGCCCGCCGGCAGGTCGAGGACCTCGTCCAGCGCGACCCCGAGCGCGTGGCCCAGCAGGTGCGCGCATGGATGGCCGAGGACTGACCGCGGTGGCGGCACACGCGGCGGCTGAGGCCTGAGCTGAGATGGCGGTCGAGGTCTACAAGCCCGGCGGTCCCCTGTCGCTGAGCAAGATCAAGGGTCGGCAGAAGGCGGCCGTGCTGCTGGTTTCGATCGGGCCCGAGCGCGCCGCGCAGGTGTTCGAGCGCCTGCGCGAGGAGGAGATCGAGACCCTCTCGCTGGAGATGGCCAAGCTCCAGTTCCTCGAGCCCGGGGTCGCGGACGGCGTGCTGGACGAGATGGCGGCGACCGTCGAGGCCTACGACTCGCTCAACGCCGGCGGCGTCGAGTACGCGCGCGAGGTGCTCGAGCGCGCCCTGGGGCCCGAGCGTGCGCGGGAGATCATCGGCCGCCTGGCGAGCGTGATCGAGAAGCGGCCGTTCGAGTTCCTGCGCCGCACCCCGCCCGAGCAGGTCGTCACGTTCCTGCGCAACGAGTCGCCGCAGACGGTGGCGCTCGTGATCGCCAACCTGCACACGACGCTGGCGGCCCAGGTGCTGTCGAGCCTCCCGGACTCCGAGCAGCCGGAGATCGCGCTGCGGATCGCGCGGATGAGCGAGACGAGCCCGGACGTGGTCCGGCAGGTGGAGGCGGTGATGAAGCAGAAGCTTGCCAACGTCGTGCAGCAGGACTTCTCGGCCGCAGGAGGGGTCAAGTCGCTGGCCGAGATCCTCAACCACGCCGATCGCTCCACGGAGCGCAACGTCCTTGACTCGATCACCGAGACCGACGAGAGCCTCGGGGCGGAGGTGCGCCGCCTGCTGTTCATCTTCGAGGACATCGTCAAGCTGGACGACCGCTCGATCCAGCTGATCCTGCGCGAGGCCGACCAGAAGGACCTCGCCCTGGCGCTGCGCGGCGTGGCCGACGAGGTCAAGGAGCGGATCCTGGCCAACATGTCCGAGCGCGGCGCCCAGATGCTGGTGGAGGAGATGGAGTACCAGCCGCCGCAGCGCAAGCGCGACATCGAGGAGGCGCAGGGCCGCGTGGTCGCGATCGTGCGCAAGCTCGAGGAGTCGGGCGCGGTGGTCCTCTCGCGCTCCGACGACGACATCGTCTACTGAGCGACCCGATCCGATGAGCGCCGCTCCAGTCCGATCCGGCGTCCCGGCGCGAGGCGCATCGCCCCGGGATGGCCAGGAGTCGGCGGCCGCGACCGTCGAGGCCTACACGTTCCGTCAGCTGGAGGCGCCCGCGGGCACCGTGGGGCGCGCGGCCGACCTGCTGTCCGTCGCGCACGCCGAGGCCGAGGAGATCCGCGCCCGCGCCAGGGCCGAGGGCGAGGCCCAGGGTCGCGCGGCGGGCGAGGCGGCGATCCGCGCCGAGCTTCAGGGCGCGCTGCGCGCGGCCGGGGAGGCCGCACAGGCGCTCTCCCGGCTGGGCGACGCGGTCGTGGCCGAGCTCGAGCGGGACGCGGTCGAGCTCGGCCTGCGGCTCGCCGAGCAGATCGTCGCGGGCGCGCTCTCGGTGCAGCGTGAGCGGCTGGTGGAGATCTCCGCCCAGGCGCTGCGGCGCATCAGCGAGCGTCGCCGGGTCACGCTCGTGTGCAACCCCGCCGACCTTGACCTGCTCTCCGAGTCGGTGCAGGCCCTGCGCTCGCAGCTGGGCGGGATCGAGCAGCTGTCGGTCCAGGCGGACCGCCGCGTGGGCAGGGGAGGGGTGATCGCGCGCACGGAGGACGGCGAGATCGACGCGACGATCGAGGCCCAGCTGTCTCGCGCGCGAGAGGTGGTGGCCGCGCAGCTGGGTGGACGGCCGTCGGCGGCGGTCGGTCCCGACGGCGTAAAGCTCGGTTGCAACGGCGTGGAGTTGGGCTCCGACGCCGTGGAGGCGGGCCCCGATTGCGTGGAGGCGGGCCCCGATGGCGCGGAGCTCGGTCCCGGCGGTGCGGCGTCCAGCCCCGGCGTCGCGGGTGCGCACGCGTGAGCGCGCCGGCGGCGATGCGGCCGTGTTTGGCACGCGTCGCACGGGCGCTGGCCGACGAGGACCTCGCCAGGCGCCGCGGCCGCGTCCGCGACCTGATCGGCCTGATCATCGAGGCGACGGGCCTGCAGGTGGAGATGGGTGAGATCTGCCTGGTGGGGGACCCCCGCGATCGAGACCTCAGCGGCCCCGTGCCCACCGAGGTGGTGGGGTTCCGCGGCGGCCGCACGCTCTTGATGCCGCTCGGCGAGCTGAGCGGGATCGGACCCGGCACGGCCGTGCATCCGACCGGCGCGCCGTTTCGGATCGCCGTCGGCCGCGGGCTGCTGGGGCGCGTGCTGGATGGGCTGGGCCGGCCGCTGGACGGCCGTGGCCAGCTGCACGCCGACGGCTGGCGCCGGGCGCAGGCCCCGCCACCGGATGCGCTGAGCCGCCCGCGGATCACCGAGCGCGTCGGCCTCGGCGTGCGCGCCCTCGACGCGCTGGTCCCCTGCGGGCGCGGCCAGCGGCTGGGCATCTTCGCCGGGTCGGGCGTTGGGAAGTCCTCGCTGCTGGGGATGATCGCCCGCAGCACGACGGCGGACGTCAACGTGATCGCGCTCGTCGGCGAGCGCGGCCGGGAGGTCCGGGAGTTCATCGAGCGCGATCTCGGCTCGGCGCTGGAGCACTCGGTCGTCGTGGTGGCCACCTCCGACCAGCCGGCGCTGGTGCGAATCCAGGCCGCCTTCACGGCGACGGCGATCGCCGAGCACTTCCGCGATCGCGGACGGGACGTGATGCTGATGATGGACTCGGTGACGCGCCTGGCGATGGCGCAGCGCGAGGTCGGCCTGGCGATCGGCGAGCCGCCAGCCACGCGCGGCTACACGCCGAGCGTGTTTGCCCTGCTGCCGCGGCTGCTGGAGCGCGCCGGCACGAGCCCGGACGGTTCGATCACCGGCCTGTACACCGTGCTGGTCGACGGCGACGACATGAACGAGCCGATCGCCGACGCGGTCCGCTCCATCCTCGACGGGCACGTGGTGCTCACCCGCTCGCTGGCCCATGCGGGCCATTACCCGGCGATCGACGTGCTGCAGTCCGTCAGCCGCCTGGTCGGCGAGATCACCGCCCCTGAGGTGCGAGATGCCGGCCAGCGCCTGCGCGCCGCGCTTGCCGCCTACCGGGAGAAGGAGGACCTGATCTCGATCGGCGCCTACCAGCGCGGGACCGACCCGCTGCTGGACGCGGCCATCGCGCTGCGGCCCAGGATCGACGCCTTCCTGCGCCAGCGGGTGGAGGACGCCAGCACCGCGGAGGGCGCCGACGAGCAGCTGCTGGCGCTCGGCGCGGACCTGGCCGCGGCCACGGGCGACGATCGCGCCCAGGCCCAGGCCGAGAGCCCGGCCGCCGGCGGCCAGGTCGCTCCCGCACCGCAGCGGCCCCGGCCAGCGGTCGCGCTGGGCGGCCCCGTCGGAGCGCCGGCGGCGATCCCCGCGCTTTCCCTGAGGCGATGAGCCAGGACGCGGCCACGATCAGCGCGCGGGCGTCGAACAGCCGTCCAGGCTCGGTCAACGGCATCGCGCCCCGGCCGATCACCGGGCCATGACCGGTCCCTCGTACCGCTTCAGGCTCGAGCGCGTGCGCGCGCTGCGCGAGCGCGCCGAGGACGCCGCCAAGCAGGCGTTCGCCTCCGCGATGCAGGATCGGGTGCGGTCCGAGCTGGCGCTCGAGGAGGCGGAGCGCAGGCTCGCGTTCGCGCGCGAGGCCCAGCGTGAGGCCCTCTCCCAGACGACCACCGCCAGCGAGCTGCTCGCGCGCCAGGCCTACCTCGAGCGCTCCGAGCTGGTCCGTCGCGCAAGCCAGGAGGAGCTGGGGCGGCGCGAGCTGGTGGTCAGCCAGCGGCGCGGGGAGCTCACCGAGGCCGCCCGCGAGCGCCAGGCGCTCGAGCGTCTCAAGGAGCATCGCCGGCTGGAGCACCAGCGCGAGCAGGCCCGCCTCGAGGCGCAGGCGCTCGACGAGATGGCGCTGAACGGCTACCGACGGAGGGTGGCGTGAGCGCCGCCGCGATGCTGCCGGCGGGCGCGGCCGGGGCGGCCGGTCAGCCCTCGGGTCCGCCGCCGGACACGGGACCGCCGGGCGAGTTCGCCGGGGTCCTCTCCGGCGAGGTGGCCCGGACCGCACCTGCGGAAGGCCACAGCAGCGGGAGCCCCTCGAGCGGGGCTCCGGCGCCCGCCGGTGCCTCCCACCGCTCCGGCTCGCAGGATGCCGAGACGCTCTCGCTGGCCGCGGCGCTGACGGCCGGCGCGGTTGCGACGCCGACCCCGTCGGGCGGCCGCGGCGCGGGCACGGTTGCGACGCCGACCCCGTCGGGCGCCTCTGCCCTCGCCGGCGGTGCGTCCCCGGGTGCCGGCGAGCCCGCGGCGGCTTGCCCGCAGCCGCCGGCCACCGCGGCCCAGCCGGGCTCGGGGGGGCAGCCGGCGTCGCCGGCCCAGCCCGCGTCGCCGGCTCAGCCGGGCGCGTCGGCCCAGTCGGCTTCTCCGGGGTCGTCGGCTTGGCAGCTGGCGCCGGCTCCCCGGAGTCCAGCGGCTCCTGCGGTCGCGCCCGCCGCCTCGGCGCCGGTCGCGCCTGCCGCCTCGGTGCCGGTCGCGCCCAGCGCTCCGGCGCCGGTTGCGCCCGCCGTGCCGGCGCCCGCGGCCCAGCCGCAGGCACCTGTCTCCCAGCAGCCGGCGCAGGGCGCCGTCCCGCTGCCTGCGGCCAGCTCACAGTCCGCCACGCCGGTGCCCGCGCAGCCGGCCGCCCCGGCGCCGGCCGCCCCGGCGCCGGCGTCCGCGTCGGCTCAGCCGACAACTTCCGCGCCGGCGCGGCAGCCCACCCCGGCGCAGGCGACCAGCCCGGCGCAGGCGGCCAGCCCGGCGCAGGCGGCCATCCCGGCGCAGCAGTCCACCCCGGGACAGGCGGCCAGCCCGGCGCAGGCGGCCACCCCTGCATCTGCCGGCTCGCGTGCGGATCGGGGGTCGTCCACCCCGAGCTCCCTGGCGAGCGCCGGGCCGTCAAGCCCCGCCGGGCCCGATCTGAGGGCGCCGAATCCGGCGGCCCAGAGGCCGCAGCCGCCGGCCGCCCAGCCCAACGCGGCCGAAAACCCGCCCTCGCAGGAAGCGCCACCGCAGGCTGAGGCCCCCGAGACGCCCGTCTCGCAGGGCGCGACGCCGGACACCGGGGCGCCGCAGGGATCGCCACCCGGTGATCCGCTGCCCCAGCAGCCCCAGTCCCAGCAGCCCCAGTCCCAGCAGGCCCAGTCGCCGCAGCCACAGCAGCCGCAGTCGTCGGCGGCGCAGCTTCGCGCGGCGCAGCCGCCCGCGGCGCAGGTGCCGGGGACCCAGGCTTCGGCGTCTCAGCCCGCCGCGTCTCAGCCCGCGGCGTCTCAGCCCGCGGCGTCTCAGCCCGCGGCGTCTCAGCCCGCTGCGTCTCAGCCCGCGGCGTCTCAGCCATCCGCCGGGCAGGACGCTCAGGCTCCGGCCACGGGAACGCAGGCTGCGCCGCAGCCGAGCGGCGCGCTTGCGTCGGCCGCGCCCGCCCCCCAGCCGGCGACCCCGCCGCCTGCATCGAGCGGCGGTCGAGGCGCGCCGCAGGTGCCCGTCTACGGGGCCAGGCTGGCGCAGGCTGCGGCCACCGTCTCGGACGCGATCGCCTTCGGCTCCCGCAACGGCGTCTCGATCGCGCGCATCCAGCTTGAGCCGGCGTCGCTGGGCTCGATCCAGATCCACCTCCAGCACACCGACGGCGGGCTTGTGGCGCGGGTCGTGACCGCCCATCCCGAGGCCGCCGAGACGCTGATGCGCTCAAGCGACGACCTGCGCCAGTCGCTGGCGCAGAGCGGCGCGACGCTGTTGCGCCTGGACATCCACAGCTCCGACGGTCGGCGGAGCGGCCCGGAGCGCCAGGGCGCGCAGGAGCAGGCCGCCCCGCGGCGGCCCGCCGCGGCCGGAGGCGCCGGGGACGGCGACCAGGCCGGCGCCGAGGCGCATCTGCACCAGCCGCGCGGGCTGACCGGAGCCACCCTCGTCGACCTTCTCGCCTGAGCGGCCGACGCCCCTAGATCGAGCACAGCAAAAGCCACAGGAGCCACCGCGATGAGCACCACGCAGATCCAGCCCTCCGCCGCCTCCCAGGGGGCGCAGCTGAGCACGCCGGGCACGACGCTTGCGCCGAGCGGCAACGGCCTGGGCGAGAACGCATTCCTTCAGCTGATGATGGATCAGCTTCAAAACCAGGATCCGCTGAACCCCACCGACCCCACGCAGTACCTCTCCGAGCTGGCCCAGTTCTCGCAGCTGGAGCAGGAGACGACGATCGCCAGCTCGGCGTCGGCCACCGCCGGCCAGGCCTCGACCGCCTCGGCGCTCGCGCTGCTGGGGCGGACCGTCGCCTACACCTACGGCGGATCCAGCCAGACGGGCACGGTGTCGTCGGTGCAGTTCGGCTCCTCCGGCCCGACGCTGACGGTCGGCTCGGCGAGCGGCATCCCGCTGTCGGCCATCACGGAGGCCTCGTGAGCCAGATCCTTCCGACCGGGCCGCTGGCGCCGCCGGTGGTCGGCGCCGCCGGCGGCGTCCCACCGGCGGCCGGCACCGGCGCCGCCGGCGGGATCTCCCCGGCGGGCGCGCCGGCGACGCCCGGACGGTCGTCCGGCTCTGCGGCACCGGCCACGGGCCCCTCGTTCGCCGAGGTGCTCGCCCGCAGCGCTGATGGCGCGCAGGCGCCCAGCTTCTCCCGCCACGCGCTCGAGCGCGCCTCCAGGCGGGGCATCCCGCTCGATGGCGCCACCGTCGCGCGCCTGGCGGGCGGGATCTCCCGCGCGGCGGCCAAGGGGTCGCGTGACGCGGTCGTCTTCGTGGACCGGACCGCGTTCGTGGTCTCGGTCCCGAACAACACCGTCATCACGGCGGTGGGCTCAGAGCACATGCGCGAGCACGTGTTCACCAACATCGACAGCGCCGTGATCGCATGAGCGAGCGCGGCCCAGGACACGGCCGGACCTCTCAGAGGAGGCCGAGAAAGGAAGTGGTGCCCCGATGATGCGAGGCATGTACGCCGCGATCAGCGGCCTTGAGGCGTCCCAGACGATGCTGGACGTCACCGCCAACAATCTGGCCAACTCCGACACGGTCGGCTACAAGGCCCAGGCGATCTCGTTCGTGGACGAGCTGTCGCAGACGCTGGCCGCGCCCACCGGTCCCAACGGCTACAACGGCGGGACCAACGCAAAGCAGGTGGGCCTTGGCGTGCAGGTCGGCTCGATCGACAACGAGATGGGGACCGGGTCGCTGCAGACCACCGGCAACGCGCTTGACATCGCGATCCAGGGCGAGGGGTTCTTCCAGGTCGGAAACGGCGACCCGGGCACGACCGCGCCCTACACGTCCAACCTGCCGACCAACCCGCAGTACACCCGCGCCGGGAACCTGACGCTCAACTCGGAGGGCTTCCTCACCACCCAGAGCGGCGAGTACGTGATCGGCTACACGCAGCCCTCCAGCAGCACCTCCGCGGTGCCGACCTACATCAACGTGCCGCCGGGCTCCACGAACATCGCCGTCGGGCAGGACGGCGCGGTGACCTACACCGACGAGAACCCCAGTGACCCGACCTACGGCCAGACGGTCACCGCCGGCTACATCACCCTGGCCATGTTCCCCAACTCGGCCGGGCTGGAGCGCGAGGGCGGGTCGCTGTGGAAGGCGACCGCGAGCTCGGGCCCGCCGACGATCGGCACCCCGAGCGTCGGCGGGTTCGGCCAGACGATCTCCGGCTCGCTGGAGATGTCCAACGTCGACATGGCGACCGAGTTCACGAACATGATCACCGCCGAGCGGACCTACCAGGCCAACTCGACCGTGATCTCGACGGCCGACCAGATGCTCCAGACGCTGGTCCAGCTGTGATCCGATGGTCACAGCGCAGCATTGGGGGCGGCGATCGAGGGACGCCGCCCCCATCCCCTTCCCCGCCGTCCGCCGGCACAACGCCAACCCCAGGAAAGGCAAGCCCATGATCACCCTGCACCGCCTGGGCCACCAGGTGGACACCTTCCAGATCAACCCGGACGTGATCGTCACCGTCGAGGCGACGCCGGACACGGTGCTGACGATCGTCAACGGGCAGAAGATCGTCGTCGCCGAGCCTCCCGAGCGCGTCGCCAAGGAGATCTCCGACTACCGGGCGCGGATCCTCGCCGAGGCGCTGCTGCGCCGCCACGAGCTCCGCGAGGAGCGGGGCGCGCTGCGCCGCGTGGTGCCGCTGCGCAAGCCCAGCGCCACCGCGTTTGCGATCCACGCCGTCGGCGAGCCCGAGCAGACGGCTTGAAGAAATCCGGGCGGCTGTCGATGTAGGGGATGAGATGAAGCCGGCATCCGCCATCGGCATCGGCCTAGCGGCCGGGGGAATACTCATGTCCGCGATGATGGGCGGCACCAGCCCGGCCGCCTTCATCGACATCCCGGCGCTTTTGATCATCATCTGCGGCACCGGTGGCGCCACGCTCGCAAGCTGCGGGATGCCGGCGATGAAGCGCATCCCGACGCTGTACAAGCTCGTGTTCGGGCCGCCGGAGATCGACCTCAACGCGCGCGTGCAGCAGCTGGTCGGCTTTGCCGAGCAGGCACGCCGGGAGGGGCTGTTGGCGCTTGACTCCAAGGCCTCGGAGATCGAGGACGACTTCACCCGCAAGGGGCTCCAGCTCGTGGTCGACGGCTCCGATCCCGAGCTCGTGCGCGACATCCTGGAGGCCGAGATCGACGGCATGATCGCCCGCCACCACGAGGGGGCGATGCCGTTTGAGAAGGCGGGCGGCTTTGCGCCGACGATGGGGATCATCGGCACGGTGATGGGGCTCGTGCACGTGCTCCAGAACCTGGCCGCCCCGTCCACGCTCGGTCCGGCGATCTCCTCGGCCTTCATCGCCACGCTGATGGGCGTCGGCTCGGCCAACGTGATCTACCTGCCGATCGCCAACCGCCTGAAGGCGCTGTCGGCGGCGGAGGTGGAGCTGCGCACGCTCACCCTCGAGGGGATCCTCGCGGTGCAGGCGGGCGACAACCCGCGCGTCGTCGCCGAGAAGCTCGGCTCGTTCGTGCCCCCCAGCGAGCGCGGCGCCGAAGACGATCAAGGCGGCAAGGTCGCGCAGATGCCCCAGCAGGAGGCCGCCTGATGGCCTCCCGGCGCGGCCGCCGCGGCAGGGCCGCGGCGCCGGAGAACGAGGAGCGCTGGCTGTTGACCTACGCCGACATGATCACGCTGCTGATGGCGCTGTTCATGGTGCTGTTCTCGATCTCGTCGGTGAACATCTCCAAGTACCAGACGCTGCAGCAGTCCCTGAAGTCGGCGTTCAGCGGCTCGATCCTCTCAGGCGGGCGCGCGATCCTGCAGTCGGGCTCGGAGTCCACCTCCGCGCACACGCCGGCGACCGCCGAGGTGCCCGCGATCGTCCCGCTGACGCCGAACATCCCCAAGCCGGTCGACACCTCCGCCCAGCAGATCGCCAATGCGATGCTCGCCCAGGCGGCGGCCCAGCAGGAGCAGGAGAGCTTCGTCAAGCTGGCGCGCGAGCTCAACGCCTACGCCCGCGCCCACGGCTTCTCAAACCAGGTGCGCGCGGTGATCGACGAGCGCGGGCTGATCGTGCAGGTGCTCACCGACAAGCTGCTGTTCGCCTCCGGCCAGGCGACGCTCGAGCCCGCCGGCCTGCCGCTACTCAATGAGATCGCCGCGCTGCTGAACGTCGACCACCGCCACCCGATCACGGTCGAGGGCTACACCGACAATCAGCCGATTCACACGGTGCTGTTCCCCAGCAACTGGGAGCTGTCAACCGACCGAGCCACCACGGTCGTCCGCTACCTGATCGCGCACGGCGTGGCTGCACGGCGCCTGTCGGCGGCCGGCTACGCCGACCTTCACCCGATCGCCTCAAACGCCACAGCGGCGGGTCGCGCGCGCAACCGCCGGGTCGACATCGTGCTCGACCGCATCTACCCGGACCTCGCGCCCGCCCCGGCGGGCGGCTGACGCGTGACCGGAGCATGGGACCGCTGACCACCGAACACAACCCAAGTCACCCGAGATGACCAAGAAGAAGATCCTGATCCTGCTGCTGGCCGTGCTGGCGGGTGGCGGCTACGCGGCCAAGACGTTCCTGCTGCCCAAGCCCGCCGTCGCCAAGCCGAAGATCGCGGGCACCATCTACGTGCTGCCGAAGTCGTTCACGCTCAATCTCACCGACGGCCGCTATGCCACGATGACGGTGGCGCTGGTGCTCGCGCCCGGGCAGAGCGACGGCGTCGGGACCGCCGGGGTGACGACCGATCCGGCCGGCATCGGGCCGCTGCCGGAGGAGGCGGTGATCCGCGCGATCATCACCAACCTGGTCACCGACCAGAGCTCGCAGACCCTGCTGAGCGCCTCCGGGCGCGCGGCGCTGCAGCAGCAGATCCTCGCGCAAATCCGCAGCTCCACCGACGTGAAGGTCACGGAGGTGCTGTTCACCGACCTGGCGGTCCAGTGAGGGCGGCGAGGTGAGGGCGACGCGCGTTCTCCACAGCGGAGGGAGTGGCACATGAGCGAGGATGTCGGTTTCACCCAGCTGACCGCCACCGGCGGCGAGCACTCGCCCACGGTGGGCGACCTGCGCCGCCTGAGCGCGGTGCCCGTCGAGCTGAGCGTCGAGATCGGGCGCGCGCGCATGTCCGTGGGCGAGACGCTCGAGCTGCGCGAGGGATCGGTCGTGACGCTCGACCGCATGGCGGGGGAGCCGGTCGACCTGCTGGTCAACGGCACCCCGATCGCACGCGGTGAGGTGGTCGTGATCGACGAGCAGTTCGGTCTGCGGCTCACGCAGGTCCTCGGCGCCGGCGCGGCCGGCGACGCCCCGCCGGCGGGCGGGGCCGCGGACCAGGCGCCCGTCGCAGCCGGCGCGCTGCAGGAGCCCGGACCGCCCCCCACGGCGGACTCGGTGCCCGACCCCGCGCCCGAGTCAGCGCCGCAGCCGGTGGCCGCGGCGTAGCGACCAGGCCGGGCACGCCGCGCTACCACGCCAGCCACAGGAGCCAGCGCCGCAGCCGTGGCCGCGGCGCAGCGACGGCGGCCAGGCCGGGGGGAGCGGCCCTCGGATCTAAAGCTCGCGCCGGGAGGGCCGAATAACCCGTCAGAGCGCGGCCCGCCGACACCGGCCGCCCACCGCACTACAAGGAGCAGCACGAGATGGCAGACCAGGCCGATCACGATCACAGGCAGCTGGTGGTGTTCACGCTCGGCGCCGAGCACTATGCGCTGCCGATCCAGATGGTCAACGAGATCATCCGCTACAGCGAGCCTCGGTCGGTCGCCTCGCCCAACGACTGGGTGCGCGGCGTGATCAGCCTGAGGGGGCGGATCGTGCCCGTCTACGACGTGGCCACACGGCTGGGGCTGCGCTGCGAGCTGACCGAGCAGTCCAAGATCGTGATCGTCGAGGCGGGCGCCGAGACCGCCGGCGTGATCGTCGACTCGGTGGAGGAGGTGCTCACCGTCTCGGCCGATCAGATCGAGTCGGCCCCCGGCGCCGATCCCGCGATGATCGAGTCGATCGTGCGCATCGGCGACCGCCTGATCGTCCTGCTCACGATCGGCGCGATCTTCGCCGAGGCCGCCGAGCTACCGGCCGCCGCCTGAGAGGGCCGGCTCCGACCCCAGGCCGAGATGAACGCCGCCACAAAGCCGCGGGTCGTCGTCGCCGACGACAGCGCGCTGATGCGCCGGATCGTCTGCAACCTGCTCTCGCGCGGCGGGATCGACGTCGTGGGCACCGCCGCCGACGGCGACGAGGCGCTGGCCCTCTGCGAGCGCGAGCGCCCCGACGCGATGACGCTTGATCTTGCGATGCCGGGCATGGGGGGCCTGGATGTGCTGCGGGCCCTGCGCGCTCGCGGCGCCGAGCTGCCGGTCGTGGTCGTCTCGGCCTTCTCCCCCTCGCAGGGCGCGCGGGCGGTGGACGCGCTCGCGGAGGGCGCCTTTGAGCTGGTCCAGAAGCCCACGGGCGGCGCCGACGTGGACGGCTTTGAGCGCAACCTGCTTGGCAAGATCCGACTCGCCGCGCGCACCGGCGTGGGCCGCGCGGCCCGGCGCATCGGCCTGCGCGCCGGCGAAGGTGGCGCGGGCGGGGGCCGCGAGGGCGAACGACCGGCTCGCCAAGGGCCCGGACGCATGCAGCGCGCGCTGCTGATCGCCACCTCCACGGGCGGGCCGCGCGCGCTCTCGTCGCTGTTGCCGGCGCTTCCGGCGCCCCTGGGCCTGGGCACGCTGATCGTCCAGCACATGCCGCCCGGGTTCACCTCCTCGCTGGCGGCCAGGCTTGACCGCTCGAGCCGGCTGTCGGCGCGCGAGGCGCAGGGCGGCGAGGCGGTGGACCCGGCGGTGGCGCTGGTGGCGCCGGGGGGCCGTCACCTCAGGCTGGGCGCGGGGGGCGTCGCCCAGCTGTCGGACGCCGATGCGATCGGCGGCCTGCGGCCGCGCGCGGACCTGCTGATCGAGGACGCGGCCCGCGCCTGGGGCGAGCGCCTGACGCTGGTCGTGCTCACCGGCATGGGCAGCGATGGGCTGCGGGGCGCCCGGGAGGTCAAGCGCCACGGGGGGCGGGTGCTGGTCGAGGACGAGTGCACCTGCACCGTCTACGGGATGCCCCGCGCGATCGTCAACGCGGGCCTGGCCGACGAGATCGTGCCGCTGCACGAGATGGCCGGCGCGATCGTGGCGGAGGTGGCCTGTTGAGCGCGATCGCCGACCAGCGCGCCCGCGCGCGCGAACCTCTCGGGCGCCGAACGACCGGCCCGGCGCCCGGCGACGACTACGAGGCCTTCTGCGAGGGCCTGCGCCTGCTGTGCGGCGTGGACCTCGCCCAGTACAAGCGCCCGCAGATGGAGCGCAGGCTGCGCGCCTTCTTCTCACGCCGGGGCATCGAGCGGCTGACCGACTCCCTGGCGATGCTGCGCAGCGACCCCGCGGAGCTCGATGCGCTGCTTGACCGGATGACGCTCAACGTCTCGCAGCTATGGCGCCACCGGGAGCAGTGGGAGCGCCTGGAGCGAGACGTGCTGCCGGAGCTGGCGCGGGCCGGAAGGGTGCGCGCCTGGAGCGCCGGCTGCTCCTACGGGGCCGAGGCGTACACGCTCGCGGCGGTGTGCCTGAAGGCGATCCCCGCCACGCCGGTGCGGATCGTGGGGACCGACATCGACCGCCGCATGGTGGCGCGCGCCCGCGAGGGCGTGTTCTCCGAGCAGGACGCGCGCGACGTGCCGCACGCCGAGCTTGAGCGCGCCTTCGAGCGCGTGCCGGGGGGCTGGCGCGCGCGCGAGGCGCTTCGGCGGATGACCGCCTTCGAGCAGGGCGATCTGCTGCGGATGCGCCCGCCGGCCCGCGCGCACGACCTGATCCTCTGCCGCAACACGGTCATCTACTTCGCCGAGCCGATCCGCGACGAGCTTCACGCCAGGCTCGCCCAGGCGCTGCGGCCGGGCGGGCACCTGGTGGTCGGGGCCACCGAGCGCGTCTGCAGGCCGGCCGAGCTGCAGCTTGAGATGGTCTTCCCGTTCATCTACCGCAGGGCGTGATGGACACCTCCGAGTACATGCCGATGTTCCTCGCCGAGGCCCAGGAGCACCTCCAGGAGCTCAACCTCGCGATCGTGCGCCTGGAGGAGGACCCACGCGACCGCGCCACCGTCGATGAGATCTTCAGGATCGCCCACTCCCTGAAGGGCATGAGCGCGACGATGGGCTTTGCCCGGATCGCCGAGCTCACGCACGAGATGGAGGACGTCTTTGAGCTGCTGCGCCAGCGCAGCGATGGCCTGCCCCGGGAGGCGATCGACACCGTGCTGGCGTGCCTGGACGCCCTCGCGGGCGCGTTTGACGCGATCGAGGCCGACGGGGGCGAGGCGCTCGAGCCCGCGCAGCTGATCGAGCGCCTGCGAGGGCTGGTGCGCGCGCGCACGGCCGAGCAGGAGGTGAAGCGGTCCGGTGGCGCCGATCTGCCGGACCTGGTGGCCGCCACCGCCGCCGGACGGCGCGTGCTGCACGTGGTCGCGCTGCTCTCCGATCAGGCGCTGATGCCGGCGGTGCGCGCGCACATGATCTTCGCTGCGCTGGGCGACCACGGGGAGCTGATCGGCGGCGTGCCGGCGCTCGAGGAGGTCGAGCAGTTCAGCGGCCTGCGCGTCGAGGCCTGGCTTGCAACCGAGCACGAGGAGGAGGTGGTCGCACGCACGGTCGCGGGCGTCTCGGATGTCAGCGGCGTGGAGGTCGGCGAGGTCTGTGCCGGAGAGGGGGCGGCGCCGGTCGACGCCTGCGTCCAGGCCGGCGCCGCCCCCTCGCCTGCGCCCAGGCCTCCCTCCGCGGGCGGGGCTGAGACCCACGCCGGCGGGGCCGCGCCCTCCGCGGGCGGGGCTGAGGCCTCCGCCGGCGGGGCTGAGACCTCCGGCGCAGAGGATGCGACATCCGCGGGCTCGGCCGCGCCCTCCGCGGGCGGGGCTGCGCCATCCGCCGGGGGCGGCGGCGCCGTCGCCAAGGCGGCCTCCGCCACGCGCACCGTGCGCGTGGACGCCGAGCGCCTGGATGCGCTGATGCACTCGATGGGCGAGCTCGTCATCCACCGCACCGCGGTCGAGGCGCTCACCGCCAAGCTCGAGGTACCGGGCCTGGCGCAGGCGATGCAGGAGCTCACCCGCAGCTCGCAGGTTCTGCAGTCGATGGTCATGCAGGTGCGCATGATCCCGGTGGACGTCGTGTTCCTTCGCTTCCCGCGGCTGGTCCGCGACCTCTGCGCCAAGCTGGGCAAGGAGGTTCACCTGGAGCTCGTCGGCTCGGAGACCGAGCTTGACCGCACCGTCGTGGACGCGCTCGGCGATCCGCTGGTGCACCTGGTGCGAAACTCGCTGGACCATGGGCTTGAGCCGGTGGCCGAGCGCCGCGCGGCAGGAAAGCCTGACGTCGGGACGCTTCAGATCGCCGCTCGCCACGCGGGCGGCAGCGTGGTGATCGAGGTCCGCGACGACGGCCGCGGCGTGGATCCGGAGGTGATCGCGCGCAAGGCGCTGGAGCGCGGGCTGATCGACGCGCAGGCGGCCGCGGAGCTGACGATGAAGGCGGCGGTCGAGCTGCTGTTCGCCCCCGGCTTCTCCACCGCGCAGGCCACCAGCGACATCTCGGGTCGCGGGGTGGGGATGGACGCGGTGCGGGCCAGGATCCGCGAGCTCGGCGGCGAGGTGGTGCTCGAGTCCGTCAAGGGCCAGGGCACGAGCGCGCAGATCCGCCTCCCGCTCACCTTGGCGATCGTCTCCGCCCTGCACGTGGAGATCGCCGGCGCGCCGTACGCGGTGCCGCTTGACCGCATCGAGCGCACCCTGCGCTTGTCCGAGCAGACGGTTCGCTCGGTGGCGTCCCGCCGCATGCTCGTCCTTGAAGACGGCGTGCTGCCGCTGCTGGAGGGAGCGGTCGCGTTCGGGCGCGCGCCACAGCGCGAGCACGGGTTCGTGGTGATCGTGCGCTCGGCGGAGCGGCGGCTGGCGCTGGCGGTGGACGAGCTGGTGGGCCAGCGGGAGCTGGTCACCAGGCCGCTGCCGGCCGTCGTCTCCGGCGGCGAGCCCGTCTCGGGCGGCGCGGCGCTGTCGGATGGCCGCATCGCGCTGATCGTCGACTGCGACGCGCTGGAGGCGATCGCCCGCGGCGGCCCGCCCGCCGACGCCGGCGCAAGGCCAACGCCGGACCGATCGGCCTCCGAGCTTCCGGCGGCCGCGTGAGACAACGTCGAACACAGGAGAGAACGTGAATCAGTCCCTGACGGAGATCCAGCTGGACGCGCTGCGCGAGCTGGCGAACATCGCCTCGGGCACCGCCGCCACCGCGCTGTCTCAGATGCTCGGCCGCGAGGTGCAGATCAGCGTTCCCAAGGCCCTTGCCCTGCCGCCCGCCGACGCCGTCGAGGCGTGCGGGGACCCGGAGGCGCACGTGGCCGGGGTGGTGGTCGAGCTGCACGGCGACATCAGCGGCCTCGTGCTGCTGCTGATCCCGTTCGAGCAGGCCGAGACCCTGTGCTCGATGCTGGGCGTGGAGCCCCACAGCGAGGTGGGCGACTCGGCGCTCAGAGAGATCGGCAACATCCTCGCCACCTCCTATCTGAACGGCCTGGGCGCGATGACCGGCCTGGTGCTCGAGCCGTCGCCCCCGCAGCTGCACAGCGACATGCTCGGCGCGATCGTCTCGACGCTGCTGGTCGAGGTCGCCGGCGCGGATGCGGACGCGCTCGTGCTCGACTCCGAGCTTGACGTCTCCGGCGAGCCGTGCTCGGTCTCCTTCCTGCTCTTGCCGGCCGCCGGCGAGGTCACCGACCTGCTCGCGCCGCTCGGCCTGGCCGGACCGGCGGCGTGAGGCGATGCCCGGGGTGCGCATGGGCGAGATCGCCGTCGCCGGCGGCGCTGAGGAGCTGGTCGCCCTCGGGCTCGGGTCGTGCATCGGCCTTGCGATCGTCGACTGGCGAGCGGGGGTCGCGGGCCTCGCGCACGTGGTGCTGCCGCACTCAGGCGGGCGCGCGCAGCAGCCAGGACGGTTCGCCGACACGGCCGTGCCGGCGCTCGTGTCGGCGCTGCGCGGCGCCGGCGCGTCGCCGCGGAGGCTGCGGGCGGTGATCGCGGGGGGCGCCCAGATGTTCCGGTCAAGCGCGAGCCTGGACGTCGGAGCTCGCAACGATCGCGCCGTGCGCGAGGCCCTGTGCGCCGCACGGATCACGCTGGGCGCCGCCCGGACCGGCGGGGCGCAGGGGCGCACGCTGCGCGTGTCGCTCGCCGAGGGCCTGGTGACCGTGAGGGTCGCCGGCGAGCCCGCCGCCACGCTGCTTGAGGCGCCCGATCCGCCCGGCGCGACGGATCGCCGCTGTCGGCCGGCGGGTTCGCTTCTGATCGCGGGGCGGCCGTGAGCGAGATCCTGACACCCGAGCAGATCGCCGCGCTGGTGCAGGCGGCCAAGCAGGGTCAGCTGCCCGAGCCCGGGGCCGAGCAGCGCGCCGTGCGCCGCGCGCACCGGATGCGCACGGTGGACTTCAGCCGCCCGACCAAGTTCTCGGCCGAGCAGCAGCGCCGGATCTCGCGCGCGACCGAGACGTTCTGCCTGACCGCCGGCACGCGGCTGTCCTCGGAGCTGCGCTGGCCGGTCGAGTTCGAGCTGCTCAACACGGTGCAGCTGACCTGGTCGGCGGCGCTTGCGCAGCTGGCTCCCAAGTCGCTGTCCTCGATGGTGGAGGTCGAGCAGCTGGGCACGCGGATGCTGCTGTGCGCGGAGCGCAGCTTCGTGCTGTCGGCGATCGAGGCGCTGCTCGGCGGCACGCCGGAGCGCACGCCGCGAGAGCGGCGGCTGAGCGAGATCGACTGGAGCCTGACGGGGCGCCTGTTCGAGACGCTGGTCCAGCAGCTGTCGCTGGTCTGGCAGGAGCTGGCGGGCGTGTCGCTGCGCGCCGGGGAGATCGGCGACCACGACTCAAACCAGATCGCCTCGGTCTCCGAGCCCACGTTCACGCTGCTGATCGAGTGCCGCGTCGCCAAGCAGTCGTTCGCGCTGGCGATGCTGATCCCGTGGGTGGCGGTCGCGCCCGTGGAGCGCAAGATCGCCGGCCGTGAGGCGGGGGGGCGCAGCGACCCGAGGGCCGGCCTTCCGATCCAGCGGGCGATGGCTTCGGTGCCGGTGACGCTGCGTGCCGAGGTCGCGTCCGTGTGCCTGGGCGTGCGGGAGATCCTCGCGCTCGCGCCCGGAAGCGTGATCGAGTTCGGCGTGCCCGCCCGCGACGGGGTGACCGTGTTCGCCGAGAGCGTCGAGCTGGTGCGCGCGCAGCCCGGCTCCAACGGTCCGCGGCGCGCCGTGCAGATCTGCGCCGCTCAGGGAGGCGGGCGGTGAGCGCCGATCCCGCCCGGCGCGAGGCGCTGATGCGGCTGGGGGCGGCCGGCGCCGAGGCCGTCGCCCAGGTGCTGGACATGTTCGCGCCCGGCACGGTGGCGCGCGGCGAGGTCTCGGTGGTCGCCGACGGGGCCGCGCCGTTCGCGGACGTGCCCGCGGGCTCGGTGGCGGCCAGCGTCTCCTACGTGGGGGGCGTCACGGGCGCCAACGTGTTCGTGCTGCCCCCCGCCGGGGTTCGCAAGCTCGCCCAGGGCATGGGGATGCCGGCGCCCGACGGCGAGGACTGCGAGCTGTCCGATCTTGAGATGTCCGCGGTGGGCGAGGCGGCCAACCAGATGATGGCCGCAGCCGCGAGCGCGATCGGCGTCGTCATCGGCCAGGAGATCGAGATCTCGGTCCCGGACATCCGCGTGCTCGACGATCCCTCCGCGGCGCAGGAGATCTACGGGACCTCGCCGCACGCGACCTCGGCGACCTTCCTGATCGGCGGCGAGCCGTGCCGGCTCATCTGCCTGGTGCCGAGCGCGTTCCTGGTGCGGATCTCCCGGGCGCTGGATGAGCTGCCGCTCGAGGGTGCCGGCGCCGCAGCGCAGGGCGAGCAGCCGGACCACGACTCCCAGACCCGCGCGCTCGCCGACGCGCTGGCGGACATCGAGCTGCGGGTGTGGGCCGAGCTTGGGCGGGCGCGGCTTGAGCTCGGCAGCGCGCTGACGCTGCCGTTCGGCTGCGTGGTCGAGCTTGATCGGCCCGCCGAGGCCCCGGTCGACCTGTTCGTCAACGGCGTGCCGTTCGCTCAAGGTCGGCTGTTCGTCACCGATGACGGTGAGTGGGCGTTCCGGTGCGAGACCATCGGACGGTTTGACACCGGCACGCTCTCCACGTCGAGCGCAGCCTCGCGCATCCAGTCAACCCTGCAGGAAGGAGCACCCATCTGATGGCCCGTGTACTCGTAGTCGACGACGCCGCCTTCATGCGCAAGGTCGTGGGCGACGCGCTCGCCTCCGGCGGCCATGAGGTGATCGGCGAGGCCGGCAACGGCGTGGAGGCGGTCGAGCGCTTCCGCGAGCTGCGCCCGGAGCTGACGATGCTGGACATCACGATGCCTGAGAAGACCGGGCTGGAAGCGCTGGCCGAGATCATGGCGATCGACCCCGCGGCGCGGGTGCTGATGTGCTCGGCGCTCGGCCAGGAGTCGAAGGTGATCGAGTCGATCAAGCTCGGCGCCAGGGACTTCGTCGTCAAGCCCTTCCAGCCCGAGCGCCTGCTGGAGGCCGTCGGCAAGGCGCTCGCCTGAGCCGGCGGCGAGCGGCGGCTCGCCTGCGCGGCGTTGCGCCCTTGACCGGGCCGGCTCAGGCGCACTACAGTCGGTTCGGCTTGGGAGCGCAACGAAGGAGGTTTCGATGAGTCGCAGGATGCGAACCGTCCTCTGCTTGATGTGCGCCGCATCGCTCTCGGCGTGGAGCGCGAGCGTCGCGGCGGCGGATCCGCCCGGCCGTGGCGGACCCGGCGGCCACGGGGGACCTCCTCACGGGCCCGCCCTGTACGTCAGCCCTTCGGCGACGACGGGCGCCGCGGATCGCAGCTGCCAGAGCGCCGCCTACACGAGCGTGCAGGCCGCGGTCCAGGCGGCCCGTCCCGGGCAGCTCGTGTACCTGTGCGGCAGCGTCCCCTACCGTGAATCGGTGCTGATCGACAAGGACCTGCGCCTTGGCGGAGATCCGGGTGCGACGATCCAGGCGCCGGCCGGCGACGCGTCGCCTGCGACGAGCTTCTTCTCAAATCAGGGTCTGCTGACCCCCAACGCGGTGCTCACGATCCTGGGCGACGTGCACGTGCGCGTGCAGGGGCTGCAGATCGAGGGACCGTTTGACAACAGCGGCTGCACGCCCGACGACTTCGGCATCCTCGACATCGGCGCGACCGTGCAGATCATCGACGACCGCGTCCTTGACATCCGAGCCTCAGATCAAGCCGGCGACGGCGGCTGCCAGTACGGGATCGCGGTCCAGGTCGGCCGCCGCTACTGGCCGAGCGTCTCAGGCTCGCCGACGCTCGTCAACTTCAGCGCCACAGCCCAGATCCTCAACAGCTACATCGCCGGCTACCAGAAGAACGGCATCACGGTCGATGGCGCCGGATCCAGCGCGCAGATCCGCGGCAACACCATCCAGGGCGGCGGTCAGACGGCCGCCATCGCACGCAACGGCGTGCAGGTCAGCAGAGGCGCCACCGGTCAGGTGGTCGGCAACCTGATCTCAGGCAACGAGTACACGGGCCCCGGATCGTTTGCCGCCGCCACCGGCGTGCTCGTCTACGGCGGATGCGGCGACCCGCTGTCGTCGGGGGTGCTCATCGCCCGCAACGCGCTCGTCGACAATGACGCGGGCATCGACGTCTCGGAGTTTGACCCGACCTGCTCCCAGGCGCCTTCCAGCCCCACCGACACCCGCGTTGTGGCAAACGAGGTCGTCAAGAGCGACGGCGAGACCAACCAGAGCCCCTTCACCGCCCAGGATGGCAGCTCCTACACGGCCTACCAGGTGGGGATCGCCGACACTGGAAACGGGGACAGCGTCGTCCACAACGCGATCGTCGGCACCGTGGCCTCCGGCGCTGACACGGCCTTTGGGCCGCTGACGACACCGGGCGGGCCGTTCTTGGCCCCGATCGACGTGCAGACCTATCCGCCGCTCAACGCGTCGGTCCAGGGCAACGTGTTCGACGGCGCGCCGACGAGCCCGCCCTACTGATCGCCCGCGGCCGGCCCCTCGGTCCAGCAAGCCCGGGCGCGGCGGCGAGCGCTGCATCGCCCGCGCGAGCGATGCAGCGCCTGGTGGCGCGGCTCGCTGGCCCGGTCTCGGCGTGGGTCCGGCCTTGGGCGTCGAGGATGGGAGCCCGGGGGGACTTGACCTGATCCGGCGGGCTGGGCTAAAGCCCAGCCCGCGTGCGGCCGATCAAGCGGGTGACTTTCCCTCGAAGTCACCCCTCGATGCGTTCGATCACGTTGACACGTGGCGCCGTGCTCGGCGGCGCCCTGGCGGTCTGCTGCGCTCCCGTCGCGCTCGCGGCGCCAACCGGCGAGAGCACCCCGCTTCACCTGGGCTCGAGCACCGCGGTGCACGCCGCCTCGAGCGGGGGCTCGAGCATCCTTCGCACGCTCGTGGCGCTGGTCGTAGTGGTCGGCGTGATCTACGCGATCGCGCGCATCCTGCGCGCGATCAAGGGGCGCGACGCCGTCCGCGCATCCGGCAGCGGCCTTGAGCAGATCGCGAGCCTGCCGCTCGCGCCGGGCAGGTCGGTGGCGCTCGTGCGCTCCGGCCGCGCCATCGTGCTCGTCGGGGTCGCCGAGCACGCGGTTACGGCGATCAAGACCTACACGGAGGCCGAGGCGCTTGCCGTCGGGATCGAGCTGCCGCGGCCCGGGGCCGCGCGCGAGGACCCCGAGCGCCCGGTGGAGAGGGCGCTTGACCGCCTGCGCCGGATGACGGTGCGCGCGTGAAGATCGACTCCTCAAACGCGCTTCAGATCCTCGTCCTGGTCGGCGGGCTGTCACTGGTCCCCGCGATCCTGTTCACCGTCACCGGGTTCACGCGCATCCTGATCGTGCTCGGCTTCATCCGCTCGGCGATGGGCACCACCACGACGCCGCCCAACCAGGTGCTGGTCGGGATCGCGCTGTTTTTGACCCTGTTCGTGATGAAGCCCACGATCGGCGCGGTGGTGCACGACGCCTGGGACCCGCTCGAGCACCACCAGATAACGATGTCGACCGCGATCACCCGTGCGGAGGAGCCGCTGCGCGAGTTCATGTTCGGTCAGGTGCAGGCGCAGGACCTCACCCTGTTCGTCTCGCTGGCCAAGATCCCCACGCCGCAGACGCGCGCTCAGGTTCCCACCTACGTTCTGATCCCGGCCTTCATCCTGTCCGAGCTGAAGACGGCGTTCCAGATCGGCTTCTTGATTTTCTTGCCGTTCTTGATCATCGACCTGATCGTCTCCTCGACGCTGATGAGCGTGGGCATGATGATGCTGCCGCCGACGTTCGTCTCGCTGCCGTTCAAGATCCTGCTGTTCGTGCTGGTCGACGGCTGGGACCTGATCACCCGCTCCCTGATCCAGAGCTTCCACTGAGAGGAGGCGGGCGACAGTGAACCAGGACACGGTCGTCAACCTCGCCACGCAGGCGATGACGCTCGCGATCGAGGTGGCCGGGCCGATGATGCTCGTGGGCCTGGTGATCGGGCTGGTCGTCTCGATCTTCCAGGCGGTCACCTCGATCCAGGAGCAGAGCCTCTCCTTCATCCCCAAGATCATCGGCCTCGCAGCGCTGATCGTGCTGCTCGGGCCGTGGATGCTCGACCAGCTGGTCAACTACGCATCGAACCTGTACCTCTCGATCCCGCAGCTGATCGCCGGCGGATGACCGAGGCGGATCTCAGGACGCTGCTTGGCTCGATCGGGCCCGACCAGGTGACCGGCTTCTTCCTCGTGCTGGCGCGGGTGACCCCGCTGTTCGTGCTGGCCCCGGTGTTCTCCTCGGCGATGCTGCCGCCGAAGGTGCGCAGCGTCGTGGCCGTCGGGCTGGCGATCGGCCTGACGCCCCTGGCCGTGCACGGCCAGCGGATACCCACCGACGCGCTCAGCGTCGCCGGCCTGCTGGTCGAGCAGGTGCTGGTGGGGCTGGCGTTCTCGTTCGCCGTCGGCGCGGTGCTGTACGCGGTGCAGGCCGCGGGCGGCCTGGCGGACATGCTGTCAGGGTTCTCGTTCGGCGCGCTCGTGGACCCGATCAACGGCAACCAGGGCGGCGTGCTGACCAGCCTCTACAGCCTGCTGGGGATGATGATGTTCATCGCCATCGGCGGCGACATGTGGATGGTGCGCGGGCTGGCGCGGACGTTCGGCCTGGTTCCGCTCACGGGCTCGGCGCCGCTGCCGGGGATCGCCTCCGGTGCCGTGGCCACGCTCGGCTCGGTGTTCATCGGCGCGGTCGAGGTGGCGGCGCCGGTGCTGCTGGCGATGCTCGTGACGGACGTGGCGTTCGGGATGGTGTCAAAGGTGGTCCCGCAGGTGAACGTGTTCGGCGTCGGGTTCGCGCTCAAGGTCGGCGTGGTGATGCTGGTGATCGCCGCGTCGCTGCCGTTCATCGGCGCGTTCATGTCAAACCAGATCGTCGGCGCCGTGCAGACGGCGCTGGGAGCGATATAGGGGCGCTGGATGGCCGCGCAGGAGAGAACCGAGAAGCCCACCGCCAAGCGCCGCAACGAGGCGCGGCGCAAGGGCCAGGTGGCCAACAGCGCCGAGCTCAACCACGTCGTCGTGCTGATCGCCGGCCTGGCGGCGGTGCTGGTGCTGGGGCGGACGATCGTCTCTGAGGCGGCTTTGACGATGCAGGCCGCGTTCGCGCTGGCCTCAAGCCCTCACACCGTCACCTCCGCGGCCGGCCTGCACGGCCTGCTGAGCCTGGCGCTGGGCGCGGTGCGCTCCACGCTTGTGCCGATCGCGGGGATCTGCCTGGCCGGGGCGCTGATCTCAAACGTCGCCCAGGTCCGCCTGCGGCCGGCGTGGTCCAAGCTCAGGCCCGACTTTCGCCACATCTCGCCGATGGGCGGCTTCAGACGGCTGTTCGGACGCCAGATCGCCTTCCAGCTTGTCCAGACGCTCGCCAAGGTGGCGGTCGTCGGCGGCGTGGCCGCGCTCGCGCTCCTGCCCCAGATCACGGGGGTCAGCGCCGCGGTCGGCACCACGCCGGGCGCGCTGGGCTCGCTGATGAGCTCGAGCGCGCTTGCGATCGTCGAACGGGTCGCCGCCGTGTACCTGCTGATCGGGCTGATCGACCTGATCTGGTCGCGCCGCCAGCACGCCCGCTCGCTGAAGATGACAAAGCAGGAGGTCAAGGAGGAATCCAAGAGCACCGAGGCTCCGCCAGAGGTGCGAGCCGCGATCCGCCGCAGGCAGTTTCAGATCATGCGGGCGCGCATGATGGCGGCCGTGCCGACCGCCGACGTGGTGGTCACCAACCCCACCCATTACGCGGTCGCGCTGCGCTACGACGGGACGCTCCCGGCCCCCGTCGTCGTCGCCAAGGGCCGCAACCTGATCGCCGCGCAGATCAGGCGCATCGCATCCGAGCACGGGGTGCCGATCGTGCCCGATCCGCCGCTGGCGCGCTCGCTGTACTCGATGGTCGCGCTTGAGGCGATGATCCCGGCCGAGCTGTACGCGGCCGTCGCGCAGGTGCTCGCCTACGTATACCGGATGGCCGGACGCCGGAGGGTGGCGGCCTGATGGAGCGCGGGCTGCGCAGGCTGCTGGCCCACACCGACCTGCTGGCGGCGGTGGGGGTCGTGCTCGTGGTGACGATGCTCGTGGTCCCGCTGCCGGCCACGCTGCTTGACCTGCTGATCACGCTGAACATCTCCGGCGCGCTGGCGGTGGTGGTCGCCACGATGTACGTCGAGCGGCCGCTGGACTTCTCCTCCTTCCCGACGCTGCTGCTGCTGACCACCATGTTCCGCCTGGCGATCAACGTGTCGGTCACCAGGCTGGTGCTGACCAAGGGCGACGCCGGCAGCGTGGTGCGCGACTTCGGTCAGTTCGTGGTCGGCGGCAACGTGATCATCGGCCTGGTGATCTTCATGATCCTGGTGGTCATCCAGTTCGTCGTGGTCACCAACGGCGCCGGTCGCGTGGCGGAGGTCGCGGCGCGCTTCACGCTGGACGGCATGCCCGGCAAGCAGATGTCGATCGACGCCGACCTCAACGCCGGGCTGATCACCGACGAGCAGGCCCGCGCGCGGCGCGCCGAGATCGGGCGCGAGGCCGACTTCTACGGCGCCATGGACGGCGCGTCCAAGTTCGTCAAGGGCGACGCGATGGCGGCCGTGGTGATCACCGCGATCAACCTGATCGGCGGCATCGCGATCGGCATGCTCCAGCGACACCTGGGCTTCAGCAACGCCACCCACCACTACTCGCTGCTGACGGTCGGCGACGGCCTGGCCGAGCAGATCCCGGCGCTGCTGATCTCGGTTGCCACCGGGATCATCGTGACCCGCTCGGCGGCCAGCCGCGACCTGGGCTCGGAGATCACCAGCCAGATCCTCGGTCAGCGCCGCGCGCCGCTGGTGGCCGGCGGCGCGATCATCGCCTTTGCGCTGATCCCCGGGCTGCCCAAGCTCCCGTTCCTGCTGGTGGGCGGGGTGCTGTTTGCGATCGGCTGGACGCTGCGCCGGCACGGCGCCGAGCTGCTGGCGCCCCGCCTCGAAGCGCCCCAGGCGCCCGCGGCCGAGTCCGAGCCCAAGGTCGCGCCGCGCGACGAGGTCCTGCGCGAGCTCCCGATCGACCCGCTGGAGCTGGGCATCGGCTTCGGGCTGGTGCCGCTGGTCGACCGCGGCTCCGGTGGCTCGCTGGTCAGGCGCATCTCCCTGATCCGCAGGCAGATCGCCGGCGAGCTGGGGATGGTGATCCCGCCGGTGCGCATCCACGACGAGGTCGAGCTGGACTCGCACGAGTACGTGTGCAAGGTCCGGGGCACGGAGGTCGCTCGCGGGCGGGTGATGGCCGGCCACAAGCTCGCGATGGACCCCGGCGACGCGGTTGGCAACCTGCAGGGGATCCCGACCACCGAGCCCGCGTTCGGGCTGCCGGCGGTGTGGATCGCCGACTCCCAGCACTCGGAGGCCGAGGCGCTCGGCTACACGGTGGTCGACGCCGAGTCGGTGATCGTCACGCACCTGACCGAGACGATCCGCGCCAACGCCGCCCAGCTGCTCACCCGCCAGGACGTGCGAGCGCTGCTGGACCAGCTCAAGGAGACCAACGAGGCGGTCGTGACCGAGGTGGTGCCCGACATCCTGTCGGTCGGCGAGATCCAGCGCGTCCTGCAAGCGCTGTTGTCGGAGGGGGTCTCGATCAGGGATCTGGGCGCGATCGTCGAAGCAGTGGGCGATAAGGCGAAGATCACGCGCGACACGGGGCTGCTGGCGGAGTACGCTCGGCAGGCGCTCGGGCGTGCGATCACCGCTCCCCACCTTGCTCCCGACCACAAGCTGTGCGTGATCACCCTCGACCCCGCGATTGAGCAGGAGGTGGCCACGTCGATCACCCAGACGACCGACGGGGAGTACCTGGCGCTGGACCCGGCTCGCGCGCACGCGCTGCTGGGCGCCCTGCGCACCCAGACCGAGCAGGCCGCGGCGCGCCGCGGCATCCGCCCGGTGCTGCTGTGCTCGGCCCGCGTGCGCCGCCATCTGCGGCGGCTGGTCGAGTCCGCCGTGCCGCAGCTGGCCGTCTGCTCCTACAACGAGATCTCCTCGGGCATCAGCGTCGAGACGCTGGGGGTGGTGAGCGCGTGAGCGATCAGGACCCGGACCTCGCGGCTCAGGCGGGCAGCCTGACCAACTCGGGGGCCGGCCGGGCCGATACCGGTCACCGCTCCGCGGTGGGCCGGGCCGACGCCCTCTCCCCTGCCGACCGGGTGGATGCCAGCGGCGTTCGCACCTACCGCGGGCGCTCGGTCCAGGAGCTGATCCCCCGCATCCGCGCCGAGCTTGGGCCCGACGCGATCATCCTGCGCCAGCGCGAGGGGCTGACCGGCGGCATCGGCGGGTTCTTTGCGCAGCGGTGCGTGGAGATCGACGCGCGGCCCGCGGCGAGGATCAGCATCTACGACGACGCCGAGGAGCTGGACGATCTGCAGGACGCGCTCACGGTGCCGGCCGGCGCGCCCGCCACGGCGCCCGCCCCCTCCGCCGGCCCGCCGGGCGCGACGCCGTGGCCGGCCGGCGCCACGCCGGCGGCCGACGCGCCGGCGCCCTCAGCCTCTGCGCCGCCCGCCGACGCGCCTCTGCACGCCGACGCGCCCCTGCACGCTGACGCGTCCCGGCCCGCCGACACGCCCCGGCACGCCGGCCGCGTCCCGACCTTCCTCGACGAGGCATCGTTCGCCGCGGCCCTGGAGCAGGCGACCCAGGATGCCGAGCGCCCGGAGCATGACTTCGCAGAGGGCGAGCCGGCGCCGGCCGGCCACCGGCCCGAGCAGGCGCGCCCGTCGTTCATCGCCTTCGACGAGATAGGCGACTCGGTCCCGGCATCCGCGCCGGCGTCAGAGCCGCCGGCCCAGCAGCCGGCGGCCGCCGCCGAGCCTGAGCGCGCGCCGTCCGCCGAGCCACCGCCAGCCGAGCCGCCGCCGCCTGCGCCCCTGTCCCCTGCGCCGCCGGCGCCCGAGCCACCGCCCCCGTGGATGCGCTTCGCCGCACAGCAGCCGCAGCGGCGCAGCGCGGAGCCCGGCTCGCACGAGGGCGGTGAGCGTTCGGCCCTGCCGGCGCGCCCGGAGCCTGGCTCGCACGAGGGCGCTGCGGGTCCCGCCGTGCCCGCGCGTCCGGTCGCCCGTGTGCAGGAGCAGGCCAGCCATGCCTCGCCGTACGGGTTCGCCGTGCGCCGCCGCGGCGGCATCCTCCCCGCCGCCGAGCGGATCCTGCGCGCCGCGATCGAGGCCGCCCACGCTCCGGCCGAGGGTCGCCCGCACGCCTCTTCGCCCTCCGCGCCCACGGCTGGGCCGGACCGGTCGCCTGCGGGCGCCCGCCAGCCCGCCCCGCCTCACGCCCGCCCCGCCGGCGACCCGTCGCAGGGGGAGCCAGCGCCGCACGACGCCGAGCTCGAGCGCCGGCTGCTGGCACGGGGCGTCTCGGCCGCCAACGCGGCGGCGATCATCGTTGCCGCCCGCGCCGAGGTGGGGCGCGACGCCGGGCCCGACCGTCTGCTGGATGCCGCGCGCGCGCTGCTGGCCCGCTCGATCCCCCCCGCGCGGGCGATGCCGCAGCGCTGCGGCGCGGTGGCGATCGTCGGGGCCGGCGGGTCGGGCAAGACACGGGCCGTGGCCGCGCTGGCGACCGCGCGCGCCCGCGCCGGAGAGCTCGTGAGCGTCGCCACGCTCGGCGCTCCCGCGCGAGAGGTGGAGCTGGGCGCGCTGCTGCGTGGCGAGCCGGTCACCGTGATCCCGGCGATGCGCACCCGCGCGACGGCCCGCGCGGTCGCCTCGGCGCGTCAGCGGGGCCTCGTGGTCGTGGACACGGCGGCGGTCACGCCCCGTGACACGGCGACGATCGAGATGCTGGCCGAGGCCCTGGACGGCTTCGGCCTGGACGGCGTCTACCTGACCGTGCCCGCGACCGTCAACCTCGCCGCGGGCGCGAAGCTCGTCGACGGGTTCTCCGCCTTTGACCTCGCCGGCCTGATCGCCACGCACGTGGACGAGACCGATCAGCTGGGCGTGGCGGCCGAGCTTGCGATCGCCACCGGGATCGGGCTCTGCCACACGCTTGCGGGAGGCCAGCTGGCGCAGGCGATCGCCCCGGTGGACCCTGACACGCTCGCCGCCGTGCTGCTCGAGCCGCTGGAGGCGACCCGGTGACCTGCCCGGCCGGCCATCGCGAACCGCAGGCCGGCGCGGGCGGCGAGGTCCGGCCTTTCCCGGGCAGCGGCCAGGGAGTGCTCACCACATCCGGCGGGGAGAGGCTTCCGGTGCGCACCTTCGA